>FWPU01002232.1_pt1 | contig 54715 bp, 54 predicted proteins | sample 2228361 | NCBI WGS metagenome assembly FWPU01 (sample SAMEA103939777, study PRJEB20133) | metagenome | reverse complement strand
ATTCGTTCGCTCGCAATGACGGGAGGGTGTCGTGGCGAGCCCGAAGGGCAAAGCCATCCCCCGCACGGTCGTGGGAGATTGCCACGCTCACATTCGCTCGCTCGCAATGACCGGAGGGTGTCATGGCGAGCGTAGCGAAGCCATCCCCCGCACGCCTTCCTGTCATGTCATGGCGAGTGAGCCTTTCGGCATGCTCAGGGCAGGCTCCGCGACCGATGCCATCTCCCGCACGGCGTGGGAGATGACCACGCCCCTACGGGGGGCGAAAAAAGAGGGTGGGCGTTACTTTAGAAGTGGATATACTTAACCCGTGATGCGTCGCTTCACCAAGGCTGAGTTGGCTCAATACAACGGTCTCGATTCGGAGCGCATCCTCATCGCTTGCCATGGAAAGGTTTACGATGTGACGCGCAGTTTCCTATGGCAGAAGGGCAAGCACCAGGCATTGCACCGCGCCGGTTGCGATCTGACACCCCTTCTCAAAGATGCGCCTCACGGGGTGGAATTGCTCGAACGCTTCCCCGTGGTCGGCATCTTGGTAGAAGATTGATCGGGGGTATGCTGAGCCCTGTGGGGATTTGCCTCAGGGCGCGCCCGATGTCACCGGGTAGCCTGCTTCTTTCCAGGCGACCAATCCACCCGCCAGGCTGGTCACCTTCTTGAAGCCAGCCTTCAGCAGGATATCTCTACCCTCTGCGGAGCGGCGTCCCGTGCGGCAAACGACGACGATCTCCTGTTCACGCGGCAGTTCGTTCAAGCGTTGTGGCAGTTCACTGAGGGGGATGAGCGTGCTGTTGGGAATGTGCGTGTCATTCCACTCATCTGGTTCGCGCACATCCAATAGAAACGCCCCCTGTTGCGCCATCTGATAGGCTTGTGCGACCGAAACCTCCGATGGCAGCCCTTCGGATTGGCTTCGTAGGACCAGTGCTGAGATGCCGAGGAGAACCAACAGGGCAGCAAGTCCGATCCAACGCCATGGTGCCTTTGGCTTGGGCTTTGCCTTGGGTTGTTTCTTCTGTGCAACAACCTCTTTGTGGTCTTTGCGTGGGTGCTTCTTCTTTTTTGTCATCGTGCCCTCCGTTGTTTCGTGCAATTATACTCAGAGCAAGTCAATTTGGCAGAGCACAAAGTTGCGCTACTTCGACGCCCGATTGCCTCAAAACCTCTCGAACCTGCTCTCGCTCCTCCCAGTTGAACTGAAGGGCAATGCCGCAATCGCTGGAAAGTTGGCGCGGGGTAGGGATCAGTTTCACTGCAAAGCCGGCTTTTTTGAGTACCTTCTCGGCGCGCAATGCCATCGAACTGGAGTAAAACAAGCACACACCCATTTGGTTCACGTGCACAACACCTGTTCCAGAGCCGCCAAGGCTTCTTCCACCTCTTGTGGGGTGGTGGTCACCCCGGGTGCAAAGCGCACCGTGCCTTTGGGGAAAGTGCCAAGGGTTCGGTGTGCTGCCGGGGCGCAGTGCAACCCAACCCGACAGAGCACCTCATGTTCCTCATCCAATCGTTGCCCGATCTCGGAGACCTCGCGACCTTCAACGGTGAAAGAGACCACCGCGGTTCTCCGCTGCGGGTCGAGCGGTCCGTAGAGGGTCACACCGCGCAGAGGTCTCAGACCATCGAGCAAGATGCGGGTCAATTCCACCTCGTGTTTGCGGATGTTCTCCACGCCGTGTTGCATCACCCAGGCAATGCCTGCGCCCAATCCGGCGATGCCGACTCCGTTGGGTGTGCCGCATTCGAACTTATCGGGGAGGAAATTCGGTTGATGCTCATGCTCCGAACGGCTGCCCGTGCCGCCCTGAGTGAGTGGTTCGATGTCGTCTGGATTCACCGTCTCGTTCAGCAGCAAACCACCCGTTCCCGGCGGTCCCAGCAACCCCTTATGCCCGGTGAAGGTGAGCAGGTCAATGCCCATGGCTTGGACATCAATGGGCAGCACGCCGGCGGTCTGGGCTGCATCGAGTAGGAGCAGCGCGCCCGCGCGATGAGCCAGGTTGGCGATTTCGGCAACCGGTGCAATCGTGCCCACCACGTTGCTGGCATGGTTGACGACCACCAACCGCGTTGCCTCGGTGATTGCCTTGTCCATGGCGTTCAAGTCCACCGTGCCATCCGGAGCACAAGGGACGACCACCACCTCCACGCCGCGCTGCTCCAAACGGCGTAGTGGGCGCATCACCGCATTGTGCTCCATGCTGGTCGTCACCACCCGGTCACCGGCGTGGAGCAAGCCATACAATGCCAAGTTCAGGGCATGGGTTGCATTGTTGGTGAAGATGACCCGCAGCGGGTCGGGTGCGTGGAACAGCTCGGCTACAGCCTCCCGCACCTCGTAGAGGATGCGACCCGCTGCGATGGAAAGACGATGCCCCGAGCGACCGGGGTTGCCCCCAGCGCGCTCCAGATAGTCGTGCATTGCTCGCAGCACCTCCGCGGGCTTTGGATAGGAGGTGGCTGCGTGATCGAGGTAAATCATCGTGAGATGGTTACCTTGAAACTGCCATCCGCCTGTTGCTCGAACTCGGCTTGCCACTTTGCCAACTTGGCGGTGCGGATGACGTTATCGCGCGAGGTGACCGAATCGACCAGCACGATGATCACATCGCTTTGCACCTTCTGCAACGCCTGCCGCGTGAGCAGAGCCGGTTGGGGACAGGATAGACCACGTGCATCCACTACTGTTGACGAGTTCATCTGTTACCTCCTACGCCTTTTGCTCGCGAAAGGTCAATCCAATGACCACGCAGATGAGCAACCCCAGGATGACCACCGCCGCGCTGTACGCACCGGGTCCTTTGGGTGAGGCAGCCATGCTGTAACTATGGGCAATGCCGGCGCCGAAGATCATCCCCAGGCTGAAGAGGGCGGCATCGGCATCGCCCTCGCCGGAGAGGAACAACTGGCGCCCTGGGCAGCCCCCCGCCAGGGTGAAGGACAACCCCGCCAGCACCATGCCGCCAAAGTTCCACAAGGCATTGGTGTGGGCAACCGGCTGCCCTTCGAAGCCCGGCTTGAATTGATTGAGCGCCAAGTTGGTCAAGAATGCCGCAACAATCAACGCTACGATGCCGTTGAACAAGTGGGAATCGCGCAGCAAAACCAGGTCGCGCAGGGCGCCGACGGTGCAGAAGCGGCTTCGTTGGGCAAGAAACCCCACCAATAAACCCACTCCCAGTGCCACCAACAGCGGGGCATGTTGACTGCCGGGTCCCTCCTTCGAGAAGAAGATCGGTCCGGTGGGATTGCCCTCGGCATCTCGCCCGAACTGAGGCGCGGTGAGCAGCAATAGGAATAGAACCACCATGACCAGTGGCATCACCCAGCCGAGCGCTTGCGGGGCAGGATGGGAGCGCCCTAGGCTGAAGCCCATGCGGAGAAAGAGGATGCCGATTCCAATGCCGCAAACCAACCCTAGAATGCCAAAGATGGCATTCCAATCGCCGGCGCTCAGCCGCAGATAGGCGCGCCACGGACACCCCAGAAACACCAAAGCGCCGATGGCAGCCAGCATGCCCAAGATGAAGCGTACCAATGGAGCGGAGCCGGTGCGAGGTTTGAACTCACGGAAGATCAGCGCCGCCACCAACGAACCGAGCACAAAGCCAATGATCTCCGGACGAATGTATTGAACGAGGGCAGCCCGATGGAAGCCAAGCGCCCCGGCAATATCCCGACTGAAACAGGCAACACAAATCCCCATGTTGCCGGGATTGCCCCATTTGACCAAGAGCGGGGCAAGCACCCCTACCGTAATGCCTGTGAGAATAGGTCCCCAGCGGGATGTGAGAAATCGTGAAAGCGTTGACATTCAGCCTCCTTTTGTGGTGTGTAGTGATGTGTCCCGCCCGTGCTACCGAACCAACCGAGGAGTCTGAATGTCGCTGAAACCTAGCGAACGGTTAGCCCATCTTGGCTGGTCCGCAGCCGGCGGTTGTGCATTGCTGATGCACCCCGTGCATCTTTGCGATGTCGAATCAGGTTCTGCGGTTGAGTTCAGCCAAGATGCGCCTCCTTTCTATCGCTTGTTGGATTGAACTTGTGAAATTATACACGATTTTTCGTTCGGCAAGCGATAAGACGAATGGTTCTGCCTCACGGAATCGACCGTGCACACCCTCTTATGGGTGTATTTGATTTTTTCCTATGGGCTGAGAGCCTCAATTTGTAATAAAATAAGTCATTGTACAGCACTCTCTTTGGTGAAACACTTAGATGGTTTGCTTCGCAAACGATCGTGTTGGGTGCCAAGCCTCGTGCCAGGGGTACCTCCCTGCGAAGTGCAGCCCCGAACATCTTTTTTAGGAGTAGATTGTGATGAACCAATGGAAATCTATTCTTGGGTTGATGCGTGCGCCTTTTCTCCTCCTCACCCCCGCTTGCGTCTTGCTAGGTCTTGGAACGGCAGTTTGGACCACCGGGCAGGTCAATCTGGTTGACTTTGGTCTCGTGCTGGTGGGGGCTGTCTGTGCACACATCAGCGTCAATGCGTTCAACGAGTATTTCGATTTCAAAAGCGGTCTGGATGCTCGAACGAGGCGCACACCGTTCAGTGGTGGCAGTGGCACATTACCCCAGAAGCCCCATTGGCTACGATGGGCGTTGCTCCTGGCAACCATCACCTTGCTCATCACCGCTGCCGTCGGTCTGTTTTTCTTGCTTCGCAGAGGGATCGCCCTTCTTCCTCTGGGGTTATTGGGGCTTTTTCTCATCGTCACCTACACCCCTTGGTGGGCGAAAAACCCCATCGCTTGTTTGGTTGCCCCTGGATTGGGGTTTGGACTGCTGATGGTCATGGGCACGCACTTTGCCCTCACCGGGCAATTTGCTTGGACGGCTTTGGTCGCTTCGCTGGTGCCTTTCTTCTTGGTGAGCAACCTGCTCTTGTTGAATCAATTCCCCGATGTAGAAGCCGATCGTAGCATTGGCAGAAGGCATTTCCCGATCACCGTGGGCAGGTCCACCAGCAGCCTGATCTACGGCGCCTTTCTGTTGATGACCTATCTGACCATCGTGCTGGGCGTCTACTGGGGCTATCTACCCAAATACAGCCTGATCGGATTGGCTACCTTAGGCTTCGCCTTGCCGGCATTCATCGGTGCTGTGCGACATGCCGAAGATATCCAAGGATTGATCCCGTCCATGGGCTTGAACGTGCTGGTCAACCTCCTCACACCGACGTTGGTTGCGGTGGGGCTGTTCGTGAGATAGTTGCCAGGGCGCTTACCATTTATCCGGTCGATCCTTCAAAGCCTTATCATCGCTCAACCCTCGCATTGTCCATTGAGCAACGATAAACCCTCTCGATGTGTTGCCCTGGCAGAAGGGACGATGGCAACGCTAATTTGGTCCTCCTCATTTGTCTTGGTCAAGATCGGTCTTGCAAAGATTGGACCCTTGACGATTGCCGGTCTCCGTTATTCTCTGGCTGCCCTGCTTTTGCTCCCCTTCGCAATTCGTTCGGTGAGCGCCCTTCGTTCTTTGTCAGCGCGCGTGTGGCTTCGCTTATTCCTCATCGGTGTGAGCGCTTATACCCTTGGAAACGGTGCCATGTTTTGGGGAATGAAGTATCTTGAGGCAACGACAACCTCATTTTTGATGAGCCTCAACCCGCTATTGGTACTGTTCTTCAGCATACTTTGGCTGAGGGAAATTCCTACCTACCCTCAGGTGATCGGCATGGCTGTTTCCATCCTTGGTTGTTTTCTCTTCTTTTCCCCTGGAGTAAGCAGCAGCATGTGGATCGGCATGAGCATCATGGCGTTTGGCTTGATTGGCTTCGCCGCTTTCAGCATTATTGGACGAGAAATCGCCAGAGATCAACAGACCGATACCCTGACTCTGACGACCATCCCACTTGCCTTTGGTGGTGCCTTACTGATTGCCATCGCTTTACCCCTCGAAGGTTTACCTCGATTCTCCCCGATGCTCTTCGGCATTGTGCTCTGGTTAGCCACCATCAATACCGCTTTGGCTTATCTGCTCTATAACCACTCCCTTCAAGAACTGACCGCGCTCGAGATGAATGTGTTGCTCAACCTATCCCCTCTAGGGACTGCCGGGTTGGCATACCTGTTCCTGGGCGAGCGTCTTCACCTCGCCCAGGTGGTTGGCATGGTTATTGTCGTCCTCGGAGTCAGTTTGGTTCAGTGGCGGCGATAACCCTCCCACAAAATTGGGGGGATCATGGTCCACCGCGCAGCACGGCTTCCATCCAATTCAGGATGTCCTGATGGACCTCGTCGCGGTTGATCTCGTTCAAGATTTCGTGACGCGCCCCTGGGTAGAATTTCACAGTGATGTTTTTCAAGCCCTGTCCTCGGTAGCGTTCGACGAGCATATTGACCGAGACGGTGTTGCCTCCGGCTGGGTCTTGGTCTCCCGAGGCAATGAGAATGGGTAGGTCCTTGGGGATCTTTGCTTCGTTTTCTGCCTTCCAAATTTCCTGAGCGCCTTTGAAGAAATCAAGCACCAGGCGATTGCTGAAGGGGAAGCCGCACCAAGGGTCATCCACGTACTTCTGCACCTCGGCTTCATCGCGCGAGAGCCACTCAAAGCCGGTCTTGGCGGGTTGGAAGGGCTGATTGAAACTGGCGAACATGGAGCCGAACACCGCCGAGGGCGCATCGTACCCATTGGCTTGTGCCTCCTGCTCGACCATGGCAAGGATGGCGTTGGCATCGCCCAGCGCGCCAAAGGTGCCCGAGAGGATGACCCCTTTGAGGTCTCTGCCCCAGTGTTGCATGTACTGTTGTGCAATCAATGAACCCATGCTGTGTCCGAAGAAGAAGATCGGCAACCCCGGATTTTCCTGGCGAATGATCTCGGTCAGTTGGCGCACATCCCTCACCATGGCATTCCAACCATCTTCGCCGGCGATGCCGGCTTTCTCTCGGGTGCCCGCCGTCTTCCAGTGCCCACGATGGTCGTTGGCATAAACCAGGTAGCCTGCATCGGTCAGGAAGCGAGCGAAGCGTTCGTAGCGCAGAGCATGTTCGGCGGCGCCGTGTGCGATCTGCACAACTGCCTTGGGTTTGATCTCCGCTTCGGGTGACCATTTATAGACGAAGACATCCAGCCCATCTGGGGTTTTTAAGGTGAACGTGTGCGTGATCATCTCATTACCTCCTCAATGGAGATTTTACCCCTCTTTTCCCGCCGAGTGTAGCGGTCTTTCGTGAATCCTACGGACGGCTGAAGCCGCGCTTCAGCCGTCCATAGGTCTAGTAGGGGCACGGCGTGCCGTGCTCCTACGGGGTGTCGTGGCGAGGCAATGGTGGCGAAAGATATTGCATTCTGAGTAGGGGCGAAAGATGTTTCGCCCCTACGGGGTGTCGTGCCCGTGATGTCTATCCCGGTAGGGGCGCAATGAATTGCGCCCCTACCTTGACAATTGGGTAATGCTCACATATAATGAAAATGGTTTTCATTATCATGACGAACATGTCCTCATCCTCTACAGACCCTTCCCGCACACAAGAGTGGCTCTCTCGATTGAAGGATAGCGGTTTTCGCTTGAGCACCTCCCTGCGTGCGGTGGTCGAGGTCCTGGCAAATACCCAACGTGCCCTCAATGCCACCCAAATCTTCGACCTGGCACGCAAATCTCACCCCTCGCTGGGATTGGTCAGCGTATACCGCACGTTGGACAAACTCGAACAAATCAACCTGATCCAAAGGGTACACCAATCGAAGGATTGCCATGCATACCTGCCCGCCTGCCAGGGACATCAGCATCTCTTGCTCTGCCGGCAATGCGGACTCACTTGGGTCTTCGAGGGGGATGAGTTGGGAAGCCTCATTGCCAAGGTCGAGCAAGAGAGCGGTTATCAGGTGCAAGACCACTGGCTGCAACTCTTCGGCATTTGCTTCGAATGTCAATCTGAAGCCTCGAATCGGGAACTCGAATTGTCACACAATTGAGAAGACATGCATTCTCACTTTATTAGAGGTGTTTCTATGGTATGCCATCGTTTGTGGATTGTTGGTTTGTTTTTCATCGTCTTTGCTGCCTGCAGCGGGCAACCGACCTTGCCCCAATCCGAATCAACAAGCATAGAGAAGACCTCTGCCATCCGAGTCCTTGCCACAACTACTTTGGTGGGAGATGTCGTCAGGCAAGTGGGTGGGGAGGTCATCCAACTCGATGTGCTGCTGCCGCCCGGGACGGATCCACACGCCTTCGAGCCCACGCCGCAGGACATCCTCAAAATGGACCGAGCCGATGTCTTCTTCATCAACGGCGCCGGGTTGGAAACCTTCCTAGACCGCCTGATCGCCAGCACCGACCGCCCGGTGAAGGTGGTCAACCTCTCGCAGGGTGTTCCCCTCCTTTCTTCCGAAGAAATTCACGAACACGAGGGCGAGGAGCACGAGGAGCAGGAGGAGCATGCAAGTGGTGACCCGCACGTCTGGATGAACCCCAATCATGTGCTCATTTGGGTAGATAACATCGAAAGAGCCCTCGGGGAAGTGGACCCGGCGCATACATCCATCTATCGCGAAAACGCCCAAAGGTATCGCCAGGAACTGCGGCAATTGGATGCTTGGATTCGCCAGCAGGTGGAGCAGATCCCACCCTCGAATCGCAAACTCGTCACCGATCACATGGTGTTCACTTACTTTGCCCAGGCATATGGCTTCACCCAAGTGGGGGCGGTCATCCCTGGCTATAGCACCCTCGCCGAGCCCTCAGCGCAGGAACTGGCTGCCCTCGAAGATGCCATACGTCGCCTTGGGGTGAAGGCAATCTTCGTCGGTAGCACGGTCAATCCCGCCTTAGCCCAACGTGTGGCGCAGGATACCGGGGTGCGCTTGGTGTTCATCTACACCGGCTCTCTGGGCGAGGTGGGTGGAGAAGCAGGCACCTACTTGGATTACATGCGCTATAATGTGCGCACGATTGTTGAGGCGTTGCAATAGCCCCGTCGCAGGCAGAGGAAGAGATGGCGATTTGGAAGGAGCTCACTCGGACGAGATATCTGATCCAACATCACCGGGAGGCGCATCAGCCCGACCAGCCCATTCTACGCGTCTCCCACCTCTCGGTGCGCTACGATTCGAGCGTTGCTCTGGAGGACATCTCCTTCGAGATCAAGAGCGGCGAACGATGGGCTGTGGTGGGACCGAACGGCGCCGGCAAGAGCACCTTGTTCAAGGTGATCGCCGGAGTGTTGCCCCCCAGCGAAGGGCAGGTGCACGTCTTCGGCTCTGCCCCCGATGGTCACATCTGCATCGCCTACGTTCCCCAGCGCAGTCAGGTGGATTGGAACTTTCCGGTGAACGTTGCCGATGTGGTGATGATGGGGCGCATCGGCAGGCTCGGACTCTTCAGACAGCCACGTGCACCGGATTGGGAGGTCGTCCGCAGAGCCCTCGAGGTGGTCAACCTAGCCGATCTTGCCCAGCGGCAGATCGGTCAACTTTCCGGTGGGCAGCAACAACGCATGTTCATCGCCCGCGCCCTGGCGCAGGAGGCAGAGTTGATGCTGATGGATGAACCCTTGACCGGATTGGATGTGAATGCGCAAGAGGAAATCCTCGCCATCCTCAACGACCTATGCCAACGGGGAGTCACCATCTTGGTCTCTCTTCACGACATCCAGCTGGCGGCGGAACGCTTCGAACGGGTGATGTTGCTCAACCATCGCTTGGTTGGTCTGGGGGCACCGGAGGCAGTGCTTTCCCCTGAGAATCTGAAAGCCGCCTACGGCGGTCACCTGCGCCTGATCCCCGCTGAGGAAGGCGTGCTCGCCTTGGGAGATACCTGCTGCGACGAGGGGGTGCATCCGCATGGTTGAGTTCTTGCTGACCCCCTTGCGCTATGCGTTCATGGTGCGGGGACTGACGGCAGCCATTCTGGTTGGCATCGTGTGTGCGGTCTTGGGCACTTATGTTGTTCTGCGCGGCATGGCGTTCTTCGGCGATGCCTTGGCTCATGCCATCTTGCCGGGCATTGCGTTGGGCTACCTCGTTACCGGTGGCGGGCGAGAGACGCTCTTTTGGTGGGCATTGGTCACTGCCATTCTCAACGCACTGGGCATCGCCATTCTCAGTCGTGGGACGAAGTTCAAGGAGGATACGGCGATCGGCATCCTCTTTGCGGGCATGTTTGCCCTGGGCATCGCCTTGATCTCCACCGTGCGCAATTACTCGGTGGATTTGGCGCACTTCCTCTTCGGGGATGTGCTCGGTGTGACCTCCACCGACCTGTGGCTGACGGCTGGCTTTGGTGCGCTCATTCTGTTGGCGGTCTTCGGCTTCTACAAAGAGTTCTTGGTGCTTTCGTTCGATCCGATCTTGGCTGCCACCCTGAGGCTTCCGGCGCGTGTGCTGGATTTCCTGTTGATGATCCTGATTGCGGTCGCTATCGTGGTCTCCTTGCAGACGGTGGGCGTGGCGTTGGTGGTTGCCATGTTGATCACCCCGGCGGCGACGGCGTACTTGCTCACGCATCGCCTGCCGTTGATGATGGCATTGGCAGCGTCCATTGCCTCGCTGTGTGGGGTGCTCGGGTTGTACTTCTCGTTCTATCTGAACATTGCCTCAGGTGCTGCCATCGTCCTGACCTGCACCGCTGTGTTCATCCTGACATGGGGGATTCAGGCATTGCGACAGCGCTTTTCGATAAAACGTGCTTAGGTTCTCTTACCGTGTTGGGGGATTTGAGCAGGAGCGGCAGATCGTTGCCGAATGACTATGGACTGCTGAAGCAGGGATTCAGCAGTCCATAGAGAACGGATGGGATAACCAATTTAGCGAACGGGTTGAGGTTGCAGATGTAGGGGCGAAGGATGTTTCGCTCCTACATAGAGTGGTAATCTACCCGCAGACGTCTCGCCTTGCAGGGCTGTGGTACACGAGCAAAGGTGCCGGGGCACGACGTGTCGTGCCCCGGCGATGCATTACGGCGTAGGTTGGGGGGTGTTCGTCGCCTGCAATGTTGCCCCTAGGGTGAGCGTGGCAGATAACCCCGGCGTGTTGGTCGGCAATGGCGTGGCAATGTTGACCGGAATGGTGAGCACCTGCCCGACGAAGATTTCGTTGGGGTTTTTCAGTTTGCTCTCTTTGACGATGGCATCCACCGTGCTGAAGAAGCGTGCGGCAATGGCTTCCAAGGTATCACCGGTCGCCACGACGTAGCGAATCTTGCCGCGTACACCTTCGGGGAGTGGAGTGGGCGTGGGCAGTTCCAGGCTAGGTGGTGGGATGAGCAGTTCATCGCCCACGCGAATGACGCTCTCGTAGGTCAAGTTGTTGAGCGCCATCAGGACGAGCACGTCTACATCGAATTTATCGGCAATCGAGAACAGGGTATCGTTCTCTTCCACCTTGTAGACGAACGGACCGGAGGCGGTGGGGGTGGGCGTTTCGGTGGGGGTGACCGTCACCGTGGGCGTCTCGGTGGGCGTAGCGGTAGAGGTCGCCGTCGCCGTGGCAGTGGGGGTATCGGTTGGTGTGGGGGTATCGGTTGCCAGGAATGGCAGCGTAGGCAGACCACCACTGGTGAGCCATAGCACCAAGACTACAATGCCAACCGCGATCAATACGATCGCCAGCCCTCCGACCACTAAGGGAGTGGTCTGTTGGCGTCTTTTTCGATAGGACTCGATCACATCTTGTGCCGATTTGTCGCTCATGTTCTGTACCTTTCGTCTGTCTGAGAAGACAGTTGTTTGGGTTTGATTTTACCCGATTTTTGCATCTTTTCGTTCTGGTCAGGATATAATCCCAATCAGGCAGATTGTCAAGCCTGTGGAGATGGGAGGCAACGATGCGCATTGCGGTCTTTGGCAGCGGAGGTGTAGGGGGCTACTTCGGTGGTCGGCTGGCTCAATCCGGTGAGGAGGTCATCTTCATCGCCCGCGGCGAGCATCTGCGGGCAATCCGGGAGCGTGGCTTGCGGGTGGATAGCCCCGAAGGGAGTTTTGTGGTCAAGCCTGCCCAAGCCAGCGACGATCCGAGCACGGTGGGCGTGGTAGAGGTCATCTTGCTGGGGGTCAAGGCGTGGCAGGTGCCTGAGGTGGCTCTGGCACTGCGCCCGATGGTAGGTCCTTCGACCGTTGTGGTGCCTCTGCAAAACGGTGTGGATGCGCCTGTTCAATTGGCGAGTGTGCTGGGCAATGCGCATGTGTTGGGGGGATTGTGTCACATCTCGGTGTACCGAGTCGGTGCGGGGTACATCCGCCACGCCGGCATCCAGCCGCGCATTGCCTTTGGTGAATTGGACAACCGACCGAGCGAACGCATCGAGCGTTTACGCGCCGCTTTTGAACGAGCCGGGGTCTGGGTAGAAGTGCCCAAGGACATTTGGGCGGCGATGTGGGGGAAGTTCTTGTTCATTGCCTCTTTGGCTGGGCTCGGTGCTGTCACGCGCGCCCCGGTGGGTGTGATTCGCTACCTGCGCGAAACACGCAACCTATTGGAAGGCGCCATGCGGGAGGTTGCCCGCGTTGCCGAGGCAAAGAAGGTGCGCCTGGATGCCGACATCGTCTCGAAGACCATGGCATATGTGGATACCTTGCCGGAGAATGCCACCACCTCCATGCAGCGCGATATCGTCGAGGGCAGACCCTCCGAACTAGACCACCTGAGCGGCGCGGTGGTGCGCCTGGGGCAGGAACTCGGAGTCGCCACGCCCATCCACGCCTTCATCTACCAAACCCTGTTGCCGCAGGAGAAGCGGGCACGCAATGAAATTAATTTTTAATGAACTATTGTATGTAAAAAAGAATATATCGTTATATAATGTTTCTTAAAGGATATTGGTTCCTAACTATCCTCCCGAAAACATCTTAGTTTATTGTGGTATTATTCAAAATAGACAAAAGGGCAAGCGGGTGAAATTTTTCACAAGAATAAGGGTGGTTTAGCCTCTGAGAGGGAAAATGGTTTTACACGGATGGCATTTTAGGTGATCCTGCTGAAGTATGGGCTCTACGTTATCGGTGCAGTAGCGGGTTTGTATACCCTAGTCAAAATAAACTCAACGTGAGGTTACCATTGAAGATACTTATGACTTGAATTAATCAAACACAAGAGGTAAGTTGTGGTTCGAGTTACATCTTTTACCGAGGTTTGTGAACATGGATGTTATAGATATACAAACTAGGCTAAGAAGTTTTAAAAAGAAAACCGATCGAGCACTCAAGTTATTAGAAGAAATATCCCGCTTGGAGCAAGACCGCGAAGAGAATTTATCTCAACTAAGATCTAGGTTATCAGAAGTTGAAGAGGTATGTAAAGCACTCGAGCCTGAACAAGAATTTGTTGCTGATCTTAGTCTTTGGATGGAGGAGTACAAACAGATCCTGGACAAATCAGAAGAAGAATTGAAAAAGCGTTTTGGAATAGAGCTCGAGAAAGAACTAAGCAACATAGGGCTTCCGCTTTCAAAAGTTTCTTATGGTTTCCGTTCCGGAATCTTCGCAATCGAACTCAAATCCGACGAACGGAAGGCAAAAATCTGGTATGGTGACAAACAGGAACTCCTAGGTCAATGCCGTCCTACAATAAAAGAGATTGTGAAAAACATTGAACGAATCAAGAAGAATCTTGGATCAGGACTAAGCGATGAAGAATTCTTGAAAAAACTCAATCAGGCTTATGAGCGATTGGAAAAAGGACGAGAAGGTGAAAAACTGCCAATTATAGAGGTATTGAGTGAAGTGGCTTACCTAATGCAGGACACGAAATTCAAGCAGGATCCCAGACGTGAGAACTATAAAAGTTATAGTCGTGCAGATTTTAGTTACGACTTATATCGGATTCGCAAGTATACTCAATCCAGGACACTTCACCTGGTTGTGGCGACACGCGCTCACACAAATTCAAGGCACAAATTTCTTTGGATTCCGGATGACGAGAGCGGCAAGGGCACTACTTATTCCCACTTACAATTCAAGAGAGGGTCATTATGAACGAACTTGAACCTTCCATAGCCCGACGCATTATCGAAGATGTTGGAGGTCCTGGTGAACCACCACAATATGGATTCCAGTTCTTCACCGCAGGCTTAGACCCTTACCTTACCATAATAGATGAAGAGTATATGGCATCCTATATCAAGCAAGGAGGCTCGACGTTCAAAATGGTTGTTGGGGTTTACGGAGGCGGCAAGACACATTTTCTTTATTGCGTGCGTGATATTGCTTGGAAACACAATTATGCTGTGTCTTACGTGAGTTTGAAGGAAAATGAATGCCCTTTCCATAAGTTGGAATTGGTGTATCAGGCTATCGTTCGAGGGCTAATTCCGCCTTTATCGCCCGAGGAATTGCTTAAGGGGTATGAACAAGGTATCAGAAGCTTCATCCGCAGTTGGTATGGTCAAAAGTATCATGAATATAAGAAAATGGGGCTTTTTGGGGAAGAGCTTCGCCGAGAACTCTTGAGTCATATTGGTGAGATAGATGCAGGTAACACGAGCGTCAGCTTTTTCAATGCAGTAAAAACTGCATTCACAGCCCTGCTGGATCATCAAGAGGATAAATTCGACCAAATTTGTCAATGGCTAAGTGGGGAAGGATATGATTCTCAATTATATAAGAAATATGGCATCTTACAACGTATAGATAAGACAACAGCCTTTCTCATGATTCGTTCATTGCTACGATGGATTCGACAAATAGACTACTCAGGTTTAGTAGTTCTTTTAGATGAGGCTGAACGAGTACCAAGTTTGAGCACCAAACAACGGCAGGCACATCTCAGCAACTTAAGAGAGATCATTGATGAATGTGGGCATACAAATTTTCAGGGTATCATGATTTTTTATGCAGTGCCTGATGAAAACTTCTTAGAAGGTAACACACAGATATACGAAGCTCTGCGTCAACGGGTATCGACGGTTTTCGAAGTGCTCAATCCCACAGGGGTCAAAATTGAGCTCGAGAAGGTTATCTCCGATCCTATACCATTTCTCTGTGAAGTTGGCAAAAAACTAGCCCATGTTTATGAAATCGCTTATAGCCACGAGTTTGATAGGAGTGCGCTGGAAAAAACCATAACGATGATCGCTGAGATGGCACACGAACAGCGTTTTGGGGATATTGGTTACAAACGTCTTTTCGTTCAAACACTAATCAGGGGGTTGCATTTTTTGTGCAAAAAAGGAACACCTCCTACGATTAGTGAACTCCAATCATAGTATGTGGGTGAAGATGGACAAAGGAGTCGTACATCATACCAAATACGGTCGAGGTATCGTCCAAGACTCGCGATACAAGGGATTTGAATTGAGGGTTAAATTTGATGATGGACGGTCGAGATGGATTAGAGCAGACGAACTATCGGATACACCAACGTTGCAAGACAAAGGTATTATTTTGACAGAGCGCTCCTCCGTTCTTTCCGAAGAAAATTGGAGATCTCGTCGCATGATCGAAGCCTTTCGCCTTGGAATTGTGCCCCATGACGCTGTCCAGGAATTTACTTTTGGACGAGAATTGGAGATTCAGAATATTAAAAGTTGGTTATATGAAGAGGATAATTCCACGCTGCTTATAGTAGGAGAATATGGAACAGGGAAAAGCCACCTACTGGATTTTGCCAAACAATTCGCTCTTCAACAAGGTTTTGCAGTTTCCTTCGCGGAAATGCGACCAAGCGAGTCGCCATTCTATAAACCAAAACGAGTTTATGGGCAATTGGTAAAGAATTTTTGCTATCCCTCTGCCCACTTCAAAGAGGTTAAAGATTTTCAAAGTTTCCTTCAGGCAGTTTTTGACCAAGGGGCATTTGAGGATCACATATATTTCAAACATTTATACCAGAATAGATCAAGTGACTCAATCTGGGATTGGATTAAGGCAAGTGAATCGTATATTCGTCCTAGTTATTGGGGTTACTCTTTTTTACCAGGATTGTATGATTACTCCACCTCTGCGAATATCTATTGTTATTTGCTAAGTAGCCTGGGCTGGGCAGCAAAGAATATTTTAAACCTGAAAGGCTTTCTGATCCTCTTTGATGAAGCCGAGTCAATTGAAATCAATGATTACTCTTACCAGGCGCAAAAGGGTCAGAACTTTCTAAAAGCATTGATCCGGACAGCAAACAACGTAGAGGAACTGCTTGGGGATCCTCAGAAATCCAGGCTTGATTATTGTAGAGTGGGCTTTTCAACTCCATTTTTATACTGTAAACCAAGTGGCTTGAAACTGATTTTTGCTTTTACATACCTAGATTGGAATTATTATGATGGATGGAATTACGAGAAAATACCCATTATTAAAAAATTAGCAACATCACATACGATAAATTTGGAACACCTAGCAGAGGAAGCATTAAAAGCCACCTTTGAACATATATGCTTGCTTTACGATAGCGCCTACAAATTTAAAGTAGGCGATCTTAAAATCCAAGAGGTCTTTAAAAAGGTCGCTTTGCAATCAAGACATAGTACACGGCTCTTCGTAAAGGGGGCTGTCGAAGCACTTGACCTCATCCGAATAAATCATGATATGTCGCCTTTTGATGTCCTCAGATGACAACCATTGAGGAAACATATGCTCTTCGTCGTAAGTTAAAGCGATCGTGGGGAACTTTCTTCCATAGGTTTGGTAGTCTCACCCCCATTCAATTGGAATGTATCCCGAAGATTCTGGATGGATTCAATGTTATCTTGGTGTCGCCAACTGCCTCCGGTAAGACAGAGGCGGTCATCGCTCCCGTTGCAGAAATATTTTTGAGGAAAGAATGGACGGGGTTAGCCATCCTTTATGTTGTACCAACTCGTGCCCTTGCTAATGACACTTTAGAACGAATTGCTGGACCTTTAGATGATCTGGGTATTATCACTGCAATCAAGCATGGTGACAAACCCTTTCTTTCGGATAAGAATCCACCTAATTGCTTAATTACTACTCCAGAATCGTTAGATTCTTTGGTCGCTCGCCAACCGCGATTGTTCTCGAACTTGCAGGTTTTAATCCTCGATGAAATCCATTTATTGGACAATACTTACCGAGGGGATCAACTACGAATGTTAATTTGGCGCCTGAGAAAACTGGCTACCAATGATAATTTTTCGATCCATTTGATGTCAGCGACTCTCTCTGACCCTCAATCCATTGCATTGAGATACGTAAACGAATTCAAGGTAGTAAAAGTGCCTGGACAGCGCGAAATTGATGCACATTTCTTAACTTCACATGAAGAGGTATATAACCTTGCGCGAAAAAATAAATGGAATAAGTTGTTATATTTTTGCAACAAGCGTGAGACAGTCGAAACCATTGCAGCAGCACTGTCACAACTTTGGCACCCATATCCTGTCATTGCTCATCATGGTAGTCTAGAACGTCGAGTTCGAGAAGAGGCTGAAGAGGTGATCAAACAATCAAGTGTGGCTATATGTGTTGCTACATCTACATTGGAAGTTGGTATAGATATTGGGGACATTGATTTGATCGTGCTTGCAGAGATCCCTTGGAGCGTATCCTCGTTGATCCAACGCATTGGAAGGGGCAATCGAAGGGAAAAGAGAATACGTGTAGTGGCAATATCGAATTCAGCCGAAGAAAAAGGTATTCTGGAGGCAATGTTTGAAGTGGCTAAGAACGGAAGTTTATTGGTGGGGGATTATGAGCCCGATCTCTCCGTTGCGATACAACAAACTTTTTCATATCTTTACCAACACCCTGGTGGAGTGAGCGAACAAGAGTTGATGGAATTGCTTGCGCAACTATGTGGTGATGATCGTATTAATAAAAAAATCCTCAACCATCTAAGTCACCTTGGATGGATTGAATGGCGCGAAAGTCGTTGGTTTGCATCCACAAAGTTAATGGATAGAGGGGAAAGAGGATATATTCATTCAAACATTCCCGACTCACAGGCTTATAGGGTAGTTGATGTTGATTCGGGTAAAGAGATTGGCAACATTGCAGGATTCTTTGATGAAATATTCATCCTCGGACGAAGGACATGGCGAGTAGTCTCAGTAGTAAATGATGTGATTTGCGTTCGTCGCTTCTCGGGGAAGGCAGCTGCGCCCTTATTTCGTAGATATAGAAATTCTGGCGCTTTTTCTTATTTGCTACCGCCGGAACTCAAGGTGACGAACAAGTCATTCACTCAAGATGAGTATGATAAAAGTGAAAAGTCATCTTGAAGAAGACTCAAGCGAGTTCGTTGAGCAAGGGCACTCAATTTAACGAACATAATAACCTCGATCTTCCTTGAACCCCCTGATAGTTTGTTAAACGTACATGTTAATTAAAGGTTATCACAATATTTCATTATTGCGCACCCATATGGGGGCGTTTCGGCGGGGTTGGGAGTGCTGCCGGCGAGTATGGCTTCCACCGCCTCGATGAGGTATTTCCGCGTGGGCACGCGCTGGCGAAAGGTGACATCGTCAAACGCACCTCGATAGCGCAAGACCCCTTCGCCATCAATCACAAACAAGCAGGGGGTGACCTCCATCTGATACAGGTCAGCCACCTTTTGTTCGGCATCGTGCAACACCCGCGGCAAGCCGCGTTCGACTGCCACACGCGCCAGCAACTCACCGCTTTCGTTGGCGTTGGCGGCGATGGGGAGCAATGCGACGCGCTCCCTCCAACTGCTCAGGGTGCCAACCAATTCTCGATCTGCCCGCTCGACCCACGGGCACTCGGCTGACCAGAAGTTCAAGACCACCACACGCCCGCGGTAGTCCTTAAGGGCGTGCGGGTTGCCCTCTAGGTCAGGCAAGGTGAAATCAGGGGCAGGTTGTCCGATCTCAATTAAGGGTTCCATTGGGGTGCATACCCTCCGATGACGAGTTGGATGGGGTTGCTGCCATCGGCATTCATCAGCCACAGTTCGGGCGGGTCGGTCAATTTCTCCTGGTTGAAGCGGATGTACGCCAGTTGTTGCCCATCGGGGCTCCAAGCGAAGGAGGAATGGTTGAAGTAGGGGGCATGGGTGAGGGCTTGGCTCTCTTTGCCATCCGGGCTCATCAGCCAGATTTGACGTCCTGGCGTCCAACGGGCGGCATCCAGGTACTTGCGCGCCAGCACCAGGCGAGTCCCATCGGGCGAAAAGAGCGGGGAGATGTCCTCTAAATAGGGGGATTGGCTCAGGTCTTGATTGGAGCCGCCGATCCTTTCGTAGCGCATCAGATGGCTTGTAGCAACCCCGCTCTGCTCGCCGCCGAGGAACAGGATTTCCGGCGCGACAAAGGCATTGCCATCTGGCGACCAACAACCAGGCTCGCCGGTCTCGTTGGGTATCGGAGTGCTGGTGCCTTGGAGTGGGTCGTAGAGCACAAATGCCTTCTGGCGGATGTCGTAGTAGGTCAACAGCCCTGCCGGCGACCAGAGGGGCAGTCGCGTGGGATGCTTTGCACCCCCCACGGGTGTGCCCTGCAGTGAGGTTGTAGAGTTCGCCACCACTCCGTCCAGTGCCAGGAGGTAGACCTGAGGGGAAAGGCTCGGCGCACTGCCCGCCAATGGATTGCGCTCATAAGCCAACCACCGACCATCGGGTGAGGGCTGAGGCGAACGGCAGATTGCCTGAGGGCATTCCAAGATGGGCGTGCTGACCCACCTTGGGGTTGCCTCGACCACCCGTTCCATGCGCCAGATGTCGCTGCCGCCACTGGCGTTGCGTTGGCTGTAATAGATGGCTGTTCCATCTGGGGCAACCTGGAAGTCCAACACGCCAAAGGGCGATTGAGTCAGCCGTTCGACGGAACCGGAGACCGGCTCGAGGGCATAGAGATCGGCGGGTTGGTCGGCAGGGTAGAGGTAAAGCAGGCGCGGGCGTCCGATGGTGAAGGACCATTCCCGATCGCCCAACAGGGCAAGGGGCAGCCAATCGGCTGAACGGGCACCGGCGTTCAGGCGCACGGTGATGGTGGCACCGCTTTGCCACGGCTGTGTGGGGGTAAAGGTGAGGGTGGTGCCCTCCCAGGTGAACGAGCCCGGCTGGGGAGGCGTGATAGAAAGGCGTTCCTCCACCGAGGCAGGTTGCATGGGGCGGGAGAAGCGCAAGCGCAAGGGGGCGCGGGCAGGCACCTCTTGCGCGCCATCCGTCGGCAGGATTTCGATCAGGCGCGGCGTGTTGTGCAGATACAGAAAACCCGCCAGAAAGACCAATCCCAACCCGAACAGCCCGATGACCTTAAGGCGCATACCCATGAGGTAATTATACTCGGTGAGCCCTCTGCTCTATGGTAGAATGAGACCTGTGAGACGTTGGCAATTCTGGCTAGGCACTCTCATCAGCCTGGTCTTCCTTTACCTTGCCCTGCGCGGCTTGCACTTGGCGGAGATGTGGCAAGCATTGCAGGGCGCGCAGTATCTTTGGATACTGCCGGGGGTGTTGGTGTACTTCATGGGGGTTTGGGTGCGTGCCTGGCGTTGGCACTACTTGCTGCGTCCACTCAAAGCTGTTCCAACGCGCGAGATGTTTCCCATCGTTGCCATTGGGTACATGGGCAACAACATCTATCCGGCGCGCGCCGGCGAACTGTTGCGCGCCGTGGTGCTCAAACGCCATCACCAGGTCTCCATCTCTGCCTCGCTGGCAACCATCCTGGTTGAACGGGTGTACGATGGCGTGGTCATGCTGGGCTTCGTCTTCCTCAACCTGCCGGAATTGGCGGGGTTGACGGCGGCTTCGGGCTTGGTGGGCAGCGTGCGCAGCCTGGCTTTGTGGGGTGCCTTGGCGTTTCTGGGAGCGTTGGCGGTCTTTCTGCTGGCGGCGATGTTCCCCATGCGAGCCGAAGAGGTCTTTCATTGGTTCGTCCAACGGATGGTGCCGCAGCGCTTGCGCGGCAACATCCTCGGCTTCGGCGAACGCTTCCTCGGAGGACTGCAATCGTTGCGTTCACCGCGCGAAGCCTTGATGATCCTGCTCACCTCGGTGGTCATCTGGCTGTTTGAGACGGGCAAATATTGGTTTGTGATGCACGCCTTTCCCTTCGAGGTGAGTTTCTTCACCCTGATGCTGATGAACGGCATCGTCAACTTGGCGACGACCATTCCTTCGGCACCAGGCTACATCGGCACCTTCGATGCGCCGGGCATCGCCGTGCTGGTGGCTTACGGAGTTGAGCACGCCGTCGCCGCCGGTTACACCATCGTCCTGCACGTTGCCTTGTGGCTGCCGATCACTGCTCTGGGAGCCTACTACCTTGCCCGCGAGGGGCTCACCTGGCGCGTGGGGATGGAGCGAGCGAGTTTGAGCGAATGAGCCCATCTGAATCGCCTGAGAACCGGGTAGCGATCATTGGCGCGGGCATCGGTGGGTTGGCAGCCGCCTACGACCTCGTGCGCGCCGGGCGTCAGGTGGTCATCTACGAGGTGAACGACTACGTCGGCGGGCTGGCGAGCGGCTTCCGCGAGCCCCACTGGGAGTGGTCGGTGGAACGGTACTACCACCACTGGTTTGCCACCGACCGCCACATCCTCGGCTTGATGGACGAATTGGGCTGGCGCGACCGGGTGCTTTTCCCGCGCCCCTACACGGTGATGTATTACAACGGGCGCTTCTACCCGTTCGATTCGATCCTCACCGCGCTGCTCTTTCCCGGCTTGGGCTGGGGCGTGGATAAACTCCGCTTTGGCTTGGTCGGCTTTTACCTGCGCCTGACCAACGACTGGCATTCCCTGGAGAAGGTGACTGCCGAGGCATGGATGCGCAAGTGGGCAGGAGACCGCGTGTACAAAATGATGTGGCAACCCTTGCTCATCGGCAAGTTCGGTCCTCACTATTCGGAGGTGCCGATGTCATGGATGTGGGCACGCTTGAAAGCGCGCACCACTCGCCTGGGCACCTTCCAGGGCGGCTTCCAAGCGTTTGCCGATCAGTTCGCCGAACGCCTGCGCCAGATGGGCGTGACCATCCTCCTCTCCACCCCCATCCAGCGCATTGCCACCCACCCTCAGGGTGGTTTGGTGGTGGAAGGCACCGCGGCAAGCCGGTGGGTGAACCAGGTTCTGGTCACCACCTCGCCGGCGTTGCTTGCCAGGATGGCACCCGAACTGCCCGGCGAATACCTACAGGGCTTGCTTGCGCTGAAGAGCATGGGGGCGGTGGTCATGGTGCTCAGCCTGCGCCATCGCCTCAGCGAGGAGGGCTACTACTGGTTCAATCTACCGAAATCTGCCGGCTTCCCCTTTTTGGCTTTGGTGGAACACACCAATTTCCTCTCGCCGCGCTACTTCGGCGGCGAACACATCGTCTATTGCGGCGACTATTTAGACCCAGAGCACGAGTACTTCCGCCTGAGCCAGCAGGAGTTGCTCGAACGCTTCCTGCCGGCGTTGGTGCGCTTCAACCCAAAGTTCACTCCAGATTGGGTGATCAAGACCTGGCTTTTCCGCACCCAGTATGCCCAGCCCATCCCCAGGCTCCATCAATCCCGCCACATCCCACCCATCCAAACGCCCATCCCCGGCTTGTATTTCGCCAGCATGAGTCAGGTCTATCCGTGGGATCGCGGCACCAACTATGCCGTTGAGATCGGGCGCAAAGCGGCTCAACAGATGATCTCTCAATCGTCCTCATGATCCTCACCGTCACCCCAAACACAGCGCTTGACAAGGTCATCTTCATCGAGGCATGGACGCCGGGCAAGCCCATGCGCACCACGCGGGTCATCCAATGTGTCGGCGGAAAAGGGCTGGATGCCTCGGTCAGCCTCGCCTGCTTGGGCGTGGAGACGGTTGCTCTGGCTTTCTTCGCCGGCGAACTCGGCAAGCAGTTGCTCAGCTTGCTCGAAGGGTATGGCATTCAGGTAGAGGCGGTGTGGGTGGGTGGAGAAACGCGCCTGGCTCATGTGATCGTCGAACGCCGCACCCATCGTCATAGCCACCTCATCACCGGCGAACTGCAGGTGAGCCCTGAGCATACGGTGCGCTTCCTCGAATGCTTCCGCCGGCGGGTGAGGCAGGCAGAGTGGGTGATCTGCGGTGGTTCCATCCCACCCTCTGCCCCGCAAGACCTGTATGCGCACATCCTGAGCGAAGCCCAAGCGGTAGGCGTGCCGGTGTTGATGGATGCCGCCCATCAAGCCATTTGCCAGGCGCTTCCCCAACGCCCAAGTGTGGTCAAGATGAACTGGGGCGAGTTTGAAAGCACCTTCCATCGGCAAGCTGCCACCTTAGAAGCCTTGCAATCTGCTGCCCATCAGGTGTACCACGACCGTTGTTTGAATGCCCTGGTGCTGACGTGCGGCGCCCAGGGGATGCTTGCCTTCACGCCACAAGGCAATTACCGCGTGGCGTTGCCGCCCCTGCCAGCCGTCAATGCCGCCGGTGCGGGAGACGCTGCCTCGGCTGCCTTGGCTTGGCGCCTCTCGCTGGGCGAGGATTGGAAGACGGCACTGAGGTGGGCGGGGGCGGTCTCGGCTGCCTCGGTGCTCACCGAAGCCACGGCGGAGTGTCGCATGGAGGAGGTGTTGCGCCTCCTTCCACAGGTGCAAGTGACCCCAATCTAACTCCCACTGTGTGGGAACTATTTCGCAGCCATCTGCGTCTAATCCGAGAAAGTAGTCAACCAAATTTGTAGTGGAGGAACCTATGCGTAATCGAATCGTTTTACTCAGTGGTATGGCCATATTGGCTCTCTTGCTCAGCGCGTGTGGGGTAGCCTATGCCCAGACCAACCAACCGCCCTTGCGCACACTGAACGTCACCGGCACCGGTCAGGTCTTTTTGGAGCCAGACATCGCTTACATCTCGATCGGCGTGCACACCGAGAATAAGGATGCTGCCGAGGCGGTGGCAGCCAACAACTCCCAAGCCAAAGCCGTGGTGGAAGCCCTCAAGGCTGCCGGGGTGCAGGCAAAAGACATCCAAACGACTGGCTTCAACATCTTCCCCCAGCAACAGTATGATGATAAGGGCACCGTTATCGGCATTCTCTATGTAGTGGATAACACGGTCTTTGTCACCGTGCGCGATTTGGAGAAACTCGGCAGCCTGCTCGATGCGGCCATCTCTGCCGGTGCCAACTCCATCACCGGCGTCCGCTTCGACGTAGAGGATAAGGATAAGCCCATGTCTGAGGCGCGCAAGATCGCCGTGGAGAAAGCCCGCGCCCAAGCCGAGGAACTGGCTAAGGCAGCCGGGGTCAAACTCGGACCCATTCAGAGCATCAACGTCTATGGCGGCACACCGATCCCGATGTACGAGGGCAAGGGGGTGGGTGGTGCGGTGTATGCAGGCGCCTTGGATGTGCCCATCTCACCTGGGCAACTCAGCCTCAGTGTGGATGTCAACATCGTCTACGAAATTCAATAATCCAATCGGGTCGGTGATTCAAGCCACCCGACCCACTCTGAAGGTGGACCTCACCGGACTAGGCGACCGGTGAGGTCTTGACTTGCCAGAAAGTGAAAGCAACCCAATAACTACCGGTTTGCCGCTTTTCGTTTAAAATAGCCATCGTGGGACGCTACAGAGTCTTCTATCCCCCGCAGCGCAATGGGCTGATCTTCCACGCCGGCGTCATCCTGCTGTTGGGCGCTGCCAGCCTATGGGGCTTGCACCAAGCCACCCGCACCCAGGTTGGACCGCTGTTTCTGCTCTACCTACTGCCGGCATTGTTCGCGCTGGCTCTGTTGCCCGTGGCGGTCTACCGTGCCTTTGCCTTGTTGCGCGCCTATTACGTCGTCGAACGGGATGGGCTCCGCCTGCACTGGGGGTTGCGTGCCGAGGACATCCCCATGGACGAGGTGCTCTGGGTGCGTCGCGCCACCGAGGCAGAGATGGCTCTGCCCTTGCCTTGGTTGCGCCTGCCGGGAGCATGGCTGGGGGTCAAGAGATTGCCCAACGGCACTCAGGTGGAATACTTGGCAGCCGAGCGCCGCAACCTCCTGCTGATCGCCACGCCCGAACGCCTCTATGCCATCTCTCCGGAACAAGCCGAGGAATTCCTGAGCGCGGTGAGGCGCTTCACCGAATTGGGTTCGCTCACCCCCATCCCTCGTCGCTCGGTCTACCCTGCCTACCTGTGGATGCGAATCTGGGCAACCCCGCCGGCGCGCCTCCTGCTCATCCTTGGGTTGCTGTTCTCGTTGCTTCTGCTGGTGGTGGTCAGCCTGAGCGTGCCCAGCCGTGCAACCCTCTCGATGGGCTTTCGTCCCGACGGTACGCCGCGTGACCTAGTGCCCTCGGTGCAGTTGGTGCTATTGCCCCTGGTCAATGCCTTCTTCTTCCTGGGGAACATCTTGCTGGGGATGTTCTTCTTTCGTCGTGCGCTCCAAGGGGAACATCAGCCGGCACCGCATCCACCCAACCTGCTGGTGGAGATGCAGACCAGTCGGGTGCTAGCCTACACCCTATGGGGCGTGGCGGGACTCACCCCGTTGCTCCTGCTATTCGCCGTATACTTCATCCTACGGATCTCCTGACGAAATGGCTCCTTCGGGTGTCTCTCTTCCAACAGAGTGGCTCAGATGCAGTGTGCAACTGTTGATGGGCTTGCTGCTGGGTGTGGTGATTGGCTATCTGGCGTATCGGGCGCGTGCCCTAACGCGCAACGGGTTCCTGGCAGCGGCACTGGTCGGTGGGTTGGTCTTTGGTTTGGGTGGGGTGGCTTGGGGGGTCTTGCTGTTGTTGTTCTTCTTCTCGTCTTCGGGGCTCAGCCGCGCATTTACCAAGCGCAAAGCACGCCTGAGTGAGAAGTTTGCTAAGGGTTCTCGCCGGGATGAGGGGCAGGTCTTCGCCAATGGTGGACTGGCAGCCCTGCTTGCCCTTGTCCACGTGTTGAGTGCCAAGCCAGAGTGGACCTGGGTTGCCTTTGCCGGTGCCATGGCAGCGGTGAACGCCGACACCTGGGCGACCGAACTGGGCGTGCTCAGCCCCTCCCTGCCGCGGCTGATCACCAGCGGAAAAAGGGTGGAACGAGGCACTTCGGGTGCCGTCAGTGGCATCGGATATGCCGCTGCCCTGGGCGGTGCACTGCTCATTGCCCTGGTGACGGTGCTTTTCCACTCAAGCGCGCCTTCTCTGGTGCTGCTGCCGGCGGTGGTTCTGGCGGGGTTGGCTGGCTCAACCCTGGATTCGCTCTTCGGCGCCACCATCCAAGCCATCTATTACTGTCCCACCTGCCAAAAAGAGACCGAGCGTCACCCCACGCATCTGTGTGGCACGCCAACTTTGCGGCAGCGTGGCTTTGCCTGGCTGAACAACGACGTGGTCAACTTTGCTTGTTCGCTGATGGGGGCTTTGGGTGCGGTGGTGCTCTGGCAGTGGCTAGGTTGATCCCACCGACCGTCTTCCGTCAACTGTGGCGAATCTATCCGCCGATCTCGCTCATCACTCGATTGAGCGGGATGACGCCTTCGGCGAGGGCATGCCCCCAGGGCTTGTGCCAAATGCCTTCTAAGATCATCTGGCGCAATGTCTCTTCATCGGCACCCTGACGCAAGGGGGTGAGCAAATCCACCTCGCCTTCGCGTAGCAAGCACAGGCGCAAGCGTCCATCGGCGGTCAATCGGGCGCGTGTGCAAGAGGCACAGAAGGGTTGTGAGACGGAGGAGATGAAGCCGATGACGCCCTGCGCGCCGGGCAGGCGGAAGAGGCGCGCCTCACCATCCAGTTCGCCGTTATTGAGCGGCTCTAGTTTGCCCAGGCTGTATTCGATGCGTTGCTGCACATCGGCAGCCGTGACCATCTGGGTCGTCTGCAGTTCGGTGGCGCCGGCGAAGGGCATCATCTCGATGAAACGCACCTGCCAAGGGTGATCGTAGGTCAGGCGTGCCAAATCCACGGCATCGCTTTCGTTATAGCCCCTGACGATGACCGAATTGAGTTTGACCGGGGTGAGACCGGCTTCTTCGGCGGCGCGAATCCCCTCCCACACATCCTCCAGATGCCCCCAGCGGGTGAGGCGGCGGAACTTCTGCGGATCGAGGGTATCCAGGCTGATGTTGACGCGCTGCAAGCCGGCTTTCGCCAGGGGTTGTGCCAGGCGCGTCAGCAAGACGCCGTTGGTCGTCATGGAGAGCGAATGCACCCCAGGGGTATGGGCGATGCGTTCCACCAAGTCCACGATGTGGGCGCGCACGGTCGGTTCGCCACCGGTCAGGCGGAATTTGTGGAAGCCCAGGCGGGCAAACAGACCCACGAAGAAGACCACCTCATCATCCTGCATCATCTCGGCAGTGGGACGGAAGGTCATGTCCTCCGGCATGCAATACACGCAACGCAGGTTGCAGTGGTCGGTCAGGCTGATGCGCAGGTAAGAGATGGTGCGTCCGAAGCGGTCTAGAGCCATGTTTCTGGGAAAAGAAAACGGTGCAACGGATGACGTTTTTTGAATTATACTCTTTTTCTCCGAAATGGGGAATGGCTTTCTTTTTTCTGTCCGCTTCCCTATCGGCGCATTTTCAGCGATTCATTCACCGACGTGATACAATTTCATCCATTGTGTTATCACGGTCGTCCCTTGCAGCGGATAAACCATGCTCATCTCTGCCGATCTCTTAGGTATCTTCTTTGCCTTAGCCTCGGCTTTCGCTTGGGGTGGTGGAGACTTCAGCGGTGGACTCGCCACGCGCCGCCATAACCCATTCCAAGTGCTGACCCTTTCGTCACTCTCTGGCGTTTTGCTCTTGGTGGCATTATCGGCGTTGTGGCAAGAGGCGCCTCCTTCTCCTCAGAGTGCACTTTGGGCAATGCTGGCTGGATTTTTCGGCGTCATTGGCATTGCCACGCTTTACCGTGCCCTAGCCACAGAACCGATGGCAAGTGTTGCTCCGACGGCAGCCGTGATCGGGGTGATCATGCCGGTAGCCTATGGCATCCTCATCGAGGGCATGCCTCACTTCATCCGCATGGTTGGGTTTGCGCTTGCCTTGTTCGGAATCGCCTTGGTCTCTCGTCCTTCGGCATCAAGCCGCTCCCTTTCCCGCCAAGGTCTTCTGCTGACCTGCCTGGCAGGGGTGTGCATCGGTGGTTTTCTGATCGTCATCGCCCACGTCGAAGTCGGTCGGGTATTCCTCCCCTTGGTCATAGCACGCCTGGTGACCTTTGGCACTTCGCTGGTGTTGATTCGGCTATTCCGTCTCCCGTTCCCCCGGCTGACCTCCAATCCAACTGCCCTCTTAGCCGGGGTGCTGGATGCCGGAGGCAATCTCTTCTACTTGTTGGCAACCCAATTCACTCGTTTAGATATCGCCGCGGTGCTGTCCTCTCTCTATCCGGCTGCCACCGTGCTCTTGGCGTACCTGCTCTTGAAGGAGAGGCTCTCACCCAATCAACGGGCAGGCGTAGTCGTGTGCCTGCTCGCCATCGTCCTCATCACCGTTTGAGTGTGCTCTGCCGGGGCAAAAACGCCAGAATCCTGCTCAGTTCAACCCTATCGAACGGCTCGTTGCCGAGATGTTCCAGAGATTTGGCTTGACTCGACTGCCCTTTTGCTCTATAGTAAATAGATAACCATACTGCGATTCGCCTTGTCTGAAAGATTCTCGCGATGAGAAACCAAGGGGGCATTTCCGAAGAGCGGAATGGCTGTTATTTATCGGTTTCGGTCGTCGTTTTAGCGATGCTTTCGGGTTGATTTGAATCATGCCTTGATGGTTCCAAAAAGGGCAGAATCTGGTCTATGCTGAGCGCAACCGCTCAACCCTAAGTAAAAGGAGAGATAATGTCGAAAAAACCTCATTTGACGCGTCGCGACTTCCTCGCGCTCGCCGGGGCAAGCCTCGGCGGTGGATTGTTGGCATGTGGCAAAGGCACTCTGCCGTCTACGAAGACCGCAGAGGGACTGCCTATGCAACCTACCCTCAAGTCTGCGCTGCCTGCCACGGCAACCACGATCCCCGAAGCCACGCAGACGTCCATCCCACCCTCCAACAGGCTCGCCGACACCGTGCTGGTCAACGGGCGTATCATGACCATGGACGCGCTCAACTCGGTTGCCGAAGCCGTTGCCATCCAGGGTGATAAAATCCTGATGACCGGCGATAGCGCATCCATTCGTTCCATTGCTGCGCCAGATGCGAACGTGATCGACCTAAACGGGCGCGTGGTCACCCCCGGCTTTATTGACCCCCATCTCCACTTTCGTGTTTGGGGTCTGCAAAACGTATATTACACCCCCTTTATCCCACCGCAAGTTAAGGACACGGCTACCCTACGTCTAGCATTGGCGGAGGTCATCCGCAGCAAACCAGCCGGCGAATGGATTATGGGATATTATCTTGTGCTCGCCGATAAACCCATCCCCACCAAGGAGGACCTCGACCCCGTCTCCAGAGATAACCCGGTGTTCATCATGCACATCGGCGGGCACTGGGGCACTGCCAACAGCGCTGCCATGCAGATTGCCAAGGTTTCCAACAGCACGCAGAACCCACCGGGAGGCATCATCGAGAAGAAAGACGGCGAACCGAGCGGCGTCTTCTATAACCACCGTGCCATGGATGTGGTACGCGTCCATGCTCCGCCGATCGGCTCCGCAATGGTCCGACAAGCCATCCTGGATACGCAAACGGTCTTGGCTGCCTGCGGGGTGACCAGTTTCCACGATAACAACATTCGCGAACTGGAACACCTCCAAGCGTATCAGGAACTCACCCAAGAGGGCAAACTCTTCCTGCGTAGCAACTTATATTTGACCTTGGAATGGCCTTCCGATTTGGACAAGGTGGGTCAGGTACAGCCCATAACCAACGAGGTCACGCGCTTTGCCGGCTATAAATTCCTGATTGATGGACAAGGACCGACCGCCTATTGCCACCAACCACATAACGGAATTGAATACCGATTGCCAACCTGGGAACCGCAGATGTTCAAGGACGCCATTCGTCGAATGCACGATAGCGGGCTGCAAATTTGCGTGCATTGCATCGGCGATGCCGCCACCGACCTGACTCTCGATGCCTATGAGGCAGCCATGAACGCCCATCCTCGTCCCGATCCACGCCACCGCATCGAACACGCCATCCTGACGACCCCCCAGGCGACCCAACGAATGAAAGACCTTGGCGTTGTGGTGAGCACCCAGCCGGCATTCATCTACCTGTTCGGCGATGGTTGGGAGATGCTCTTCGGTGCCGAAAGGATGAAGCGCATCCTCGTCACCCGCGAGTGGATGGAGGCTGGCATCCACGTCGCCATCGGCTCCGATGCGCCATCTACACCGTTCTATCATCCGCAAGCCACGTTGGCTGGCTCGATGAGTCGCTTCACCTTCAAGAATACGGTGATCGGTGCCGATCAAGTCCTCGCTTTCGAAGAAGCCTTACGGGCGCACACCTACGAAGGCGCCTACGCCGCTCATCAGGAAAACGTCAAGGGTAGCATAGAGGTAGGTAAATTTGCCGATCTGGTGGTTTGGCCGGTGGACCCTACGAAGATCGCTTTGGGTGATCTCGTCCAAATGACCACCGTGGATATGACCATGGTCGGTGGAAAGATCGTATATCAAAAGTGACGTTCGCTATAGCCTGACTAGGGGTACGACCCCTGACGGGCATAACCCGGAAAGGAGTTCTCATGAAACCCACGATTCGCCTTTCGATCCTGCTCACCGCGTTCCTGTTGGTCGCCATGGCGCCTCGCCCATCGCCGCCCAAGCAGGCGCTCGATCCTCACCCGCCCTCTCAGCCGGTTAAACTCATCTTCATCCACCACTCCACCGGAGAGAACTGGCTCGCCGATGGCTACGGCAACCTAGGGCGCACCCTCGACCAGAACAATTACTTCGTCAGCGATACCAATTACGGCTGGGGTCCAAATGCCATCGGCGACCGCACCGATATCCCCGATTGGCTGGAGTGGTTCGCCAGCAACGATACCCCGCTTTACATGCAAGCCCTCTTCAACGAAAGCGGGCAGCATTCCTCCTATACCCGCACGCTCTCAGACCCCGGCGGTGAGAACCAGATCGTGATGTTCAAATCCTGCTTTCCAAACTCTGCCCTGGAGGGCAATCCAGATGACCCACCCAACCCAGAGGGATGGCTGACGGTTGGACACGCCAAGTATGTGTACAACCGTATCCTGGAATATTTCGCCACTCGCCCCGATAAACTCTTCGTGGTCATCACTGCCCCGCCCCTTTCCGACCCGACCTACGCGGCGAACGCGCGTGCCTTCAACCTGTGGCTGCTCAACGAGTGGCTGGCTGATTATCCCCTCAGCAATGTGGCGGTCTTCGATTTCTACAATGTGCTCACCGGGCGCGACCATCACCACCGCTACCTCGATGGACACATCGAACACACCTTCCATCCGGGTGCCAATACGTTGGTCTATCCCTCCGGTGATGAACACCCCTCGGAGGAGGGCAGTCGCAAGGCGACCGAGGAGTTTGTGCCGCTGTTGAACGTCTTCTATCACCGTTGGCAAGCCGGCGCCGCCACAATGCCTCTGCCCACCGTGCCGATTGCGGCAACTCAGCCGGCTCAAACCGCAGCCCCGGCAGTCCCAACTATGCCGGCTGTTCCCCCTGGGGTGACCGACCTGATTGCCTCCTTCGAGAGCGGTGAGCCTACCTGGGAAGCCTACCGCGACGAAGCCACACAGACCAGCATCACATGCGCCTCTCAGGCAGGCAATGCCTATGCTGGCAACGCTGCCATGCGCTTGGAGTTCAACGTCGTCGCCAATAGTTGGGCAACCTGCGCCCGCATGTTCGATTCTCCACAAGATTGGAGTGCTGCCCAGGGATTGACCTTCTTCCTGCGCGCTGAACAAGCCGGGCTGGTCTTCGATGTGGATGTGTATGCCGGACCTGCAGATGTCCGTGAGACCTACCTGTACACCATCGAAGCCCCACCCGAAGCCGCGCAGGGTTGGATACCCATCTCCCTTACCTGGGATCAGTTCCACCGCGTCGCCTGGGAGGAAAATGCGGATGCGCCGTTTACCAAGCCCGATCAGGTCTCTGGCATTGCCTTTGGCTTCGGCACCTATCCAGATACGCCCAATGTCGGTGTCCTTTGGGTGGATGAACTGCGCCTTTTAGGTGTTGCCCAGGCAGAGGTTCCGCCTGTGGCAAGCCTGCCTGCTCCCCAAGAGCCTGCGCAGACGGTCATCGTGCCACCGCAACAGGTGGCAGCTATTGAACCGGAACAAACCGCTACGCCGGAGCCCGAATCGCCACGCCGTTCACCCTTCTGTGCCGGCGCAATGCTTTTGCCTACGCTCCTCGGCACACTGTGGCTTCACAGGCGTATCGCCCAGCGCAAATATTCCGACGAACGAGGGTAGGGACGCAATTCATTGCATCCATAATTCATAGTCTGTAGGGGCGCCGTGGAATTGCGCCCCTACAGAGGCGAATCCATTGGCCTCCGCAGATGTAATCCAAATACGCCCCTACGATGACGGTGCACCGGCGTTGATTTGCACCAGACTCATCCTCACGTTCACCGACGATGGGTTATGGTAACTTCTTCACAATCTCGGCGAACTCTTCTCTTGAAAAAGCCTTCAGGGTCGTCGTGCGAACATTGCCCGCCATGCCCAATGCCAGCAATTGCGCCAAGGCAACCTCGTCGCTCGGTCCCTCCGCGATGGCAACGTAGTCATACTGCCCCATGACGATGTAGAAGGCAAGCAACTTGCCCCCAACCGCTTCAAGGGCTTTGGACACTTCCTCGACTCGTGCAGGCGCCTCCTTGATGGTCTTGATGCCCTGCTCGGTCAAGTTCATCAGGATCACATAGGTTGGCATAGTTCCACCTCCAACATAAACATGGTCTGCCGGTGCACCGTCACAATAGGGGTGCATTGTAGGGACGCAATTCATTGCGTCCATCTCGAGCAATGCAATACATCCAACTTGAGGGGTATGTGGTTGTCGTCTTCAATGAGGGAGGGGCGATGTAGGTTGGGCTCCGCCGTCTGCCGATGTGCACAATAGACAAACTGGCTGCAATCGCCGATGGTCACACACCAAGATGCCCAACCAAAGAGGCGATGATTCGATCTTCATTATACAACACAAAGGGTTGATGTCAACCGATTCGAGAGCCAAGACCTCACCGGACTCTGAGGACCGGTGAGGTCTGCAAGGGCGTTTCTCTTCTCAAGAGAGAGAAACGGTCGAGGAAATTGAGCCTATCTTATCGTTGCACCCGTCCGGAGGCTTCGCCAGCCATCAGACGCTTGACCTCGTCCACGCTGACCAGGTTCATGTCGCCCGGGATGGAGTGCTTCAGGCAGGAGGCGGCGATGGCAAACTGCAACGCCTGGATGGGCTGGTCAAAGGTATTCAGCCCATAGATCAGCCCGGCGGCAAAGGCATCTCCCGCGCCGATGCGATCCACCACATCGGTGATGTCGTAGTAGTTGCCCAGCAGGAAGGTCTTGCCATCGTACAGGCAGGCAGACCATCCGTTGTGGTCGGCGCTGTAACTGTGGCGCAGGGTGATAGCTTGCATCTTCAGGTTGGGGAACTCTGCCATCACCTTCTTGCACAATGCCTCATACTTGGCGGGGTCGAGTTGCCCGGTCTCCACCTCGCGCTTCCAATCGCCTTCTTCGAGGGTAACCCCCAGGGATTCTTGGCAATCCTCCTCGTTGGCGATGCCGATGTCCACGTACTTGACCAGTTCTCGCATCACCTGTGGGGCTTTCTTGCCGTACTTCCACAGGTTCTTGCGGAAGTTGTAATCGCAGGAGACGGTCACCTCGCGCGCCTTGGCTTCCTGCACCGCCCGCAGGGATAACTCGGCAGCGGTCTCGCTGAGCGCAGGGGTGATGCCGGTGATGTGGAACCAGGTCGCCTTTTCAAACACCTTGTTCCAATCCACATCTTCCGGCTTGAGGGTGGCGATGGAGGCGTAGGCACGGTCGTAGATCACTCTGGAGGGGCGTTGGTTCGCCCCCGCCTCGAGGAAGTAGATGCCCATTCGCTCTCCACTGCGCATGATGAGCGAGGTATCCACCCCTTTGCTGCGCAGGAAGGCAACGCACGCATCGCCGATGGGGTTGGCGGGCAGCGCCGTGACGAACGCCACCGGGATGCCGAAGTTCGCCAGGGATACGGCGACATTGGCTTCGCCTCCACCGAAGGTGGCTTCGAAGAACGGCGATTGAAAGAAGCGCTCGAACCCAGGGGCTTTGAGGCGTAGCATCACCTCTCCCAGGGTAATCACTCGAATAGCCATGTTCTCACCTCCTCATCCACGTATGCTACAGACGATCTTCACTGCTGCTTGGGTCAGGCGAGTGATCTCGGCGAACTTGCCCTCGTTGATCAACTTGCGCTCGACCAGCCAACTCCCGCCGCAGGCAAACACCATGGGCAGAGAGAGATAGTCGGCGAGGTTGTACTCGGAGATGCCACCGGTGGGGATGAACTTGACCATCGAATAGGGCGCGCCGATCGCCTTGAGCACCTTGATCCCTCCCATCGCCTCGGCGGGGAAGAACTTCAAGATGGTGAGCCTCTTTGCCAGTGCTAGGTTGATCTCGGTGGGTGTGAGCACCCCGGGCGTCACGGGAACCTGGTTGGCGAGGCACCAGTCCACCACGGCGGGGTCGAAGCCGGGCGTGACGATGAAGCGCGCCCCGGCAGCAACGGCGCGTTCCGCTTGTTCTACCGAGAGCACCGTGCCTGCCCCCACCAACATCTGTGGCAGGTGGGTGGTGAGTTCCCGAATGACTGCTTCGGCGGCTGCCGTGCGAAAGGTGATCTCGGCGCAGGGCAAGCCCCCCTCCACCAACGCATTGCCCAACTTGAGCGCATCCTCCGCACGCTCGATGGCAACCACCGGTACCAGCCCGAAAGCACCTATTTGGTCTAAGACGGTTTGTGGTTCCATATCGTTACTCCCAATTCTTGTGATGTAAGCCTCTATGAGCAGGTTGATCCCATGCCCTCTAAGAAAGTTCAAGATACGTCTTGGTGTGCCTCAGAAGCGAGGCAGTTCCGCCCCTCCATCTATGCGGATGGTGACGCCCGACACTTGGTCAAATGCCGGGGTGCAGAGCAGGGCAATCAGGTTCGCCACCTCTTTGCGGGTGACCAGACGTTTGGTGGGTGTGCGTGCCGTGTAGCGTTCGCCGAAGGTGGGGTCGAACTCGGCAATATCCGGCAGGCTCTCGTAAATCTGCCCCGGGGCAATGGCGTTCACCGTGATCTCCGGACCCAATTCAAGCGCCAACGATTCGGTGATCACCTGCACGCCCAATTTTGCCAGGGTGTAAACGTTGTGGTTGCGCACATAGGCAGAACCCGCCGACATATTGATGATGCGTCCCCAGCCGTTCTTCTTCATCTGTGGCGCGATCTCTTGGGTGGTCAGGTAGATGGCTTTGAGATTGACATCCATCACCCGGTCCCAATCCTCCTCTTTGAGGGTGAGGTATGGGTCCATGTTGAAAGGTCCGGCATTATTGACCAAGATATCCACCTTGCCAAAGGTTTGGATGGCTGCGCGGCACAGACGGCGCACCTCCTCGCTCTTCGACAGGTCAGCCGGGATAGCCACCGCCTCGACACCGTGGGCGCGCACTTGAGCCAGGACCTTATCGCGCGCCCCGAACAAACTCTCCGCAGGTAGGTCGTTGAGGATGACCTTGGCACCGTATTCGGCAAACGTCTCGGCGGTGACTGCACCCAAGTTTCGATAGGAACCGGTGATCAGAGCAACTTTTCCGGCAAGTGGCATTTCGCTCATCTTATTGCACTCCTGTTTGGATGGAATTGGGTTCGTGGCGTGGTTCGTAGTGAGGCACAAAGGGTTCGGTGACTTGGGGTATCTCTGGGGCATTCGCCATCAAGAGAGCCGCGTGGGCAACTCGGCGCCCCAAGACGCGCGCCGAATACAATCCCCAGCGATCCTTCAGTACCCCTTTGCGACCGGCTTCGCCGGTCACATCCTCCCACGCCGCCCCACCGTAGTAACCGATGGGACCGTTCTGCGGGCAGACGCTGCCCACGGCTGCAATGCCCACGATGAGAAAGAAGCGCAGGATGGTCAGGATGGCGGTTTCCTGCCCGCCGTGGCGGTGAAAGCCCACGGCTAGTGCGCCGCCCACCGTGCGCGAGAAGTCCGGCGCTTTAAAGGGCAACTGCGGAAACCAGTAGGGCTTCATCAGGGAAGTACAACGTTCCATGAATGCCCTCAACGTGGAGTTGACATCTGAGAAGTACACCGGGGAGGCAATGATGATGCCGTTGGGCACCGGGTCGACCAGCGGGCGCACTAACTCTGCCCAATCGTCCTTCAACACGCATTGTTCCCATAGGTTGGCGGTCTCTCTACGCTCACAGGCTTTGCAGTCATAACAGGGTCTGATCTTCTTGCCCTTGAAACTGTACATCTCGGTAGTGATCTCAGGGTACGCCTGTTGGGCAGCCTGAAGCGCCTCTCGCAGTAGGATTTCTGTGTTGGCATGGCGCGGGCTGCTGCTGATGCCCACTAGTCGAACGGGGTTCATCGGGATGGACATGTGGCTAACCTCCGGGCACGACTTGGACAAATTGCAACTCCTGCCCATCCCGAACGGGGTACGTTTCAAACTCCCAGGGTTGGATCATGCGCTTATCTAACACGATCATGAAGCCCGGTTGCAATTTGGCAGGTTTCTCGCAGGCGCTGAAGAGTTCACCTGCCCATTCCTGTTGAGCAATGACGTCGAAGACGTCTTGCACCGTCAGGCGGTCGGGTTCCAAAGAGACCTCGTGGGTGAAGGTGCCTTTGGTGGTGCGCGTTTGCACCTTCAGAGTGAGGCTAGGTTTGGACATGGACGATCACCTCCTTCTTCAGCAATTCTGGGGGTGGTACGTTCTTGCCAGAACGGCGGTCGATCAATATCTGTGCCACGCTCTGCCAGGGCTCCCGCTCCTCATCCGGCACCTCGACGAACTTCAGTGCACCAGGGTAGCATGCCGCCACGCATTGGGGATTGCCGCCGCACAGGTCGCAGGTGTATGGGTACTGGTCCTCGGTCAGCAACATGACCTGATAGCGGCAGGCATCCACGCATTCGTTGCAGTTGAGACAAGTCTCCATGTTGAGCAGGATCGCCCCGGTGTCGGGATGACGCGTCAGCGATTCGGTGGGGCAAACCGCGATGCAAGGTGCATCCAAGCATTGCTGGCAGGTCAGCGGCACCGAGAGGCAGATATCCTCCCACTGGATGACGCGAATACAACTCTTGGTCAGGTCATACGTTCCCGAAACCTTGTAGGCACAGGTGAGGGCACATTGATTGCAGCCTGTGCATTCGCTGAGGATAACTTTAAGCATCTTCATCTCACTACCTCCACAATTCATTGTAACTCATTGCTCAATGACCGAACCATTGTGGTAATAATACCTCAATAGGGGTGTATTTCAAGTCCGGTTGACCGAAGCGAGCCGGCGAGAACGCTATCCGTCCGACCTCTGAAGCCATTGCCTGGCGCAAGCGCGGATGGCATGGAGCCACCACCAAGGCGATTTCATCGCCCACCTTCAGGTTGGCGCTCATCCGTCCACGACCGGTGGCAGGGTCTAGGATGCAGATCAAGTCGGGGAAGATGGTCACCGGCTTGCCATCCAGGAAGAGCGCCATGGTTTCATTTTTGATGATCAGTTTGGCGCCCCCGCTCAGGCTGACGTTGGTGAAGTAGAAGCCCTCCCACTCGCCTTCTTGGATGGACTGGATGGTGCCGCTGTGGATGTGCTTGCCACCCAGTTGGTCCGCCACGGTCTGGACGGGGTCTGCCTTTTGCAGGCGAGCCATCGCCAGGGCTGCCCCAAGTTGGGTGGCTTGGGTGATGGTGTTGGGGATGACACATCGCTTCAGTTGGGCGCCGCTCATCGGGTAGTGGGCATTTGCCCCCAATCCACCCCCGCGGGTGATCATCCAACGACCGATGGTATCGGGGAAGGTGCTTTCCACGCCGTAATGGACGACGATGGCATTGCCGGCGGCATCCACCAGGGGCATGGGGGTGAGCGAGACACCGTGCCCGATGAAGGAGACCATCTGCGTTTCGGGTGCGGCGCGTCCCAGCCCATCGCCGTCAATGACGGGGATGCCGGTGCGCGCCCCCAAGGTGAGGATGACCGGGGTGTTCAAGCCACCCATCTCGAAGGCGACAATGTAATCAATCGAACGCCCGATGGTCTTCGCCATCAAGCGAAAGGCTTCCTCGAGTTCGAAGCGCTCATCCCAACGCTTCACCAGGTCCTGCGGGCGGATCTGATCCAACACCTTGACCGAACCCATGAAGCCGCCGCTGGCAACGGTGGCATCGTCGGGAACGTCCTCGGGGTTCACCAAGGTTACCGTTCTGCCGAGTTCGAGGTCATGTTCGAGGATGGCGCGCCCCCACTCGGGCGAGCCGCCACCTCCGGTCCCCAAAATCGCCAATCCCTCCAGAAGGTGCTCGATGTTGTCTTTGGTGAACATGTTATGCTCCTTTGGGTAAGTAGCCTAAGGCTTCCAATTCATCTGCCCAAGCCGCCAGTCCCAGTTCGACGAAGACCTGGCGTGTGGGGCGTCCGGTGGCAATATCCCAGCCGTGAAGTTCGTAGTACCGATCCAACATCGGGTTCAGGACATCGGGGGCATTGCTGCCGAGGATGTCGGGGCGTCCCTCCAGTTTTTCGCTCATCAATCGTTTGGGCAAGACGTCGTCCGCACGTGTGGCACCTTCGCGGGTGTTGAAGGCGCGCTCCATGACGACGATCTTGCGCCCCAAGGTCATGACCTGATCTTCGGTGCAGGGAATGCCCACACAGGCGGAGAACAAATCTGCCATCAACTGTGGGGTCATGTAATATTGGGCGGTGGAGGCAAAGGCACATAGCCCCAGTGCATCCGTCACCGCGTAGACGTCCTCGTGCCAGCGTACGATCTCCGGTCGCTTTTCGGGAATGTAGGGGGTGGCGTATTTCTTTTCACCGGTGATCTTTTCGATGACCTCCACCATCTCCGGCGAGAGACCGAACTCCGCCAAGGTCTCGGTCATCAGGTGATCGGGTCCGCGGGGGTTGACGGCAAAGGCAAGGGCATAGGAAAGGGCGGCACGCGTTTCCACTCTGGATTGCTCCAATCCCTTGGCTTGAATCGCCCAATCTTCCGAGCCCTGTCCGATGACCTGCGAGGCGCGCTTGGTGCCCATGGCGAGCAGATCGCCGATGCCCTGGCGGAAGGCAATGCGACGCACCAATTCCACCAACGTCTTCCCATTTCCCCAACTCAAGTCCAATCCATCGCGGTCGAACTCCAGTTCGCGCTGATGGCACTCCATGATCCACTGAATCACGCTGCCGGTGGAGATGGTGTCCAGACCGTAGATGTTGCACAGTTCGTTGGCTTTGATGATCGCCTCCGTATCGCTAACGCCGCAACCTGCCCCCAAGGCACCGAAGGTTTCGTATTCCGGACCGCCGGTATAGGTGCCGGCGTATTCTCCTTCGTTCACTTCGGAATAGCGATGGCAGGACATTGGGCAGGAATAGCATCCCACGCGACGCTTCAGGTAACCTGCCTCGGCGAGGTACTGACCGCTCACCTTATCGGCGTGTTCGAAGGAACTCTTCTGGAAGTTATAGGATGGGAAGACGCCCAGTGCGTTGATCGCCGGCACACCGCCGGAAGTGCCGTAGAGGTGCGTGTTCCAGGCTCCCGATTGCAACAGGAGCAACTCGCGGGCTTGTTGCACCAGTTCGTTGAAGCGTTTGGGTTCGGCAACATCGACCGGTTTGCTGCCGCGCACCGCGATCGCCTTGAGGTTCTTCGAGCCCATCACGGCACCAATGCCACCGCGCGCCGCGGCGTTGTAATTCGAGCACATGATCGAAGCGAACATCACCAGGTTTTCGCCTGCCGGACCGATGCAGGCAACTTTCACATTGGAATCGCCCAATTCCTGCTGGATGAGGTGTTCGGTCTCACGCACGTCTTTCCCCCACAGGTGGCGCGCATCGCGGATTTCCACGCGGTCGTTGTCGATCCACAGATAGACCGGGTGCTCGGCTTTGCCGGTAAAGACGACAAAACTATGCCCGGAATAGCGCAGGTAGCCGCCGAATGCCCCGCCCACATTGGTCTTGAGATACAAATTGGTGGAAGGACCTTTGGCGGTGACGGAAATCCTGCCCGAACTGGGTGCACTTGTGCCGGTGAGGGGACCGGCTCCAAACGCCAGCATGTTCTCCGGACCGAGTGGGTCTGCACCTTTGGGCACCATCTCCCACAGAAGCGCCGCATTGTAACCCCTCGAGCCAATGTACTGGGCGGCGAGTTCTTGTGTGAAAGGGTATTTGCGATACGTGCGATGGGTTAGGTCAACCACCAGCACATCACCGAGTAACGAAGTTTCTCTCATGAGTTACCTCCATACGTTAAACATCGAAGTTTCACGAACCTACAAACCGACCTTTTCTCGAGCCTGTTGCACAATTCTTTCAACAATTTTCAGCCGTTCGGCTGGAATGGGCAAGGGTTGATGGGTGGAGAGAAGTCTCTTCGCCGTCGCAACAGCGTTCTCAAAGAGGATCGAACGTTCGGGTTCTACCGTGGTGGGCAGGAGGTTGCGACTGCGCAGAGAGGTGAGGTACAACGCCTGACGGAAGTGTTTGGCAGTATGCTCATTGCCCAGGAAGTTGCCATCGGCGGCGACCGTTGCGGTCACCTCCTCGGCAAGGCTCTCCGCATCTACGGGGATTCCCGCCAGTGCATAGGCAACTGCCTTGCACATTTCGTCGTCTATGACCATCTGCGCTGGGCTGCCGAGCATGCCTGCACCGAGCAATCCCGAGGCACCATCGTGGATGACCTCCACGCCTGCCAATGCTGCGCCTAAGACGGTGAAGGCTTTTTCATAGCCGCATTGGACGTCCACGGTGGGGCTATCGGAGATGCCGCCGGTGGCATATGCCATGGGGAGGTGCTGCAAGTTTGCCAATTGCTGGGAGGAGGCGGTGATCAGGGTCACCTCCGGTCCACCGAGGGCGAGTTTGCCGTGACGCATATCGAAGCCGCCGCTGAAGGTGCCGAAGGCAACCGGCGCGCCCGGATTCGCCAGTTGGTGGATGACCACGCCACATAACCATTCGGCGTTCTGCAAAGCCAACATTCCGGCTAAGGTAACCGGCGCGGTAGCGCCTGCCATGGCGCCCACCACGATGAAGCACGGGATGTTGTTCCTGGCAAGGCGCATGAATTTCTCGGCGACATCATAGGAGTACCCCAAGGGAGAATTGGGCACTCCACCGGCAGAGATGGGAAGCGCCTGGTCTTCGCCGACGATGGCACGGGCAATTTGGATGACCTCATCTACCCATTCTGCCGTCTCCAAACTGAGTTGCACGTGTTTGCCGGTATTCTGCAGAACCGTAGCCGTGCATTCGACATCCAGCAAGCGCGGTGGCACATCCTGTGGCACTACGGAGAAGAGGATGTAATCCACCCGCTCGAGGGCATCCGCCAGGCGGGTGTGCTGTGCTAAGTCGGCTAGGGTTGCCTCGCGCACCTGATGCGTCTCCAGGTCGAGCACCCAGGTAGCGCCGAAGCCGTTGGTGAAGTGGATGTTGCCCTCCCCGAGATAGATGTGTTTTCTAGGGTCGCGCGCATAAAGGGTGAACTTCGCCGGTGCGCTATCGAGGGCACGCGCCACCAGTCGTTCTGGGATGAAGGCTCGTTCGCCCTCCACCCTTGCACCATTGGCGCGCAGCAGGTGCAATGCCTGCGCATGCTCGATCTTCACGCCAACACGTTCGAGGAGGCGCAGGGAGGCATCTTGAATCTGATGGAGGTCTGCCTCACTGAGCACTTGGCAGAGTTGGTGGAGGCGCGGGCGAATGCCGCTGCTCTTATTCTCTGGTGTGTGAGTCATCGTTCAATGTCTCCATGAAGCCTGTCGGGCAGTATCGTACATGGTGATGATGTTCTCGGCGGGCACCCCTGGCTGAATATTGTGCACGGCGGCGAGGATGTAGCCGCCTCCCGGCGCGAGGGTGCGGATGGTCTCTTCCACTGCCTGGCGCACCTCTTGTGGGCTTCCGTTGGGCAAGAGCCTCTGCGTATCTATGCCACCCCAGAAGGTCATGCGCTTGCCGTAGCGTTGCTTGAGTTCGTGCGGGTTCATCCCTCGCGCCGAGACCTGCACCGGGTTGAGCACGTCAATGCCAACCTCCAACAAGTCATCAATGAGGGCAGCCACCGCACCGCAACTGTGAATGCCGATGTGTGCCTTGGTTTGGGTCTTCATGGCGGCAACCAGTTCCGCCAGCCTGGGTTTGACCAACGAACGCCACAATGGAGGGGAGATGAGCGTGGTGAATTGCGTGCCGTAATCATCCCACAAGGTGACCAGGTCCACATATTCACCCACCTGGGAGAGATAGAGGGTGTGTTGTTTTTTCAGTATGTCCAACACCTTATCCAGGAGTGCCTCGACGAACTCGCGGTTTTGGGCGACCGCCAGCATCCATCGTTCGAAGCCGACCAGGAACCAGGCGCTCTCCCAAAGCCCCACCAGCCCCGCCTCGATGGCGTAGTCGGTCTCTTCGCGTAATTGCCTGGCTTGTTCGGCGACTCCAGCGATGCGCCCTGGGTCGTAGGGGTCGGGGAAGGTGTAGGCATCCAGCGCCTGCAAGGTGGCATCGCTCAGGGGGTGCTCGACCATGTCGTAGTAGTAGCCGCCGGGTGGGCGCTGCCAACGCACGCCCCATTCATCGTAGAAACTATCGTCGGGCAGCCGTTCGAAGGTCCAGAAACTGGGGGCTCTAGGGAGGATGTGACGGAAGTCAATATCGAAGCGTTCGAGAACGGGTTCCTCGATGCGTGCCAGCCCCAGAACGATGTTTTGCACCTCGGTTGGCGTGGTGAGCCCCAGGGCGCGTTTGAGCGCATTGTAGGGCTCGACCAACAGGCTGGTCTGCGTGCCGCCCAAATCCAGCGGGACGCGGTCCGGCTCTTGGTGCTCCAGGGCGAGCAATACGCGTTCGCGGTGAGTCAGCCCCATGCTCAACTCCGGGTTACCGCTTCACTCCTTGAGGTCCTCGGTGGGCACTGCCCCTTCCGAAGGCTCTTGGGATGTCATGGAGAAATCCCAAATGCAGCAGTCATCGCCGCGCATCAGGCGTTTGGTGTGCTGAAAATGCAGCGCCTCGCCGAATCCCTCGGCGTGCCCCACATCTCCCGCACAGTAGGCATCGCACAGGAAGCGGATTTCCTCCTCCGGGACGCCCCAGCGCTTGAAGAGGTTGTAGGCGGCGCAGTTCTGCCCACGGATGATGAAGCGCTCTTCATCCAACCGTTCGGCTTCTTTGCTGCCCATGCCGTAGATGACATCCCAGGCTTGCGCCATGCCGATGACATCCTCGCGCTCGACCAACTGGCGCGCCTCTCGTCCCAGGCGCAGTCCGGCGCGATACATGGCTTTCCTGAGCAACTGCTTGGCTTCTTCGCGGGAGAGTCGTTCGCTGAGCAGTTTGAAGGTTTCGATGAAGAGACCTGCCTCCCACTCGAAGCCGGTCGTCAGCATTCGCAAGGCTTGCGAAAAGGGTACCATTCGTTCGTTGTCGCTCATCGTCTCACCTACCGATAAAGATTTCAGGCTCGGATGAACATGGATTTGATGCACTGCTTCTTCCCCTTGGCGATGGCGACGTCGATCGCCTGGCGATATTCTTCGGGGGAGAACTTGTGCGTGATCAGGCTGAAGTGATCCACCTTGCCATCGCGCAGCAAATCCATGGCAATTTGATATTCGCGCTGATAGCCGGCGGTGGAGTAACTATTGGAAGAGATGATGTTGACCTCCTTGAGCAGCATGGTCAGCAGGTCGATCGGGCGGCGCCCGGAGAACACTCCCAACATGACGGCGCACCCCCCTGGGCGGCACATGCGCACCGATTCATCCAGCGCATCGCTCTCTCCACCCACGCACTCGTAGGCTTGGTCCACCCCCCAACCTTGGGTGAGGCGCATCACCTCTTGCACCGCATCCATACCCGGCTCCAGCAGGATGACCTCGGTGGCACCCAGTTTCTTCGCCATCTCAGCTTGAAACGGGTACTTGGCAATGGCGATGATATCGCGCACGCCCTCCACTCGCAGGCATTGAATCATGTCTAGACCGATGATGCCACAGCCGTACACCACGGTGGAATCTCCCTCGCCAGGGCGGATGAGTTTCGCCGCGTGAACATCCACGGCGAGGATATCCAGCAGGGCAGCCTCTTCAAAGGTGACGTTTTCGGGAATGTGGAAGAGGCGAGTCTCGTGAACGATGGAATATTCCCCGTAACCGCCGGGCAGCATCTTCACAATCGGGATGCCCACGTGCGTGAGACCGTATTGGCACAGGTGATATTTGCCGATTTGGCACATCGGGCAGGTCTTGCCAAACTGCATACAACCGTGCAATGGTTCAACGGCGACTCGGTCGCCGGGTTTGACGCTGGTCACCCCCTCCCCGACTTTGACGACCACGCCGGCGTTTTCGTGCCCCAACACGGCGGGCAGATTCTCATCGGGGATCAGATGGCGTGTGTAACCCAGGAGATAGTGCAGGTCAGAGCCACAGATGCCGGCTGCTTTGTTGTACACCAGAACCCAGCCGGGACCCGGCTCGGGAACGTCGAAATCGCGATAGGTTAGGCTATCGGGATACACACCACCATCCCAAACAATGGCTTTCATCTTTTGTTGCGTCATTCATCCACCTCCATGTAGGGTATTATGAAGTTATCAGGTGACAGGCGACCCAGCGCGTTGGAGCATAGGGTAAGAGTTGGGGCTCAACCTGAGTGCAAATGTCCTCTTTGAGCGGGCAACGTGTGTGAAAACGACAGCCGGGTGGTGGCGACACCGGGCTGGGAATCTCCCCTTTGAGCGAGGGTCTCTTGCGGGCAAGGCTCGGGTCGGGGATGGGCACCGATTCGATGAGCACTTTGGTGTAAGGGTGCAAAGGCTGGCTGAAGAGTTCGGCGGTGTTCCCCACCTCGACCACCTTGCCCAGGTACATCACCGCAACGCGGTGCGCCACATGCTTCACATTGCTCAAATCGTGCGAGATCAAAACGTAACTGAGTTGAAATTCGTTCTGCAAATCGCGCAGCAGGCGGGTGATCTGCGTCTTCACCGAAACATCCAAGGATGCCGTCGGTTCGTCGAGGATCAGCAGAGAGGGTTTGAAGGCAAGTGCCCGAGCGATGGCAATGCGTTGTTGCTGCCCACCGCTGAATTGATGGGGGTATTTATCCAAGTCAGATACCGTCAACCCCACCTGTTCGAGCAACTGCATCGCCATCTCCAAGCGCTTGTGGCTGCTTTTCACCCCGGCGTGTTTGAAGGCATCGAGCAAGATTTGGCGGCAACTGAAGCGCGGGTTCAGCGAATCGGCAGGGTCTTGGAAGACCATTTGCATCTTCTGTCGCATGGTGCGCAAGGCTCTTCCGGAAAGTTGGAGGATATCCTGCCCTTCCAGAAAGATTTCGCCGGAGGTGGGTTCCACCAGGCGGAGCACGCAACGCCCAACGGTGGTCTTGCCCGAGCCGCTCTCGCCCACCAAGCCCAATGTCTCCCCGCGGGATACGTGTAAACTCACGTCATCTACGGCGTGAACGACCAAATTTTGACCGAACAGGCGACGCCTTACCAAAAAGTATTTGAAGAGATGGCGGACTTCAAGCAGGGGTGTGCCATTGGATTGAAACGAACGCCTCATTTGCTCTTCAAGGTGCTGCACCCGTTCGGATGGAGAGGAAGTAGGTCGGGTGATGGTTGTGCTCATCTCATCCCCTCCCCGAGAAGTGACAGGCGGTGAAATGCCCAGGCGAGATTTCGACCAATTGCGGCATTTCCTGCTGGCAGATTTCTTCCATCTGTTGGCAGCGTGGGTGGAACGGGCAACCCGTCGGGCGGTGGATCGCACTGGGTACGTAACCCGGCAACACCGCCGGTTCTTCCTCGACATCCAGGCGAGGAATGCTCTTCAGCAACCCCAAGGTGTACGGATGGCTGGGGCTTGCAAACAATTCGTGCGTGGGAGCGATCTCCATGACCTTGCCGGCATAGAGCACAACGGTGTGTTCGCACGTCTCTGCCACCACGCCCATATCGTGGGTGATCAGGATTTGGGTCGTGTTGAGGTTGCGGCGCATTTCGTCCAATAATTCCAGGATTTGCTTTTGAATGGTCACATCCAAGCCGGTGGTGGGCTCATCGGCGATGATCAATTCGGGGTTGCAGATGAGTGCCATCACGATCATGGCTCTTTGGCACATGCCGCCGCTGACTTGGTGGGGGTAACTTTTGCTGAAGCGAATGGGATCGCCGATTCCCACCCGTTGCAACATTTCTAAACGCTTTTCGCGTGCCTCGTTGCGTGAGGTGTGGAAGTGGTGTAAGTACACTCGGTCGATCTGTTCGCCGATGGTGAGGACGGGGTTCAGACAGGTGCGCGGGTTCTGGAAGATCATGCTGATCTTCGCCCCGCGCAGGGCGCGCAACTCATCCTCACTGAGCGCCAAGATGGACTTGCCCTCGAAGAGGATATCGCCGCCGACGATCTTGCCCGGCGGCTGGATCAAGCGCAGGATCGCCATCCCCGTGACCGATTTGCCCGAGCCGCTCTCGCCCACCAACCCCAATACCTTGCCGCGTGAGACGGTGAAGGAGATGCCATCCACCGCCTTGGCAACGCCCCAAAAGGTGTGAAAGTGAACCTTCACATCCTGTATGGCGAGCAACGTGTCATCCATGCCTAACTCCGCAATTTGGGGTCGAACACATCCCGCGCCCCATCGGCAAACAAGTTGAAGCCCAGAATGGTGATCGCCATGACCAAACCGGGGAAGATGGACATCCACCACTCGCCCGAGACGATGTAGCGCACGCCCTGGTTGACCATCGAACCCCATTCGGGTTCGGGCGGGCGAACGCCCAGCCCGATGAAACTCAGCGCAGCAGCATCTAGGATGGCGTAACTCATGCTGAGGGCAAATTGCACCAACACCGGCGTCAGGCAGTTGGGCAGCAGTTCCTTGAGGATGATTTCGAAATCGGAGGCACCCATGCAACGGGCAGCTTCGGCGTAGCCGCGCTCGCGTGCCGATAGAATCTCGCTGCGCACCAAGCGCGCAAAGATCGGGATCATGATGAAAGCCACCACGTAGATGATGGTGGTCTTTCCGGAGCCCAAAGCCACCGCCAATGCCATTGCCAAGATGAAGGCGGGGAAGGCTTGCACCACATCTAAGGTGCGCATGATGACTTCATCTAGAATGCCCCTGAAGTACCCCGCAACCGACCCCAGCAAGATGCCGATGAGGGCGGCAATGCTCACCGCGCTGATCGCAATGGTCAAATCGGTGCGCGTGGCGAAGAGCACACGGCTGAGGATATCGCGCCCGAAATCATCCGTCCCCATCCAATGCGCCGCGGAGGGAGGCTTCAATTTCACCTTCGGGTTGACATCCAACGGGTTGTAAGGGGCAATGGACGGCGCAAGCACACCGAGCAAGACGACCACGACCAGGATCGCCAATCCCAGCATGGTCATCGGGTTGCGCCGCAGGAGGTGGATTTCAAATTCGTAGCGCTTTCCCAGCGCCTGAAGCATCGAAATGGGCGATAATACCTTTACTCTTTGCATGATGTCATCCTTATCATTCCGTCCGAAAGTGTCCTAATACCGATTAAAGGCTGATGCGCGGATCAATCGCCATGTAGAGCAGGTCAACGATCAAGTTGACCGTCACATAGATGGTTGCAGTGAGCAGCACAAACCCTTGCACTGGGGCAAAGTCGGTGTTCAAGATGGAATTGACGGCATAGTAGCCAATGCCTGGCCAGGAAAACACCACCTCGACCAACACCTCGCCGCCTAAGGACCATCCGTAAATCTGTCCGATGCTGGTCACCACGGGCAGCAAGGCATTGCGCAAGGCATCTTTGAAGATGACCGTTCGCCTGGGCAGCCCTAGGGATAGCGCGGTGCGCACGTAGTTGGAGTTCATCACCTCCAACATGCTGTTGCGGGTGATGCGCGTGATGGGTGAGAGCATGGCGAACATCAAGGTGAAGCAGGGCAGAGCCAGGTGGGCGAGGCTCGACTTGAGCGCCACCCAATCTCGGCTGACCAAGGCATCGAACGTGTAGATGCCAGTGAGGTGCGTTGGGGGGTTGACCCCCGCGCCGAGGCGCCCTAGAGGAGGTGGTGCAAGGTGCAATTTGAAATAGAGAAAGTAAATGAGAACAACGCCGGTCCAGAAGATGGGAATGGAAACGCCCCCTACCGAGATGGTGCGTACGATGTGGTCAAACCAGGTGTCCTTGCGCACGGCTGCCTGCACCCCCATCGGCACGCCGAGGAAGACCGCCAGGAGCAAACTCCATGTCGTCAGTTCGAAGGTCGCCGGAAAGCGTTGCTTTAGGTCGTTGATGACCGGCTGTCGCGAGCGGTATGAATAACCCAGGTCGCCTTCGAGTAAGTCGCCCAGGTAGATGCCGTATTGAATCAACAGGGGTTTATCCATGCCCAGTTCGATCCGCTTCTTCTGGACATCCTCCTCCTTGGCATACGGGCTGAGGATGATGTACAAGGGATCTCCGGGCAGGATGCGGGTGATCACAAACGTGACCAAGGAGATGCCCAAGAGGATCGGAATGAGGAGAATCAACCGCTTGATTACCAATAAGAAGACGCGCATAGGGTTCTCCAAAGAGGGAAGGTTGCCGGTCCCGGATAGGGACCGGCAACCGATTGGAATGGGCTACTTTTCCTTGAAGTAGACGAAGCGCAGGAGGGTATCGGGGTAGTAGGAGTAGCCCGTCAGTCCAGCACGCATCGCCAGGTTCCAGGTGGGGTGATACAGGGCAATCTGTGGCGGGTCCTCGGCGATGAGTCTCTGAACCTGTTCAACATAGCCTCGGCGGACCTCCGGGTCGAACTCGGTCAGACCTTTGGTGATCAGGTCATCCACCTCGGGCACGCTGTAACTGGAGTAGTTGCAGCAACCGCTTTCGGCGGTCTTGTAGTTCCAGTACAGTGAGTAGACCGGGTCGGGCACGTAGGGAATCCAGAATTGGAAGGAGAACAAGCCCTTTTCGTGGCTGGCGAGTTTCTCGCTATGCGCCGAGAGCGCCAGAGGCTGGATGTCCATCTGGATGCCGATCTTCGCCAACTCTGCCTGGATGTACACCGCCGCCTCTTCCTCTTCGGGCACACCCTGCTTCAGGTAGAAGGTGATGGGCGGCAGCCCCTTGCCTTCCGGATAGCCTGCCTCGGCGAGCAATTCCTTCGCCTTCTCTAGGTCGTACTTATACGGCGAAGCGGGGATGAAGCCCTCCAAGCCCACCGGCAACCAACTGGGCGCCGGAATCGCCAATCCGTAGGTGACTTCCTGGATGATGGTGTCGTAGGGGATGGCGTAGCAGATGGCTTGGCGTAGTTTCACATTGCTCCAAGGCTCGCCGTTGCGCCCGAGCAGCATGTAGAGCGTGCCCAAGGTCGGCACAGCGTAGGCTTGGATGTTCGGGTCTGCCTTGAGGTCGGCAAAATCCTTCAGAGGAATCTCATAGACGATGTCCACGTCACCATTGCGCAGGAGCAACAAGCGGTTCTGTGGTTCGGGAACGATCTTGTAGATGATCTTCTTGAATTCCGGAGGATCGCCCCAGTAGTAGGGATTGGCTGCGAGCACCAACTGAACGCCCGGCTCAAAGGATTCGAGCACATACGGTCCGGAACCGGTGGGGTGGTTGGCTGCCCATTCGTTCTGCTCCTCGGGAGTGGCTCCACCTTCCTTTTGGATTTGCGCCGCGTTGACGATCGCCATGTTCATCTCATACATGACCTTCAGGAAGATGGGGTTGGGCTGCGGCAGGTTGAAGGTAATGGTGTGTTCGTCCTCCACCACCATCTGGCTGGGATCGGTGACGAAGGCAATGTCCTTCAAGAGGAATTGCGCCAGACCGGGGTTGTCGAGGATGCGTTGGAAACTGGCTTTCACTGCTTCAGCCGTCACCGGGTCACCGTTGTTGAACCGGGCATTCTTGCGCAGGTGGAAGGTGAAGACCGTCCCGTCCTCTGAAACGTCCCAAGATTCTGCCAATCGCGGGGTGATCTTGGTGATATCGCGCACCGGGTTGCCTTGCGCATCAGTGCCCTCACCGAACTCCACCAGGGTATCGTGGGTGTTGATGATGACCTCGTTTGCCAGCCAGTAGATCGAGGAGACCGGGTCCCATCCGGCGATGTCGCCACTCACGGCGATGGTTAGGGTTTTCTCCTCTTCCACAGGTGCTGCGGTTTCGACCGGCGCCGCAGTTTCCGCCGGCGCTTCGGTCACCGCAGGGGCTTCGGTGGGTGGTGCGGCGGTTGCTGGGGCTTCGGTTGCAGGCGGTGCCTCGGTCGGAGCGGGTGTGGGTTGAGCACAGCCCGCCAGCGCCAGAGAGGCAATGAGCAGGAACGATATGCTGATCAGAATCGTCTTGCGAAAGATGTTCTCTTTCATATTCTTCTCCTTTCATAGGATTTTCGTTGTTTAAGCGAATCTCAGAGACGGGTCAACGATCAATGAATCTTTGCTGGGCACCTCCTTAGAAAATGGATTTTTTGCCTAAACCATCGCAAATTTCATGTCTTCCAATGGCTTTTCGAGGCGATGGCTACCCATGGCAAGCGAGATTCGGTTGGCAGCCTCGAGCACTTTGACGCCCAATTCCAGGATGCTCTCTGCCGTGAGGTTTGAGACAAGGGTGGAGAGGCTGATGGCTCCGACCACCTCGTCGTTGAAGCCGAAGATGGCGGCACCGACGCAGCCGACCTTTTCCTCGTTTTCCTCCATGTCAATGGCAAAGCCTCGCTTGCGGACTTCTACCAGGTTGCGGATCAAATCGTCCAGGTTGTCAATGGTGTTGGGGGTGCGCTTCTCCAGCGTCTTCGGCAGCAGGGCGCGAATCTCGTCCACCGATAGATGGGCAAGCATGGCTTTGCCCAATGCCGTGGAGTGGCATGGCGCCACCATGCCGATGTAAGAACGCATCTGCAAGGGGATATCCCCCTCCACCTTGTCTATGTAGACCACCGAGGCTTTGTCCAGGATGGCAAGGTGAACCGCCAGGCAGGTGTTTTGAGCAAGTTCTTCCAATATGGGGCGGGAGATGGAGCGCAAGTCTAGGTCCTGCACGAAGGAGGAGGCAACATGTAATATCTTGGCGCCGAGACGATAACGGAAGGTCTCTTCGTTGCGTTCAACCCATCCTTGTTCCATCAGGATCATCAGGTAGCGGTAGAGGTTGCTGCGGTGCCATCCCAGGGCTTGCATGAGTTCTTGCAAGGTGACCCCCCTACGCCTGCCCAATTTGGCAATTGTTTCCAGCAGAACCAACCCACGGGCTAGGGTGTTTGCTGGATATTCACATGGGTTCGGTTTTCTGTCCACGTCTCAATATTTGGAATAATATTTCTAAAAATAAACTTATGATTTATTTATTTGATTTTATAACCAATTTTCAAATTTGGCAAGAGTTTTTCGCAAATTGGCAAGCAATTTCACCTAGACCTGCCCCACTTGTTTCCCCATTTTGAGCATTGTGATATGATTATGCTACTCATTGTTGAGATGTCCAGCGCCACGGATAGAGCAACCCCTTAAGTCCAATTCGGATGGGATGTTTCGCCCGGAAGGCTTTTGAGAGAGGCATAGAGAATCCACGGTAAGATAGCCATGTTGAGCAAGCCAGAGGAATATCATGTTGACCCCGCCGGAGGTGATGCCCCCGGTGAAGCATATGCCTGCTTGGAGCGAGAAAGAGAGAGGATACATGGTTCAAAAGATCGAATTTACCCGCAATTACTCTGACCTGAGCACCGATCGAGGCTTTCAGTTTGAGTTCTACTGCGATCGGTGCGGCACGGGCTACCGCACGCCCTTCCGCCCCTTTGCGTTGGGCACGGTCTCCAGTGCGTTGGATGCTGCCAGCAGCCTGTTTGGAGGCGTCTTCGGTCATGCTGCCGATCTCGGCGAGCGGGCTCGTTCCGCCACCTGGGAGAAGGCTCATGACGAGGCGTATCTCAAAGCCGCCGAGGAACTCCGACCCGATTTCATCCAGTGCCCACGCTGTTCGTCGTGGGTGTGCCGCAAGAGTTGCTGGAACACCCGCAAAGGTCTCTGCAAGGAATGTGCTCCCGATGTTGGGGTGGAGATGGCGGCTGCCCAAGCCAGCCGCACGGTGGAGGAGATTTGGGCGCACTCCAAGGTTGCCGAAGAGGACCGAGAGATGTTGCAGGAGACATCTTGGCGGGAGGGTGTGCGCGCCACCTGCCCGAACTGCAACGCACCCTTGCCCAAGAAGGTCAAATTCTGCCCGGAATGCGGCGCCAAAATCCAACCACAGGCTCACTGCCCGGAGTGTGGCGCCAAGCTCATCCCCGCTGCCAAGTTCTGCCCGGAGTGCGGCGCAAAACTCATCTGATGCCTTGACACTGCACCAACCTCAGGTATAATCCCGTCAAATCTGGCAAAAGACGTGCACGGAGCCAAGTAGCCGCCTCGCTCCACAGAGAACTGCCGGACGGTGTAAGGCAGCGGGTAGAGCGGTGAACTCCACTCCGTCGGTCGTGGAGACCGGTTGCCCTCGCAGGGGTGAGGCGTTCCCTGCCTCACCGTAAGAGGGACGGGAAAGCCCGTTAGCGCGAGTTGAGGTCCTCCCCGCGGTTTGCTCCGCGGAGGACGAAGGCAGGTGGTACCACGAGCACGCCCCCTCGTCCTGCTGGCGAGGGGGCGTTTGAATTGGCATTTGCATTGCACACCACACGCCGCTGAGACCGACCAACTGTGCATGGAGGAGGAAGGATGTTAGATATCAACCTATTTCGAGAGCAACCCGAACTCGTGCGCCAAGCACTGCGCCATCGCCAGATGGAGGATGCCTCGGTGGACCGGGTCTTAGAACTGGATGCCCACCGTCGCGCCCTGATTCAGCAGGTGGAGAGCCTGAAAGCCGAACGCAACGCCGTCTCCAAAGAGATCGGCAAGACGCGCGACCCTGCCGAACGGGAGGCGAAGATCGCAGCCATGCGAGCCGTCTCCGAGCGCATTGACCAAATGGATGAGCAATTACGCCAGGTGGAAGACCGCCTGGAGACGCTCCTCGCCGAAATCCCTAACCTGCCCGATGAGCGCGTGCCCATCGGCAAGGACGAGAGCGAGAACGTGGTGCTCAAGATGGTCGGCGAGATTCCCCGCTTCGATTTCGACCCCAAGCCGCACTGGGAACTGGGTCCTGCTTTGGGCATCCTCAACTTCGAACAGGGGGTCAAACTGGCTGGCTCGCGTTTCTACGTGCTCAGCGGCGCCGGGGCGCGCCTGCAACGCGCCCTCATCGCCTGGATGCTCGATCTGCACATCCGCCAGGGCTACACTGAGAAGTATCCTCCCTTCATGGTCAAAGGGGCTGTCTTGTTCGGCGCCGGTCAACTGCCCAAGTTTGCCGATAACCTCTACCGCGACCACGAGGAGGATTTTTGGATGGTGCCCACTGCCGAAGTGCCCCTCACCGGTCTGCACATGGATGACGTGCTCGAAGAAGCCGACCTACCGCTCTACTACACCGCTTACACCCCCTGCTTTCGCCGTGAGAAGATGAGCGCCGGGCGGGATGTGCGCGGCATCAAGCGCGGGCACCAGTTCGACAAGGTCGAAATGTACAAGTTCTGCAAGCCGGAGGACTCGCCTGCCGAGTTCGAGAAGATGGTGGCGGATGCCGAACAGGTGTGCGCCGAACTGGGCTTGACCTACCGCATCAACCAACTGTGCACCGGCGATCTGGGCTTCGCTGCTCGAATCACCTACGACATCGAAGTGTGGGCGCCGGGCTGTGGCGAGTGGCTGGAGGTCTCTTCGGTCTCCAACGTAGGCGATTTCCAAGCGCGACGCGCCAACATCAAGTATCGCCCCGCCGATGGTGGACGCCTGCGCTACGTGCACACCCTGAACGGCTCGGGGTTGGGACTGCCGCGCACGTTGATCGCCGTCCTGGAGAACTACCAGCAAGCCGATGGCACGGTGGTCGTCCCTGAGGTGTTGCGCCCGTGGATGGGCGGCATCCAGGTCATTCGCCCAGAGAGGTGATGATGATGATCCCTTGGCTGCACATCTCCCTCTTTGGATTGGTGCTGGTGTTGATGCTCATCGGTCTGGTGGGCTTGATCGTACCCATCTTTCCGGGCATCTTGGTGATGTGGCTGGCGGCGTTGGGCTATGGCGTGGTGCGTGGCTTCGATACCTTGGGCATCTTCCTGTTCGTGGTCATCACCCTGCTGATGATCGCCGGATCGGTGGTGGATAACGTGCTGATGGGCGCGGGGGCACGTCATGGTGGGGCTTCATGGCGTTCCATTTTGGTGGGGATGCTTGCCGGGGTAGTGGGCACGTTGCTCGTTCCGCCCATCGGTGGGCTGATTGCCGCTCCGGCAGCCGTGATGTTGGTGGAATACCTGCGCGGGCGCGATTGGCAGCAAGCCTGGCGCGCCACGCGCGGTCTGGCGCTCGGCTGGGGCGCTTCGTTTTTCGTGCGCCTTGCCATTGGATTGCTGATCTTGGGTTTGTGGTTGTTCTGGGCGTTGAGCAAGCCATAGGGACGCGAGGGAGCAGGGGCACTTGGATGGGCACGGCATGCCGTGCCCCTACACCTTTTGGATGGCTGAAGCCCGGCTTCAGCAACGGTGGTTGCGTCTGCCCTTGTTGTTTGTGGTTGTATCATGGCGAGCGAAGCGAAGCCATCTCCTGCACACCCCTCCTGTCGTGGCGAGCCCGTGGGGCGAAGCCATCCCCCGCACGGTCGAG
>FWPU01002231.1_pt1 | contig 54718 bp, 34 predicted proteins | sample 2228361 | NCBI WGS metagenome assembly FWPU01 (sample SAMEA103939777, study PRJEB20133) | metagenome | reverse complement strand
CTCCAGAATCTCGTCACCGAGAACATCTTCCAGAAGGGCCTCGCCCGACAGCAGGCCGGAAACCGCCGGACGCGCCTCCTGGCTGATCGTCCCGCTCGGCCGGCACAACGTCGAGCGGATCAAAAACCACCCGGAGCGGAAGAACCGCACCTTCCGAAAGAAGAAGACCTGCTACAAGCGGCGCAAGTCCCGCTCGATCGAGCAGGCCTACTGGCTGCGCATGGACCGCGAGCTCAAGAACCACCCTCTAAACACCGAGTCCGACGCTCGTCCTCTTCGCATCCGCAGGCGGCCCACCCGTCGCCGCTAAGCAACGTCCCGCACGAGCTCTCGGACCGCGAAGCTCCATCGTCACGCTCCCCGCCTCAGGAGGCCCGCGTAGTGGGATCGTTCAGCGAACAGTGTCGGTAATACGGACCGCTTTGAAGGCTCCCAAGATAGGAGGTGCCCGCGTACTGCCGCTCGTTCCAGCGGGGCAATCCGCCCCATCTCGAACTCATTTCGCGCACGTACTCGGCGTGGCTCCGGAAGAAAGACGCGCCTCAACCTGACTCCAGGCACGCACAGGGAGGCCGCCCGTCTCCCCGTCGTGATTCCGCGACCGCGGCTCACCTCGAGGTGAAATCGTACCGTCCGGAGCCTGTATCGTACAAACCCTTCCCGCGCTCGACCACGCCTTCAGCCTCTCGGGCGGGCCTTCCCCCCTCGAGAACCTCGCCGGGGCCCGGCATCTCCACCACCGCGGTCGTGTTGGCGGGAACGGTCACCTTCAGGTTGAAAACCCCGCCCTCCAATCTCCAATCGGAAACGATCTTCCCGTGAATCGAGTCGTATTCGGCCCTGGCCCACGTGATGCCTCCGCCAGGCCTCGGCCGCACGATTATCTTCTTGTATCCCGGCTCGGCCAGGTCTATCCCCGCCACGTTGGCGGCCATCCATTCTCCCACCGATCCGAAGGCGTAGTGATTGAACGAGTTCATGCCCGGATCCTGGAACCCCCTCTCCGCCGTCCACCCGTCCCAGCGTTCCCATATGGTCGTGGCGCCGTGCTTGATCGAATAACCCCACGAGGGAAACGTTTCGTTCAGGAGCAGGCGGTAGGCCACGTCGGTCCTCCCGTTCTCCGAGAGTGCCGGCAGGAGATGCCCCACCCCCAGGAATCCCGTCGTCAGGTGTCCCTTGTGCGCCTCGATGTCGTCCACCAAGTACTTCACCGCGAGGGGTTTCTTATCCTCCGGAAGCAGGTCGAAACTGAGGGCCAGGACGTAGCAGGTCTGAGTGTGGCTGCGGATCTTGCCGTCTTCCGAGACGAACGCCTTGTTGAATGCGTTTCTTATCGACTGAAAAAGTTCCTCGTACTTCCGCGCGTCCTCATCCTTTCCCAGGACGCGTGCGATCCGCGAAACCAGGCGCGCGCTGAGGGCGAAATACGCGGTGGCCAGCACCCCCTTGTCCGTGTTGGAACCGATGGAAACCCAGTCTCCATAATTGTTCCCCGCGCGCTTTTTCCACAGGAGATCTGGGTTTGCCCGCCTTATGTGCTCGACCCATCGGACAAAGGCGGGGTAATGCTCGTCCAGGATCCGCGTGTACCCTTAGCACTGGTAAATGGTCCAGGGGCATATGACCCCCGCGTCTCCCCACGCCGGCGAGGCGTCGGCGGGAAGCGCCCCCGGCAGGCGCGGCGAGACGTCGGCGAATGACCCGTCGGGGTTCTGCGCGTCGACCACGTCTCGAACCCACTTTGTGAAGAACGACGCCACGTCGTAGTTGAAGCAGGCAGTGCGGATGAATATCTGGGCGCCCATCCACCCCAGCCGCTCGTCACGCTGCGGACAGTCGGTCGGGACCGACAGGAAATTCCCCCTCTGTCCCCAGACGATGTTGCGCTGGAGCAGGTTGACCATGTCGTTGGAGCACTCGAAGACGCCGGTGGGGGTCATCTCCGAATGCGCCACGCGGCCGGTTACGGCGTCGAGGCCGGGCCTGCCCGGATAGCCGGTCAACTCCACGTACCGGAAGCCGTGGAAGGTGAAACGAGGCTCCCACACCTCCTCATCGCCGCCCCTGAGGATGTACTGGTCGGTGCACTTGGCCTTGCGCAGATTGGCGGTGTAGATGGTGCCGTCGGGGTTCAGCATCTCCGCGAAGCGCAGCGTCACGATCGTCCCGGACGGTCCTTTCACGCGCAGCCGCGCCCATCCCAGCTGCTCCATGCGCGCGTCGTAGATTTCGCCGTCAAGAAGGTCCGATCCTCTTATCGGGCCCAGGATGGCCTTCCACGAGCCGTCGCTGATGATCGTTTCGCGCCGGCCCTCCTCGTAATCCACCTGGAGCTGCAGAAGGAGCCGCGCCGGGCCGGGGCCGTATACGCCGTGTCCCCGCTGCAACCAACCTATTTTTCCGAAGCACCATCCGTCACCGAGGATTGCGCCCAGGGCGTTCTCTCCTTGAACGAGCTGATCGGTCACGTCATAGGTCTGAACCTGGAGGCGCTTGTTGAAGTCGGTCCAGCCCGGCGTCAATCGATCCTCCCCCACCCGCCTCCCGTTGAGATAAAGCTCATAGAGGCCCAGCGCCGTCGAATAGATGCGGGCCCTCCGGACTTTCCCGGTCACGGCGAATGTCTTCCGCAGCAATGGGCTGGGATTCGCCGGCACACCTCCGATGTTCCGCACCGAAAGCTTATCCTGCCAAGGGCCGCCTCCGAGTGGAGCCAGCTCCTTTGCGGCCTCCCACGCAGAATAGTCGAACGTCACGAAATGCCACCCCGATGCGGAACGATTCGAGCACTTCCATGAGGCGTCCGTGGAGAGGCGCAGCGCCGGACCATCTTCTACCTCAACCTGGAGCTGGCCGATGAGCCCTGCCGGCCCGTCCTCGTTCCCCGCCGTGACCGCCAGCACGTTGCGCCCCGGCACGATCAGATCCTTCAGGTCGAAACGCTCGAAACGATCCCACGAGCCGCCACCGCCGACCTTCCGGCCGTTGACCGAAAGGGAGAAGCGGTTGTCGGCCGTGATGAAAATTTCGGCGCGCGTGATTCTCCCCGAGACGTCGAACAGGCGCCGGAAGAACCGGTCGGCCTTGGGCACGTTCTGCGCCGGGTCGCCCGGGAACCAGATCCACCGCAGCTCGGCGGCGTTGATCGCCGGCGGGGCGGCCTCCGCCGGGGGCCTGAAGGCGATCCACTTGGCGCGCCAGTCTTCCGGCCGCAGGAGCCCCATCTCCCACCAGTTTGAGGAAACCTCTCCGCGGCACGGAGGCCGCAGGCGTCACCTCGCCCGAACGTCGTAGCAGCTCAACGTACCGTGGTACCGCAGGTAGAGCCTGCCGTCCAGCAGCACCGGGTGCGCCCACGCGTCGTTGACCCTCTTCGGCGTCAACCTGAACTGGCCGGCGATCGTGAAGCCTTCCGAAGCGGGTCTCACCAGCGCCGCCCTGCCGTCCTCCGCCATACAATACAGCCGCCCGTCCGCCCATACCGCCGACCCGGTGGTCAATTCCCTCAGATCGCATCTTATCTCGCCCGTTTTCCAGTCCAACCCGACCCAGTGGCGGAACTTCCTGTAGCCACCCGCGTACAGAACCCCGTCTACAAGCAGAAACCCTCCCGTACAGGTATCCAGAGGCGTTGTCCAGGCCGGATCTACGGCCGTTCCGTCCTGGCTCAACCGGAACGCCCCCGTCTCGGCGTGCGGCGTGGCGAAATGAACCTGTCCCCCTTGATAGGCCGGGGCGTTGACGTTGACGTCGTACGGGGTCTTCATCGGGACCTTCCACAGCAGCTTTCCGGTCTCCGCATCCACGGCGAAGCCGTGCGCCGAGGAGCAACTCAGCAAGAGCCTACGCCCGCCCCGCCTGATCATGACCGGCGACGCGTAGCTCACGCTGTCGCCCACCAAGGGCTCCGAGGTCCAAACGGTTTCCCCGGTCTTCTTGTCCAGCCCCGCAAGGAGCGCCTTCCGCCCGCCGGGGGTGACCACCACACGCGCGCCGTCCACGAGGAGGCACTCGCTCATCGCCCAGGTGGGTTTCCTCCCCTCGAAACGTTCCAGGATATCCACCGCCCATAGTTCGCGCCCGTTGGAGGGCTCCAGACAGACAACCCTTCCATGAGCGTTCATGTGATAGAGCCTTCCCTCCGAGTAGGCGAGGCTGGCGCGGGCCCCAGGGTATGGATTCTTCCAGCACCGACCGTTGGCCCTCTTCCAGATCAAGCGCCCATCGGGGTCGAAGGCGTAGACAAGACACTCCTCCCCCACGTCTCCGGTTATGTAGATCCGTCCCTCCGCAATGACGGGAGACGACCAACCACGACCGAGGGATTCCGCCTTCCACAGCAGCTTCGGCCCGCCCTCGGGCCACGCCTGCAACAACCCCTTCTCCGCCGAGACGGCGTCGCGCCCCCTGCCGCGCCACTGGGGCCACCCCGGCTCAGGAGAGGGGATAATCCCGTCGACCACCTGTTGCGCGGCGAGGCCGAGAATCCACACCGTTTGGAGAATGTTCATGCCGCTGAAGCCCCCCCGGGAGATCGGCGCGGCGCCCGAACGCGAAGCGGTTCGCCAGGAGCGACTCCGCCAGCGCCGCCACCACCGCCAGCGCCAGCAACCATACGGACAAATCGCGGCCGTGCCGTATCCTCCCCACGAGCGCCGCCAGCTCGCGGGCGTCCCTCACCACGCGGGCCGCCGGAAAAAGCGCCTTGACATCCTCACGCTCCAGGCTCCCCTCGTCGGGATCCACGTTCACCGCCACCACGCGCGACTCCAGCCTGTCGGCCGAAGACCACTCGAAGGCGACGGTGCCCACCGACTCCGCGGGACCGAAGTCGAAGATCGCCATGTGCCCGGAAGTCGCCGCCGAAGCCTCCCGTACATCGGCGTGGGGCGCGAAGAGGCGCACCGTCTCCGGGGCGCGCTCCCTCGGCAAGAGCAGCCGCAGTGGCTCTCCCACCAGGATCCCCGGCGCGCCGCCCGGCTGCGCCAGGTAGGAGACAAGACTGTGAAGGAATGGCAGGAATCCCACCTTCAACGGCAGGTTCGTCGTGTCCGAATGCAGCGCCGAGGCGATCAGGACCGACCTCCCCAGCCCGAAGGGCCTCTCCACGATCGCGGGGTCGCCGCCGCCGAACCGCGCCAGGACGCGCGCCCCATCGCGCTCGGCGGGCTCCACCCGCGCGATCCGGAAGAAGGCCGCCGAGCCGATGTCGATCGGCGCGTCCCCGCGCCGCAACCGGGCGAAAACCGGATGCCGGGGATCCACCTCCTTGATCGACTGGTAGCCGGAAGGGTCATGCTCGCCGCCGGCGGATCCCGCGAAGGAGGCCGGCGAGAGCGGCCCCAGGTCGTCCCCGCCCCCGAGGACCTCATTGAACGCCTTCGGATCCTGGCCCGGGCCTGCCACTATTACGAGCCCTCCTCCCGAGGCCACATAGCCGCGCAGGGCCGCGCCGGCCGCCTCTCCGACCGGCAGGCACTCCACAAGAAATACAACGCCGAAACCTGTAAGATCGTGGTCCGCCAGCTCCGCGGGGCCGCACGCCGCTACGGTCACCCCCGTGTCCGCTTGCCCCCCGGGGTTGAGGGCCTTCTCCACGTAAAGGCTGCGGCGCGCCGGGCCGTCCCCCTCCCGGCATACCAAGGCCCCCATTTTCGGGCGCACGTGGACGGGCAGGATGCGGCGGTTGTCCGCCGGGATCGCGTCTCCCTCCAGCTCCGCCGAGATCGTCCTCCACCCCGGCCGGTCGAACCGCAGGTCGGCCGCCACCGCCGCGGAGCCCCTGGCCGGCACGAACACCATCCGCTCGGCCACCGCGACTTCATCGACGCGAACCTTGAGGTTCCTGCCGGCGGACTCCGGCCCGTGGTTCGCCAGGACCACTCGCACGCGAAAGGGCGCATCCGGCGTCGCGAAAGAGGAGATCGCTTCCACGGCGGCCACAGACATGTTGTCGCGCCTGGCGGAGGCCACGGGGACGACGACGGCCGAGACTTCGGGGGCTCCCAAGTCGGCCTCCCGGAAATCCACCGCGCGCCGCTGGAAATCCGAGATTACGTATAGCTCGCGCCGGGCGGCCGGCGTCGCGCGGAGGAGCTTGACCGCCGCCTTCACCAGCGGACCAAGGGTCTCCGCCCCGGCGGATGGTTCCATACGGTCCAGCTCGGAGGCCAGCCCCCCCGGGTCGCGCGACATCACCGGCGCTCGCCGCGAGGTGAGGAGGCATGCCGCGTCGCCCGGCCTGAGGGTCCCCAGGATCGAACGGGTCAGCCCGCGGGCCCTGGCGAAGATCGGCCCTTCGGCGTCGAGCGCCCCCATCGAGCAGGAGTCGTCCAGGACGACGGCCGCGGCGGTGCCTCCCGATCCGCCCCCCCCGCCGGAGGGCCTCAGGACCGGGCCGGCCAGCCCCAGCGCCAGGAACGCCACCGCCAGGCAGCGGATGAGCAGGATCAGAAGCTCCCTTATCTTCTGGCGCCTGGCCACCTGGCGGTCCACCTGCTGGAGGAAGCGGACGCTCGGGAAGAGGACCACGCGCGCCTTCATCCTGAAGACCATGTGGATGACTATCGGGACCGAGACGGCGGCAAGCCCCAGCAGGAACCAGGGGTGCAGGAATTGCATCTATCCCAGCCTCTGCCGCTTGTAGAGGTACTGCGCCAGGACCTTGTCGAACGGGACCTGGGTGTCCACCAGGTTGTAGTCCACCAGCATGTTTGAGCAGTCCCGCCGCATGGAGGCGGTGAAGTCCTCCACCGCCTTGACGTATTCGGGGCGGTAGAGCGCGGGGGCCACCTGGACGCGCGCGCCGGTCTCCATGTCCCTGAACTCGGATAGCGCCCTGTAGGGGAAATAGAGCTCGTCGTGGTCGAGCACGTGGAACAGGATGACCTCGTGCTTCTTGAACCGCAGGTGCCTTAGGCCCGACAGGATCTCCTGGGGCTCGTCGTAGAGATCCGAGATGACGACGAAGAGGCCGCGCTTGCGCACCGTCTCGGCCAGATAATGCATGGTCTTGCCGATGCGCGTCCGGGCGGCGGGCTTGGCCGCCTCAAGCTGGGCCACGATCTCGCGGAAGTGCCGCACGGTGGCCTTCGGGGCGAGGTACCGGACCGTCTCCTCGGCGAAGAGGGCCAGCCCGACCGCGTCCTGCTGCCGTATCATCAGGTAAGACAGCGCGGCCGCCACGGCGGATCCGTAGCGGAACTTCGTCACGGGGGCGCCGAAGTCCATCGACGCAGAGCGGTCCATAAGGACGTGCGCCCGGAGGTTGGTTTCGGAATGGTAGAGGCGGACGTAGCTCCGGTCGGACTTGGCGTAGGCCTTCCAGTCGAAGTGGCGCAGGTCGTCTCCTGGGGCGTAGGGACGGTATTCGGCGAATTCCACGCTGAAGCCGTGGTATGGGGAGGCGTGGAGTCCGGAGATGAATCCCTCCACGATCCATCGCGCCACCAGGTCGAGGTTGGCGAAGCGGGCCAGGGACTGGGGGGGGAGGAGCTCGCTTATGGCGCGCATCGGTTCACCGGCCGGCGGATCCCGGTAGGTCCCTTGCCTCCGGCTCCCTGACCTCCCTCAGCAGCATCTCTACTATCCTGTCGGAGTCTATCCCCTCCGCGTCGGCGTTGAAGTTCGTGAATATCCTGTGGCGGAGGACCATCGGGGCCACGGCCCTCACGTCGGCGCAGGAAACGTTGGCGCGGCCGTCGAGCATCGCGCGGGCCTTGGCGCCGAGCGTCAGGTACTGGACGGCGCGGGGCCCTGCGCCCCAGGTCACGAAGTCGTTGACGAACTTGGGCGCCGCCGGCGTCTTCGGGCGGGACGCCCTCACCAGATCCGCCGCAAACGTCACCACGTAGTCCGAAACCGGCATCTTGCGGACGAGACCCTGGAGCGTCACGATCTCATCGCCCGTAAGCACGTGCTGGGGAGTCCCCGGATCCTCGCGGGTCGTCCGCAGCGCTATCTCGATCTCCTCGTCGCGCGCCGGATAGTCCACCCGGAGCATGAACATGAACCTGTCCAGCTGCGCCTCCGGCAGCGGATAGGTCCCCTCCTGCTCGATCGGGTTCTGCGTCGCCAGCACGAAGAACGGTTCCCGCAGCCTGTATGTGTACCCGGAGGCCGTGACCCTGTACTCCTGCATCGCCTCCAGGAGCGCCGCCTGGGTCTTCGGCGGCGTGCGGTTGATCTCGTCCGCCAGGAGGATGTTGGTGAAGATCGGCCCCTTGATGAACTTGAATACGCGCTCCTTGGTGGCCGGATCCTCCTCGAGAATCTCGGTGCCGGTGATGTCCGAGGGCATCAAGTCCGGGGTGAACTGCACGCGCTTGAACTCCAGATCGAGCGCCGCGGCGATCGTGCGCACCATCAGCGTCTTGGCCAGCCCAGGCACGCCCACCAGAAGGACGTGACCGCGGGAGAAGATGGCTATGAGTATCTGCTCCACGACCGCCTTCTGGCCTATTATGACCTTGGCCACCTCCGCGGAGATCCGGTCGCGGCCCGCCCGGAGGCGCTGGAGGGCGTCCGCCGAAAGCTCCTCCGCCACAGGCTGCGCCGCCGGCTCCGAACGCTCGAACCGCATCTGGCACGAACCGATCTTAACGACGTCGCCCGGCCTCAGCGTGTGCGGGGCGGACGCCTGGCGGCCGTTGACGAATATCCCGTTCCGGCTGCCGGCGTCCGAGACCACCCAGTCGCCGTCCTGCCTGACGACGCGGGCGTGCACGCGCGAGACGTCGTTTTCCGGCAGGCGGATGGTGCACTCCCGGGAACGGCCGATGGTCACCTCGCTCTCCTGCAGGAGATAGCTCGTCCCCTTGGACTGCCCCTCTATGACCGTCAGTCTTTCCATGGCCTCTCAGTGCGTCATGGCGTACATGATTATGTTCACGGCCAACCGCTGCGCGTCGGCCGGAGAGACGCCGTAGGCGTAGGGGTGTTCCTCCCCCTCCCACCCGCAGCCGAGGTCGAACCTGGAGTAGATCACCGGGGTGTCGTCCCCGATCGCCACGCCCTCCAAGTAGGGCCGGCTCAGATCCTTGAACGAAACGCGCACCTGGGGGGTGTAGCTCACCTGCCGGATGCGGTGGAAGGTCGAGAACACGGGATGCTCCGGCGGCAGCTCGGAGAGCGCCGAGTCGGGCAGCGCCTTCTTCAACTCGCGCCGGAAGGCGACGTCGAACTCCAGGTTCCCGCAGCACGCGTCCGCCAGGAGGAAACCGCCGTTGAGCAAGTAACCGCGCAGGACGGCGGCCTCGTCGGGCGTGAGCGTGAAATCCCCGTGCCCCGTCATGTACAGGAACGGGTAGCTCAGGAGATCCGGGTCGGTCAGCGGCACCTCCTTGCGGCCGAAGTTGACCTTGGTGTTCGTCACGGCCAGCACGTTCTTGAGCATGTTGGCGAACGCGGACGGATCCGGATCCCAGTGCGCGTTCGTCTTCACCTGGGCGAATATGAAGTTGCCGCGCAGCGAGTCGTCGTCGGTCTCGATGGTCCTCCGCTGGGAGAGAAACTTTCCAAGGTTGTAGTACGATATCGCGTAGGCGACCATGTTGATCCCCAGCTTCATCGCGTCGTCGCCCACGACGCATTTCCCGTCGTCGGGACAGTGAAACGAGTCCCAGGCGCAAGAGAGGTCATACGGGGAAAGGATCACCGCCGTGCGGCAGCCCACATAGATTCCCTCAAGGAACGGGATACCATCGGGTCTCCTTGAGGCGGCCGAATACTTGACCTTCGAGATCGTGTGGCAGCTCCGGTAGATCGGATGGTCCGGGGCGAGCGCCACCATGGGACGGTCCGGGAAGATCCTCCTCATCTCGTCGCGGAAGGCGTCGGCGAAGGCCGCCGAACCATGGCAGGCGTCGGCCCACAGGGAACCGCCCCTCAGGATGTACTCCCGCAGCCTCGGCCGGAAGGCCTCAGCAAGGACGAACGGCCGGCGCCCCTGCGCGTAGAGGACCGGCATCTCCACCGGATCCCACGAGAACGCCTTGGGATCCACGTTGACATGGCGGTAGCGGACGTTCAGCGCCGCGTTGGCGAACTTGAGCAGTCTCTGCATGTCCGACGGATCGGTGTTCCAGTCGTACCATCCGACCTTGCGGCCGTCCGGGAGCAACTGCGAGCGGTATTCGCCCCAGACGAGCTTGCCGACGAGGGTGGGCGGCGCAGGCTCGCGCTTTCGCTCCGTGCGCCTCAGCGGCGTGGCCGGCAGCGGCAGCGGCGGGACCCCCTCGCCTCCCTTGATGCGCTGCGGCTTGGCCTCGGGAGGCAGGCCGCACGGGCGGTCGTCGATCGCGGGGCGGTCCTGGGCCGCCAGCGGCAGCGCGGCGGCGAACCACAGGCATGCGAATCTCCTCATTTCACCTTCTCCTTCGCCCGCGAGGCGAGCTTCGACTCGGGGAACTCGAAGACTATTCTCTCATAACAACGCCTGGCGTCATCCCCTTTTTTCATGGCCTCGCAGGCCTCGCCCTTCCAAAAGAGGGCCTCGTCGGCGAAGGGGGATTTGGGGTCCGCCGCCAGCGCCCGGTCGAACTCCCTCGCCGCAGGCTCGTGCCTCTTCATCGCCAGCAGGACGCGGCCGCGAAGGTGCCTGTGGAGCCCGCCCAGGATCTCCGTGGGCTTGTCCCATATCCAGCCGTCGATCTCCCTCATGGCGGCCTCGAACTCGCCGCGGCGCAGGTATTCCTCGAAATTGATGGAGTGGGCCCCCTCGGTGACCGGGAAGTCGCCCTTCCAGCGGCGCCACCTGTCGGAGCGCTCCGCGTCCTCGAGTATCTTCCTGGCCTCCTCCCGCCCGCCCTTGAGGAGGGCAAACTCGCCCGTGCGTATGTAGGCCCAACGGACGTAGTCCGAGGCCGCCGCGCCGAACCTGTCGAGAACGGCCCTGCAGCACGCCTCGGCCTCATCCCTCCTGTCCATCCAGTCGTAGAGGATCTCCGCCTTCATTACGAGCGCCTGGGCGGCCACCGGCGGGGGCGGGTTGCGGCCCAGGACGTGATCGCACACCCAGACGGCGTCCTCGTACTTGCCGCCGTCCCGATAGAGCTCCCAGAGCCGTATGACCCACCGGTAATCCTCGCCGCCCAGCGGGACATGGCCCTTTTCGAACGCCGCCCTGAAACCCCTCACGGCCGCGTCCATGCGCCTGGCCTCGTGACAGATCAGCCCCATCTCGAAACACGCTGCGGCCGACATCCCGGAGGTGGGATAATCCTTGATGATGCCGGCGTACTTCTCGATCCGCCTCTGGTACGGCTTGCCGCGATGGCCGTGCCTCGGATGGACGCGGATCCTCTGCGAAACCTCCCTCCCGTCGATCCTGGCCGTCACGGTGAAATTCCCGGCCTCCAGGTACACGTGCGAGGGCGCAGGCTCCTGGCTCTTCACGCCGTCCCCGAAGTCCCACGCGCAGGACCCGGCCGGCCCGAGGGGACTGAACCGAACGACCGTCACCTTGCGCCCCTCGTATCCGAGATCCTCCACGAAGCTCCACTCGAAATCCGCCACGGGCCCGGACTTCGCCTCCGCGGGGCCGGGACGCGCCACGTAGTACCCCGCGAACGCCTCAGCGGGTATGGGGGTTATCACCTTCGCGTCGGGCCTCTGCCATCCCACCGTGCAGGCGCCGTGCGAACGAAAGGCGTTTATGAACTCGATCTTGTGAACGCCCTTCTTCAACTCGACGGTCCCGCGGTGGCCCGCGGCGCTGCCCCCGGTAGGGGGGTGCCAGCCGGGCCACTCGGCCACGACCTTGCCCTCGACGAGCAGGAAGGAGGCGTCTATCGAGTTGACGGCGAAGGTGTAGGCTCCGCCCACGGGGCAATTGAGGTATCCCGTGAACATGTATATCCCGTTGTCCCACGGGCCCAGCGGGTTGAAGCCCAATGACATGTTGGGCCACCACCAGCGGGCCCGCCGGTCGGGGCTGTTCTCGATCAGCTTCAGCATCCCGGCCCACGTCCTGGGATCTCCCCGCCCCAGCGCGCGCACCTCGAGCATCAGCCCGGCCCTGAAGTCCAGCTTTGGCCCCGGACCGGCGGCGGGATTTCCGAAATAGAGCGTATAGGACCCGCGGTAAGGCGCCTCGAACGCGACAAGGGCCCGGTCCTCGTCCCCACAGGCAAGGACTTGCGTCTTCATCTCCTTGCCGTCCTTGTCCAGCACACGGAAATCCGCCCCGTTGGGATCCACGATCCCGAGGGTGGGGACCTCGGCGACCGCCATGTTCGCCGGCTGAGATCCCCGGACTTGGTCGGTGACCATGAGCGGACGCCTGTGGGTCCACTTCACGTTCCACCACCGCCGCTGGTCGTGGGCCTTCTCCGGAGGACGCTTCTCAGGCCCTTTGGCTTGGGAAAGCGCCAGAACGGCGGCCAGGACGGCGATCTCACTCCACATCGTCGTCACCGCCATCCGCCGCGTCGGGGCCGTGCGACTTCAGCGTGAAACCCGCCCCGGAAAGACGGTACTTGTATGGGTTCCCCCAGGGATCCCCCTCCAGCTCCATGACGTAAGGGCCGCGCCACCGGGGATCGCCCGGATCCTTGACGAGCGCCGCGAGATCCGGCGGCCAGGCCCCCATGTCCCCGCGGTAGCGCTCGATGCCCTGGCGGATGTAGCCGAGCGCGTACCTGGCCTCCTTCACCTGCGCGGCCCTCTCGTCGTCCTTCTCCTTCCGCGCTTTCTCCTTGAGGGCCGCCCACCGCTTGGGCGCCTCGGGGTCGTCACCAACCTCGAATATGCGGATGTTGTCGAACCAGTAGTTCTGCGGAGGCCAGTAGGCGAATATCATCACCCGCATCCGGCGAACGTCATCCCTCTCATAGGTGGGATAGAACTCCAGGGAGCTCGTCCTCCACTCCGGTCCGCCGGGGCAGTCGAGGTATATCTTGTACGTGACCCGGGGGATCGAGACCTTCTTGGGCTTGCCGCCCTCGTCGATCTCCACCGGCATGTCCGTGTAACCCTTGACGAATATCTTGGGGACTCCGCCTTCCGACCGCACGTCCGCCATGAGCCTGTAGCGGCGCGCGGGACTGACTTCGATCCAGTCGGACCAGAACGCCACGCCGTCGTTGCCGCCGACGGTGTCGTAGCCCATGCCCTTGATGGGTCGAGGCGGCTTGGGAGGGGGCGGATTCTCCAGCTTCATCTCCTCGAGGCGGGCGTGGTATTCCTCGTTGCATACGCGCGTGAAGATCCTGATGCACTTGCCGCCGCGTTTGTCGTCCTTCTCCCAGAACTGGGTCAGGCCGTCGCAGCGGCTCCAGTGGGCGGGGTGGAGATCCCCTTCCTCGAACCCGGGATTCCTCACCAGGTTCTTCCCCTGGAGGGCCAGGAGGATCGCCAGCGCCGTCTTCATCGTCCGGAAAGCGCCCTGTAATATTCCCGCACCCAGTCGCCGAATTCGGCGGGGATGTCCTCGTCGAGGGCGTTCATCAGGTCGTCGCGCCGCTCCCGCGTGATCGACGCGGTGGGGTCGCGCATGAGCTCGAGCTGGTCGCTGACGGCCTTCCGCGCGGCGTCGAGCCGCTCGGCGATCGCGCGGGCCTCTCCCGCGTAGTCGGCGCCCTGGCGGCGCCGCAGCCGCTCCTCCAGCTCCCTCATCTTCTTTATGGCCGCGGTCAGGTCGTCCGAGACGTAGCCGCGCTTCTGCATCGCGACGCTGGCCTTCTCGGAGGTGTTCCGTATGTCGGCCTGCTGGTCCGCAAGACGGTCCATCTTCTGCTGTATCTGCTGCGGGGGCACGCCCCGGAGCCCTTCCTTGTTCCCGGAACCCATCTTGCCGCCGCCGGTGGATCCGCCCGAGGGATCCTTGGACTTGTCCCTCACGCGCCCCGCCTCGTATGGATCGGGGGTGGAACGGGTGGGCGTCTGCCTGCCCCCCTTGCCCGAGGCGGTTTCCTCGACGAACTGTCCGGAGCTCTTCCCGCTGCGTCCCTCCCCGGAGCGCCCCGCGATCTCCTGGGTGTTCGGCTGCAGGTTCCCCGTGACCCCCTTGGCGCTCATGTTGGATATGGGGCCGTCCATGGCCGTCCAGCCGGCGCCCTTGTTGAGCGAATCCATCCAGGAGCTCGTGACGTCCTGCGAATCCTCGGCGAGCTGGTCCTCCTTGTCGATCAGGTCGCCGATCAGATCCTCGAGCTCCTCCGGCAGATCCGCCATGGGGACGTCGTAGTCCTTCATTGGCTCTTCCATGTTCCATTTGAGGTTGTCGGGCGCGTCGGCCAGCCAGCGCTCGATGTTCTCGGTGATCTCCTTGGCCAGCTCGAGCCCGGCCTCCTCGTGGGGGATGGCCATCTCGATCGCCTTCTTGGAGAGGGCGTCGGCGGCGAGTTTCACCTCGCTGAAGGCCTCGTTGAGCTCCTTGGCCAGGGAGGCGCTTGAGAAGTCCTGCGGCGGGACCTTGGAGAGGTCGATAGCCTTCTCCTGGAAGAACTTGCCCCACTGTTCCTCGGTCTGCCGCAGCGTCTCGAGCTTCTTCTTGTCCTCGGCGCTGAAGTCCTCAGGCGCCTTCAGCTTCAGGTCCATCGATTCCTGTATCACCTTCTTCTGCTCGTTCATGAAGTCCTTGAGGCCCGCCAGGAGATCCCGCGCCTCCTGGCGTGGCGTCTTCTCGGCGGCGTCCTTGAGCGCCTTGGCGAGATCTCCCTGTCTTACCGCCGTCATGAGGCCCTCGATCTCGGCCACGATGGCTTCAAGCTCGGCTATGATCGTCTCCTGGGTCCTGACCGCCGCGGCCCTGTCGGATCTGACCTCCTCCACGGCTCGGGCGGCGGGGCCGCGGACGACTCTCTCCAGGCGCGCGCGGGCCGAGAGGTGCCTCAGATCGGGATTGCTCCAGTCGCCGTGGATCGCGGCGAGGGCCTGGAGTATGCCGGTCTGCTCCTTGACGATGGCCTCAACAGCGGGCGCAGGCCGCGCGGTCCGCTCCAGCACGACCCTTTGCCAGGCGATCACCTGGCGGAGACGCGCCGCGATCCCGGCGAGCTCCTTGAGGATGTCTTCTCGAGCCTGGGCCTCGTCGATGATGCGGAGGGTAACGGTGTTGGAGAAGGCCTCGGAACCCTTGAGGTCGCGCGCCGCGGCCAGCAGTGTCACGGGCCGGCCGGGCGACGCCCCGAGATCGCCGACCCGCACCAGCCGGGACGCGCGGACCTCCTTGCCGGACACCTTCACCTCGGCCACGACGGAGCGGTCGTCGGCCGCCCTGGAGCACACCAGCGCCGCCGAGGCCAGACCGAAGTCGTCGGAGGCCAGGACGACGACCGTTATCTCGGTCTCGGGCCGCACGGACAGGCTGCGGGACGGCTCCACGAGCCTGACCGTCGGGGGGTTGTCCTTGACGGCGATCAGGTTGTAGGCGGGGCTGCGCCCCTCCAATCCGTCCAGGTCGGTCCACTCCAGGCGGTACGAGCCGCTCTTGAGGAGGTCGAACTCCCAGGTTTCGCCGCTGCGGGCGGCAGGAAGCGGGGGGGAGGCGGCCAGCACTATTTTCTTGAGGGGCTTGGTCATCTTCACGGAGAGGGCCGCGCGGGTCCCCTCCACGGCCGCTATATGCCCGGACGCGGGATCCTCCACGCGCGGTGGCTGCTTGAGGTAGTCGGGGTACCGGTATTCCACCCGCAGGCGCTCGATGCGCGCCCGCTTGCGCACGGCGACCTTGTACGTGTCGCTCACGGCGTCGCCCGCGCGCACAGAGTACTCGAAAGGGGCCTCTACGTTGCGGAACTCGAAAGCGAAGTGGCCTCCCATGAAGCGCATGTCGTAGCTGGCCTTTCCGACCGCTATGCGCGCGCCGGCGGGTATCTCGCCGCCGACCTCCGCCCTCACCGCGACGGTCTCCCCCTCGATGACCTCGACGTCGCCGGGATACACCTTCAGGATGGTGCGGGTGATCGGCGGCGTGAAGGCGGCCGGCATGACGTACCTTCGGAGGGCGTTGGAGAAGTGGGCCGGCAGCAGGAGCGCGTAGGCGGCCAGAAGCAGGACCGCCGCACCCGCGGCCGCCGCCGCCCGCTTCAGCATCGCCAGGGGCATGACTCGGCGCAGGTCGCAGCGCTCGAGGCACCGGCGCGCCTCCTCACCCACCAGCCTCAGGACGAGCTCCGGCGCGCCCCCATCCCGCTCCAGCCGCATGCAGTTGATCAGGCGGTTGTCCATCTCCGGGAATGCCCGCTCTATCCTGATCGCGGCGTCCTCCGGAGGAGCCGGGCGCAGCGTCGTCGCCAGCATCCTGGCGGCGAGGCAGCCGAGGGATGCCACCAGCAGCGCGTCCAGAATGATCCGGGCCGCGGTCCCCAGGTGGAAGATGTTGTCCGACACAAAAAGCACCAGGGCGCCGCCCGCCAGGACGGACGCCCCCCGGAGCAGCCCCTCCGAAAGGCGCATCCTCCAGGCGCGGTTCCGGACCTCCTCGACCGCGCGTTCCAGCGGACTTATCATCGACCTGCCGCCTCAACGAATCTCCGCGTCTTCGGGGACTCCGGCCAGCGACGCCTCCGCCGAGTACTCGTACCGCGGCAGCTCCCGGTCAACCGGCACCCGGACACGGTGGAGAAAGAGGCGCTGCCGGACGTCCCAGCCCTGCTGCGTGGGTTCGAAAGTCCACACCTCCCATCGCGCGTAACGCCACCCGCGGTCGTGGCTCTCCTCCGCGCGCGTGAGCTCCACGAGGGCCCGCGCGACCTTACCTTCGCGCGCCGCGTCCACCAGGCGCTTCTTCGTGAAGAACTCCTCTATCAAGTTTACCTTGGCCTGCATCGCCTGGACGTCTCCGGCCGGAACTTTTTCCCCCGCCAGGCCGTAGCGGACGCGCGGTCCGTCGAAGATGAACACGTCGTATCGCCCGGAGGGGAGCCCGGTGAAGGGGGGCTGGAACGACACCTCGCGCTGGACGTTCACCACCGCGGCGGTCCCGGCTATCTTCATCGCGCAGGGGGCCCGGCCGCCGACCTTCCTGTTCGGCAGGACGATCTCCTTCACGTAAACGAGATCCTCGAGGGTTTGGCCCTTCTCGCCCTTCTGGTCGGCCGTGAGGATGAATCGCTTACGCTCGTCCTCCTTCTCGAGGTAGAAGACGCAGCCCACGACGCGCCCCTTGATGGTGTCGCCGGAGACCAGCGTCACCTCGGTTACGAGCCGCCGGAGAGGGTACTTCCATGGAAGCTTGATCTTGGTGTGGTCGCTCTCCTCCTTGAACATCCATGCCTGCTCCATCTTCTCCTCTTCGACGGTCGTCGAGAGTCGGGCGATCTCCGAGGATTCGATCCGGATCCGCCGCGATTTGCCGGCGTCGAATATCTCCAGCCTGCGCCCCTCCGTCAGGGAGAATGCGCCATCGTGCCGCTCCCCGCTGGAGAGCGTCACCACCGCCAGGTCGGCGTCCTGCGCCAGGACCGCCAGCCCCAGAATGATCTCGGCCGTCATATGACCTGCATCCTCTTGCGCATCCCCCACTCGGTCGCCAGCACCGCCAGGGCCGCCAGGAATGGGAGCCACGACTCGGCGAAGACGATCTCTGAAGTCTCCACCCTGAGGCGGCCGGTGCTCTTGAGCGTCTCGGGCATGGTCCTGGCGGATATGGCGTCGAAGTACTGGCCTCCTGAAGACGCGGCCGCCTGGCGAAGGAGCGGTTCGTTCAGCGCTATCCGGTCGAACTCGCCCGCGGTGCGTTCCACGAAGAAGCTGCACTCGGCATCGCCGGCGGCGGCGCGGTGGATGCCGGGCTTGCGCGGAAGATAGGTGCCGACCTTCTGGTCCAGATTCTTCTGGAGAGCAACGGTCTCGCCCTCCACGTCGGCCTCCGAAACGTCCTCGGCCCCCGGTCCCTGCAGCGTGAGCCGGACGGCCTCCCCGAACCGGTATATCTCCTTGTCGGTCAGCAGCACCAGGGGGTCGCGGGACGAGCCTTCCGCCTGGCGGTTCGCGGCCCAGCGGACCGCTTGGCCCCAGAAGCGCGTGAAGAGCTCCTCGCCGCCGCGGTCCCGGTGCTTCATGATCCATTTCCAGTCGGAGTCGGTGGCGCAAAGGAATACCCGGCCCGCGCCGTACCTGTGAGCCGCCGCCAACGGGAAGCCGCCGCGATCGGTATCCGCGACCGCGAGCACCTGGGCACCCATCTTGACCGGCCCCGTGGTGAAGACGCTTTCGGCCGGCAGGTACCTCGTCATCCGCGCCAGAGCCGGGTGGGTCACCCCCTCGGGGGTCGCCCGCACGGAGAAAGATCCGGTCGCCTCCCGCACCTCGGCCAGCGCCACAGGCAGCAGGGGCTCCAGGCCCATCGCGGGAAGGCCGTTGGGAGAGAACGAATCCTTGCCCGCCAGCAGGATCAGGCCGCCGCCGTCCTCGCTGACGTAGGACTGGAGGGCCGCCGCCTGGTCGCGCGTGAAGTCAGATGCGAGCACATCGCCCAGGATCACGCAGTCGTAGCGGCGCAGCGCGTCCCTTCCCGACGGGAAGAGACTGCCCTCCGGTCCCCCCGTTGAGGACTGGTAGGCCCGGTCCCCGGCGGTACGGAGCACCGACTGGAGCGCCAGCTGCGGGTCGCGCTTCAGCTCCCGCGTGAGGAACTTGTAGGTCCAGCGGGGGGTCCCTTCATAGTAGAAGACGCGCACCTTCTGGGCGGCGACCTTGAGGGCGAAGAAGCGGCTGTTGTTCTCCAGGATCTTCTCGCCTTCGGCGGGCAGGACGCGGACCTCGTACTCGAAGAGGCCGGGCTCGCGCGGGGTGAGGATCAGCGAGGTCTCGGTGACGGCCCGGTCGAGTTGAACCTGCTGCTGGGCGAGAACCGAGTCGCCCTTCAGGAGCTGGACGATCACGCGCTGGTCCCGCAGGTGCCTCTCCCGCAGCTCCGCCTTCACCTCAACCATGGTGTTGATCAACGCGTGTCGGTCGACCTTGATCCCCGAGACGGCCACGTCGGGCATCTCCGCGACCGCCTCGTCCACGGAGCCCAGGCCTACGGGATATATCGGTGCGGCGGACGACACCTCGGAGAGGCTCTTGGGCCCCGTTTCGCATCCGTCTGTGATCAGGATAACCGCCGAGAGCGGGACGGGATCCTTGGCCTGCCGCGATGCAAGGATCGCCCCGGCGATGTCGGAGAGGTCCCCGGACGGGGTGAACTCCGGGGTGGGCACAGGACGCGTCTCCGCGTCGAAGGCGTGCAGCTCCACGCGGGCGAGATTCGAAAGCCGCTCAAGGAGTTTCTCGTCGCGCAGGAGGCGCGTGGCGGCTTCAATCCGGGAACTGCCCGCCACGCAGTCCCTGATGGCCATGGATTTCGACGTGTCCACCAGGACGGCTATGCGCTGCGACTCGCGGGGAGTCCTGTCGACGCGGAGGATAGGATTGACGACCAACAGCACCACCAGGACCGTCGCCGCCAACCGCAAGGCCATCAGCCCCCAAGGCAGCCACCGGCCGTATTCGCGGACCGCCAAGGCGCGCCGATAACCCCACACCGCCGCTGCCAGTGCCGCCGCTATCAGAAACACCGCCAGCGACAACCCGATCCCGCTCCCGCTCACGATGGTTCTTTCGGCACCCATCGGATGGGCAGGCATCTATCATACATTAAACCCGCTGTTAACGAAACCGCGTCGCGATTTCGTTAACAGTTAGGGAGGAACGGGAGAGAGTTTCATACTCCGCGGCCAGGGCTTCCGGACCGGCGCCATCGCCCGACGGCGCGCGCAGGCGGCATTCCATCTCTTGCAGGAAGGCCAGCAACCTTCCATCATCCCCGGCGGCACCGCGCAACGCGGTCAATTCCCTCTCGAAGTGCCCCTCCCGCCGGAGCCGCCCCGCCTCTCTGGCCACAAGCGCGGCGCGCTCCCTCCGGAAAATCTCGCGGATATCCTCCATCGCCGCCGAAAGATCGCAAGCGCCGATTCCCGACAGCCTGGCCCCCGGGCCGTGCACGACGGATTCTCCACCCGAGACCAGCAGGCTCTCGAGAAGACACGCCCATGATGAAACGGCGGCCGGAAAAAGCGATTCGCGCTCCTTCTCCCGCAATGCAGCCATCTGCCTCCTTGCCCATTCCCTCCACCCCTTCTCCCCATCTCGGGGGACCTCAGCGAGCGCCCTCTCAATCCACCTGATTTCACGCCTGATGGCCGAAGCGACATCGGACACCGAAGCGGTGCGGAAATCGCATACCACCGCAGCTGCATTCTCACCACAACCGGCCACCGCCTGTTCGCAGGGATCGAAAGATGCCTCCAGCCGGATCTCCACCGGCGCGGCCAATACTTCACGATGGGTGAACATATTGTTACGGACCGGGACAAGGCGCACCCATGACCTCTCCGCCGGCCGGACGGTCAGCGACCGCCCCTCCAGGCGGTTCACCAACCGGTCGAACCTGAGCCTGATAACGGCGCCGTCGGGAAGACCGCGCGCGCGACCTGAGATCTGCAGGCCATATCCCCTCTCTGAACGCAACGGCCTTGCCTCCACCCCCAGTTCGATCTCCTGGCACGACAAGACCACGGCCAGTATCGCCACGATCATCGCCGCTGATCCCCGGCGTCCGGCGGCTCAAAAACGGATGCGTCCCCCGGCAGGACTTCCCTGACATCTACCATCGAATAGTCAACCCTGCGCGTATGCGCATCCACCTCCAAGTGCGAGACATGAAGGGGATCGGAATCGACATATACCCTGATCGAGACCAAGGTTTTCCGAAGCCAGGCCTGCCTGGGCACGAGATCGAGGACATATCGTCGCGGACCCGGTCCTCCCGGCTCAGCCGACGCGTGAAAGGCGCCCTTCCAACTCCCGCGCGACCGGGCGCGATGCACTGGCACCGGGGTCCCGTCCGGACCGCTCACCGCCGCCGGCAACTCTTCAACATCCGGCGTCGAGACAAGCGACACATCGAACAGTTCCAGCACCCACGGCCCCAGCCCGCGCCGCCACAACTCGAAGGGATGGAAACCCTTCACGGCGGCCACCTCCCCCGCCCGACCTCCGCGCCCTTCAAGCGTGCAGGAAATCACCTCCTCCCGGCGAACCAGAGTGCGCACCGGCCGCGTCCCGGGACGGTCGTCCTTCAGCTCCACCACAAGTGTACGAACACCATCCTCTCCCGCCCTCAGGACCAGAAAGCCCGACGCCCTTCGCCAAGTCTCGCTCAGCTTCTCAGACGTTTCAACAATCAGCGTGGCGGCAATTCCCCTCCGCAACTTTTCCGCTTCCTCGGCCCTGCGGAGAAGCGATTCAACGGTATCCGACCGGACCGCCACCGCAGCGGCAAAAATGGCGCAAATCATTCCAACCCTCCCCGCCCCACGTATCCCAGGATTTCCGGCCCGCCGCGCTCGAAAAAGATGGTCACATCGTCAATGACCGGCGTCGAATACTGCGCCGTGACCGGCGTCGCTGGCCCCCCCATCTTGAGCTTGGCGCAGTAGCGCACCTCCGCGCCCTCCGGCATTTCGGGCGGCACGCCGCAGGCGGAGCGCGCGACGCTGTAACCCGGATTGCGGAAGGGGCCGTACGAGAATTCCCCGACGCGCAACCATACGTCCGCCGACGTGCCCCCCACGGGCCGGAGCGGCGCCGGGGGTTCGACCGCGTAGTCGAACATCACGGGCTGCAAATCGCACCCATTTTTTTCATAATCTTCGGCGATCTCGGTCCACGAAACCCCCAAGAGGCGCCTCTTCCCCGGCGGCGGTGCGGCCGGTGCCGGCGACGGCATCCACCCCGCCGGGGCCGCCACCCCGGCGGCGGAAGGCAATCGGCGCCGATGTGCCGCAGGAAAATCCAGCGGCTGCGACATGAACAGGGCATCCTTCGGATCGGCGTCGTCCGGCTTGTAATAACGCCCGCGTCCCCACAGCAGCTGAGCCCCCGCCAATCCCCCACACGAACCGGTCCGACGGTCGCGCCAGACGTAGAACTCGTCGAACGTGGCGTCGGCGCTGAAATTCCGCGGGAAGACGCGGTCCATGACCCCGTCGAACAGAGACGACGGTTCGCCTCCCAGCCTGATCGAATTTACACACCACTTGGGGGTGTCGGACCCCGGCAGGACCGCCTGGAGGGAGTGAATCGCCCACCTGGGGGTCTTTTCAAACGGTTGGCCGCCGTCGTGCCCCGGGCCGTAAAGATGAGGCATCCCGGCGCTGCCCGGCAGGATCTTCCCGTTGATGTAAATCTGCACGGTATCAGGCCCCGGCGGCTCACCGCGCGGGTTTTTCCAAGTCACGGCGACGTGCGTCCACTCGTGAGCGCGCAGCAAGTTACACCCACCGCCTCCCGGTTCGCACGCCTCGCGGTTGAGGGGGGGCGTGAACGTGAATGCTCGGCTCGTGGCGTGCTTCTCGGGCGGCCCGCCGCCCGGCCCGCCCTGCCCCGTCATCTCCCAGTTGTATCCCGTGTCGCTGGAAAAGCCGAAGCCGAACGCGAGCGACGCGGGCCGGAACATGCCCGACCCGTAGACCGGCCAGACGCAAGCCCCCGAGGCCGGCCCCGGCACGAAGAAAAGCGCGAACGGCGAGGGGTTCACCTTTTCCGGCGCGAACGCATGGTACCGGCCCAGCGAAAGCAACGTCCGGCTCTTCCCCGTCATCTCAGGAAAGAAGGCGGGCTTCAACCAGAATGCGGCCGTCCCCTCGTTGAAATTGAAGCTCACGTTTTCCTCGATCCAGTAACCGAACGCCGAGTGGCGCTCCACGTACGCCCCGTCAACGCGCAGATCCGAAGGCGCGGCCTCGAATGCCGCGGGGGGCCCGCCCCGCAGGGAGAAGGAACGCGACAGGCGGTAACGTTGGGGCGGCCCCGGGACCCGCGTCGAATCCACCGGGCCGTACGGCGGCGGGATCGTCTCGGTGCGATCCTCCCAGTTGCGGTTGAGGCAGCATCTACTGGACGTCCTAGTCGTCCATGCCCCCTGGGGCAGGCGGAACCCGTCCCAGTTGACCGGCCAGGCCCGGCCGGAGCGGTTCGCATGGTGGTGGGCCGCGTGATCGAACTGGAAATGCGCGTGTATGACCGATCCCAACTGACCCGTGCCGGGCGCGGCAGACGTGCAGGCCCCGGGGTAGAACGACGGATCCGACAGCGTCGTCCACAGGGCGCCCTTCGGCTTGTGCGCGTCCGGAGCGAACAGATTGCCCCCGTACGTCGGCAGCTGTATGTACCCCTCCCATCTGTTCTCCGAGGGCGCCGGGCCGTTGTCCGGTTCCGGCCCCGTCTCCAGGCTCCAGGTGCTGTTCGTCTCGGGCCCTTCCCGGCGCTCCGAGAAGCCGCCGGCGTAGAACTGCGCCTGCGAAGTCTCACGCAAGGCGTCGAACAACCTGACCTCCACGACCGCCACGTGCGAAGCGATCATCTCGTTGGCGGCCGGCGAGAAGGCGTCGCCGCCTTCGACGGGCCTGACCACCAGACCGGTTGATTCGACCTCGAAGACGCCCATCGGCACGAAGCAGAACTCGGTCGAGTGAACCACCAAGTCGGTCTTGTCCACGTGGGCGTAGAGATTGCGGTTAGGATTGATCTCATTGAGATGCAGGTTGGGATTGAAGTTCGCCTTGAGGACGTCGGCGATCGCCTGGGAGGCGACGCGCATCTGGGACGGAGAACCCTGCACAGGCCTTCCGGAGGCATCCCAATCCCAGAAGAGTTCGGCGCGCGTCTCCCTGAGCATGCCATGCTGGACGAGGGAGTCGCAGAAGAGATTGAACTGTGCCCATGACCGGAAGGGTCCGCCGAACGGGACCCGGCCGTAGTCCAGGCCCCTTATGCGAGGCGACGGCCTGCGGGAACGGCAGGCGATGATCTCGTCCGCCACCCACTCCGCGGGTATGCCGCGCCCGGCGCGGCCGCCCGGCCCCGTGAACGGAAGCGTCCGGTAGAGAAGGCCGCACTCGCCGCCGCCGGCGCCGCCGTAGCCGTAGCGCGTGTCGGCCCACGCGTAACCGGCGGCGGTTTCCCTCCTGCGCTCCACCAGGAAGACGCCCTCCAGATCCACGATGAGCGCCACCAGCAGCTCGCGCGGGGCCGTGTTGACGTTGACAGGCGAACGGGGAACGATCTCTATCCACTGCGGGTTGAGCGAATCTCGCCCCCAGACGGCGTTGTGATACGGGCTCGGATTGCCCGGTTCGTGGAAGAGGAGCGGGTCCTTGATCAGGGCGCCGCGCGCGTCGCGCTGATGGCCGTAACGGTATATACCCTCCGGCCGCCAGAACTCCACTGGATACCGTGACGCAACGGCCGTAGAGAGCGGGACCGGCTCGCAGACCTGGGGATCCGTCCACGAATTCACGGTGAGGAAGCGGCGTACGCGTCTCCAGACCGATTTGTCGAAAGAGAGCGCCCCGGCAAGCTGCTCCTTGCTGGCGTAGCCCGCTGCGGGCCGCGACTCCAGGATCCTGTCTCCAAGCCCGGGCACGTTGACGTCAGGCTGCGCCCCCAGGACGTTGAGGATGCGCCTGAGATTCCGGCTGACCGAATGCCGGGGCCCGAGCGCGACGCCGTCGTTGACGTTGAGCCGCGAGTTCGCATCCACCACCCGCAGGGCGAAGAAGTCAGCGTTCCTCCCATAGGCGCCCGTCTCCATCACCCCGGAGACTTCGAAGATCCGTCCGTCCACCCGCACCGATTTCCCGGCGGGGAACGATATACCCGTCCCGTCGCCGCCCGCCCATGCTGAGTCATCAAGGAAGCCGCTCCTCCAGGCGACTTCCCTGAGGCGCGCAAGGGCTGTTTCAACGCCAGCCTGGGCCAGCAGCCGGGCGCGCGCGCCATCGAGGTGATTTCGCGCGGTGGCTCGTTCCACCGAAACCGTCACGGCGAATGCCGCCGCCAGCGTCGATAGAACGACAAGCGCTCCCAGGACGACTATCAGAACGGCCCCACGACGCGTTCGGTCGCGCCCACGCATCGATCATCCCCCATGACCGCCGGAACGGCCCATCCAGGTAGTAGTGCCGGTGCGAGGGGTAAAATCGACATGGCAAGATGAACTACCGCGGATCGCGGCGGTCGAATCGGAAGGGGCCGATCCACGGGCCGCGCATCGATTGCCCGGCCGCAGCGTACTAATAAGAGGCGGATCGCGGGCGCGGGCCGTCCGTGCCGCTCCCTCAGCGACCCCATTATAAAGGAGGCGTTCGACCATGACGCATCGCAAAGGCATACTGGCGGTTGCGATCTCGGCCGCCATCGTGGCGGCCGGCGGTGAGCCGCAGGCGGGCGGCAGGAAGAAGATATTGTTTTTCCACGGCGCGGCGAGCCATGGATTCGGCGGGCACGCCTACGGCCCCGCCTTCAAGATGCTGGCCAGGATGCTCAACGAGAACATCCCTTCCGTCCAAGCCGTGGTCGTGGGCGAGAACTGGCCGAAAGATCCCGCAATCCTCCAGGGAGTCAGCGCGATCATGCTGGGCAGCGACGGCGGCCACTTGGTGAAGAAGTTCGCCAACGAGCTCAAGCCGCTCATGCAAAAAGGGGTCGGGCTGGGTTGCATCCATTACACCCTGGATCCGGGCCAGAAGGAGGCGGTGCAGAACCTCATCGAGTGGATCGGCGGGGCCTATGAGCAACACTGGTCGGTCAACCCGCATTGGGAGGCCGAATTCAAGACCTTTCCCAATCATCCGGTCGCTCGCGGCCTGAAGCCCTTCAGGATCAACGACGAATGGTACTACCACATGAGATTCGCGCCGGACATGAAGGGGGTCACTCCGATCCTGCAGGCGGTGCCACCGGAGAGCACCCGGCGGGGAAAGGACGGCCCCCACAGCGGCAATCCCACGGTCCGCTCGCGCAGCGGGATGGCTGAAGTCGTCTGCTGGGTCTATGAAAGGCCGGGCGGCGGGCGTGGATTCGGATTCACCGGCATGCACACGCACTGGAACTGGGCCCAGGACAGCTTCCGCAAGACGGTCCTGAACGCGCTCGTCTGGATCGCGGGAGCGGAGGTGCCCAAGGACGGCGTTCAGTCGAAGACCCCCACGTTCGAGGAGCTGGAGGCCGACCTCGGCGTGCCGCGGCCCGGCAACTTCAACGTCGAGTCCGTGAAGAAACAGATCGAGCGGATGAACAGGCAGTGAGCCGGTTTTCTCACGGGAAGAACAGATCGTCGTCGTCTATGTCCGGGATACCCACCACCAGGACACGCATCCTTCCCTTGGCGCCGTGCCTGACACCGGGGGCGATGTGCACCATGGATCCCTTGCGCAGCGGCGATTCCTTGCCGTCGAGCATGATCGAGCCCTCGCCATCCAGGACGTAGTAGAGCTCGGTGCCGCGGCGGTGGTAATGCTCCTTGGCCCCGTCGATGTCCACCACATGCGCCCAGGCGGCCGCTCCGGAGTCCTGGCGGCTTATGAGGCGGTAACGCCAGCCGCAGGTGCTGCGCTCGCGGGGCGCTTCGTCCTCGTGCCGCACGAATGTGGCCGGCCTGTTCTGCTCGCTCATGACGTACCCTCCGTCATTTATGATATCCAAACGGGCCTTCAGGATAAACGTTCCGACGGGATTTCGCCCGGCTTGACGGCGCCGCGGCGCGGGGATAATCTGGTGCCCGTAAGCAGTCCTTCAAGATCATGTCGCTAAGGAGGTTGCGCCATGCGGTTCGATCGCCGCGAGTTCCTGGGAACCGCCGCCGGGGCCCTCGCCCTCCGCCGTCCCCCCTACGGCCAAGCCGCCGAGCAGAAGAAGATCAACATGGGCGTAATCGGAGTCGGGTGGTACGGGATGGTGGACGCCAAGGCCGCGCTCAAGGCCGGCGGCGTCGAGATCGCCGCCATATGCGACGTCGACAGCGAACACCTCAGGAAGAGCGCGGACGAGCTGGAAAAGCTGCAGGGCAAGCGCCCGCAGACGTTCAAGATGTACAAGGATCTCCTCGATGTGAAGGGGCTCGACGCCGTCATCATAGGCACGCCGCCCCACTGGCATGCCCTGCAATTCATCGCCGCCGTGGAGAAAGGACTCGACGTATACTGCGAGAAGCCGCTCTCGTACGACGTCCGCGAGGGCCGCGCGATGGTCGACGCGGCCAAGAAGTCGGGCCGCGTGGTGCAGATCGGTTTCCAGCGCCGACAGAGCAAGGCATTTGCGGCTGTAAGGGAGTTCATCGAGGCGGGCGATGCGGGGACAATCGTCCAAGCCGACGTGCAGATCCACTACAAGGCCGTTCCGAAGGACGCCGCGCCGCAGGAACCGCCTGCGTCGCTGGACTGGGATCTGTGGTGCGGCCCTGGCCCGAAGATCCCCTACAGCCCCCAGGTGGGTCACTTCAACTGGCGGCTTGAGAAGACCAGCGGCCACGGCCACCTGGTCGACTGGGGCATACACTACATCGACGCCACCAGACGAGTGCTCGGGTTGGGGACCCCGAAACGAATCGTCGCGGCCGGAGGTATCTACCACCTCAAGGACAGGATAACCACGCCGGACACGCTCACGGTCCACTTCGAGTTCGACCGCTGCCCCGTCGTATGGCGTCACCGTATCTGGGGCGCCGAGGAGTGGGCACCGGAGATCAACACCGGGGTGCTTTTCTACGGCACCAAGGCCACCATCTTCGCCGGCGACAAAAAGTGGGTCGTCATACCCGCCGGCAAAAACAAGGAACGTCGGGAAAACGTCACGCAGGGCGACCTCGGCGTGGAACACATGGCGGACTTCCTGAAGGCCGTGCGGGAACGGAAGGCCCCATGCTGTCCCATCGAGGAGGGATACGCCTCGACCACGACCGTACACCTGGCCATGATCGCGTACGAAACCGGCTCCGCCGTCGAGTGGGACGCCGCCTCGGAACGGATAGTCAACAACGAACCGGCCGCCAGGCTCCTCAAGCGCGATTACCGGGAGCCCTACAAACATCCCTTCCAAGGCTAGCCCCCCAACTGTTAACGAAATCGCGACGCGAAAATGGTAACAGTTAGGGGGGGAGGGAGAGGGCGTAGAGGCGGTTCATGGAGGCCACGTAGAGCACGCCGTTGGCGGCGATGGGGGTGCCGTGGACGGGGGAATCGAGTCTCACTGACGACAGCACCTTCTTCTGGCGGCCCGCCTCCATGATCCAGAACACTCCCTGCCGGGTGCCCGCATAAACTTTGCCGTCGGCGACCAGCGTCGACGCCCAAAATTCCTCCCCCGCATCGTGGGTCCAGACGCCCTGCCCGGTCTCGGCGTCCACGCAGTGGATCACCCCACCGCTGTCGGCCACGTACACCAGCCCGTCGCGAACCGCCGGCGTGCACATGCAATGTCTCCGCAGGGGATAAGTCCAGACCGCCTCGCCTTTGGAGGCATCCAGACACCTCAGCCACGCGTTCCGCTTTCCCCACCAGACGTCTCCGCCGAAGGTCACGTACACCCGTCCCCCCTCGAATACGACCATGCTCTTTATGTTGCTGGGGCCCTCGCGGCGGTTGCGGATGTAACGGTGTATGTTCTCCTTGGGCGCATCGGGATCGCAGTCGTGCCTCCAAAGAAGCCTCAACGCCGCGGGCTCATCCCCCGGCGGCGGCTCCCGCAGCGGCTCGAACGCGTAGACCACGCCGTCCCCTCCTCCGAAGAATATCATCTCCCTGCCGCCCGCCGTCCCCAGGGCCGGGGACGACCACGTGGAGTGGAAAGTCCCCTTCCCTATCCCCTCCATCTCCCGGGCCACGTAGCGACCGGTAGCCTTGTCGAGGGCGATGAGGCTCGGGGCGTCCGGACGTTCCACCCTGTTGTGCTCGTCGTTGAGCCCGTTGGAGGTATTGATGTACAGGAACCGACCGGATATCAGCGGCGAACAATGCGAGGCATCGTGCTGCCGGACGCCGGCCTGCCGTGTGTAGTCGAAGAGCCATATCACGTCGGCGTCCGCGGGGCCCACCTCCACGGGCGGCCGACCAGGCCCCGCCAGCAGAATCCCCTCATCCCTGAACGGACCGTCGTTGCCGTCCGCCATCCCGTCGATGTCGAGGCACACAACCTCGCCGCGGTTCGTGACCGTGTAGAGTCGGTCCCCTTCGATCGTCGAAGGCGAGCACGTCCCGCAGCGAGGCCAATCCCAGTAGCTCGTGGGCCCCCGCTTGACCGTCGCCAGCTGCCAGACGAACGCCCCGCTCTTCTCGTCCAGGCACAGGATCACGCCGCGATCGCCGCCGAGCCTGGGATCCCTCGGCCGTTCATTGTTGGTCCCAATGAATATCCTACCCGAGGCGACCGCCGGCGTGGAATACGTCTCGCTGCCCAACGGGGCCGTCCAGCGGACGTTCCGCCCGGTGCGCGGATCGAAATCGGACGGGAGATGCCTCTCACCGGACACTTGGTTGCGGCCGAACGTGTCTCCCCACTGCGGGTTGTCGTCGGCGGCCGACGAGGGGAGTGCCATGATCAGCAGAGCCGGGAAGTGAAGGGCATTCCTCAAGAAAGTCCCCTGTGATCCCCCGGCTTATATACGACGCGCCCGAACCGGGCGGGTTTCCAGATCCACCTCGACCGGCTCCACGCGCCATATCTCCCTGGCGTACTCGGCCACCGCCCGGTCCGACGAGAACTTTCCCATCCGCGCCACGTTGAGGACGGCCATCCTGCTCCACCTTTCCTTGTCGCGGAACGCCTCGGATACCCGCTCCTGACAATCCACGTAGGATCGGTAATCGGCCAGCACCAGGAAGGGATCGAAAGAGAGCAGTCCGTCCACCAGCGGGCGGAAGAGATCCGGCTCAGACGGTGAGAACCGGCCCTCCGCTATGAGCCCGAGAACCGCCATCAGCTCCGGGTCGCGCTCCGCGACCTCCCTCGGCCGGTAGCCGGCCGACCAGATGCCCTCGGCCTCCTCCGCCGTCAGGCCGAACAGGAAGAAATTCTCGGGGCCCACCTCCTGGCGGATTTCCACGTTGGCTCCGTCCAGGGTGCCGATGGTGAGCGCGCCGTTTAGGGCGAACTTCATATTGCCGGTGCCGGACGCCTCCTTGCCCGCGGTCGATATCTGCTCGGAGAGATCCGCCGCCGGATATATGATCTGGGCGTTCTTGACGTTGAAGTCCGGGTAGAAGGCAACCCGCAACCGTCCGCCGACGTCAGGGTCGCGGTTCACCACGTCGGCCACGCTGTGGATGAGTTTTATTATGAGCCTTGCCATGCGGTAACCGGGGGCCGCCTTGCCGCCGAATATCACCGTCCGCGGGACGAAATCCCCCGACCTGCCCTCCTTGAGCCTCCGGTAGAGCGTGACGACGTGAAGGACGTTCAGGTGCTGGCGCTTGTACTCGTGGATTCGCTTGACCTGGACGTCGAACATGGACTCGGGATCGACCTCGACACCGGCGCATTCCTTGAGTTTCCGGGCAAGGCGGCGCTTGTTCTCGAGCTTCACGCCGCGAAAATCGGCGAGGAAACCGGGATCGCCGGCGAACCGTTCCAGACGCCGCAACTGTGCGAGGTCGCGCACCCACCCGTCCCCTATCCGCCCGGTTATCAAGGCCGCCAGCCCCGGGTTGGCCACGGCAAGGAACCTGCGCGGCGTCACGCCGTTGGTCTTGTTGCTGAACTTCTCCGGCCACAGGTCGTGGAAATCCGCCAGCACGCTCCTCCCCAGTAACTCCGTATGCAGGGCGGCCACCCCGTTGATGGCGTGGCTCCCCACGGAGGCCAGGTGCGCCATCCTGACGTACCTCTCGCCGCTCTCGTCGATCAGTGAGAGCCGTCGCACGCGCTCCTCGTCGCCGGGGCAGCGCGTTCGCACCGCGTCGAGGAACCGCCTGTTTATCTCGTAAACTATCTCCAGATGGCGAGGCAGAAGGGCCCCGAAGAGGGAAAGCGGCCACTTCTCCAGGGCCTCCGGCAGCAGCGTGTGGTTGGTGTACGCGAAAGTGCGGGTGGTTATGTCCCAGGCCTTCTCCCAGGGATACATGTGCTCGTCCACCAGCAGCCGCATGAGCTCGGCAACCGCCAGCGCCGGATGCGTGTCGTTGAGCTGGACGGCGTATTTCTCGTGGAACCGGTCGAGATTCCGAACCCCTTGAAGGCATATCCTGATCATGTCCTGCATGGAACAGGAGACGAACAGGTACTGCTGCTCAAGCCGGAGGCGTTTGCCGGCCATCATCTCATCGTTGGGGTAGAGTACCCGCGTGATGGTCTCGTTGGCACACTGCCTCTCGACCGCGCCGTAATAATCGCCGTGGTTGAACGCCGCCAGGTTGAACGACCGATAGCCCTCCGCCTTCCAGAGGCGCAGGAGACTGGCGGTGTTGGTCCGGTAGCCCAGTATGGGAGTGTCGTACGCCATCCCCCGCACGGTATGCGCCGGCAACCAGCGCACCCGGTAGCGGCCCTCGGGATCGGTCCAGCTCTCCGTACGGCCCCCGAATCCCACGGTGAAAGCGATCTCGGGCCTCGGTATCTCCCAGGGATTGCCCAGATGCAGCCAGGTGTCGCTCACCTCCACCTGCCACCCGTTCTCGATGCGCTGGTCGAAGATGCCGTATTCGTACCGGATTCCGTAGCCGATCGCGGGAATGTTGAGCGTCGCCAGCGAATCCAGGTAGCAGGCCGCCAGGCGGCCCAAGCCGCCGTTGCCGAGCCCTGGCTCCTCCTCCTGCTCCACGAGCTTCTCGAAATCCAGTCCCAGGTTCCGCACCGCCCTGCGCGTCTCCTCCTCGACGCCCAGGTTCACGATGTTGTTCATCAGGTGCGGCCCCAGCAGAAACTCGGCGGAGAGATAGCACACGGTCCGGGCCATCCGGTCCCTGTATGTCTGCGCTGTGCGGGTCCAGCGCCGCATGAGCCGGTTGCGTATGGTGTACGCCAGGGCCAGGTACCAGTCGTTCGTCGTGGCCACCTCGGGGAAGCGACCCTGGATGAACCGCAGGTTGTCAAGGATATCGCGCTCTATGGCCTCCGCGCTCAGGCCGCAACGCACCTCGCCGCCGGACGCATGCGCCCCGCGTTTCCTGGCGGACCTTCCTCGGCGGATCGGCGGCATGTGGGCGCTCCTAACGCGTGAAAAACCCTGAACGTGCTGGAACCGGCGCCGTAACAGATACGGCTCAGGTGCGGGCACAAGCCCCGAGCCGCCCCCCGGAAAGATATCCGGCGGGCGGCCCCGGCGCTTCCCGACTACTTGCCCTTTTTCTTGCCCTTCTTGCCCTTCTTGACCGTCTTCTTCTTCGGCGTGCAGCCGCAGCACTTGCACATCGCATGCCTCCTTCGACCTTTCCACCAGGACGGCTCCCGCCCCATGCGGTCGCCGCGTCACCGAGATTCTACGGCGATTCCGGCCGAAATCAATGGGCAATCCGTAAATGACCGGCGCCCGAATTCTGCTATAATCCGTCACGCGCCATGGGACGCCTCATCGCCGTCCATATCCTTTTAACCATGACCGCCTCCCAGGGGAAACCCGCCCCGGCAGGCCGACCCCGCGCCGAGATCCTACCGCTCACCGAACGAATCTTGATGGTGCACGTCTCCGAAGGCCGCGCAATACACCACCAGAGAGGGCAGAAGCGCACCGACGGCGAGCGGGTGGAAATAGCCCCGCTCGACACGGCGGCGGCATCGCGGCCCGAGGCGTGGAGGGTAACGTGCGCCGACGACCCCGATTTCGCCTCCGGCCTGCGCCCCCTGCGCGTGGGCCGCAAGAGCAAGGGCACCGACTTCGCCTGGATGGTCCAGGGGTGGGACGCCGCCAACAACAGGGCTGTCAATCGCGACCCGGACCACGTCAAGGACCACTGGCTCTACCTGGTCCTGCCGCATGCCGTGAAGTCCGGCCGGACGTACACCGTGACCCCTTACGGCGTCCCAGGCCTCGAACCCATGACGCTGGCCTGCCACTGGGACAAGGCGCGCTCCGAAGCCGTGCACGTCAACCTGCTGGGGTACCTTCCGGAGGCCCGCGGCAAATACGCCTACGTCTACCACTGGGCGGGCGACATGGGCTCGACGGACCTTTCCTTCCTCAAGGACAGATCCTTCCGACTGGTAGATACGAAGACCGGGAGGACGGCCTTCACCGGGACCGTCGCATTCCGCGCCCCGGCCAACCAGCCGGAAACCCACCAGGTCAGGGACACCCCGAACGGCAGCTACATCAACGCCGAGGTGTGGGAGTGCGACTTCAGCGGCTTCTCCATCCCCGGCTCATACGTCGTGGCGGTCGACGGCGTCGGCCGCTCCTTGGCGTTCCGGATCGACGCCGACGTCTACCGCGAGGCCTTCCGCACCACCTGCCGCGGCCTGTACCACAACCGCAGCGGCATCGCCCTGAAGAAGCCGTACACCGAGTTCGAGCGCCCGGCGCCGCACAACCCGCTGCTGACCCCCGGCTTCGCCGGCAAGCTCGTTTACACCGCGTCGCGACACATCGATTGGAAGAATCCCGACGCTGATCCCGCCGACAGGCCGGCCATCGAGGCCGGCATCAAGGGCCCCATCGACGTCTGGGGCTGGTACCAGGACGCGGGAGACTGGGATTCCTACGCCAGCCACACCACCGTTGCGACATCGCTGCTATTCGCATTCGAAACGGCGCCCAGGAATTTCACCGACGGCGAGCTCAACATCCCCGAAAGCGGCAACGGCATCCCCGACATCCTCGACGAGGCCGCCTGGCTGCCGCGCTTCTGCCGCCGCCTGCGGCGCGAACTGGTCAGGAAGGGATGGGGCACCGGCGGCATCGGGCTGAGGATATGCGGGGACCACTTCGGGGGCGACACGCGCGCCGACGGCACCACCAAGGGATCATGGGAGGACACCGACCGCCAATGGATCGTGTCGGGGGAGGATCCTGTCTCCACCTTCCGATACGCCGGGACGGCCGCCCACCTGGCATGGTGCATGAAGCTCGCCGGCCTCCGCGACCCGGAGGGGATCGACTGGCTCGCCGAGGCCAAGGAATCCTGGGCCTGGGCGGTCGCCCACACCTCGCCCGCCGACGAGGGAAAAGTCAGGGACGGCCGCTCCTACGCGGCCGCCGCCCTTTTCCGCATGACGGGCGACCCGGCCTGCGAGGCATGGCTCGAGAAGGACACGGCCGGACTGAAGGCCGGCGACGAGTTGCTGTGGGACCGGGCGCACGGTCCGTGGATATACTGCCTCGGCGGCGGCGCCGCCCCGACCAGGCCGGCCCTGGCGAAGCGACTCCGCGAGGTCGTCCTGGCCAGCGCCGAGGCGGTGGCATTGGCCAGCAGCAGGAAGCGCCCCCTGCGCTGGGGCGGGAGCTGGTGGATGCCCATGCTCGTGGGCCAGCAGACCACGCCGTGGATCCTCGACGGCATCGTGGGCTGGGCGCTGACGAAGGACTCCGACCCGGCCCTGGCCGCCGCCTTCCGCGGCGCCGTCGCCACCACGTGCGATTACTTCCTCGGAACCAACGCGCTCAACCAGACCTGGGTCACGGGCCTGGGCGAGCGCCACGTGCGCGAGGCGTTCCACATGGACGCCTGGTACAACGGCAAGGGCCGGATCCACCCCGGGGTGATCCCTTACGGCCCCTGGAAGAAGACCAAGGCCCTCGGCCAGGGGCCGTGGGACAGCGACTGGCCGAACAAGACCGTCCACCCAACCATCGACCTGTGGCCGGGCAACGAGAGGTGGTTCGAGAACCGCAACAGCCCCCTCAGCGCGGAGTTCACGATTCACCAGAACACAGCCCCCGCCGCGGCCGCCTTCGGCTGGCTGTGCGCGGCGAAGCCGACGAAATGAACGCCGGAAGAGAGAACGCCTACGCCCTCAGGGCGGTCCTGCTGGCCGCGATCGGCGCAGGGTCGGCGCTGGCCATAGTCGCGGTGAGGCCGCTTCTTCAGCGGGGGACCGCCGGCCCCTACACCGGTTCACTCGAATGCCGCCGATGCCACGAGCGCTTCTACGACCTCTGGTCGACCTCGTTCCACGGGCTGGCCATGCGCCCCTTCACCCCGGAGCTTGCATCGACGCTGCCGCCGTCCGGACCACGCCGGATCGGAGACGCGAGCTACCGCGTGGAACTTGGGCCGGGGGGCGGCGCCATGATCGAGGAAGGCCCGCGAGGGACGCTGCGCCACCCGATCGCCCACGCGCTCGGCGGCAAGAACGTCTTCTACTTCCTAACCCCGCTCGGCCGGGGACGCCTTCAGACCCTCCCCCTGGCGTTCGACGTCAACCGGAAGGAATGGTACGACACCGCCGCCAGCGCGGTGCGCCATTTCCCGGACGTCCGCGACGAAAAGATGGATTGGCGCGATCCGGCCTACACGTTCAACACCTCGTGCCACTCCTGCCACGTCAGCCAGCTGACCAACAACTACGATCCCGCCACCGGTTCCTACCGCACCACCTGGGCCGAACCAGGCATAAACTGCGAGACCTGCCACGGCCCCGCGGCCGAACACGTCCGCCTCTTCGAGAACGCCCCCGCAGGCCAACCGCCACGCGACCCGCGCATCATAGTCACGAAGGCCCTCACCCCACGGCAACGCAACGACATGTGCTCCGGATGTCACGCCAAGATGATCCCAATAACGCCGTCATTCACCCCCGGAGAGCGGTACTTCGACCACTACGACCTCATATGCCTGGAGAATCCCGACTTCTATCCTGACGGCCGCGATCTGGGAGAGAACTTCACGCTAACCACATGGTTGATGAGCCCATGTCTCAAATCCCCCCAATTCGAGTGCATGCACTGCCATACATCGAGCGGCCGATACAGGTTCCGCGCGGGCGATCCCAACGGGGCCTGCCTCCCCTGCCACGAGGCGAGGGTCCGCGATGCGGAGGCGCACTCGCGCCACAAGCCCGGCACCGCCGGCGGGCGATGCACCGACTGCCACATGCCCATGACCGAATTCGCCCGGATGCGCAGGAGCGACCACTCAATGCGTCCCCCAACGCCCGCCGCCACGATCGCCTTCAAGTCGCCCAACGCCTGCAACATCTGCCACGCCGACAAGGACGCCGCCTGGGCCGATAATCTGGTGCGCCAGTGGCACCGCGATGACTACCAGGCCCCGGTGCTGCGGCGCGCCTCCCTAGTGGAGGCCGCGCGGAACCGCCGGTGGGATCGGCTGGACGAGATGCTGAGCTTCATCAGGCGGCCTGAAGGGGACGAGATCACCGCCGCCTCGATCGTCCGCCTGCTGGGGGCGTGCGACGACGGGCGGAAATGGCCCGTCCTGCTGGACGCCCTGAAGGATCCATCTCCACTGGTGCGTTCCTCGGCGGCATCGGGCCTGGCGGGGCATCTGACCACCGAAACCGTGAAGGCGCTCCTTGCCGCCGTCAGGGACGACTGCCGGCTGGTCCGCGTCAGGGCCGCCGCGGCGCTGTCGCCCTTGCCTCCCCAGGCGGCGCCCCCCGAGGACCGTCAGGCGCTCGAACGGGCCAATAGGGAGCTGGAGGCCTCGTTCACGGCCCGCATGGACGACTGGGCATCCAGATACAACCTGGGGAACGTTTATCTCGAGCGCGGCGACGCGGCGCGCGCGGCGGCCGAATACGAGGCGGCCACCAGGCTGCGCCCCGACACGGTGGCACCGTGGGTAAACCTGGCGATGGCGCAGGCCAGGCTCGGCCGGCCCTCGGCGGCGGAATCGAGCCTGCGCCGGGCGCTGGCGGTCGAGCCCGGCAATCCCGCCGCGCGGTTCAACCTGGGGCTCCTGCTGGCCGAGAAGGGGAGCATCCCCGAGGCTGAGGCGGAACTCCGCGCCGCCCTGGCGGCGGATCCGGGCCACTCGCAGGCGGCGTACAACCTCGGCCTGCTGGTGATGGACAGCAACCCCGCCGAGGGACTCCGGCTGCTGGCTAAGGCCTGGTCGCTTCGACCGGACGAACCCCGCTACGGTTACAGCCTGGGGTTTCACCGCGCCCGTCAGGGTCTCCGGGCGGAGGCCATCTCGACGCTCAAGGAAACCGCGTCACTGCACCCGGCCCACGCCGACTGCGTGCTGCTGTTGGCCGAACTGCTGCTGGCCGAAGGTGGCCGGGCGGCGGAGGCCGAGGCCGCCTGCCGGCGGGCGCTTGCGTCCCCCCTGCTCGATCCCCGGGACAGGGCCCGCATCGAGTCGTTCCTCCGGAACCCGGCGCTCCGGCGCTGACGCCGCCGGGCAGATGCGCGCCCCGGCCCCCGAAGGTACTTTATGCTTGAAAGGGGCTGTGGGTTGACTTACAGTGTGCCGCCGACAAGTCGATGAGACAACTTTGACAGGAGATCCGTCATGCCTCTCGTATCGCTCCGCCAGCTCCTAGACCACGCCGCCGAGAACAACTACGGCGTGGGGGCGTTCAACGTCAACAACATGGAACAGATACAGGCGATCATGGAGGCGGCCAAGGAGACCGACTCGCCCGTCATAGTCCAGGCCAGCCGCGGGGCGCGCAAGTACACCAACGACCGGTTCCTTTACCACCTCATGCAGGCGGCCGTGGAACTCTACCCCAACATCCCCATCTGCATGCACCAGGACCACGGCAACTCCCCGGCGACCTGCAGGAGCGCCATAGAGCAGGGCTTCACCTCGGTCATGATGGACGGCTCGCTCGGAGAGGACGCCAAGACCCCGACGACCTTCGAGGAAAACGTCAAGGTGACCAGGGAGGTCGTGAACATGGCCCACCCCAAGGGCGTCAGCGTGGAGGGCGAGCTCGGCTGCCTGGGCCACCTTTCCGGCCACGCCGGCGAGAAGGAGGACGGCCACGGCGCCGAGGGCATGCTGTCCCGCGAGCAGCTCCTGACTGATCCCGCCCAGGCCGAGGAGTTCGTCAAGCTCACCAAGGTCGACGCCCTGGCGGTGGCCATCGGGACCAGCCACGGCGCCTACAAGTTCACCCGGAAGCCCACCGGCGACGTCCTTTCCATGGAGACCATCGAGAACATCCACAAGAGGCTCCCCAACACCCACCTGGTGATGCACGGCAGTTCCTCGGTCCCCCAGTCTCTCCAGGACATCATCAACAAGTTCGGGGGAAAGATAAAGCCGACCTTCGGGGTGCCCATCGAGGAGATCCAGCGCGGGATCAAGAACGGCGTGCGGAAGATCAACGTGGACACCGACAGCCGCCTGGCCATGACCGGGGCCATCCGAAAGGTCTTCGGCGAAACCCCCGAGAAGTTTGACCCCAGGGAGTACCTCGGCCCCGCCCGCGAGGCGATGAAGCAGGTGGTCAAGGAGCGGATGATCGCCTTCGGACAGGCGGGACACGCCGGCAAGATCAAGCCGTTGCCGCTGTCGGAGGTCGCCCGGCTCTACAAATAGGCCGGATCCAGGCTAGCCCTTGCGGCCCAGTATCCGGTCAAGCGCGTCGGAGGTGTGGTAGATCAGCGCCTCCGGGTAGTGCGCGTAGGGATGGAAGTACTCGAACGTCAGGAACCCGCGATAGCCGGCAACCTCCAGCGCATCCATCACCGCCGGCCAGTTGGTGGTCCCGTCCAGCAACGGCCGGAAACACTCCAGCGAATGGTCCGTCCCCTTCCTGTTGAATTCCTTCAGGTGAGTGTTCCGGATGCGCTTGCCCAGATACGCGATCCAGTGCTCGGGATGCTGGAACAGCGCGATGTTGCCTGTGTCGAAGTGAACGGCCACGCGGTCGCTGCCGAATCCGTCGACGAAATCGGCCATCTCCTGGGGCGTCATGAGGTAGCCGTTGAAGAAGATGTTCTCGATGTTGAGTGAAACCTTGTGCCTCTCGGCCAGGGGGATCAGGGAGCGGACGGCCTCCTTGGCGCGCCGGTCGCAGACGTCGTTGGGCACCGGCTCATGATCGTCGCGCCACGGGATGGAGACCGCACCGGGGACCACCAGGAGATTCTCCACCCCCAGCGCCCCGCAGGCCTCGACCATCCTGCCGGCCAGCTCCATGCCGCGCGACCGCTTCGCCGGGTCGTTGCTGGTGAGGGGATATGGCCAGAACAGGAACGAACATAGGCCGCTTATGGCGATGCCGACACGGTCGGCCGTGGCGCGGATCGCCTTGAGCTCCGCCGGCCCGGCCCTGGGGGAGAGGTCGTTCTCGAGGTCGTAGTTGAGCTCCACGCCGTCGAAGCCGGCTGCTCGCGCCAGCCGCAGGCACTCCTCCAGCGTCATCTTCTTCGGATAGGGGAACGCCCAGAGGTTGATCGACTTCTTCATGTCGTAGCGCTTGGGGGAAGATCTCCGGGGATCGGCCCGATCCTGCCCCGACGCGCACGCGCCGACGCCGGCGGCAAGCGCCGCCCCGAGCGCCGCGCGCCGGGTCACCTCATGACCGTCGAACGTGTCCATACCGAATCCCTCCAATCCCCGGTCATGGTGACGGCCCCCGCCCGCGCCGTCAAGAAAGAGCGATCTCGGCCGCCCCCTTGATACAATACGGCCATGAGGCGTGAAAGGGCGCGCCCACGGCTCTGGTGGTGGCCGCTGGCGCTGGCCGCCGCGGCCGCATTCATACTGATATACGCCGCCCTTCCACGGTCCGCGCCCCCGCCGTCGGTCCTTCTGGGAGAATGGATCCGCGAGGGCGACCCCTACAGCCTCCACGTCAAGGAGGCCAAGCCCGACGGGACCGCCGCGGTCGAGTACTACAATCCCAACCCCATCCGCGTCAGCGGCGCGCGGACCTCGACCGAAGGCGGCAAACTGACGCTGCTGGTGGAGCTGCGCGACGCGAACTACCCCGGCTGCACGTACACGTTGACCTACGACCCCGGCAGCGATCGCCTGGAGGGCGAATACTACCAGGCCCTCCAGCGGGCCACCTACCAGGTCAGGTTCCTCCGCAGGAAGTGAGGCCTACCGGCCCCCCATGAACTGGCGCAGGTAGCGCGCCGACTGGCGCAGCGCCTGCTGCCGGCTCTTCAGCGTCTTCTCGTACGCGCGGTCCTCGACCTCCACGCACACCGGCCCGTCGTACCCGGCGTCGCTGAGGACCGACATCAGCCTGCCCCAGTCGACCTCGCCCAGGCCCGGCAACTTGGGGGTATGGTACTCCAGCGGGTGAGCGAGGATGCCCACCTCGTCCAGGCGGTGCCGGTCGATGCGCGCGTCCTTGGCGTGGACGTGGAATATCCTGTCGCGGAACTCGCGGACCGCCTTGAAAGGATCCATCTGCTGCCATACGAAGTGGGACGGATCGAAGTTGAGCCCGATCCTGTCGCTGCCGAGATCCGCGAACAATCTCCTCCAGATCGCGGGGCTCACGGCGATGTTCTTCCCGCCCGGCCACTCGTCCTTGGTGAAGAGCATCGGGCAGTTCTCGATGCCGATCTTCACCTCCAGATCCTCCGCCATCGCCACCAGCGGCTTCCAGACGCGCACGACGTCCGGCCAGTTGGCCTCCACGGACTTCGTCCAGTCGCGCCCGATGAAGGTGTTGACGACGCCCACCCCGAGCATCGGCGCCGCGCGGATCACCTTCTTGAGGTGTTCCCGGCACGCCTCCGCCTCGGCGGGGTCGGGGGAGAGGACGTTTGGATAGTATCCCAGACCGCTGATCTCCACCCCCGTCTTCTCGCAGAGCGTCCTGATCTTCTTCGCCTCCGCTTTGCCGAGCGAGCTCACGTCCACATGGGTGACCCCAGCGTAGCGACGCTCGGCCTTCCCCACCGGCCAGCACATCAGCTCAACGCTTTCGAAACCCTCAGCGGCCGCGAACTCCAGCACCTTCTCGAGCGAAAGATCCGGCAGGATGGCGCTGACGAACCCGAGCTTCATGGCTATCCCTCCAGGAACGGCGGTCGAAACAAAACAGGCCCTCAACTGCCAACGGCCGCAGTTTATTATTGTGGGGGCGCCCCATGGAAGGACTATTGACGATCCGCCTCCTGCTGACCGCCGCAACCCTGGCCCAGGGAGACGGCGGAGGGACGACCTTCGACCTGGGCGCGGCGGGGATCTCGCTCGACGGGCGCGGCCGCGTCGGCTCGGTCCGGTTCGCCGGCGTCCCCGCGCTGCCGCCATGCCCCCAACCGGCCTTCTGCATCAAGACGGATTCGGGCGAGAAACGGCCCGCCTCGCTGGAACGTAAGGGGGAGACGCTCCGGGTGGCCTTCGAGGGAGGCGCCGCGGCCGAATTCTCGGTGCTCGAACGCCCCGGCGTCCTGGTGCTCCGGCTCCTGGGGCTTCGATCCCCCGAGCCTGTTCTGGAATTCCGTTGCTTCAGCCTCGCGGTCCCGCGCCGGGCACGGCTCTCTTCCACCCTCAACGCCGCCTGGATCGACGGGCGCGTGGCGGCGGTCATGGCCGGGGAGGTGAACGTCCAGGCCATGCGGGAGAATATGGAGGCGCCCGAGAATCCCCCAGGCGCGCGGGCCGTCACGGCGCTGGCCGCCCGCACCATCCAACGTTACGGCATCGAACCGGCCGTCGCGGCGGTGCTGGTTTGCGACGAGAAGGACCTCGAGGAAACCCTCCAGCGCCTGGAGGAGGCGGCGGGGATCCCGGCCCCGCGTCCCGGCGGGACGTGGAACAAGCGCTCGCCTTGGGTCCGCCGATCGTATCTCTTCCTGACGGACTTTCGCCAAGCACAGATCGATAGAGCCCTCCGGATCGCCCGCCGGGGCGGCTTCGACATGATCCTCCTGGGACAGGAATCCTGGTGCCAATCCACCGGCCATTACGAGATAAACCGCCGCAACTTCCCCGACGGACTGGACGGGCTCAGGCGCACCGTAGACCGCTTCCGCGCCGCGGGCTTCAAGGTGGGACTCCATTTCCTGGGCCCTTCCATCTCCCACCCGGATCCTTACCTGACGCCCGTGCCCGACAAACGGCTGGTGAAGGACGCCTGGACGACGCTCGCGGCCGACGTGGACGAGAAGGCGGACTTCATACCCCTCGAAAAACTCGACGGGTTCCCCCTCCAGGACGGGGGCTACGACGGCAAGGGCACGATAGTCCAGATAGACCAGGAGCTGGTCCACTACACCGCGCCGGCCGAGGGCGGCCTGAAGGGGTGCCGCCGCGGCGCGCTGGGGACCAAGGCCTCGCCGCACCGCAAGGGCGCGCGCGCGGCGCACCTCCAGCGATCCTACGGATACTTCCTTTTCGACATGGACACCTCGCTGCTCGACGAGGTAACCGACCGATTCACGCGGGTCACAAACGCCCTGGGCGCCGACATGATCTACTTCGACGGGGCTGAGCGCCTCCAGGGCGACCACTGGTATTACAACCCACGCCTCATCAGGGCGTTCCACGACAAGCTGGCCAGGAAGGACATCCTCCTGCAGGCCAGCAGCTACAGCCATTACTCCTGGCACATGCTGGGGCGCACCGCCTCTGCAGACGGCCACGGCGACATCAAAGGATACCTGGACGAGCGGTCCGCATGGCTCGATTCATTCAGCCGTGACCTGCTGCCGCTGGACATCGGCTGGTACTACGGCTACGACCCGTCGGCCACCCCGGATATGTACGAGTACGTGCTCTGCGCCACGATCGGATACGATTCATCGATGTCGTTCCAAGCTTCCGTGGACGCCGCCGCCCGCCATCCCTTCACGGGCGAGATCCTCGATCTGATCGCCCGCTACGAACGCCTGCGCCTGAGCGGCGCCGTGGGCCCCGAGATGCGCGCGCGCCTGAGGATCGACAAGGCCCTCGGCGGCAAGATGGATCCCTCCCGGCGGGAGGGGCTCCTTGACAAGCGCCGGGAGTACCGGCTGATCGAGACGCCGGCGGGCCCGGTCTTCCAGGCGGTGCGCTACGGGCCCTGGCGCGAGATCAGGGCCCTCGACGACGTCCAGGTCAAATGGGAGATCGACGTCCCGGCCGGCCCTGCGAAGGCCGGCTTCACGATCCACGCGCAGGGCGGGCCGTGGCTCGCCCCCGGTCCGTCGTTCGACGCGCCCGACGCGGTCCTGCTGGAGAGCTTCGACGATCTGGCCCCGTACGCCTCCGCCCCGGGGGGCCGCGCGGGGATATTGAAACTCGAGCAGGGCCAGGGAGGCGCGGTCTCGCCGGGGGTGACCCACCGGCTGGAATCGGTCCTTGAGGACGCACGGCGGGACCGCTGCGCCGTCTACACCGCGACCTCATCATCACCTCACAACCTGGGGTGGTCCTATTTCGGCAGGTCTTACCCCGCGCCCGTGGACATCTCCCGGCACAAGGCGATAGGATTCTGGCTGCGCGGCGACGGCAAGGGAGGCCAGTTCAAGCTCCAGCTCCGCGACGAGAAGGGAGCGGCCGCGGATCATTACATATCCAACAACTACGTCGGCTGGCGCTACCACCAGCTGGCGCGGCCCGAGAAGGATACCATCGACTACGGGCGCCTGCGGCACCTGGGCATCTACTACAACGGCCTGCCGGGGAACGCCACCGTCCAGTGCGCCGTGGACGACGTCAAGGCGCTCGCCGCGGCGGACCGGCGGTCCATCGCAGACCCGTGGATGAACGTGGGCGGCAATCACTTCCTATGGAAGGGATCGCTCGAGGAAGGCCAGTACCTGGTCTACTGGGACGACGCCGGCGCGAAGCTGTACGGCCCCGGCCTTGGCGACGGCCGGAGGGTGGACCTGGAGTGCGCGCCGCCGGCCGATCTTTCCGCGGGACGCCGCGCGGTCGCCTTCGGATGCGCCGGGCAGCCAGCGATGAGCCTCCGCGCCCGGGTCACGCTCCGCCTGCCGGAAACTCACCGCCCCTGAACCGCCGCGAAGGGCCTAATCTCCCTCGGCGGGCCGTCAAGTCACTTACCAGGGGCAAGGCCGGCGGGGCCGGCGGCGCGCGCATGGCGGCCGGCCCTTGAGGGCACCACGAAGGAAACCGAGACGTTCTGCACGCCGGCGCCGCATTCCACCTTGTAGGCCTTCTCGGAAACGCCCGCCTCCACCTTCTCGACGTGCCGCCGCACGGCGCCGCCCTCCTTCCACGCGTGCGTGATCGTCACGGCCGGACACTCCCCGGTGTCGTACCAGGCGTACCCGCCGATCCGGCAAAGCCTCATCGGCGTGCCGTTCGGCTCCAGGCGCAGGCGCAGGAACGACTGGTCGCCCCCGTCCGGCACCTCCGCGAGCCCTCCAAGCCAGTGGCGCCAGTGGTCGTTGTCCGTCGCCAGGGTCTTTTTGAAGAAGCCCTTGTAGCTCTTGCCGTCCGCGGAAGAGAGGAACTCGACGTTGCAGTTCGCCCTCGCCGGGCTGCTGGTGCCCAGGAACGCGTACATGCCCACCCTCCGGATCGCCCCCGGCGCGCGGAGCTTCATCGTCAGCCAGGATCCCGAGCGGTTCGTCGGCACCGCGCGCGTGAAGACGTCGTTCCCGGCGTAGTTGAAGTCGCTCACCTCGTGGAAGGATTGCTTGAAACCCTCCACCGAGGAGAGATCCGGATCGGCGAATACCACGCCGCGGCGTGACGCCGTGTATTTCACCTTGTTCGACCCGTCGTGGAGGTGCGGCAGCATCGTGACCCCGCACATGGTCACCGTGCGGACGTGGAGCCGGTCCAATCCCTCGCCCCGCGGGAACGAGAACCGCAGCAGGTACTGGTAGCGCGCCCTGCAGAGCATCGAAAAGTCCTCGCTGAAGTCGCCGGAGACGGGGCGCTCCTCCCAGTTCAGGCCGCCGTTGACGGAGACCGCCACCTTGACCCCCTGTCCCACCGCCGTGCCGGAGACCACCACGGCGTCGGTCACGTTCCCCCACGGGTCGTGCGTCTCGGGGGCCCCGCAGATGACGTAAGGCGTCCACTGGCGCAGGACCACCCTGCCCTCCCCCTTGTCGGCCCGCAGGCGCGGGGAGCTCGACCCCGCCGCGACGTTGGACGACTCCAGCGCCTCCTTCAGGAAGACCGGGTCGGACAGATCCGGCTCGTACTCAAACAGCCCGTTGCCGTACCGGGCAGCCCCGTCGTCCACGTAGGGCTTCGACGGCTTCCCGTCGTTCTTCCCATCCGCCGGCGGATCGCAAACGAAAGTGCAGTCGCGGAATTCCCCGTGCGGCCGCGCCTTGTTCGGCTTGAGCCCCGTCCAGTGGAACTTCCGCCCCCACGGGGCGCGGTCGTAGTTGAAATAGGCCGTGAAACGCTCGCCATGCCGCAGCGTCATCGTCGTGGGATGCACCGCTATGCCGTGGTCGTTGTAGACGTGGGCCTTGTTCACCGAGAAGGCGCCCTTCATCGTCCGGCTGCCGGGCCCCCCGTCCCAGGGGAACTGCGGGATGTTGTAGGTGCCGCGGTAGTCCCAGTCCAGAAGCGAACGGTCCGCGCATATCTCGTCGACGGAGGCTATGGTCCGCCGGTCGGCCTTGAAACAGGTGCCCGCCATGTCGTGGTCCAGGTAATGCCACGCGCCGTCGTAGAAGCACTCGTGCACGGTGTGGCCGGAGACGCCCCTGCCCCGCGCGGGGAAGCCTGCGGCCTCCATCAGGCCGGCGAGGGCGCAGGAGGAGGCGTAGCAGATGGCGAACTGGTAGCAGTTGACGAACTTGATCGAATCGTAGACGCCGGAGGCCTCCTCGTTGGGATCCGCGATGTTGTTGAGGAACTCGATCGGCCTGGATGTGCCGTGATAAAGGTGCTGCATCAGCCAACGCCATATGGCGATGGACTTGTCGCGGTCGCTCTCCGGCGCCACTCCGCACACCTTGGCATGCTCCTGGTAGGCGGCCTTGAGCGTCGCCCGGGCGTCGCGGTACCGGCCGACACCGGGGTAGTAGGGATGATCGGTTTCCAGGGCGGGCCCGCCGAGATCCCCGAAGGCGGGCGGCTGGAGAAGCGCGAACAGGGCCGCCGCCGCGAGAGCGTGCCTCATCTCCTCCTCCGAAAAACACGCGTCCGCGCGCCCCCGCTCCCGGGGCGGCGGAAACCACCGTGGACTTCCACCACACTGGTGCGCCGGGCGCGCGCGGAAATAACGGACCGGCCGCCGCTGGATCCTCGTTGTGCCGGCGCCGGACATCTTATAGACTTGCTGCCTACAGGGCCGGCGCGGGAAACCGGCCCGGGGAGGGAAAAGAGCCGTGAGAACGACGAGACTAGGCGCGGCCTGCGCGCTGGCGGGCCTTATGGCCGCCGCGTCGGGATGCGAGGCCAGGCCGTTCACCATCCTGGAGACGACCATGGCGCTCGACAACACCGGCTACACGGAAGAGTACTTCACGCTCACCAACGACATGAAAATAACGTTCAGGATGGCGGTGACCCAGGGCAACATGGTCAATCTGAGAGTATGCCCCAAGGACGACCCGACGACGTTCAAGTCCCAGCTCTCGGGCGACCGGCTGAGGGAGCGCACCGCGAACATCCTCCTGGAGAAGGGGAAATACGTCATACGCGCCAAGGAAAGCTCCCCGCCGGAGAGCAGGCCCGTCAGCAAGGCCACGATCACCGTCTCCATCAAGGGAACATTGAGCCGCGCCCTCAGGAGGTGACGGGGCCCGCCCGCGGAAATTGGTCGGCTTCCCCGCGCCCCCCACGGGGAGCTCGCGCGTCCCGTCCGGACAGACCCCGAAATACTTGCCCTTCTCGATCAGCAGGCAGGCCGCCGGCCCGCCGTAGACGCCGCTCATCCCCACGTCGATCATGATGACGCGCCCGCCGGCGCGCACCGTGATCTCGCCGCCCGTCACCGTGTGCCCGATCACTATCCTGGCCGCGCCGTGGGCCTTGAGCACCGGCCCGATCCTCTTCTCCAGTGCCTCCCCGTCGGCGCCGGCCAGCCCCCTGTACCACAGCGGCCCGTCAGGATCCTCCGTCACCTCGGGCTTGGCCTTCCCCTCCAGCTCGCTCCGCACGGCGTCGTTGATCTCCTTGAGCGAGCGGCCGGCGTACTCGGACGACAACCCGCCGTGGACGAAAAGGACGTCGTTGATCTTGATTACGGTATCGTGGCGGCGGATCCAGCGCCCGTAGATCCCGTCGGGTCCCATCGCCTTCCTGAAGGCCTCGAGACCGCCGTAGGCGTCGGGTTCCCGCGGATGCAGGTAGCCCAGATAGCCCATAAGGACCATCGCCTCGTGGTTGCCTATGAGGGCGTGGACCCGCCCGCCGGCCTTGGCGGCCTGCGCCTCGAGCTTCATCAGCAGATCCAGCACCATGCGCGAGTCCGTCCCCCGGTCCAGCACGTCGCCGAGCTGGACCAGATGGGTCTTGCCGGCGATCCAGTCCCCGGAATCGCCGATGATCTTGGCGGCCCGCAGGGCCTTGACGAACTGCGCGTGGTCGCCGTGGACGTCGCCGACCGCGACGACGCGCTCGACTCCCTCCCAGACCGGGCCGCCGTCATCCCCGGCCGCCGCGGTCGGGATCCGGATCAGAATCGCCGCAAGCGCGACGACGGCCGCCGGCACCCGAGCGATCATTTTCACCACCGGGAGGGCGCCTCAATCGCCCCTTCCGCCCCTGCCTGGCGGCCCGGGCGTCTTCTGGGGGGCCAAGCGCTCCAGCTCCTCACTCTCTTCCTTCCGGAGACGCTCCGTCACCCCGGCGCCGTGCTCCTTCCACCAGGCCTCCCAGCCGTCGGCGCCCTGGGTGGCGCGGTATGGTTCCGACGCCCGCCCGTCACGCCGGCGCCGCGCCTCGCCGGTGATCTGCTGGAGGCTGCCGTGGGCGAGCGCGCACATAAGGGCCCGATTGAACTGGTGTTCCATCCAGCTCGCCGGCCGCCCCGTCCCCGCCCCCGTGTCGCGCAGGAACCCGATCAGCGCCTCGACGAAAACCGGGTTCTTGATCTTCCCCGCCGCCCTGAGCGCCGCCGCCACGACCTTCAGCTCGGGGCTCTTGAAATGCTTGATGACCACAGGGGCCGAGTTCCAGTCCCTGATCCCTCCCAGGGCGTCCAGGCAGGCGATCTGCACGGGGGGCCACTTGCGCGACGACGCCAGCGCCCTCGAAACCGCCTGCGCGGCATCCCGATCCTTCTCGTAGGCCGCCAGCGCTGACGCGGCCTCGATACGCACCGAAGGAAAGGGCTCGTCGATCACCTTAGCGAGGACCTCCATGACCTTGCGGTGCCTGACCTTGCCCAGGATGGTGACCGCGGCGGCCAGATCGTCCTCGGGGCCCTTGTACGCCTTCCGGAAGCGCTCGATCGCCGCCTGTGCCTCCCGGTCCGATGCGGCCTCCTGGGCCGCCGCCGCGGACGGAACCAGGAACACACAGGCGATCCATGCCATTGGCGTAATCCCTCTGCATTACAGAGGATCGGCACAGCGGGTTTCATGCCCCGGACAAGTCGCGCTTCCACGATCGCGCCCCGCCGGCTACAATCGTCCCGCCGTGGTAGATCCCGAATCCGGTTTCACGATGACAGGACAACCCATGAGCGGACACGCGACCGCCGACTCGAACGGTTCGCCGTTCGAACTCGGCATGAACCTCAGGCACCTCCACTTCCGAAGGACGAAGATCGTCGCCACCATCGGCCCCGCTTCCTCCAGTCCCGAGACGTTGAGAAGGCTCATCCGGGCGGGTCTCAACGTGGCCCGCTTCAATTTCTCCCACGGCGACACCGCCGAGAAGGCCAGGACGATGCGCCTCATACGCTCCGCCGCCGACAAGGAGAAGGCATCGGTGGCGATCCTCGCCGACCTCTGCGGCCCCAAGATACGCGTGGGCCGGTTCAAGGGCGACTCGATCACCCTCCGGGAGGGCTCGCGTGTCAAGGTTACCACAGATCCGGTAACGGGCGACGAGGGACTGATCCCGTCCCAGTACAGGAGGCTCCCCCAGGACGTCTCCGTGGGGGCGTCGATCCTGCTGGACGACGGCAACCTGGAGCTCCGGGTCACGCGGAAGCTCCCGCGCGCCGTCGAGGCCGAGGTCGTCCGCGGGGGGATACTGAAGAACAACAAGGGCATGAATCTGCCGGGCAGCGAACTGTCCATCCCTGCGCTCACCCCCAAGGATCGCGCCGACGTCCGGCACGCCCTCGCCGGAGGGGCCGACTACATCGCCCTCTCCTTCGTGCGCCGGCCCCGCGACATAGAAGATCTGCGGCGGCTGCTGCGGAGGCTGGGGGCCTCCACGCCGATCATAGCCAAGATAGAGAAACCCGAGGCGCTCTCGAACATCCGGCGGATAGTGGACCTCTCCGACGGGCTCATGGTGGCCCGCGGAGACCTGGGCGTGGAACTGCCCGTCCAGAAGGTGCCGATCATCCAGAACAAGCTCATACAGATAGCCAACCAGGTTAACAAGCCGGTCATCGTGGCCACGCAGATGCTCGAAAGCATGATCGAGAACTCGCGCCCCACGCGCGCCGAGGTCGCCGACGTGGCCGGGGCGTGCCTGGCCGGGGCCGACGCGGTGATGCTCTCGGCCGAAACCGCCTCCGGCAAGTATCCCGTCGAGGCGGTCAGGACCATGGACTCGATCCTCAGGGAGACGGAGGCCTACTGCTTCTTCGCCAACAAGGGCCGCTTCCCCAGGGCCGGCCTCGACGAGAACAACCGCCTGGAGGAGGCGCTGGGCACGGCGACGGCGCAGCTCTCGCGCGACCTGATGGTACGGGCGATCTTCGTGCTCACCCGCTCCGGCAACACCGCCCGGATCGTCTCGGCGGACCGCCCGGCGGCGCCGATCCTGGCGCTCACGCAATCGGAAGAGGTCCGTCGCCGGCTGAATCTCATGTGGGGGGTATACCCATATCTCAACGAGAAGGAGCTCAAGTTCCGCCGGTACGTCGCCCTCGGGGAGCGGATCATCAAGGGGCTGAAGCTCGCCTCTCGCGGAGACTACGTGCTGATGCTCTCCGGGCTCGGCGACAAGAGGACGCCGACCAATTCCATAGTGGTGCACCGGATATCCTGAGGCGCCGCCGCGGGTCACCTTCCGGCCGGCCTGTAGCGCACCGCCAGGCTGGCGCGCCTCTCCGGGATGCTCAGGCGCAGCCCGCCGGCCAGCTCGCGCCCCGGCAGCTCCTCGGAGGTCACGGCCCGACGCTCGTCGACGAACTCAACGAGATAACGCGACTCGGGGCGGATCCCCCGGAGTCTCGCGGCGATCTCGGGGATCTCGCAGGCCGCCCGCCTGAACGCCAGCACAAGCCCCGCGTCGAGATCAGCCCGGTGCAGCTGCCATGCGACGAACCGATCAGGGGCGGTGGATGCTGCGGTGATCGGATAGAAATCACATTGAGAATATTTCCGGTGCTCCTTCGCCTCGGCCAGGGCGGCGCGGGCCGCCTCCGGGGAGTAGTCCTTGTCGAGGAAATTGAACTGTGCAATCGCGCCCGCCGCGGCCGCGCTCCTGAAGACGTACGGCTCCGGCGACCAGCCGCAGGCCAGGTGCAGGGGGATGTAGAGGCTCAACCCCATGTGCTGGGCCTGGTCCCAGTCGGCCCGCCCCGGCCCGCAGGAGGTGTCGCTCCGCCAGAGGGGCACCGAGCGCATCACGGTTTCCAGATCTATACGCCTCCCGCCGCTGGCGCAGTTGTCGATCACCAGGCCCGGGCGGCGCTCCAGCAGTTCGTCCCACAGCGCGTAGTGCCCCTCGACGTACCTGATCTCCGTCATGCCCAGACGCCCGGGCGCGTCGGCCCGCCGCCAGTACGGCAGGGGATCGATGTTGAAATCGTTGCGGTACCAGTCCATGCCGAACTCCTCGATCCGCCGGCAGAGAAGATCCGCCATCCAGCGGCGGGCGGCAGGATCGTCGAGCCTGAAGAGCCCGCCCCGGGATCCGCCGTGGACGAACTCCGGGTGTTCCCGCGCTATCTCGGTGCCCGCCGCCACGCGCTCCGGCTCGAACCAGACGATGAACTTGAGCCCAAGCCGGCGGCAGGCGTCGCTGACGGGCCTGAGCCCCGCGGGGAACTCCTTCGGCTTGCAGGTCCAGTTTCCGACGCCGTTCGGGAAATCGCCGGGGAACCACGCCGCGTCGAGCCAGAGGACCTCCGCGCCCGCTTCCGCCGCGGCGCGCGCGGCGTCGATCTGCCCGGCCTCGGTGCCCCAGCGGGGATGGTTGCGGTAGCGGTCGTAGCCCTGCCAGAAAACGGGGAGCAGGATTGGCCTGCCGCCGACCCTCGGGGCGTAATGGAAGAGCATCAGCCTGCGGAAACGGTTGTGCGCGTCCAAGCGGTCGCCACGCCAGGGCATCAAAAGAATGCGCGGCGTGCGGATGGACTCGCCGGGGCGCAACACGAGCCCGATGCGCTCCATCCCGGCCCACAACTTCACCGTGGAGGCATCGCGCTCCAGGGAAACCGCCCACTGGCCCGACCAACCCACCGCCGCGACGACGCCGCGGCCGCCGCAGTCTATCGTGAAGAAGGGAAACGCCCCGTTCGACGGCCGCCCCCCCGCCGGCGCCATTCTGCGCGGCTCGCCCGCGGCGACGGGCCGCACGAAAGGCTGGAAGGTGCGCTCGCTGCAGTCGTCGCCGTTGATCCCGTGAAGCACGCAATCGGCGCCGCCCGCCGCCAGCCTGAGATCGAGCGCCTGAGCGTCTTCCAACAGGGGAGAATCGGACGATCCCGCATTCTCGAACCGCAGGATCCAGTCCGCCGCGGGATAGCGCCCGTAGACGGCGACGTCGGCCGTGACGCGGAACCCCGTCTTCGGATCGCTCCACCTCACCCGCAGCTCCCGGCGCGACCCGGCGTCCCCGCTCTCCACATGCCTGATCCAGGACGCCATCAGCTCGGACGATGGCGACCCTCCCAGCCTGAACGAGAACGGCGGCCGGCCGTCCCGGACCAGGAGATCGGACGATTCCCTACCCTCTGATGGACGGGCGCCTTCCCCCGCGAAGGCCGAAAGGACCCACTCCCTGAATGCGGCAATCTCCGCCGGCCCGGCCATGACGGCGTCGTCCGGCGCGTCGGCGGGGACCTCGTCGCCGGGGCGAGGCACCAGCAGGACCAGAAGCGCGGCGATACCCGCAACCATATGGCTCTCTCTCCCGAAACAGCGACCGAGTCCCTCCCCATGTTGTTACGCCCCGCGTCCCGCGGTCCTCCCCGCACCTCCCGTCGAAATCCTTTGAAATCGGCGGGCCGTTATGGTTCGGTGGACGCCGACGCGACAATGTACCTCGCCTACAACACCAACGGAATGGCCCATCACCGCCTGGAGGACGCATTGCGGATCCTGGCCGACATCGGCTACCGCGGCGTGGCGCTCACCCCCGACGTGCCGCACCTCGACCTTCTGAGGACTAACGAGGCGGACTGGGAGAAGGCGCGCGCTACGCTTGAGCGCCTGGGCCTCAGGTGCGTGATCGAGACCGGCGCCCGCTACGTCCTGGACCCCCGCCGCAAGCACTGGCCCAATCTCCTGACGCGGGATCCCGAGGCGGCGGAGCGCCGAATGGATTACTACAGGCGCGCGATGAGACTGGCCGGCGCGCTCGGCGCCGAGGTCGTCTCGATATGGAGCGGGGCCCCCGACTCCGGCGACGACCCCGAGGAGGCCATGGCACTCCTGGCCGACCGGCTGAGGCGGCTCCTGGACGAAGCCCGACGGCACGGCGTCACGATCGCCTTCGAACCCGAGCCAGGGATGCTGGTGGACCGCCTGGAGCGCTACCGCGACCTGCGCCGGCGCCTGGGTCGCGACGACCTGGCGACGACGATCGACGTGGGACACCTGGCGGTCACGGAGAGGGGCCCCACGGAGAGCCACCTGGCGGAATTCGCCGGGACGCTCCGCAACGTGCACGTGGACGACGCCAGGCCCGGCGCCCATGAGCACCTGCGCCCCGGCGAGGGGACGGTCGATTTCGCGGCGGTCTTCAGGGAGCTGGCTCGCCTGGGCTACCGCGGCGCCCTCGGGGTCGAACTATCCCGCGACAGCCACCGCGCGGTGGAGACGGCCGAGGCGGCCTTCCGGAAGCTGGCGCCGCTCCTGGCTACCTGAGCGGCAGGATCCATATGTTCCGGTAGCGGACCGGGTCGTTGTGATCCTGGAAGCGGAACCGGCCGTTGGGGCCCGGCTTGTTCATCTCGACGTTGTCGTGGGATCTTGATGCCGTTGTGCAGCACGGTCAGGCGCCCCCTGCCGCCGACGACGCGGAACTCCACGTCGTAGGTCTGCCACTCGCCGGGCGGCAGCGAAGCGAGCGAGAAGACGTCGAACGCGTCAGGATCCTTGTACTTGTAGAGGCCTCCGCAGCCGCCGCCCGTGTAGGTCTCCATCCCGAACGAATCGAGCACCTGTACCTCCTGCCCGTTGGGGAGGTAGCAGCCGCTGTTGCCACGCCCCTGGCCGCGGGCCTCCGGCATGAAGGGGCTCATGAACTCGACATGAAGGAAGAAGTCGCCGGCGAATGCCTGCTTCGAGGTCATCCCCTTCTTGGGGACCTGGAGCGTTCCGATCATGGCATCACATCCTCGCAAATGTTTCCCGGCCGCCCCTGAGAGATATACGCCGCGCCGCCTCGGCGGAATCACGACGGGGCGCGCCGGAGGCGGTCACTCGAAGACCTTCGCCGAGTCGGCGGCGGGCTTCACCAGGACGCCCAGCCCGACGCACTTCAGGCAGGGGATGGCCATTCTGGGGTGGATCCATCCCGCACCGCCGCAGGCCCCGCAGGAATCAGTGGAATAGACGCTGGAGACGGAGATCGCCTCGCCCCCCGGCTTCTTGCCGAACATCCCCCCGCAGCTCTGGCAGTTCACGCGGCCGCTGCCCTTGCAGGTCTTGCAGTCGGTTATGAGGTAACCCGTCCCGTGCTGGCCGTTGATCTCGCAGTTGCGGCACTTCTGAGTGACGTCGGCGTCGCCCACCGCCCCCGGCGCCCTGACGCGCCCGCCCTCGCAGAACGGGCACTTCTTCCTCTCCTTCCCGCTGCCCTGGCAGGAGGAACACGGCACCCGCCCGCCCACGCAGCCGGTGGCGGTGCACGTCCTGTCCTTCCACGGCCTGCCCTTGCAGGAAGAGCAAACCACCACCTTGCTCCCGGCGCACGCGGGGCACTTCACCCCCTTGAAGACCTTCAGGCCGTCGCAGTTCCTGCACTTCGTCGTGAGATCGACGTCACCTATGGCCCCTGAGGGCCTGACCCTCCCGGATCCCTTGCAGACCGGACATTGGAGATCCACGATGCCCTTGCCTCCGCACTGGCCGCACTGCGTATAACCGGCCTTGCAGCTGGAGCAGTAACCGGCCGCCTTGACGCTGGCCGCCAGCGCCTTGAGGTGTTCCGACGCCCCCCGGGGTCCTCCCGCGGCGCTGCACTCGGTCACCGCCCGGAACGCCGCCTCGAGCCCTATGCCCCTGGCCAGCGCCCGCTGCACCTCAACGAGCGTGCCGGCGTATCTGGCGCCGAAAATGGGCGACGAAACAGAGGCGCTCTCCAGGAGCGGATCGTCCTTCTCGGAGGAGGCGAAGTACCTGGTGATGCGGTAGTGCATGATCTTGTCCGGGTCGCCCCAATACTTGCCGTCGGGGCTCTTGCGGAACCCCTGCTGGGCCATAAAAGTCTCCGCCTGAGCGTTGTCGCGGCTCGCCTCCAACAGGTGCGCCAGTGCGATCATCCGCGAGAGGGTATGACCGCCGCCCTGCTCGAGCATACGGCGTGCCCAAGTCATGTGCTCTTCGGCGGAGAGAGAGCCCAGTTTCTCTAGGGGACAATCCTTGAGATAGGAATTCCAGACCTCGGCTATCTTCAAGTGGAGGCCCCAGGAGGATTCGGGGCGGGAGAGGTAATATGCCAGGAACAGCAGGACGTCCGAATTGCCCGCCGATCCGCGGAGCGACTCCGCCACGGGGCCGCGGTTGGCCGTGACCGCGCGGGCCGCCGGATCGCGCAGGAAAGCAACGAATCCCGCTGGGGCCGGGGCGGCGGGCGGCTGCGCGGCGGGTTCTGCGGCGGGGGCTGGTGCCGGGGCCGGCGGGGCCTCCGCAGCC
>FWPU01002230.1_pt1 | contig 54730 bp, 47 predicted proteins | sample 2228361 | NCBI WGS metagenome assembly FWPU01 (sample SAMEA103939777, study PRJEB20133) | metagenome | reverse complement strand
AACAATGTAAAATGTACAATTTACAATTAACAATGGCATAATGGTTCTTTTAATTGATTGATTAAGCATTGTTTATCCTTTAAATAAAATGTTGTTTTCTTCTGTAACTTAAATTTTTCTTTCAAAGAAAACCAGAGGGTTAACGGAATGGACGGTGGCGAAGCCATCCATTCGGAGAGTCCATTCCCTACAAAAATAAATATGTAGGGAACAGTCTCCTGACTGTTCCGAAAAATATTTAATTTAGCATCATCGAGGAGATAAATTATTTAAGGACACATCACAATGACTTCCACAAAAAGAGATTTTCAGTATTCAAACCAACCTGAACCACATAAAATCAGGACAAGAGAGATTCTCAAAGTTTATCCCGAAGTAAGAAATTTGATTGGCAGAAATCCATATAGCTTTCTGATAATTCTTTTTGTTGTTGGTTTGCAATTACTCTTAGCATATCTGCTAAAAGATCAGCCATGGTGGCTTGCACTAACAGTTGCATTTTTTGTAGGTGCATTTGCTAATCACGCATGTTATGTTCTGATTCACGAAGCCGCTCACAATCTAATATTTAAAAGCAGAGCATTAAATCACATTGCCGGGATAATTGCAGATATCCCCAATGTTGTACCAAGTGCAATTTCTTTCAGAAGTTATCATCTCAAACATCATTCATATCAGGGGGATTATTATCTTGATGCAGATCTTGCAAGTCGCTGGGAGGCAAAGCTGATTGGTAATTCAGTTGTTGGCAAAGCTCTCTGGGAAATGATGTTTCCTGTTTTTCAGGCACTTCGCACACCAAGATTAAAAGATATTCCTTTTATGAATTTCTGGACATTTATCAACTGGATTGTGGTTTTTACTGTTGATGCATTAGTGATAATTTTTTTGGGGTGGACATCATTCCTCTATCTGGTTTTTTCGTTTTTCTTCTCTATCGGATTTCATCCTCTTGGTGCAAGATGGATTCAGGAACATTATCTTATTGCTCCCCCACAGGAAACTTACAGCTATTATGGTCCTGCAAATATTGTTGCTTTTAATGTGGGTTATCATAATGAGCATCACGACTTTCCATCAATTCCCTGGAACAATCTTCCAAAGGTAAAAGCAACTGCCCCCGAATTTTATGATAACCTTGTTTATCATAAATCCTGGACAAAACTCTGGGTAAAATTTTTAACCGATTCAAATCTTTCTCTGTATTCAAGAATGGTAAGGGAATCAAAATTAAATTGAGAGGAATATTTGTTTTTACATTCATATCGCTGATAAATCGCTTTTAGTAGCTCAGAAAAAAACGACTTTACAAATGTCAATATGATTTACAGAGAACTTGGTAAAACTGGTTTAAAGGTTTCAGCTGTGGGATTCGGTGCGGGTGAAATTGGTGATTATAATATCTCAGATACAGAAGCTGATAAAATATTGAACTCTGCACTTGATTTGGGGATTAACCTGATCGATACTGCCCGGGGGTATTTTGCCAGCGAGGAAAGAATAGGAAAGTTTCTCTCTAATAGAAGGAATGAATTTATTCTTTCAACAAAAGTTGGTTATGGTATTAAAGGTTTTAATGATTGGTCATATGAAATTATTATTGCCGGTGTTGAAGAAGCTCTTCGGATAATGAAAACTGATTGTATTGATATTGTTCATCTTCATTCCTGCAAATTAAATGTTTTGAAGACCGGAGAAGTAACCGAAGCACTGCTGAAAGCCAAAGAGCAAGGAAAGATTAGAGCCGCCGCATATTCGGGTGAAAATGATGCGCTTGAGTATGCAATTCATTCTGATAAATTTGACTGTATAATGACCTCAGTAAATATCTGTGATCAATACTCGCTCAATAATTTAATACCTTCTGCGAAAACAAAAACTCTCGGTGTAATTGCCAAACGACCAATAGCAAATGCCCCGTGGAGATTTAACGAACGACCAAATGGAAATTATGCCGAAGATTATTGGGTCAGATGGAAAGAAATGAATCTTCCCAAACAGGAGGACTGGCTTGAAGCATTTTTAAGATTTACAGTTTTTGCTGATGGAGTTAATTCTGCTATAATTGGAACCACGAATGTTAATCATTTAAAGCAAAATATTGAGATTGTCCGGAAGGGTCCGCTTGACAATCTTCTAATAAATCACATCAGATCATCTTTCAATAAAAATTGGATAGGTTTAACCTGAATGGAACTGTCTGGTTGATATTTGCTAATGGTCAAACGCCTTCTCAAACTTAGGAAATAGCTTAGAATATCACTTCCTAAAACTGAAAAATCTTTCTCTCAAACAACCTTTTTAATAAAATAAACTTATACTGTGTATGGCATTAAGGTTGGTTTAATCTGTTATCTAAGAATAAATCAAGAGAACTAAAATGATAAAGGGAACAGTAAAAATAGATGCAAAGATTTGCAAGGGTTGCGAACTTTGTATCATATCCTGCCCGCAAAATGCATTGGGTCTTTCACCAAATTTCAATGATAAAGGTTACAGATATGTAGAACTGATTTACGATGCCTGCACTGGTTGTACAAATTGTGCATTGGTTTGTCCCGAAGCCGCTATTACAGTTTACAGACAGGCAAAGCCGGCAAAGAAATCTCAGGTTAAATCAGAGTAAAGGATTTTAATTATGGAAAAAGAATTAAGAATAGAAGAACCCCGCTTAATGAAAGGTAATGAAGCCCTCGCTGAAGCAGCAATACGAGCCGATATTGATGCATACTTCGGATATCCGATTACTCCACAATCAGAAGTTATTGAATACCTGATGCGTGAAGTTCCAAACAGAAAGGATAAGAAAACAGTTGTGCTTCAGGCAGAAAGTGAAGTTGCTTCAATTAATATGGTTTACGGCGCAGCTGGTGCTGGTGCAAGAGTTATGACTTCATCTTCTTCACCCGGAATAAGTTTAATGCAGGAAGGTATATCTTACATCGCCTCTGCACAGCTTCCGTGTTTAATAGTGAATGTTGTTCGCGGTGGCCCGGGACTGGGAACAATACAACCATCACAGGGTGATTATTTCCAGGCCACAAAGGGAGGTGGCCATGGAGATTATCACCTTATTGTTTTAGCGCCGGCATCTGTTCAGGAAATGGCGGATTTTGTTTTCGATGCTTTTCGTCTTGCCGAGAAATATCGTAATCCGGCTATGATACTTGCTGATGGTGCCCTTGGACAGATGATGGAAAAAGTTATTCTCCCACCCGATGGCGGATTACCAAAAAATCCAAAACCCTGGGCAACTACTGGTAAAACCAAAGACAGAGAACATAACATTATCACTTCTCTTTTCATTCAACCAGAAGAAATGGAAAAAGTAAATCTTCAGCTTCAGAAAAAATATGCAGAGATGCAAAGAGAGGTTCGTTGGGAAGAATTTCAAACCGACGATGCAGAAATACTTCTCGTTGCTTTTGGGCTCTCTGCAAGAATTTGCCAGAAGGTTGTTGATCTTGGAAGGGAGAAAGGAATTAAACTCGGGTTAATCAGACCAATTACTCTTTATCCGTTTCCATACAAACGAATTGCTGAACTTGCTGAAAGAGTTGAATTTATTCTCGATGTTGAAATGAATGCAGGTCAGATGGTTGAAGATGTAAGGTTAGCTGTTGAAGGCAAAGTTCCGGTTTATTTCAAAGGAAGAATGGGCGGAATGATTTCAACTCCCGAAGAAATACTTAGTGAGGTCGAAGCAATTCACGAAAAACAAAATGTTCTTCACGATTAGGAGAAATCAAAATGAATGAAAAATTATTATTGGAAGACGGAACGGAACTCGAACAGGTCTTTTGCAGACCGGATACATTAACTGATGTTCCTTATCATTATTGTCCGGGTTGTGGTCATAGCGTTGTTCACAATGTTTTGATGGAAGTTGTTGATGAACTTAATATTCAGGATAAGACAATAGGTGTTGCACCGGTGGGTTGTTCGGTATTTGCATATCACTATATGAATATTGATATGCAGGAAGCTGCTCACGGCAGGGCAAGTGCTGTAGCAACAGGAATAAAAAGAGTATTGCCAGACAAACTTGTTTTTTCCTATCAGGGCGATGGCGATTTAGCTGCAATCGGAACCGCAGAAACAATTCATACAATTAATCGCGGTGAGAATATTCTTATCGTATTTATAAACAACGGAATTTATGGAATGACTGGCGGACAAATGGCTCCAACCACTCTGCCAGGTATGGTAACCTCAACTTCCCCCTACGGAAGAGATGTACATATGGCGGGGTATCCATTAAAAATTACAGAGCTGATATCCCAATTACCTGGAGCTTATTATGTAACAAGACAGTCGGTGCACAATCCAAATGCCGTTAGAAAACTAAAGAAAGCAATTACTAAATCATTTGAATATCAGATGCAACAAAAGGGAACCTGCTTTGTTGAGGTTGTTTCTAACTGCCCTTCCGGTTGGAAGATGACACCGGTTGAAACAATAAAATATCTTGAGGAAGTAATGTTTCCATACTATCCACTTGGTGACTTAAAAGTTCCAAAAGAATAATTAACTCAGAGGAAAATAAAATGATTAAAGAACAGGAAATAATAATTGCCGGATTTGGTGGACAAGGTGTGCTTTCTATGGGAAGACTTATTGCATATGCCGGAATGATTGAAGGAAAAGAAGTTAGCTGGATGCCTTCTTATGGTCCTGAAATGCGAGGTGGAACAGCCAATTGTATCGTTATAGTTTCTGATTCAAGAATTAGTTCACCAATAATTACAAGGTTTGATACTGCAATTCTTCTCAACCAACCATCGGTTGATAAATTTGAAAAAACAGTTAAACCCGGTGGTTTATTGATTTACGAACAATCCACTGTAATTCATCCACCGACAAGAACAGATATTGAAATTATTCCAATATCTGCAATAGAAGAAGCAGATAAACTAAATGCAAAACAGGTAGCAAACATGATAATGGCAGGTGCATTCCTGGAAAAAAGACCTATTTTAAAGATTGAAACTTTAATTGAAGCATTAAAGAAAGCTCTTCCAATAAGACGGCACAATCTGATTCCTATAAATGAACAAGCACTTAATCGTGGAAGAGAATTAGTTAAGTTAGCCGAACTATCTCATTAGTCCGGCAGAATTTTTTTTAATGAAAACAACAGAGGTTAGCTATGGCAGATGAAAATATAAAATGCCAGCACGCTTGTAAAAATACTTGTGCTACATTAAATGAAGCTCTTAGAAGAGAAACCGCAATGGTAAGATTTTATGAAAGTGTATTGGATGAGTGCAATATACCAGAAGTCAGCTCTTTTATGAATGACCTTGTAGATGAAAAGCGCAAAGTAATATTACGGTTAATTCAAAAGCTGAATGAAATTCATGTGCGTTCTCAGGCCTTAGACGGCATTGCATCAAGCTTCAACAATGTAGATGGTTAGGCATCAGGAACTGATTTGCTCAGCCAATCAAATTTGATTATATTCGCTCACGGATTTTGAAAAGATTTTACATCGCGGGGTGGAGCAATTGGTAGCTCGTCGGGCTCATAACCCGAAGGTTGTAGGTTCAAGTCCTGCCCCCGCTACTAAGAACAATCAAAACCAGCCATCTGGCTGGTTTTTTGTTTTTAATAATAACCAAACAGTCACTGTAAAAATCCGTCTTGAGTACAACGGATTTTTTATTTTAATTGTATGAAGTATTATGTTTATGTAATTAAGAGTTCAGAAGGATATTACTATACCGGAATGACGGTAGACCTTAATAGAAGATTGGCCGAACATAATAATAAAAACAAATCATTCTGGACTAAAAGAGGAACAAATTGGGAAATAATATACTTTGAAGAATTTGAAACAAGAGCTGAGGCATTGAAAAGAGAGCGTTGGATGAAAAGTGGGCACGGAACAAATTTATTAAGAGAAAAGGGACTAAAATAAGGTTGTAGTTTCAATCCCGACAAAGTCGGGACTGCCCCCGCTACTAATGGAAAGTCATTCTTTTTTAAGAAGTATTTTTTATTTTAGACTATGAATTATCTCCTTTAGATCATCAAAAGTATAGTGAGTTACAAAAGCCTCAGCTTTACGTGGACATAGACAAAAGACTATTTGAACATAATTCTAAAAGTTTTTCGGACAAAAAAACTCGGTCGGAAGTTGATTTGTTTTTAGGCAGAATATAATCTTAACGAAGAAGTTAATAAGTTACACCAACCCTAAGTTTAAGTTCTTTTATAATTCCTCCTAACAATTCTTTAACATTCCCTTAATATTAACTTAATAAACAACAACTAAGTTTGATTCAAAAAAAAGGCGAATTATGAATTCAAAACTTCACACCAACTTAATAATAATAGTTCAATCTATTATAATTTTTGTAATTGTTCAGTTATTACAGTTCTTATTCGGAAGGATCAATCCAATGCTTTTAGGCATAACTATCTTTGTTTCCTCTGTTACTGTTTTTTCCATAACTCTTTTCAGAGCTTATATAAAGGACAGAAATCAGAAAAAGAAACTTAGTACGGCTTTGTTTGAAATGAGCTAAATAATTTTATTACCGCTCATCATTTTAACATTTCGGTAAATACATTTCTCTTCCGATATTTGTGCGATAAAATTCTTTATACGGAGGAAAAATGTTCTCACAAAAATTTTCTTTTATTGTTTTCTTTTTATTGTTTACACTTTTCGCATCAGCCCAATCAGGAGAAAAGTTTAAGCTTGATTATGAAAAATATAAACTATCAAATGGACTTGAGGTAATACTTCACGAAGACAAATCAGATCCCATCGTATCCGTTACAATACTTTATCATGTCGGTTCAAACAGAGAAAAACCGGGCAAAACCGGATTTGCACACCTGTTTGAACATATGATGTTTCAGGAATCCCAGCATGTAGGTCAGGACAAATTCTTTAAATACATTCAGGAAAATGGTGGAACTTTAAATGGCGGAACCTGGCAGGATGGAACGATTTATTATCAGATTGTTCCTAAAAATGCGCTTGAACTTGTTCTATGGCTCGAGTCAGATAGAATGGGTTATCTTTTACCTACCGTTACTCAGGAAGCTTTTCTTAATCAGCAGGAAGTGGTTCAAAATGAAAAAAGACAAAGAGTTGATAATCAACCTTATGGTCATACCAGTTATGTAATTAACAAATTACTTTATCCTCAGGGCCACCCTTACAGCTGGGAAGTTATTGGTGAACTTGTTGATTTACAGAATGCTACAGTGAAAGATGTTCATGATTTTTACAGAGCCTGGTACGGACCAAATAATGCAACACTTGTAATTGCCGGGGATTTTGATAAAGCCGAAACAAAAAGACTCATTGAAAAATATTTTGGTGAAATTAAATCATCCAATCCGGTAACTGATCTTAATCCAATGCCCGTTGAACTCAATGAAAAAAAGAGAGCATTTTATGAAGATAAATTTGCTCAATCGCCTGAATTAAATATGGTTTTTCCAACCGTTGAGCAATTTAATAAAGACGGATATGCACTTGATGTTTTAGCAGATTTGCTTGCAAAAGGAAAGCGTTCACCTTTTTATAAGGTAATTGTTGAGGAGAAAAAACTTGCCCCATCAGTAAGCGTATTTCAAAATAGCAGTGAGTTGGCTGGTGACTTCAGAATAAGAATAAGGACTTTCCCTCATAAGAATCTTTCAGATGTTGAAAAAGCAATCTTCGAAGCGTTTGATAAATTTGAAAAAGATGGTTTTACTGATAAAGATCTTGAGAGAGTGAAGGCAAGTATTGAAACAAATTTCTATAACGGAATTGCAAGCGTGCTTGGTAAATCATTTCAACTTGCTCAATACAATGAATATGCAGGTTCTCCGGATTTTATTACTGAAGATTTAAATAATAGTCTCGCTGTTACAAAAGAAGATGTTTGGCGTGTATATAATAAGTATATAAAAAATAAAAATTATGTCTTAACAAGCTTTGTTCCAGCCGGTAGAACAGATTTGATTGCTTCGCCTTCTGAAAGATTTATTGTGCCTGAAGAGCAAATAAAACCCTTAAATGAAGAAGAAATAAAAGTCCGGAATTCAAACCCCGATAACCAAGTTAAAGTTAGCCCCATTCCATCTTCTTTCGATAGAAATATTGTTCCTGCGCTCGGAGCAGATCCTTTAATTAATGTTCCTAAAGTCTGGAACGAGAAACTGAATAATGGAATAAAAATTTACGGAATCGAATACACAGAATTACCATTGTTTGATTTTCAGATAGAGATAAAGGGTGGACTTTTGCAGGATGATCTTAACAAAGTTGGGGTTGCAAATCTTACTGCAAGAATGCTTATGCAGGGAACTAAACACAAAACTCCAATCGAACTTGAAGATGCAATAGAGGAACTTGGTGCAAGAATAAATGTTTCTGCAACAAACGAATCTATTGTATTGCAGGCAAATTGTCTCAGTTCAAAATTCAATGACGTTTACAAGCTTGCTGAGGAGATTCTTTTAGAACCTCGCTGGGATGAAAAGGAATTCGAAAGGTTAAAACAGGAAATACTTGAAACTATCAGAAGAGGAAAATCAAATCCATCTGTTGTTGCTTCAAATGTCTTTAACAAACTAATCTATGGTAATGATCACATCTTCTCTAAGAATATTCTTGGAACCGAAGAATCAATAAGTAAAATCACTCTGGATGATTTAATAAATTATTACGAGAATAATATTGCACCACAACTGGCAAGTATTTCTTTTGCTGGAAATGTCAGGAAAGACAATGTAGTCAAAACTTTTTCATCTCTGGAAGATAAATGGAAAGAAAAAAATGTTGCTGTTAAATCATATCCCGAACCAAAGAAAACAGACAAAGCAGCAGTTTATTTTATAGATTTTCCAAATGCAAAACAATCGGAAATAAGAATTGGTCATCTGGGAATTAAATATAATCATCCCGATTACTTTAAAGCTTATGTAATGAATTATAAACTTGGTGGGAGTTTTAATGGAATTGTAAATCTCATTCTCAGGGAAGAAAAAGGTTTTACTTATGGTGCAAGAACAGACTTCCGCGGAACCGAATTGCCCGGTTATTTTATCGCTGCTGCAGCTGTTCAGACTAATGCAACACTCGAATCGGCTCAGATATTCAGAGATGAAATAACTAAGTACAAAAATGGTATTTCCGATGAAGATTTGAACTTCACAAAAAACTCATTGCTGAAATCGAATGCTTTAAGATTTGAAACTCTTGCAGCATTAAGACGAATGCTTTCACTAATAGCAAAATATAATCTGCCATTTGACTATGTAAAAAATCAGGAAAAACAGATTCAGCAAATGACAATTGAGGAGCACAATGAACTTGCTCAGAAATATTTGCATCCTGATAAAATGATTTATCTGATAGTTGGCGATAAAGCCACACAATTTGATAAATTAAAAGAGCTTGGCTTCGGCGAACCGATTTTACTTGACAAAGAAGGAAATGAAATAAAATAATATTCATAAATGCAGAGTCGCAAAAAATTTTATGCTTGCGGCTCTGCATTTTTGCGTGAAATAATATTTTGTTTTTTCTTCCGGAAGACGGGACAAAATAATCCGGTTGACATTATAAGTAGCCCTGCAATAAATACTAACCACATAAAATCAACCGGCGATTCTGAAACAAGTCTTTTCTCATAATCCCAAATAAAACAAATAAGAATTAATCCAACACCAGTAATAATAAGCGCAATACTGAACAAATTAAATTTTAATTCGATTGCCGCTTCTGTTTCCTTTAACGAAAAGTAAGAAAATAAAATGAACACAACCGAAATAATAACCGGCGCAAGAACCGGAGATATCCATGGAACCGGAATTAGGAAAAGTAAATCATCAGTTAATAATGATTCGGGCCAATTGATCAAAACCTTAAGCCACAGATAATAAAAAATATCCCACACACCAAAAGCAAACAGGAAAAAAGAAATCTTTTCGGCAAATAATTTTCCTGAAATCAATGCTACAGAGAAGAGCATTAAAATTGTAGCTGATTCTCGACCAAGTTCGATAAGTATTATTTTTTCGGGAATAAGCTTAATCGGGAATAGAAAACCATTCGGATAATAAAGTTCACGCAGATAAACTACTACGGCTGACTCGAGATATGCCATTGATACGCTAAAGATAAAAACAAATAAAAGTTTTTGTGATAGTTTCATAAAATTATTCTTGCAGAAATTGCTTCTTACTTTCAGATTAACTTAAATCTGGCAGATGAAACACACAAGCATAATTGAATATGTTTTAATTGCTGTTTAAATTGCTGCAGAAAGATTGATTCACATTTACAGGATCATCTATGCGAGAATTTTTCAGTGTTCAGGAAGTAGCAAAATTGCTTAACTTAAGTCATTCAGCAGTACTATATCACATTCGTTCCGGAAATCTTAAAGCAGAGCAAGTGGGAAAAATTTATATAATTGCTAAAGAAGATTTTGGTGATTTCCTGAAAAGCCAGCAAAAGAAAAAAGACAAGAAAGCCAAAAAGAAACCGGATGAACCTCTGTTATTCTGATTCAGAGAATTTCAGAATTTTTTTAAGATATTCTGCTAATTCATTTTTTGATTTACCCGCCAGCTCTTTCACACAATAACAATAAGCAAGTGCTATCGGAATTATTCTTAATTTTTCCTGATAATAAAACTCATCAAGCTTGTTTACCATCAGATTTAAATCCGGTTGTCGGTTTTCATTTAAACGCATTACATCTTTAATATCCTCTCTGCAATCAAGCGAATCTGAATTAAACTGGTAGAGATTTATAATTCTTTGCTGTTCAAGCATTGAACTCAAATAATCATATTTCATATCGCGCATAATGGAATACTTTTCATAATCAATCCACATAAAACCATTCTCTGCACCTTTGGTGTATCTTTTCTCCTGAGGAAAAATCAAAACATTTATAATGGAAATCAAAATAAAAGAATAAAGTGTTTTCATTATATAAATATTTTCTACTTACCGGACAAATAAAGTAAATTTGAGCACCAGTTAAAAGTCATTTGCCAATCTATATCGGGAATATTAAATGGGCACACATCTGATAAGCAAATCATCTTTTATTCGCGGCATCCAATGTGAAAAGCATCTTTATCTTTATAAATATCACTATGACGAAATGGATCCTGTATCTGAAATGCAGAAAGCTGTTTTCAAAAGAGGAACTGATGTTGGATTATTAGCACAAAAATTATTCCCCGGTGGACTAAATTTAGCTCCCGAATCGCACACAGATTATGATGACTCAATAATTAAAACTGCAGAAACTCTGAAAGCAGGAACAAATATTCTTTACGAAGCTGCCTTTCAATCAGATGAAGTTCTTTCCGTAACAGATATACTTATTAATAACAAATCCAGCTTGAAAATATTCGAAGTTAAAAGTTCAACTTCCGTTTCTGATGTCTATCTGATAGATGCTGCATTTCAATATTGGGTAATAAGGAAATCCGGATATGAAATTGAAGATTTTTCTATAGTTTATATTAATAATCAATATGAAAGAATCGGAGAATTAGATTTAACAAAACTATTTGTAGTTGAATCGGTTCTTGAAAGAATTTTGCCACTGCAAAGGTGGGTTGGAGAAAATATAAACCGGCTCAAAAATGTTTTGTTGAAAAAAAATATTCCGGGAATTGATATCGGCGAACATTGCTATTCGCCATACATATGCGGGTTTTATAAATATTGCAGAAAACATCTTCCTGAAAATTCTGTTTTTGATCTTAGCGGAGTTCACCTTAGGACAAAATATGAAATGTACAGAAACGGAATAATTTCTCTTGATGAAATAACTGATGATATTACTTTGCCAGGGAATGCTCAGATACAGCTTGATGTTTTTAAGAACGGTAAAAATCTGATAGATGTTGAATCAATAAAAAGTTTTTTAACAGATATAAATTATCCAATTTACTTTATGGACTTTGAAACTTTTCAGCCAGTTATTCCATTGTTTGATAAATCAAAGCCATATATGCAAATTCCATTTCAATATTCATTATACTTTAAACAAAATAAACATAGCTCACCTGAACACTTTGAATTTCTTGCTGATGCAAAGGGTGACCCCCGAATTCCTTTTATTGAAAATCTAATCATCGACATAAAATCAGATGGTGATATTCTGGTTTATAATAAATCTTTCGAGATAAGAAGACTTAAGGAAATTGCCGAAACATTTCCTAAGTACAAAAGGGAGATTGAAAATATAATCGGCAGAATTAAAGATCTTATTATACCTTTTCAGAAAAAATTTTATTACACGAATGAAATGAAGGGTTCATATTCAATTAAATATGTATTGCCCGCTCTTATACCTGAACTGAATTACAAAAATCTTCCGATAAACGAAGGTGGATTGGCTTCCCTGACTTTTGAAAGTCTGTATGAAGAGAGCGATCCAAATGTGATTTCCACTAAACGCATGCAGCTTACTGATTATTGTAAAATGGATACTTTTGCAATGCTAAAAATTTTTGAAAAACTGGAGAGTATTGAATGAACAACAAAATTTGTCTGATTACCGGAGCTACATCAGGAATCGGGAAAGCAACCGCATTTAAACTTGCGAAGAAAAATTTTGACCTGATAATTCTCGGAAGAAATGAAGTTAAATGCAAACACGTAGCTGATAGAATAGGAAAAGTAAACAACCAGATTAAAATCAAATACTATGTGGTAGATTTGGCTTTACTAAGACAGGTAAAAAAAGTTTGCACTGATATAAAAAATGACTTTAAACGAATCGATATTTTAATTAACAATGCCGGCGCAAGATTTCTTCAGCATCAGTTGACCAGTGAAGGAATTGAACTGACTCTGGCAACAAATCATCTCGGACATTTCCTGCTTACAAACGAACTGATGCCTTTGTTAAATGCTTCCGTGGACGCCAGAATTATTAATATCTCTTCTGCTGCTCACGGTGGAGCAAAAGGCATTATCGAAAATATAACCGATCCATCCAAATATGACGGAAGACTTCAATATTCAAATTCAAAACTTGCAAATGTTCTTTTTACTTATGAGCTTGCCGATAGATTAACCAATAATAATATAAGTACTTTTGCAGTCGATCCCGGAGGGGTTGCAACAAACTTTGCCAGGAATAACGGACTGAAATTCTGGATTAAACACCTTGGTTATTATTTTTTGAAACGACAGCTTATTAGCCCACAAAAAGCATCAGAGACAGTTGTTTATCTTGCTTCTTCCCCAAATGTAAGAGGACAAAGTGGTAAATATTATTTTGAAATGAAGGAAAGAAATTCCTCTCCACTTTCGTATGATAAATCAATGCAAAAGAAATTATGGGAGATGAGTGAGCAGTTAGTAATTAAGCTGAGCTCTTTGGAACACAAATCACAAAATCCAATTTGAGTAGTTAACAATATTTTTCCTTAGCCATTAAATAGATTTGCTATTGAGCAGATTCATTGCGTCTCCGCCGACAATTGCTTAATACGGAGACGCAATGCCGCAAAGAATTTTTAATCTTTCCAGGATGGAATTCTACCCGGGGTGTAAGGTGCTTTCAGTTTTTCTAATTCGTTCTCCAGATTTTTTAAATCAAATTCTATAAGTTTCTTTAAATTGCTTAGAACGGGATTGAACTCATTTGAAGCTATTTGATAATTCTCTTTGTATGTTTGTGTTGGTGCTGATGTTGTCTGCCACATTCCGTATGCTACTTCACCGATTCTTTCAGTAATACTGGGATAAACAGGTTCATTTCGCTTTGCTATAACTTCGTCGCCGGTTAGCTTTCTGTATAAGCTTAAATTTTCAAGCGCAATTCGTTCAGCTTCTTCCAGTAAATTATGCGGTGCATTTTCAGTTCTCAAAAGAGCTGTTTTTATCAAAGAAATTTTATTCTTCAATTCATTTGAAGCTTCTACAGCACCAAATACAGCACGCATCAGATCTGCTACTTTTTTCTGGAAGTTAACAAGCTCATTACGGTCTTCTGCAGGCAATGTTACATTGTTCAATACTTTAGCTTCAAACTCAACAGGTCCGGCAACCTGTTTCAATTCGCCTTTATCATACAATGACATTGTTACTTTATATTTACCCGGCATTACCGGATAACCACTTTCATCCTGTGAATCAGCTTTTTTAACCGGAGCTGTTGATGGATATCGCAAATCCCAATTTACTCTGTTTATTCCTTCTTTAACATCCGTTTTTATTTTCCGGACTATGTTTCCGACTTCATCATAAACTGTAAATAAAAGGTATGGTTTTATCTCATCATCTTCTTTTCTTAAATCATCCCAACTTGGATAATAAACCGGTTCGCCCTTTTCAATCAGTTTTTTCTCTTTCTCTTTTCTCTGCTCTTTTAGTGTTTTGGGTGCTTCTTTAACATAGTAAGTAAATGTTGCTCCAAAAGGAGGATTATCTGCTCTGAAAAATGATGAACCCAGTGAGCTGAATGTTGCGTTTCTTTTAATAAACATCAATGCATCTTTTACAGGGAAGAGCTTATAGTTTTCTTCTTCAAGATTTTTTTCTGTTATATCTCTAAGTGGTGAATAATTATCAAGTATATAAAAGCCTCTTCCAAAAGTAGCTAATGCAAGATCATTTTCTCTGCGTTGAATATCAATATCTCTTACAGCAGTAGTTGGAAGATTATCTTTTAATTGTATCCAGTTCTTACCTCCATTGATGGTAAAGAAAACGCCATATTCAGTACCAATAAAAAGTAAATCCGGTTTAATATGATCCTGAATTATAGAATAAACAACAAAAGGCTCTTTAAGATCACCTGTAATTGATTTCCAACTCTTTCCTCTGTCATTACTAACTAAAATATAAGGTTTGAAATCAGCTCTTTTATGATTATCAAAAGTTGCATAAACAGTATTTGCATCAAAAAGTGAAGCGTACAGACAACTAACATAAGTTGTGTCGGGAATGCCGGGAAATTTTTCTATTCTTCGCCAGGTTTTTCCTCCATCTTCAGTAACCTGTATTAATCCATCATCTGTTCCGACATAAATTAAACCCTCGGCTAAAGGTGATTCACAAAGCGATACTATATTTCCATAAAATGAAGTTGATGCATTTTTAGCAACTGCATCAACACTCCAGATTCTTCCCATAACAGGCAATTTATTTCTGTCAATTCTTCTTGTAAGATCATCGCTTATAACCTGCCAGCTGTTTCCTCTGTCATCACTTCTGAAAAGTTTGTTTGCAGCAACAAAAATTCTTGTTGGGCTATGTGGACTAATAATTAAAGGAGTATCCCAGTTCCATCTGTAAGGTTCTTCGCCTTCTTTTTCCTGTGGTTTTATACTGAACAATTCACCGCTTTGCATATCATATCTTGTGAGTCCTCCATATTGCCATAAACAGTAAATTATGTTTGGATTAGATGGATCCGCTAATGCTTCATAACCATCACCTCCAACGAGTGGAATCCAATCAGCATTTACAATTCCTTCTTCGTTAATTGTTTGAGATGGAACAATCATGCTATTATTATCCTGCGTTCCTCCCATTACGCGATAAAATGGTTTAAAATTATCAACACTTACGCGATAGAATTGTGTAATGGGCAAATTATCTTTGAAGTGGAAGGTATTTCCCGCATCGAAAGTCTCATAAATTCCACCATCTCCACCAATTAAGTAATGATCGGGATTGCCCGGATTTATCCAGAACGCATGATCGTCAACATGTCTTCCTTTTGTAGAAATCTGAGTGAATGTTTTCCCTCCGTCTATCGTAATTGATGAAAAAGTATCGAGTACATAAACTTTATTCACATCAACAGGATCACAGAAAATTTCAGAATAATACTGAGGACTTACATTTTTGTAATCACTCATCTTTTCCCAGCTTGCCCCTCTATTGGTAGTTCTATAAAATCCGCTAGCATCGTCAGCTGCTTCAATTATCGCATACACAACATCCGGATTAACGGGTGAGATTGCCAGACCAATTCTTCCAACATCACCGGCGGGTAACCCTGACTCCAGTTTCTTCCAGGTTTTTCCTGCATCTGTTGATTTATAAATTGCACTTTCAGGTCCTCCATTCAGCAAAGTCCAAACATGCCTTCTTCTTTGATATGATGCTGCATAAAGTATATCGGGATTTCTTGGGTCCATAACAATATCAGTTACTCCGGTTTTGGGGCTAATATAGAGAACAGAATCCCAGGTCAATCCATAGTTGGTTGATTTATACAATCCTCTCTGACCTCCATCGCCCCACAATGGTCCCTGAGCAGCAACATATATAACCCTGCTATCCCTTGGGTCAATAAGCACTTTTGCAATATGTTCTGATTTTTCCAAACCAATTTTTTTAAAACTTTTTCCACCATCTTCACTTCTGTATAATCCATCGCCCCAACTAACACTCCTTTGAGAATTATTCTCTCCGGTTCCTACATATACAACATGCGGATTATTGGGATCAAGAGTGACACAACCAATTGAATGAGAACCATAATTATCAAAGATTGGTGTCCAGGTAGTTCCGGAGTTTGTTGTTTTCCAAACATTACCACAAGCAACTGCTACATAAAACTCGTGGTAATTGTCAGGATTTACGGCAAAGTCTGTTACTCTGCCCGAGGTTACTGCCGGACCAATGGACCGAAATTTTAACCCACTGAATGTGGAGGATTTGTATGGTGATTTGTCTTCTTTGTTTTCTTCTTTTTGTGAGTAAACCAAAGTTGCTGACAAAAATATTAGAGCAGCGAGAATGAAATCATTTAATTTCATAAATACTCCGATGATTTTTATTGAAGTGGATAAACAATGATCTGAGATTTTATCAAACCTTGAAGTCTGATAATAAAAAAAGTTTTATTTTTTTGATTCATAAGGACAATGGCGGCAACCGCTTCCGCAGCAGTAACCTCTTTTCAAAAGAAACTCTGCAGTTAATACTGCGAAGCCAGTTACCGGATCAAAATAAATATCCTGATTGCTTTCAATTGCTTCCCTGTGAAGTTTGAGAATTTCCTGATAGCGTGGATAATTGTTGTTTAATCTTGAAATTTTATATAGCTCGCTTCTGTCAGAATTCATTCTGTTACATGTGTATTTTATTAAAAAGACTATGAACTAAATTCTTTATATTTCGATATAAATTACCGAGACAAATTTACGAATGCTTAAAAGCTTTTTACAAAAAAATAAGTTCCTTCTGCTGAAAATATTTTCACTTTTAACTGTAATTGTCTTAATTACTCTTTTCCATTCATTCAGATTTTCTTTAAATGACAAAGCCGAAAGCTTAATAAAAAATATTTGTCCTGAAAAAACTCCGGATTCTTCAATAATACTAATAAATATAACCAGTGAGGACATAGAAAAAATTGGTCCCTGGCCAATTAAAAGAAGTTACTATGCTTTATTAATTAAAAACTTAAAATCTCTTGAAGTGAAAAAAATCGGTCTTGAAGTATTTCTTTCTGCCAGACTCTCATCTCAATCAATTTATGATAAGCTTCTTCATAACGAAATCTCTGAGGCAAAAAATGTTGTATTAAGTACAGTTGCAGGTAATATTTATGAAAAAAACGGTAAATTCTTTACCGATTCTTTAAGCTATCCGACTCCTAAATTATTGGATGAAAGTTTTCAGACAGGTCATATTAATTTCATTTCAGACGAGAAATTATTTATTCCGGCATTCCTTACAAGCTTTAATACAATAGAGACTGCTTTCTCTGTTAAACTAACAGGTTTGATTCCTGAAAATGAAAAAATTATTGTAAACTTTGTTTCCTCATGGAATAAATTTAAGAAATATTCTTTGCTCGAATTTTTTGACATAATGAACAATAATGATGAAGAAAAGAAAATATTCAAAGACAAAATTGTTTTAGTGGGAGTAACCGATTCTCAGATTTCATCTCAATACTATACCGCTTTTGATCAGGAATTGCCCGGACTTGCTCTGCATGCTTTTGCTCTGGACAATCTTCTTAATAAACGCTATTATAATGATAAACTATTGTTTCTAACCACTGTTTTTTCTTTAATACTGCTTTTAATATTGATTCTCCTTTCTGAAAAACAAACCTCCGGGATTTTGATTTTTACTTTTAGTTTTTTGATTCTTTTTATTCTGGTAGCTGTTTTATTACAGGAAGTCTTCTTCTTCAGAGTGGAATATTCTTACTTCATTCCCGGATTTACTTTCATAGTTATAATTCAAACTATTCAGAAAATTTACGAGAGCAGAAGTATTCTTGATATAACTATGAATGAGAAAGAAGCTCTAAGAGCCTTGTTACAGAGAAAGGAAGAAGAATTACAATCATTGAAAAACAAAGTTGAAAGAATTAGTCAGGAAAAATCAGCGGAACTAAAAAACGAAATTGAAAAACTTCAGGTAGAAATACAGAAACTGAAGGAAAGTAAAGAAGACCTGAATGTAGCAGATGAATTGGAAAAAAAAGAGGCGGAAGAGTTTTTTGGAATTGCATATCGTTCAAAGCAAATGCGTGAAGTGATTGACTTAGTGAAAAAAGCAGCACCAACAGACTCAACCATTCTGATTACGGGTGAAAGTGGTACAGGAAAGGAGCTTGTGGCAAATGCAATTCATAAACTTAGCTCCCGTGCTGATAAAAGCTTTGTCGTTGTAAATTGTGCGGCGCTGACCGAAACACTTCTCGAAAGTGAGTTATTCGGACATGTAAAAGGAGCTTTCACAGGTGCCGTTGCTGATAAACCGGGAAAGTTTGAAATTGCTGATAACGGCACAATCTTTCTCGATGAAATTGGTGAAACTTCGGAAAATTTTCAGGTTAAGCTGTTAAGAGTTTTACAATCGGGTGATATTGAAAAAGTGGGAGCAACTACATCAAAAAAAGTAAATGTACGGATTATTGCAGCAACTAATAAAAATTTGTGGCAGCTTGTAACTGAAAAAAAATTCCGTGAAGATTTGTTCTACAGAATAAATGTAATCAATATAAATCTTCCTTCGCTTCGTGAGCGAAAAGAAGATATTGATGTTATTTTACAATATCTGATTAGAAACGAGAACATCAACATATCAGTTGCCGCCCTAAAAGCTCTAAATGAATATGATTGGAAAGGAAATGTCCGCGAATTGGAATCTGTAATTAAAAGAGCTCTGATTTTTGTAAAAGCAGAAAAGAGAAATATCGTACAACTTAATGACCTTCCCGAACAAATTACCAAAACCGTTAAAACAAGTTTTGAAGAACTTGTGCTTGAAAGTTTAAGGCGAAAAGGATTTTCACATTCGGCAATTTCCGAAACAGCAAAAGAACTTGGCAATATTAACAGAACTGTGGTCGCCGAAAATTTCAGGGGATATTCATTCAGAATTTTTGTAGAAAATAATTTCGACAAACTAACAACAATAAAACAAATTGCATCAACAGAAAATAATGACATCCTCAAAAGAGTTGAACAAAAGTTTGATACCTGGATTGAAAATCTTAAAGAAGATATAATTTCGGTTACTGAAAGAGATTTTGATACAATTAAAAGCCGATTCTCATCAAAGTATAAGAACCTTCCTCAAAGATTTCATCCTTTCCTTGATGAAGTGATAAAATATTTGCTGAATACAAAATCCTGATATCAATCTATGATACCGCTCATCACCGTAAAAATTCTTTTATTATAATTAAAAAATCTGCTGTTCTGTTTAAGAATATTTTTGAGAAGAAAAATTAATTCCAACACTTTATTGACAAGGGAGACTAAAATGAAAAATATAATAATAATGCTTGCTCTCAGTCTAATTGTTTTCGTTTCATCTGCTTTCGCTCAGGAAGATTCCGTTAAGAATACTGAGAACTGGAATTGGCATTGGGACGATGAAGATGATTGGGAGTGGAAATGGGATGGTGATTTTGATTTTGGTTTTTCCAAATCACACCCGGCTATTTCACTTAATTATGGCCTGGCACAAATTGACAGAAATAATATTAGCAAAGATTTCGTTAAACCGAATCTGCTTGAACTAAAACTTGGTTATATTAAAGACAAATCTGCCTGGGGTAAAGAGGATCTTGTAAATCATACATACAGAAATATTTTCTTTGCGAATGAGTCAAATAAACTTTCAGGAAAAGAATCTGGCGGTTCTGAAATTGAATCAGAAATGTGGCGCATTGGTTTTGAAAGATCTAAGGGCTATGGCTATAAACTTGGCGAAAGTTCTTCCGTAATTCTGTATAATGGATATACATTAAATTGGTCACGCATTGATTTTAAATATCCGGATGTACTCACAATACTTCCTGACAAAGAAATCGAAACACTGAATTTATATGACGAGTCTTTCAGATTTGGGACAAGTGGATTGAGTGGTATCAGATTAAGAATGCTTGATAATCTGATGATTGATGCATCTTACGAAAGATCAATTGTTTTTGAAAGACATCTTTTCTGGAAATGGGCTGGTAGTGTAATTATTGAATCTGCTGCTCAGGGATTACTTGATAAATTTATTGACGAAATTTTTGAATCATCCCCTTATGCTGGTCCTGTTGTAAGCTTTGTTTTAAAGAATGCAATTACTTATGGAGTTTATGAATTAAGGCAGGAAAAGATGAACTGGCCATTTAATACTGAGTCACCATTAGCTTATAATCAATTTAAGTTTGGATTAACCTTCGTTTTCTGACATTAAATCCGTTTAATAATTTGAAAAATATTCTTATTGCCTGAGTAATAGCTCTAAACAATTTTTAAGATAGAATATCATTCTAACAGAATTTGTAAAATGATTTTTTCTTTAAGAATTAAAATGCAAAATCAACGATAAAAAATACGGCAACAAAATTATTCATTCCATAATTTTCTTTGGACGAATCCTTGCAAACCCTGTAAGCCACCGGAATGATATGCAATAATTGTGCTATTAGAAGGAAAATAATTTTTTCTTGTCAAATCATAAATTGCATAAAGCATTTTACCTGTATAAACCGGTTCGAGTGGTATGCTAAATTTTCTTTCGAAAGTTTTTATAAATGTTATTAAATCGTCGTTAACCTTTGCATAACCACCGAAATGATAATCAAGCAAAATATTCCAGTTTGATTTTTTGGTTCGGGACAATTCAGCAACATCTTTCAGTAAGAAGGAAGCATTTTTCAAAACAGCAACGCCAATTACCCTTGATTTAACAGACGCGCCATCAATCATACCAGCAACTGTTCCGCCTGTACCACAAGCACAAATAACATAATCATAATCTGATTGAAATCTTCCGGGGATTTCCGAACAACCTTTAACTGCAAGTTTGTTACTTCCACCTTCGGGAATAAGAAAGAAATTACCGAAGGTATTTTTTAACCTCGTAATGATATCCTCTGAATATTTTCTTCTGTAATCGCTTCTGGGCAGGTAATAAAAATTCATTCCACATTCTTTCGCAAACCGAAGCGTTGGATTAAGCGGAAAATGTTCCTCTCCTCTGATAACACCTATTGTTCTGAAACCGAAAATTTTTCCTGCATAAGCAAGAGCATAAATATGATTTGAATAAGCTCCACCAAAAGAAAGAAGGGTCTGATAATTTTTTTCAGATGCTTCGATAAGATTGTATTTGAGTTTGAAAAATTTATTTCCGTTGATGTGATTATCTATCAGGTCGTCCCTTTTGATGTATAGTTGAATTTTCTTTTCCAGAAAAATTTCGTCGTTAATTTGCTGAAGTGGTGTCTGACGCGGTGATGAAAAAAAATTTTTAATTTCCTCTATAGTCATAAAATCTATAATCAAAAATAAAAAAAGCGTGGAAATAAAAATCCCGTCAACAGGGCGGGCAAACCTGTGACGGGGAAAATGAAGAATATCCTGATCCGAGTGGGCTTATGATCTACTTACTTGTTTCGGAGGGTTATGCACTATCTTTCTGATTGTATCGAATTGCAGATACGGATATTCTTCGCGTAAAGCATCAATTGCATCACCGGTTCTAATTTTTTGAGAGCGAAGCATTTTAAATTTCTTTCTTATCAGATAATCTCTTACAGAACGATCGTTAATTAAGCCGCGGCTATATAGTAAATCCCATACTTCGTCGCTTATTAAATCAGCGAGAGGATTGCTCAGCTTTTTTTCTGTATTGTTTTCCATATTTCCTCCTTATTCTGGTTGATTGCTTATTTTTTAATAACATTACACTCAGGAGGTATCTGAAATAAGTGATGTTATCTGATTGTAAAACTATCAGAATTATTCAGCCAAACAACTACATAAATGTGCGGTTTTATTTTTTTGACCTAAATTAAAAAACCTCCTGAGACATTCTTATGCAGGTAAAGAGAGGAAAATACAGGACAACACAGATTGGATTGTCTTTGATTAAAAATAAATTGCTCAGATTATTTTTTTTCTGATCGCTTTTGCCACAGCTTCGGATTGTGAATGTACATGAAGTTTTTTGTAAATATTTCTGATGTGATGTCTTACTGTATCGACGCTGATAAACAAATTCTCAGCAATTTCCTGATAGTTAAATCCATCAGCCAAAAGATTTAATACTTCAATTTCTCTTGAACTAAGGTTATAGCTATCATCTGCTATGTCTTTGGCTTTGGTTTCCTTGAAGGCAGTAATTACTTGTCGGGCAATGCCTGAACTCATCGGAGAGCCGCCTTCATAAGCATCTTTGATTGCCTCAAGAAGTTTTGCCGGTGGTGTTTTTTTAACAAGATATCCCGTTGCTCCGGCACATAGTGCATCGAAAACTTTATCACTTTCTTCATAGATAGTAAGCATCAGGATATTAAGTTCAGGGTTTTTATTTATTGCCCTCTGGACACCTTCTATACCACTCATCCCCGGCAATCCGATATCCATAAGCACAACATCAACCTGTAACTGATTCAATTTTGACAAAAATGTTTCGCAATCTCTGAAGACCGCAACACATTTATAACCATCTGTTCCGTTTATCAAAGCAGAAAGTCCTTCACGAATTGTATCATTATCTTCAACGATTACAACATTTATCATTTCATAATTCCAAACATTCTTCCTGATTTAATTTTTCCACCGAATATTACTGCCGTACCACTTCCCTCCTTTGAATCAATACTCAGCTTCCAGCCAATTTCATCAGCGCGTTTCTTCATATTTGAAATTCCATTTCCAAAATTAATTTTACTGATATTCATTCCAATTCCATTATCTTCGAGAGTAATTTTCAAAGTGTCCTCCGTTGTAATAAAGTTCATTTTTATCTGAGCTGCGCCGCTGTGCTTAATTGCATTGTTAAATGCTTCTTTGAGGATAAGATAAAGATTCTGTTTCAGATCAATCGGAATTTTAATTCCCTTAAGCTTATGAATGCCGGTTATTTTTAATTCACAATTCATTGATGAAAGAACTTCATAATAGGAATTCTTTAATCTGATTATCAGATCATACAACGAATCTTTTGCGGGGTTTACAACCCAAACGATATCACTCATATTATCAATTAGCTGTCTGGCTAACGAGCTGATTTTATTAAGTTCATTAGAAGTTGTGTCAGTATTTTTTCGTGCAGCCAGTTCACTAAGAATTGAAATTTCAGTTAAACCGGCTCCAACATTATCGTGTAAATCAGCAGCAAGTTTTGATTTTAGTTTTTCTATTGCGAGCTGACTCTTAATCCGAACTGTGAAAACATAATAGAGAATCAGAATTGAAATTAAGCCGGCAATAGCTAAAAACCAGTATGTTTTCCAAATTGGCGGAGAAATTATAATGATAATGGAAGAATAATTTTCATTCCAAAGTCCATCACTATTACTTCCTCTTACTTTGAATACATATTCACCCGGAGAAAGATTTGTATATGTTGCAATGCGAAGCGAAGAATTTGTAAAACGCCAGTCATTGTCAAAACCTTCAAGCATATAAGCATAAAGGTTATCTCTTGGATCTGAATAATCCAGCGATGCGAACTCAAAGCCGATAGTATTCTGATAGTATTCAAGATTTAACTCGGTTTGTTCTCCACTTACTAAATCATCAAGCACCTTTAATGTTGTTATCACAACAGGCGGAATAAAATAATTAGTTTTAATTTCTTCAGGTTTGAAATAGTTTATCCCGTTTATTCCACCAAAATACATTATACCATCATCGGAATAGAGATAAGCTCCACCGCTGAACTCAAGACTTTGTAATCCGTCCTTAATATCAAAGCGAGTAAAATCCTTGTTAATTAAATCATATTTAAAAATACCATTATCAGTACTGATCCATAAGTTCTTTAACTTGTCTTCAAGTATTCCGTAAACTACAGCACTGCTGATACCTTCCCTCGATGAATATCTTGAAAATTTCCCTGATTGAATTTCAAAACTATAGAGCCCTCCGCCATAAGTACCCACCCATAGTGTATTATATGAATCACGCAAAATTGTCATTGAATTTTTTGCAGTAACATTTTCTTTTTCTGCAAACGGATTTTGAAAGTGTCTGAAGCTTTTGTCGTCGGGATCAAACAACTCAACGCTGCCACCATAAGTACAAACCCAGATTAAATTTTCCCGATCTTTAAAAATTTTGTATACACGATTATCAGAAATAGATTTTTCATCATCCGGATTGTTAATAAACTTTTCAAACTTCAGTTTCTGGTTAAAGGGGTTTCCTTTAACAACAGTTTTGTTAATCCCTCCGCCAAATGTTCCGATATAATAGTTATTACCATCAATCAGAATTGTTTGAATCTGATTTCCTGAAATTGAATTCGTATCAGAAGAATCGTGTTTGTAAATTTTTATCTCGCCGGTTCTTTTGTTATAAATATTTAATCCTCCGTCGTAAGTTCCTATCCAAAGATTTTCAAAATCATCTTCTGTAATAACCCTAATGTGATTACTGCTTAGTTTGCTGTTCGATTTATTCTTAAAGAATAACAATTTTTTTCTTAAAGGGTCAAAACAGTTTAAGCCTCCTTTATAAGTTCCTATCCATAATAAACCGGATTTATCTTTATGAATTGCCCAAACTACTCCATCGCTTAGAGAATTCGGATTGTTGGGTTCATATCCGATTAAACTAAACTTGGTTGTATTTAGCTGAATTTTGGTAATACCTTTGCCAAGATGAGAACCCGCCCAGATGATTCCTGAATTATCAACATATAAAGAAAGAATGTCATTATCTGCGAGAGAGTTTGGATTAGAAGGATCGGATTTAAAATTAATGAATGAATTTGTTGCTGGGTTCAGTCTGTCAAGTCCCCCGCCCAAAGTTCCGATCCAGATGTTTCCTTCTTTATCTTCATCAAAATACATAACGGTGTTGTCAGATAAAGAATTTATGTCGGCAGAATTTTTATAATGAATGAATTTTACCGCTTCCGGTTTAAGTTTCTTCTGATCAGAGGATAAAAAGAAAACGCCCGAATAATATGTTCCGATCCATAAATTTTTCTTTTTATCTTCAAATATTTTTAATACAAAGTCATCACCGTCAGATGCCCCGCTTTTAGTCAGGTAATTAATAAGTTTTAATGAATTAAACTGTGCATCTGAAAATTGAGCTTTAAACAATCCTTTGCCAAAAGTTGCAATCCAAATTTGTCCGTCGCTGTCGCACTGAATATCCATTATTCTATTTGTTGGTAAAGATGAATTTTTATCAATCGGATCATTATAAAAATGATTAACGAGTTTAAATTTTTTATCAATTACTATAACTCCGTTTCCCCAGGTTCCTATCCATAGATTATGATTTAAATCTTCACAAATTGCTGTAATAGTTTGTGAAAGATTTCTTGCAAATGAAATCGGATAATCAAAATAATAATCCGTTGGCAAATCAGATTTTTTAATCAATTCGGAAATATTTTTATAAGAAAAAACCTCTTGCTTTCTGTCGAAGCGATTAATATTTCCGGCTACGGTTCCTATCCATATAATCCCCTCTCTGTCTTCAAACATTGAAATGATGCCATTATCAGAAATAGTTGTTGAGTCAGAAGGATTATTGGAATAAACAAAAAATTTATATCCATCATATTTATTCAATCCATTGCCGGTACCGAACCACATAAATCCCCTTTTATCCTGTATAATAGAATAAACCGTGCTTTGCGAAAGTCCATCTTCAATTTTCAGTTGAGTGAATTTATAATCCTGGTTTTCTGTAAATGGCAAAGCCGTTGCGGTAATTATTATTAACAACAGAGAGTGTGCAATAATATTTAACTTTTGTTGAATCAATATTTTATTATTTTAGTTTGCAGATTTAACTAATTACTAATTTATTATAATCTAAAATAGAACATTAATCCACAAAATTCTTTATGCATAATTTTAATGGAGAATAAATGAAATATCTAATTCATCGTGCAGAAGAAAGAGGCAAAGCCAATTATGGGTGGCTTGATACAAAATACAGTTTCAGCTTTGCCAGATATTATAACCCTGATAAAATGGGATTTGGTGTATTAAGAGTTTTAAATGATGATATAGTTTTGCCTGACTCGGGTTTCGGTACTCATCCACACGACAATATGGAAATTATTACAATAATTCTTGATGGACAGCTTCAACATAAAGATAGTATGGGAAATGGATCAATAATCAGGAAGGATGAAGTGCAGGTTATGTCGGCTGGCAGTGGTGTTACACATTCGGAATTTAATCCCTCAAAAACCGAAAAAGTAAATCTTCTGCAAATCTGGATTTACCCAAAAGAGCTAAACATTAAACCGCGCTATGATCAAAAAGCTTTTCCGAAAGAAGAAAGAAAAAACAAACTTAGTACCGTTGTTTCCGGATACAATGAAGAGGGATCGCTATTCATTCATCAAAAAGCAGAAATAAAGCTTGGATATTTTGATGAGGGCAACAAAATAAATTATAATCTCAGAGATGGTAACGGAGTTTATATTTTTGTAATAGAAGGTCATCTGAAGATTGGTGATGAAGATTTGTTCAGAAGAGACGCGATTGGAATTTATGAGGCACATAACTTTCAAATAGAAATGTCAGAACATTCCGAATTTGTTCTTCTTGAGATTCCAATGAATTAGTTCTCTTTGGGCTGAAGTTGGAATATAAAATTTTTTTCACCCAATATTTTTTTTGATTCCATTAAATTCATTTCTATATTATTTTTGCTGGCAATTGACTTAATTCTTTCAATTTCACAATCTTCCGATAAAACCATAAGTGCAGTTGTTGTTGAATACAAAAAGTCGTTAATCTGAAAAAATAATTTTTCAAAGTATTGAAATTCACTGCCGCAGAACCATGCATATTCTGATTCAGATGATGGATCTTTTGGAAAATATGGAGGATTGATGATGATAAAATCAAATTGTTGTTGTTCAATTGAATCAAATAAATCTGAATAAATAATCCTGATGTCACTATTATTCAATTTTGCGTTTAATTTTATATTTTCAATCGCAGATAAACTTATATCACTTGCTGTAACAATAGCCTGTCTTTTTGAGCAGTAAACAGAAATCATTCCACTGCCGGCACCAAGTTCCAACACTTTTTTATTTTTTATTTCAAATTTTTCAAGGTGTGAAATTAAAAATTTGGTACTGAGAAAAAAGCCGGGGTGGAAGACGCCGGGTAGAATTTTAAGGATTAAATTTTTGTGTTTGTATTTACGGATTTTCGAAGAATAAATTTTATAAATGCCACTCAGTACCGGAAACAGAATCCTCTTTAAAGGCTTCATTCAGCGTAGAACCCTTCTATCTCAGGTTGACGATATTTTAACCAGAATCGTTGTAATATTTTTATTTCGTAAGGCAGGTGATAAAAGCCCGATTTGTATCTCCAGGAAGAGAAAAACTTAATTACTTTTCTCTGAAATTCGGTCAGCTTATAATCAGATACAGTTGGAAAGTAACCATTCAATACTACTTCGAAGTTTTTAATTCTGTCAATCATAAATGGTTTAAGCCAGGGGGTTAAAGGATTTTTCCTCAGATCAAAATTTTCCCATTGTGGACTTAACCAATCCTCAAGGGTTTCAGGAAATTTAAAACCGGCATCCGTTACTTTTTCATAAAGCTCAGAACCTTCCGTGGGAACGGGTGAATAAACATAAATAATTATTTCTGTTTCTGGATTGACTGACTTTATTTCTCTGATAAAATCAATATCGTCATCAATTTGTTCAGAAACCTTTCGTTCATCCTCAGCAGGCAAGCCAAGAACGAAGGAGTACTCGGGAATTATGCCAAATTTCCGGAGTCTCGCGGCAAAACTTATAATCTGAGCACGACTTTGAGTACCGCCTTTATCCATTTGTTTCAGAATATTATCGTTTCCGGTTTCGGCTCCAAAGAAAATCATTTTACAACCTGCCTGCTGCATAAGTTTAAGTGAATCATCTTTGTATTTGTCTATCGTATCTATTCTCCCTTCACCCCACCAATTAATATTCTGATTCATAATCAGTTCTGAAAATTCGACAGTCCTTTTTTCAGATACAAAAAAATTATTATCGTGAAATTCAACTGCATCAATAGAAAAATTTTCTTTAAGGTACATCAGATCACTGAAAATATTCTTCGCAGATTTTCCTTTCCATCTGGCTTCATAAATCGGTACAACTGCACAGAAGGAGCAGGTAAACGGACATCCAACACTAGAATGATATGCTGCTGTTCTTTCACCAAGAAAGGTTTTGCCAAGGTATCTTTTAATTGGATAAAATTTGTTCAGATAATCATATGGTAATGCTGGCAATTTATCCTGATCGAGCAGGTCTGATTTATCAGTCCGGATTATTTGATTATTTTTTTTGTAGATCAGATTGTTTATGCGGGTGAGATCTTTGTCATTTTCAAGAGCATCAATCAGCTCTGGAAATGCTTCATCACCAGGTCCGTGTATTATATAATCAACAAAACCTGACTCAAGACAAACTTTAAACTGATTTGAGGGAAAATATCCTCCCCAGATTATTATAACCTCGGGAAAAAGTTCTTTCACTTTTTTTGAAAAAGGGATTGCCTGTTTGAGCTGCATTCCGGGCATTACAGTTACTGCAAAGTATTTGTACTCACCCGTCTGAAAATATGAAACAATTTTAGTCCAACAATCTCTTTCAAGATTTCCATCAACAAAAACAAAATCAAATTTGCCATAGATCGAAGCACCAATCTGTAGAATTGAATTGGGTATTCTGTGCTTCCATTTTGCGCTCTTTGGATTGAAGAGAATTATTTGATTTTTCATATCAGCTGATTAAACCATAATGTTTTGCATAAGCATCAACACTGTATTCAACGGGAAATAAATTAAACGGTTTATGATCAAGATCAGAGGACAACAAATTTCTGACTTTTACAATCATATCATTCTCATCAGCGGCAATATTCCATCTTTTATTCTCTCTGGCATAACCGACATTAAAGGATATTATCTGCATTCCGTTTGCGATTGCCTCTGCAAATACCATTCCCGAGCCCTCAAATAATGAGGGGTGTAGCAATATTTTACTTCTTCTCATATATCTGAAAACATTTTCTCGTGATTGACTGCCAAGAAATTCGAAATTGTTTTGCAGATTATTTTCATTGCAAAGTTTTTTTAGTCTTTCTGATTCTTTGCCACTTCCAATCAATTTACATTTAATTTCAGGAAAATCACCTTTCAACTGTGCAACTATTTTCACCATTAACCCGTAATTCTTCAGCGGAATTAAAGAACCAACGCCTAATATATCAATATCTCTTTCAGATCTCTGATCATATTGCTGAGAATGCACTCCCCAGAATATTTCATCATCAACTTCGCGGTTCGTCAAATTTCTGTATAATATCTTCTGATTGTATGAAAGGGCAATTACTTTCATTTTCTTTTTATTCAGAATTTTGAGATATATATTTTTTCTTGAAACATCCTGCCCCATCAGTGTGCAGATATGTTTTACTCTATACATTGATGAAATTCTGTTTCCGACTAAGGCACACTCTCCAAACCAGAAAGAGTGAACAATATCAAGCTTCTTTTTTTCTGCAAGAAACTTTGCAATTGTTAACGCACCATCCCAGACAAATATTTTTTCCCTTAAGCTATTTTTACCCATTAAACTGAATACCGATATGTCATTCCATTTGTAAAAAAACTTATCGAAAGGATACTGGAATGCAACAACAGTAAAATCTACATTTTTGAACTTTTCTTTAGTATTAAGTAAAAAATCCTGTAAGGGCGGGATACAAATCGTATCATTTTCATCTCGGGGAAAACCAGGAGTCAGAACCAGTATGTGTTTTACATCTTTCATCGTTTGATTTTAATCCAAGGAAATGGCGAATCAGATTTAAAAGCGAGCGACAGGAGTCTGTTCTTTATATTTTTGGGGTCATAAAGAATTTGATGATTAAAATCTGTTAAGCTCGTAAAGGTGTGATGAAAGTAGAATTCGCTCATTTCCGGAAAACCAATTGATTTATAATAAGCAGTTGTTCTTTTTATTGCCTCAGGTAAATCTTCTTCTTTATAAAATGGTGAATCAACAATATGAATCTCTCCATCAAGCTTCAGAATGAAAATCAATTCTTTCAAAAGAGAGTTAATACTTTCGAAATACTGAGCAGACGAATTCAGAATAATTAAGTCAAAGGAATTTTTAGCAAACTCCATTCTGAAAATATCTCCGTATATAAAATGAATATTTTCACTTTTAAACAATCTTGCTCCTTGCTTAAGCTCAAATAAATTTATATCAATGCAATAAAAATTATGTGAAAATGATTTTGACAATTCACCGGCAAACCACCCATTTCCGCATCCAAGATCAAGAATATCTAACTTTTTATTAAATGAATTAAGATATTCTTTAAATCTGATAAATGACTTTGCCCTAAATTCCCACTCTTTTTTATGTGGATTGAGTGAAGATGCAAACGGAAGTAATTTTACTTCATCATCCCTGTATAATCTTTTCTCTTTTCTTCTCAGTCTTATATATTTTTCTTCAAAAGGATTTTTTTCACTATCAAACAGATAAACACCATATGATTTCGGAAGCTGAAGTACTTCAGATAAATTCATTTGTTCTCTTTCACTATTGTTCCGGATTAAATTCTGCTACTAAAATTAAATGATCGCCTATTAAGTTTAATGGAAAATACCGGCTCAGCTTTTCATCCATTCGATTTAAAAGTTTTAACATTTGGGGAAATTTGCTCTGGAACATTTCCATCTGTGGAATTGGAGTAAACACTGCCAAGCCCTGTTTGTAAATAATTTTCAGATTTTTGTGGAATGATTTTTTTACATTATTCGCTGAAAAGTAGTAAGTATTAAATCGCACTCCTTCCACATTTGATTCGGCACCTGTTTTATTCAATCTTCTGAAAGCAAATTTAATTTTACCTCTAAAAATCTGAATAATCTCCCAGGGACAAACCGGCGGCATTATAACAATCATCATTCTTCCACCGATATTAAGCAGATTGGGAAAATGTTTTGTTATATCAGATAAATTGTCAACACAATTAAGACCACCAAAATTTGAAAATATAAAATCAAATTTTTCGGGATAAAGTTTTTCAAGCTCGGTATATGAACATTGTTTTACTCTTATTTTATCATACAGATTTTCTTTCGAAATTTTACTTTTGATTTTTTCAATCATTCCATCTGCAAGATCTGTTGCCAGAACATTAAAACCATTTCTGGCAAAATAAATAGCATCAGTTCCGGTACCGCTGTTAAGCTCAAGAATTTTATTGCCTGCCTTTAAATATTTCATAGCAACAGTATAAACCTGTTGGCGCATCCAAAATAATACTTTATTATCGGATTCATACTCATCATAAATTTCAGATTGCTTTGAAAATGCCAGATTAACTCTTTCAAATTGTTGTTTGGAGAGAGTCATTTTATCAAGATTAACTTTCAAGTTTCTTAAGAGTTAATTTATCAAGAATTATTGCAGGAAGATAATACAACAGAAGCAATGCAGAACGAATAGTGTTTTTTTCAACTGAAAGTGGTTTTAATAAAATATTTCTGAGAGAATTCACTCCGATTTTTTTCTTATAAACTTTATGAACATATCTATGAAGCTTCTTATAATAAGCCGGCTGATATGTGTTTCTGAACATTAGTGAAAGGTCATCTGAATCAGTCCAGTTTGTTTTACCTTTCAACTGTTCTTTAACTATATCATAAAATTGTGTGCCCGGCAAGGGATATGAAACTGAAATTCCAATTTCATCGGGCATAAGATCAAGCACCATTTGAATTGTTTTCTGAATGTCTTCCTTTGTTTCCCCCAAATAACCGAACTGAAGGAAGAATGCAACTTTGATATTTTTTGATTTAAGCAGATTTGTTGCTTTAAAGATTTCATCAACGGTTGTTCCTTTATCCATCGCATCGAGAATTTTTTGTGAACCTGATTCAGCTCCGACCCATACAACATCTGCACCTGACTGTGCAAGCGCTTCAACAGTATCTTCTTTCAACAACAAATCAACCCGTGACTGAATTTTGTATCTGAATTTTAAATTTCTTTGCCTGATCAGGTCTCTGAATTCCTGAACCCAGCCCGGTTTTAGTCCGAAAATATCATCACAAAACCAAAAATAATTTACTCCAAATTTTTTCTGAAGGTATTCTATTTCATCAATTACATTTTGTGGCGATCTTGAATTGTATCTGTTTCCGTAAATAGGTTTAGCACACCAATTACATCTGAACGGACAGCCTCTTGTTGTTGCAATATTCAGAGAAAATTCTTTTCTCCCTTCGTTCCATATCTTTCTGTAATCAGAAATGTTTACTAAATCCCATGCAGCCATTGGAAAATTGTCAAGATTTCTTTCAATCTGTCTTGGGTTTGTTTTAACGACACGGTTTTCATCCTTAAAAATAATTCCATCAACATCTGAAATATTTTCTGATCCTGAATTCAAAAAATCCAGCAATTCTTTTAATGTATGCTCAGCTTCACCAACAATAATAAAATCAGCTCCGGCATTAATATACTTTTCGTAGTGATCAGTAGCATCGGAAGAAGAGACAATTACAGTAATATTTTTCTGTTTGGCAACTTCAATCATACGAAATGCAGCTTCGCGCATATTTGTCAGGCACATTTTGGTCAGATAATTAAATCCATCATCATAAATTACGAGAAAATCCGGCTTGTAACTTTCAATTTCAAAAATTATTTCTTCGGGTTTGATTCTGAATGCAGTGTCAAATAATTTCACATTGTATCCAGAAGAACGCAGAAAAGAGGCGGCGGTAATTGTGGCAAGCGGAGGAAATGGTTGTTTCGCTTTCCATTGTTTAGGGTCATACTTATAAAAGTAAGAATGTGTGAATAATACTTTTTTCATTTTTACATTAAAGTGATATTTAAAGATTGCTGAAGCTGGTTCAGCTTTTCCTCAAGGGATATTAAAACTTTTTTCTGAAAAAATTTCGGGTGATATTTTGATTCATATTTTGTTGATTTGAATGCAAGAAAAAAATCTTTTTCATCAAAGTAATTAAATTTTTTTCTGATTACTTTTTTAAAAATTTTCATTGCGATATCATCCAGTTTATTCCCGAACTGATTATCTAACAAATATTCTATGCTTTTCTGTATGATACTTGTTTTATTCTCCATTATCTTGTTATTTCTTTTGGGAAAATTGGGATAGAATTGTTTTACCCACTCGTTCTTTGAATAAAACTCATCATAATATTTCATACCATAAACCGGAATTATAGTAACAATTTCTGTTGCAGTAAAAATATTTTTTTCTTCTATTTCGAGATGATCATAATCAATGTAGTAGTTAATGCAAAAAACCTTTTTTGAGTTTAAGAGGAAAATTTTTTTGAATAAAGTAAGAAACAATTTACTTACCCAAAGTCTTCCTGGTTTTGTAATAATCAGATAATCAACATCTGATTCCTTGTCCATATAACCTTTTGAAATCGAGCCGGTAAGAAAAATAGCCCGAACATAGGGAAAATTTGAAATCAGCTTTGACATTCTGAAAGCCGATATAGTTCTTTTTTCGCAAAGACTGTTTCCCTGAACTCTTCTGGCAACAAACTCACTGTTGTTATGAAGCAGATAAAAATCATCAATCCTGAAGACAAGATTTTTATTGCAAAGAATTTCCAACTCCGAATTAATATCCCGAGCCGTGCAATGATTAACAGGCAGATTATGATATATTTCCTCAGCTTTTAGCGGATAAGAAAATATATCATAATAAGCCAGTGTTTTGATAATATTTTTGCTAAGTAGTGATAACATCAATTTGATATGGAAAAACTTCTGCTTCTGATTAGTGAAGATAACTAAAGAAAAGTGACTTTTGAAAAAATGTTATGTTTTTTGCTGGCTCAATTAATAAGTATTTTTGATTTGTAAAATCAGAAATTTATTCACGGGGAAAGAAAAGGTTCATTATGGAAAAATTACTATTGCTTGGAGCCGAAGCAATTGCTCAGGGTGCGATTGACGGCGGAATGTCTGGTATTTACGCCTATCCGGGAACACCTTCAACTGAAATAACTGAATATGTTCAGAATAATAAAATTGCAATAGAAAGAAATATTCACCGTAATTGGTCTGCCAATGAAAAAACTGCTGTTGAAGCTGCTCTCGGAATGAGCTATGCGGGCAAACGCGCAATGGCTTGTATGAAGCATGTTGGTTTAAATGTTGCAGCAGATCCGTTTATAAATGCTGCTATAACCGGTGTAAACGGTGGTCTGGTAATAACTGTGGCTGATGACCCTTCAATGCACTCTTCACAAAATGAGCAGGACTCACGCTTTTATGGAAAGTTTGCAATGATACCAATGCTTGAACCTTCCAATCAGCAGGAAGCTTACGATATGGCTTATGAATCATTCGAAATATCCGAGAAATTCAGAATTCCAGTGTTAATAAGAATTACGACGCGGTTATCTCACTCTCGCTCAGGAATAACCCGACAAGAACTTAAATCAGAAAATCCTCTCACATATCCTGAAGATCCGATTCAATTTGTGCTTCTTCCATCGAATGCAAGAAAAAAATATAAAGGATTACTAAGTATCCAGTCTGCTATAGAAGAAGCAGCCGAATTATCAAAGTTTAATAAATACATTGATGGAGGGGATAAATCCCTTGGCATTATTGCCTGCGGAATTGCTTTTAATTATTTGATGGAAAATTTTCCGGATAATAATTGCCCATATTCTATTCTGAAGATTGGACAATATCCGATGCCTTATTCGTTGCTGGATAAAATTGTAAATGATTGCGAGACGATATTAGTACTAGAAGATGGCTACCCTTTTGTTGAAGAAAAAATAAAGGGCTACTTTGATAAAGGTAGTAAGATTACAGGAAGACTAAGCGGTGCAATTCCACGAGACGGAGAGCTAAATCCCGATATCGTTGGCAAAGCATTAGGTAAAGAAGTAAAACAATTTTTTAATGTTCCGGATGTAATTGCCAACCGGCCCCCGGAATTATGCTCGGGTTGTGCTCACAGAGATATTTATAATGCATTGAATGAAACCATGAAAGAATTCGGCAGGCAAAAAGTTTTTTCAGATATCGGTTGTTATACTCTTGGTGCACTGCCACCATGGAATGCAATTAATTCCTGTGTTGATATGGGTGCATCAATTACAATGGCAAAGGGAGCTGCCGATGCCGGCGTTCGCCCTTCTGTTGCAGTGATTGGTGATTCAACATTTACTCACAGCGGAATGACAGCTCTTCTGGATTGTATTGTTGAAAATACTCCCGTTACGATTATTATTGCCGATAATTCTACAACTGCTATGACTGGCGGACAATCTTCTCCTGCAACCGGAAGACTTGAGGAAATTTGCATCGGACTTGGTGTCAAGCCCGAGCATGTACGCGTGCTTACTCCCCTTCCGAAATTCCACGAAGAAATGGTTAAAGTAATCCGGGAAGAGCTTCTGTATGAGGGGGTTTCCGTTATAATTCCAAGAAGAGAATGCATTCAAACAGCCACCAGAAACAAAAAGGAACAAAAAGTAAAAATTGAAGGGGTTGCTCAATGAAAGCCGATATTATTCTATCCGGAGTTGGTGGTCAGGGAATAGTATCAATTGCTGCTACTATTGCACAGGCAGCATTGGATAATGATTTATTTATTAAACAGTCAGAAGTTCACGGAATGAGCCAGCGGGGAGGGGCAGTTTATTCTCATCTAAGAATTTCTGATAAACCAATCGCGAGCGATCTTATTCCTTTGGGAAGTGCAGATATTATAATCTCGGTTGAACCGATGGAATCGCTTAGATATTTGCCCTGGCTCAAAAAAGAAGGATGGCTTGTAACTAATTCAACTCCTTTCATTAATATTCCGGATTATCCGGATCTTAATTTATTACAATCTGAGATTAAGAAATTCATTAACCATATTTTGATTAATGCTGATGAAATTGCCCGTCAGATTAAGTCACCGCGTTCAACCAATATTGTTATGCTCGGTGCTGCCTCGCCTTTTATAGAAATTCCTGTTGAAAAATTTGAAAAGGCTATTAAGCAGATATTCGGAAGAAAAGGAGAGAAAGTAGTTGAGTTAAATATTCAGGCGCTCAGGGTGGGAAGAGAATTTTCCTTATCCCGTCAGAAAGAAGCAACAGCAAAGTAAGTATATTTATTTGCAGTGAGCCATTATTTCTGAACAAATCTTTATAATTAACTATCAGCAGTAACTTGTAAAAAAATTTTTTAATTCAGGAAAACACAATTCAGTGTTTACTAAAAAGGATATAAAAATTAACCCGCTCCATAAGCTGCTTCTACATCAGAAATTTCTTTCGGAATCGGTCTTCCCAAAACTTTATAACCATTTTCAGTTACCAGAATGTTATCTTCTATCCTTATTCCACCAAAGTTTCTAAATTCTTCAACCTTATCATAGTTGATATAGTTTTTTAATTTCTTCTTTGCCTTCCATTGATCAATCAGTTCGGGGATAAAATAAATTCCCGGCTCACAAGTAAAAACAAAACCGGGTTTAAGCTCTTTGGCAAGTCTGAGATATGCCAATCCGAACTGATCACTGCGTTTGGTTTTTTCATCATACCCGACATACTGCTCGCCAAGCCCTTCCATATCATGAACATCAAGACCCATCATATGTCCAAGTCCGTGTGGAAAGAACAAAGCATGTGCGCCTGATTTAACTGCATCGCCCGGATTACCTTTCATTATACCGAGTTGAATTAATCCGGCAGCAATAATTTTGGCTGCAGTAAGATGAACATCAACATGCTTTACCCCGGGTTTAATCATATTGATTGCATTTTTCTGTGCAGTCAGAACAATTTCATAAATATCTTTTTGCATTTGATTAAATTTTCCACCTACCGGAATTGTTCTTGTAATATCGCTTGCATAGAACTCAAGTGATTCTGCTCCTGCATCACATACAAGCAACCTGCCTTCCTTAAGCTGATTACCATGAAAGTGATTGTGCAGTGTTTGGCCGTTAATAGAAATAATCGGATGAAATGAAACACCATTGCCAAGTGATAAAGCAATTCCGTTTAATGCAGCATAAATATCATTTTCCGTTAATCCTGGTTTAGCCATTCGCATTGCAGTTGTATGCATCTGATAAGCAATTTCAATTGCAAATTCAATTTCAGAAATTTCTTCGGGAGCTTTAACAGACCTTTGTTCAACTACTGCTTCAATTAATTTTTTCGAAGCTTTCTTATTTATTTTAAATGGATCTTCGTCAAGAAGAGATGCAAGTTTCAGGTTGTGTTCACCACGATACAAAGGCAGGAAATGAATTTTCGAACCTTTACTTGTTTTTATTTTAAGAAATTTTTTGAGATTAGAAATTGAATCATAATTATTTATACCAATTCTTTCAGCAAGTTCAGCAAGTCTTGGTTGATGACCCATCCAAACAATATCCTCGAGAGTATATTCATATCCAAAGAGATATTCTTTATTTTCGTCAACATCAATAATTCCCGCAAGATTGGATAGCGGCAAACCAAAATAATATAAGAATGAACTGTCTTGTCTGAAGTTATAAGTGTTAGACGGATAATTTATCGGCGATTCGTCGTTTCCTAAAAATAACAACAAACCTGATTTGAATTTTTTCTTAAGCTCTTCTCTTCGTTTGATATAAATTTGTTGGTCAAACATAAATTCTCCTGTGAGTAGAAAACGAAATTAATTTCAAAACAAATTTAGATAATAATATTTAGGAATTCCAGAAGGGTTTATTAATAGTTCAGTTTCTTTATTAACATTACAATAAAAAACAAGACTGCCTGAAGCAAAATTATTGTTGCACCGCTTGGTATGTCAAAATAGTAAGAAACCCACAATCCGATTATTGCGGTTGATACTCCAAATAAAACGGAGAAGGTTGTCATTCTGCTGAAAGAATTGTTTACAAGTCTTGATGCCGCTGCTGGAATAACAAGAAAGGCAGCAATTAATACTATTCCGACAACTTTAATTGAAACAACGATTGTAACCGCTATCAATACACTTAAAATATAATCATCAAACTGAACCGGGACTCTGTCGGCCTGTGCAAGCTCCCGGTCAAAGGAAGAATAAGCCCATCTTTTCCAGAATGGAGAAAATAATAATGTAATTATTACAAGCAGGGCAGGAATAATTACATCTGTAAAAGAAACCGCGAGAATGGATCCGAAAAGATAATTAAAAGCATCACTTGTGTATTGTCTTTTCATAAATATGAAAATAATTCCAAGAGCCATTGACACGGAAAAGAAAATTCCGATTGTTGTATCTCCTGCAAGATTAGTATTGTTTTTAACATAAGTAATACCTATTGCGACAAGAATAGTAAAGGGTACAGCAATCAGCAAAGGTTCCTGTTCAAGAAAAATTCCTAAAGCAACGCCCCCAAAGGCAGCGTGTGCAAGTCCGCTTCCCATAAAACCCAAACCGCGCTGCACAACAAAAACCCCATAATAACTTGCAAGAATACCAACAAGTACTCCGGCAATTATAGCGCGCTGCATAAACGGAAGCAATAAAAATTCAAACAATTAAAATAACTCTCCGATTTTAATAAAATTTTACTATTGATTATTAATTGCTACTTAAATTAAAAGCCCTAAAGTGCTTAAACTTCTGGAAAGCATTTTAATTTATTCTCACTTTGTGTTCATGCCCTATATGACCAAATGCTATCCGTAAGTTCTGCTCACTCAAAGCTTCTTCAGGATTACTAAAACTCACCTGCTTCCTGTTAATTAATAAAACAAAATCCGAATGGTGATGAGCAACATGCCAATCATGAGTTATCATTACAACCGTTGCATTTGATTTGTGTTGATAAGCTTCCAACAGATTATAAAGATCTGCTTCACCAATTGCATCAATTCCGGTGGCTGGTTCATCTAAAACAATAAGCTTGGGGTTACGAACAATACTTCTTGCAAGACACACTCTTTGTAGTTCTCCGCCAGAAAGTTCAGTAAGTGGGCGGTATGCAAGATGCTCTGCTTTAACCATTTTCAGTGCTGTTATAGATTTTTCTTTGTCATTTCCTTTCACAGACCATGGCCATTTTCTTAGTAAACCCGAAGCGACAAGTTCAATTGAAAGCGCAGGAAAGTTTCGGTCCATGGTTTTTATCTGAGGCACATAACCAATCATTTGTGGATCAATTTCATCGGGATGCTTGCCGAAAATTTTAACCTCGCCGATTTCATATTTAACCAAACCGAGAAGTATCTTCATCAATGTTGTTTTACCTGCACCATTCGGACCTACAATAGAAACAAAGGTATTTTCAGGAATTACAAAATTCAGGTTTTCAAGAACTTTAATATCTCCGTAGCTGAGGGAAAGATTATTTACTTCAACAGCATTCATTTTAATTCATTCATAATAATTTTCAGATTATTTGAAATTATCTGCTCATAAGTTTCATTTCCTGTTGTACCTCCAATCGGGTCTAATTCAATCGTCTTAATTCCAACCGATTCAGCCAGAACTTTGACGGGTTTACTAATATGCTGTCTGTTTATAAAAATCGCCTTAACATTCTTTTGCTTAATTTGCTCAGAAATAGTTTTAAGGAACTTTGGTGTTATTTGCTGACCCGGAGAAATTTCAAGTGAGCCAAGAATTTCAAGCTCATATCGTTTGAAAAAATAATTATAAAAGGGATGTGCAGAAAAAACTTTATTGTGCTTTATTTGTTCGATAGTTTCTCTGATTTTTTTATCAAGTTCATAAAGTTCTTTCGAAAATTTCTCAGAATTTTTTCTGAATAAATCTTTTTTATCGGGATAGTAATCGGAAAGGATTTTTGTTAGCGAGTCAATCATTGAATTTACAGTTATTGGATCGGTCCAGAAGTGAGGATCAAACCCTTGGTGATGATGACTGTCTTCCTCTTTGTGAAATGAATGGTCTGTATCTGATTCAATCTGAATAAGAAAATCCTGCGGCAGAACTTTCAACAACTCAATTTTATTTTCAACATCAAGCTTCGCTGCCCAGCCATCGAGAGTTTCCGCCCCGTAAAAAAATACTTTTGCGTTCTGAATCTTATTAAAATCAGATGGTGACATTTCGTATGTATGTGGATCGGCGTTACCCGGAAGCAATACATCAACAACAACTTCGTTTCCAACAATTTCCTGTATTATAGCTTTGAAGGGATAAATGGTAACAACAATATTTTCTTTATTATGGTTTTTATCTGTACAACTTTTCAGTATCAGAAGTGAAACAATCAGAAATATGAACTTGATTGCTTTCATTATCTTATTTATTGTTCTGCATCTTTTTTCTGAATACAAAGTAAATTCCCAACAGGACAAACGGAATGCTGAGAATCTGTCCCATATTTATTGGAAGAGAAGATTCGAAAGCGGATTGATTTTCTTTCAGAAATTCAACAAAAAATCTGAAACCAAAAACCAGTATCAGAAATAACCCAAACAGAAAACCCTGTTTCAGCGAAGTGGATTTTTTATTATAAATAAAATAAAGCACTACAAATGAAAGAAAATAAAATAATGATTCATAAAGCTGTGTGGGGTGTCTCGGAATTTCATCAACACGAACAAAGACAAATGCCCATGGAACATCTGTTGCTTTTCCGATAATTTCTGAATTAAAAAGATTGCCTAGTCTTATCAATGCACCTCCGAGAGCAACAACAATAACAAGTCTGTCCAATATCCAAATCACATTCTGATCTCTTTTTTTGCGCGAGAACAAGTACAGTGCGATCAGGATTCCTATTGCAGCACCGTGTGAAGCCAACCCGCCTTGCCAGACTTTAAGTATCTCAACAGGATTGGTCAGATAATATGATGGATCGTAAAAAAGGCAATGGCCTAAACGAGCACCAATCACGGTTCCCAGAATAACATAAACAGACAGTTTCTCGAGATCTTCAAGAGGTTTTTTTTCACGCTTATAAACTTTGGTAAGAATTATATAACCAAAAACAAAAGCCAGAGCGAAAAGTAGTCCATACCATCTCAACGAAAATGGACCGAGCTTCATTATTTCCGGACTAACCTGCCACCAGATAGAGCTGATAATCATAATTAGCAATAATAATAGTTTTAATAAAGTTAAGTATAGTTAAGATTTCTTCCTATTTGTTTTCTGACTTTTTCGATTCTCTGCTTTGCTGTTTGCAAGCCCGACACATTCTTCAAAAGTGAAAGATAGAGGATCACGATCCTTAGGAAGTTTAATGTTTTTATTACCAGCTTTAAGATAAGGTCCCCATCTGCCATTCAGTATCTGATATGTTGGATCTTCATCAAATACCTTAACAAACTTTTCTGAGTCAGAAACTCTTTTGGTCTCAATTACCTCAATTGCTTCATCAATGGTGATTGTGTGTGGATCAAACTGTTTTTTGATTGAGACAAACTTATTATCGTGTTTTATGTAAGGACCAAATCTTCCTATTCCTGCAATAACTTCTTTCCCTTCGAATTCTCCCACAACCCTTGGAAGCTTGAAAAGTTCAAGAGCTTCATCAAGCGTGATTGTTTCTATTTTCTGATCTTTCCTTAAAGGAGCATAGATTGGTTTAACATCGGGATCTTTTGGATTAGTTTTTTGTGCTACGGGACCAAATCTGGCAATTCTTACAGAAACAATCCAACCAGTCTCGGGATCTTCTCCCAGCACTCTTTCGCCGGTTGTTCTTTCTCCTGTTTCCGTTGTATGGATTACTTTCTCGTGAAAAGGCAGATAAAATTCTTCAAGCATTTCATCATATTTCAATTTTCCTAAGGCAATCTCATCTAATTCTTCTTCAACTTTTGCAGTAAACTGATAGTCCATTATCTGTGGGAAATACTTCAACAGAAAATCGGTTACAACCATTGCAATATCTGTAGGAAAAAGTTTTCCTTTATCAGCGCCTGTAATTTCAGTTTTGATTTCTTTTACGATTTTTCCATTTTGTTCAAGAGTAATTACACGATAATCTCTTTCCTTCCCTTCTCTTTCTTCTTTGTGCACATATCCTCGCTTCTGAATTGTGCTAATTGTAGGAGCATAAGTAGAAGGTCTTCCAATGCCGAGTTCCTCAAGTTTTTTTACAAGACTTGCTTCCGTATACCTGGCCGGTGGACGAGTAAATCTTTCAGTTGCCGTAATCGACTGTGCATTCAATTGCATCCCCTTTTTTACTGGGGGCAGAATTCCTTCATCACCATTTTCTATATATTCCTCATCTGTATCTTCAAGATATACCTTCAGAAATCCGTCAAATAATATTACTTCGCCTTTTGCAGTAAAAAAATCATCGAGCTTTGATCCTTTTATTTTTACTATGGTTCTTTCTATTTCGGCATCACTCATCTGAGATGCGATTGCTCTTTTCCATATCAGCTCATAAAGTGCTTTTTCGTCTTTTGAGCCGGTGATTGTCTCTTTTCCAAAATCAGTTGGACGAATTGCTTCATGAGCTTCCTGTGCATTAACTGATTTTGTCTGAAATGCTCTTCTATGATAATAGCGATTGCCAAAGTCCTTTTTGACTGCCTGCTCAGCTGCATCAAGAGCAAACTCAGAAAGATTTACAGAGTCCGTTCTCATATATGTAATATAACCGGCTTCATAAAGTTTCTGAGCAATAAGCATTGTTCTGGAAACAGAAAATCTGAGTTTGCGTGATGCCTCCTGCTGAAGAGTTGAAGTTGTAAATGGTGCAGATGGTGTTCGTTTGAAAGGTTTTGTTTCTACATCTTCAATTACAAAATCAGAAGAAGAACATTTGTTCAAAAACTCCTGAACTTCTTTTTCATCTTTGAGGAATCGTGCAAGTTCTGCTTTTAGGTTTTGTTCTTTTCCAGATTCATCTTTGAATGAAAAAACTCCGACTACTTTAAATCTTGATTCCGGAATAAAAGCATCAATTTCTCTTTCCCGCTCAACAATGAGTCTTACTGCAACAGACTGAACTCTTCCTGCAGAGAGTTTAGTTCTAATTTTCCTCCATAATATTGGGGAAATTTCAAAACCAACCAATCTGTCCAATACTCTTCTTGCCTGCTGTGCATCAACAAGATTATAATCAATGCCTCTGGGATTTTTTATTGATTCAAGAATTGCCTTTTTAGTTATTTCATCAAATACAATCCTTTTAATTTTTTCATCAGGAAGTTCCAAAGCTTCTTTAAGATGCCAGGAAATTGCCTCACCCTCGCGGTCCTCGTCAGTTGCAAGCCAAACTGTTTCTGCTCTCTTTACCAGTTTTTTAAGTTCTGATATTATTTTCTTCTTTTCCTCAGGAATTTTATATAGGGGTTTGAAGTGATTTTTTATATCAATTCCCATATTTTTCTTTTCAAGATCACGGATGTGACCGTAAGAAGAAGCAACGAGAAAATCTTTTCCAAGGTAACTTTCTATTGTTTTTGCCTTAGCAGGAGATTCAACTATTACAAGATTTTTTGCCATAACTCAACTTTATTTTGAAAAACGCTTGCAAATTTAACGGAAACTTATCTGAAATATCAAAGTCAATTCCATAGTAGCAGATTAATATCACTTTGATTTAACAATAATATGTTTTTTGTTGATATTTGACCTGAAAAAATTTTTCTACATTGATGATAAAGAACATACTTAATAGGGTTTTAAAAATATCGGCTTTCCCTTTAATTATATTAATTAAACTCTATCAGGTTTTAATTTCGCCACTCTTCCCTTCTTCTTGCAGATATACTCCAACTTGTTCGAATTATACTTTGGAGGCATTAAAAAAATACGGATTGCTGAAGGGATTATGGCTTGGAATAAAAAGAATTTCGCGTTGCCATCCCTGGGGCGGAAGTGGCTATGATCCGGTTCCTTAGATTAATATTATGGTAAGAAATAATCAAACTTTTGCAAAAAGAATTTTATTAATTATAAAAGCAGCATTCAAATTTTTATTGCTGCTGTTTTTGTTTTCCGTAGTTGTTGTTTTTATACTTCGATGGATAAACCCTGTTACAAGCTCAATTATGGTTCAAAGACAAATCAAATCAATCCTTAGCGGTGAATTTGATTATATAAAATATTCCTGGACTGACTATGATGATTGTTCTCCATACTTGCCAATAGCTTTTGTTGCTGCAGAGGATCAGAATTTCCCCGATCACTTTGGATTTGATGTGAAGGAAATTAAAAAAGCACTTAAGCAGTATGAAAGAGGAAGGAGAATTCGTGGTGCAAGTACAATAACCCAGCAGGTTGCAAAAAATCTCTTTCTCTGGGAAGGAAAAAGTTTTATCAGGAAAGGAATTGAAGCATACTTTACAGTATTAATTGAACTGTTGTGGAATAAAAAAAGGATTCTGGAAGTTTATATGAATATTGCAGAATTTGGTGATATGATATTTGGGGTTAAGATGGCTAGCCTTGCTTATTACAAAAAGCTACCGGCAAAAGTATCTCTTGCGCAAGCCGCACTTCTGGCGGCAGTCTTACCAAATCCTAAAAGATATTCGGCGGTTAAACCTTCCGGCTATGTTAGGGGAAGGCAAAACTGGATTCTTAAACAAATGAATTCTCTTGGTGGAAAGGAATATTTAAAAGAACTTTAATTAAACGGCAACTAATTCTGGGTTAAAATATTTTTGTTGCTGTACAAAAAATTTCCAAAGAAGTTCTATAGTTAACACTTTTTTGTTATGAACCTCAGAAAAGTGTGCGTAGAGTTTTATTCAACAATTTCATTAAAATTTTACTCACTTTAAATAAATTAGCTTTTGTAGAAAATAAAAGGTTGTTTCGAAAAGGATTTTTCAGAAACAACCTCTCAGAATTAGTTTATTAACCGTTAACTTTTGTCAGCTCTGCTGAGATTTCAATTTTTACTTCGTCACCGACTACAATTCCTCCGGTTTCGGTAAAAGCATTCCACTGCAACCCATAATCGAATCGGTTTAACTTTCCGGTAATTTCAAAGCCGGCAACCTCAGCTCCACCGAAACCTTTTACTGTGCCGTTGTATGTTACATTCAACTTAATTTCTTTGGTAACTCCACGAATTGTTAAGTCACCCGTTACTTCATAATCTGAATCTGATTTTTTTACTATAGATTTAGAAACGAATTCAATTTGGGGATAGTTCTCTGCATCAAAAAAGTCAGCGGACTTAAGGTGAGCATCTCTTTGTTCATTTCTTGTATCAATGCTGTTCACATCTGCCCAGAATGAAATTTTTGCATCAGAGAAGTCTGGATTATTTGCTTCAACTGTGCCGTCAAAACTCTTGAATTGTCCGGTTACAGTCGAAACGACAAGATGTCTGACCTTGAATTTAATTTCAGAGTGTGCCCGATCCATTTTCCATGTTGCCATTTTATTTCTCCTTATGTTTTTAAAATTGTTAATTAAATATATGTGTTATAACACATAGATGTCAATATAAGTTCCATTCACCACGGTAATTGTGGATAAATATTTTTCTTAATTGGTTATAATTTTAATGAGATATATATTTGCTCACCAAAAATAACAGAGCATTGAAAAAAGAAGAGGCATTCAACGATTTTTTCTCAAATAGTAAGAGTCTATACACATATAGCCACTCATCGAGTGGCTATTTTTTTATCTTAAAAACCATGCAGTACTGTTTAATCAGCGTTCCTATTTTTCAATTAAATTATGAACAATACTAAAAGAAAAGAAGCCCGACTAATCCTTGAAGACGGTACCGAATTTACCGGTTACAGTTTTGGCTTTTATGGTAATGCTAACGGCGAGGTTGTGTTCAACACCGGAATGGTTGGTTATCCCGAAACATTAACTGACCCTTCTTACTGCGGACAAATATTGGTTTGTACTTATCCGCTGATTGGGAATTATGGTATACCTTCCAAAGAAATTGAAAACGGATTGCTTAAAAATTTTGAGTCAGATAAAATTCATATTCGTGGATTAATTGTATCAGATTACTCTTTTGAATATTCTCACTGGAGTGCTGAAAAAAGTCTTGCCGATTGGTTAATGGAAGAAAAAATTCCGGCTATCTATGGAATTGATACACGAATGCTCACACGCAAACTTCGGGATAAAGGAACAATGCTCGGGAAGATTTTAATTGATGAAAATTCTGAGATTGATTTTGATGATCCTAATAACAAAGATCTGGTTGCAGAAGTTAGTGTAAAAGAACCAGTTGAATATTTGGCAGGAAAGAAAAAGATAGTTCTTGTTGATTGCGGAACAAAGAACAACATCATCCGGGCGTTCCTCGGAAGAAATATTACTGTTATTCGTGTTCCTTATGATTATGATTTTAATTCACTCAAAGCTGACGGAATAATGCTTTCAAACGGACCCGGCGATCCCAAGATGAATCTTGCAACAATCGAGCACACGAAAAAAGCTATGGAAAAGAACAAACCGATTCTCGGAATTTGTCTCGGTTCGCAGATTCTTGCACTTGCTGCCGGAGCTGATACATATAAATTGAAATATGGTCATCGCGGACACAATCAGCCGTGCAATGAACTTGGAACAAAGCGATGTTATATAACCTCACAGAATCACGGTTATGCAGTTGATGCTTCAACTTTAACGGAAGATTGGCGTGAATGGTTTGTTAATGACAACGACGGAACTAATGAAGGAATAATTCATATTTCAAAACCATTTTTTGCATCGCAGTTTCATCCGGAAGCATCGCCAGGTCCGGATGATTGTGAATTCATTTTTGATATGTTCGTTCGTGCATTGAAATAACAGAGGAAGCGGACTAGGCAAGCCCAGTCCCTACGAATCCATTACAACTGTAAGGGAAGGGCTTGCCCTTCCCACTAATGACCAAAAGAGATGGATGCTGAAACAAGTTCAGCATGACTCAAAAAAATTATGATAAAAAAAGGTAAACCAAAAAAAGTTTTAATACTCGGCAGTGGAGCTTTGCAAATCGGGCAGGCGGGAGAATTCGACTACTCCGGCTCGCAGGCAATCAAAGCACTTAAGGAAGATGGCGTTGAAACAGTGCTTATCAATCCTAACATCGCAACTATTCAAACCTCTGAAAACTTTGCCGATAAAGTTTATTTCATTCCTATTAAAGCAGACTTTGTTGAAAAAGTAATTGAGAAAGAAAAACCCGAAGGAATACTTCTTCAGTTTGGCGGACAGACTGCTCTTAATGTTGGAGTTGAACTTTATGACAAAGGTATTCTTGCAAAGCACAACATTAAAGTACTTGGAACTCCTGTTGAAACAATTAAAGATACAGAAGACAGATTGCTCTTTGCTCAAAGAGTTGAAGAAATCGGATTGAAGGTTGCAAAAAGTAAAACCGCTACAAATCTTGATGAAGCAATTGAAGCAGGAAAGCAAATCGGTTATCCGCTTATGGTGCGAATTGCATATGCTCTTGGTGGATTGGGAAGCGGTCTGGTAAAGAACGAATCAGAGTTGATAGAAAAAGCACGAAGAGCTTTCTCTTTCACAAATCAGATTTTGATTGAAGAATCATTACACGGTTGGAAAGAAGTTGAATATGAAATTGTCCGGGATAAATACAACAATTGTATTACAGTCTGCTCAATGGAAAACATTGATCCGATGGGAATTCACACCGGCGATAGTATTGTAATTGCCCCTGTTCAGACTTTATCTGCAAAGGAAAATTTTAATCTTCGCTCGATTGGAATAAAATTAATTCGTCATCTCGGAATTGTTGGTGAGTGCAATATTCAATATGCACTTGATCCGAACTCAGAAGATTACAGAATAATTGAAGTGAATGCACGACTAAGCCGAAGTTCTGCTTTAGCTTCAAAAGCAACAGGTTATCCGCTTGCATTCATAGCAACAAAACTTGCACTCGGTTACGCACTTAATGAAGTTGTAAACGCAATAACTCAGGAAACCTCAGCCAACTTTGAACCTGCACTAGATTATGTAGCTCTGAAATTTCCCAGATGGGATTTGCAAAAATTTCAGCAGGTAAGCACACAACTGGGTTCAGAAATGAAATCGGTTGGAGAAGTGATGTCTCTCGGAAGAAGTTTCGAAGAAGTTCTTCAAAAGGCAATACGAATGCTTGATATTGGTATGTTTGGTTTTTCCGGAAATGAATTTCACTTTGCAGATCTCGACAAAGAACTTTCTGAACCAACCGACAAAAGAGTTTTCGCAATTGCAGAAGCACTAAGACAAGGATATTCTGTAGATAGAATTCACGAGCTTACAAAAATCACCAAATGGTTTTTGTATAAAATGAAAAATATAATCGGACTTGAAAAGAAGCTCGGAGAATTCAGTAACCTTGAATCATTGGATAAAGAAACTTTACTTCGGGCAAAGCAAGCCGGCTTTTCAGATTTACAGATCGCTCAGCTTGTAAACAGCGATGAAATGTCTGTAAGAAGTTACAGAAAATCTCTTGGTGTTGTTCCTGTTGTAAAACAGATTGACACAACTGCTGCTGAGTTTCCTGCTCAAACAAATTATCTTTATCTAACATATCACGGAAATGAAAATGATACTTCGCTCGGTGAAAATGATCAGATAATAGTTCTTGGCAGCGGACCTTATCGCATCGGCTCTTCTGTGGAATTTGACTGGTGCTGCGTAAATGCAGTTAATCAGGTGAACAAAAGCGGATACAAATCAATAATGATTAATTGCAATCCTGAAACTGTAAGCACTGACTATGACATTTGTGACAAACTTTATTTCGAACAACTAACATTAGAACGGGTTCTTGATATTTGTGATAAAGAAAATCCCGTTGGAGTAATTGTTTCAATGGGCGGACAAGTTCCAAACAACCTGGCGATGAAACTTCATAAAGCCGGAATAAAAATTATTGGAACATCTCCCGAGCAAATTGACAATGCAGAAAGTCGGCATAAATTCTCATCAATACTTGATTCAATTGAAGTTGATCAGCCGGAATGGCGCGAAGTAACAACGCTTGAAGATGCAAAAAAATTTGCAAGGAAAGTTGGTTATCCTGTTTTAATAAGACCAAGTTATGTTTTAAGCGGCGCTGCAATGAGTATTGTTCTTACAGAAGATGAACTAGAACTTTATCTCAAAAAAGCAACCGAGTTGAATAAAGAACATCCGGTAGTAATCAGCAAATTCATCACTGATGCTCGCGAAATTGAAGTTGATGCAGTTGCTGATAACGGCGAACTTTTCTGCTATGCAATTGCAGAGCATGTTGAAAATGCCGGCGTTCATTCAGGTGATGCAACAATTGTTCTTCCTCCACAGAGAACATATCTCGAAACGATGAGAAGAGTAAAGCTCATCACTAAAAAAATTGCAAAAGCTCTCGAGATAACAGGACCATTTAACATTCAGTTCATAGCAAAGGATAATGAAGTAAAAGTAATTGAATGCAATCTTCGTGCATCGAGAAGTTTTCCCTTCGTTTCAAAAACCTTAAAAATAAACTTCATAGAAATTGCAACAAGAATAATGCTCGGAGAAAAAGTTCCACGCATTGATAAATCATCATTTGACCTTGATTATGTTGGAGTTAAAGCATCTCAGTTTTCATTCACGAGATTAAAAGGAAGCGATCCGGTACTTGGAGTTGAAATGTCATCAACGGGAGAAGTTGCCTGTCTCGGAGATGATTTTAACGAAGCATTTCTGAAATCTGTTCTTGCAACAGGTTACAGAATTCCTCAGAAAGCTGTTCTGCTTTCAACCGGAACACCTAAAAACAAAGCTGAACTGATTGATGAGTTACTAGTTCTTAAAAAAATGGGATTAAAATTTTACGGGACAAAGGGGACTGCTGATTTTTACAAACACAACGGTGGAATTGATGTAGAGGTTCTATACAGACCTTTCGATAATGTCGAGCCCGGCATTATTACATATTTATCAGAAGGTAAAATTGATCTTGTGATTAACATTCCAAAAACAGCCGAAAAAGTAGAACTCGACAGCGATTACATAATAAGAAGAAAAGCTGTTGATTTAAACATTCCATTACTCACAAATGTTCAGATTGCAAAACGATTCATCAAAGCACTCGAGCAATACCGAATAGATAGTTTACCTGTGAAGAGCTGGGATGAGTATATATAAATCAATCAACATACTATTTCTTATAATACTGCAGGGCTTCAGGTAAATATTTTCTTATATCAGAAATTCTTGTTTCATCCGATGGGTGTGTGCTAAGCCATTCCGGTGGTTTTGCTCCTCCACTCTGCGACATTCTCGTCCAGAAATCAATTGCTGCTTCAGGATTATATCCTGCCATTGCCATAAAAATCAAGCCCATTCTGTCTGCTTCACTTTCGTGGGTTCTACTGAACGGATAGATTACACCAATAGTGCTTCCGATTCCGTAGGCAGCTAAGAAAATATTTCTTGTTGTTTCGGGTTCATCCTGAAGTGCTACAGATAAAGCCATTCCACCGAGTTGCTGAAGCAGTCCGTGACTCATTCTTTCAGCACCGTGCTGAGCAACTGCGTGTGCAATTTCATGTCCCATTACAACTGCTAATCCTGTTTCATCTTTAGTTACAGGTAGTATTCCGGTATAAACAACCACTTTCCCACCGGGCATACACCAGGCATTTATTTCTTCGCTTTCAACAAGATTAAATTCCCATTGATAGCCCTGAAGCTGGTTCATCATATTATTCTTAGCAAAATAATCTTCAACAGCTTTCTGAATATTTATTCCAACTCTTCTGACCATTGAAACTGCTTCTTTATCTTCACTTAATTTACTTTGTCTTAAAAATTCTCCATACTGTTGAAAACTTAAAGCATTAATTTCAGATGCGGGAATAAGACTAAGCTGTTTTCTTCCGGTAATCGGTACGGTGCTGCAATAATAAACCAGTAGTGTGAGAAGGAATATTGATATATAGATTTTTATTCTTTTCATTTTTGTTGCCTTAATAATTTTATTTGCTTAATGTAATATAAGAACTTAAAAAAATTATTTCTCCACTTAATTCTCAACCACAAATTCTGATTTTCGATTAAGGTATATTTGTATATATAAAAATGAATTAAGAGGAAAAAATGCAGATCGGAATTGTAGGGCTTCCTTATTCGGGAAAGACAACTTTATTTCAGACTATTACAAAAACATTGCTTGACCCGACAGAACTTACAAAATCAGAAACACATCAGGCAGTAATAAAAGTGCCGGACAAAAGACTGGATAAGCTTACAGAAATTTTCAATCCCAGAAAAAAGGTTAATGCAACAATTGAAGTTGTTGATGTTGTCGGATTACAAAAGGGAGATTCCGGCTCAACTCAATTCACCGGAAATTTTCTATCCAAAGTAAAAACCAACGATGCACTGGTTCAGGTTGTGAGATTATTTGATAATCCCGCAGTTCCTCATCCCGACGGATCAATTGATATGATGAGAGATATAAACACTTTTGAAACAGAGTTTATTCTTTCTGATATGGCTTTAATTGAAAAAAGAATAGAAAGCATAAAAAAAACTATTCTGAAAACTCAGGATGAAAAACTAAAAAAAGAATTACCGGTACTCGAGAAATGTCTGGAGCTTCTTCAGGAAGAAAAACCCTTGCGTGATCATCAGTTCCACAAAGAAGAATTACAGATGCTGAAAACCTATCAGCTTCTTTCAATCAAGCCGATGTTAATTGCGCTGAACTTCGATGAAACACAAATCAATGATACCGAAAAATATTTGAGTGAGGTTATCAGGCATAAATCGGGACACAATACTAAAATACTGTTCTTCTTTGGAAAGATTGAAATGGAAATGGCTGATTTATCTGATGAAGATGCAAAAGTTTTTATGCAGGATTACGGAATTACTGAATCAGCACTCGATAAACTCATTCGCGAAGCTTATGATTTACTCGGGCTGCAATCTTTCTTCACTGTTGGCGAGGATGAATGCCGCGCCTGGACAATAAGAAAAGGAATGAACGCTCAGGAAGCTGCGGGAGAAATTCACACCGACTTCTTCAAAAAATTTATTCGTGCCGAAGTTGTGCACTATGATGACTTTATTGAGTGCGGCGGCTCATTTGCAAAAGCAAAAGAACTCGGCAAATGGCGATTGGAAGGCAAGGAATATATTGTTAAAGATGGTGATATAATTTCAGTAAGACATAGTTAGATAATTATTGGAAAAATTTTCTTTTCAATCTTAATGACATCACTAAAAATAATATCCGTTGTTTTAATTACAACCGCACTTATTTTTTACAGCATTGGTGTTTGGGCAGAACGACTCGCAAAATTTCTTAAACCCTGGCATGTAATTTTTTTCTGGTCGGGATTTTTATTTGACATTTCCGGAACTTATGCAATGCACTTGCTTGCAACAGGTCCGTTTGATATAACAGAGCCGCACACTCTAACAGGACAAATTGCATTGTGGTTAATGTTTTTCCACGCAGTGTGGGCAACCCATGCAGTAATTAAAAAAGATGAAGCTCTGTTAAAAACTTTTCATCGCTTCAGCATTTTTGTGTGGATGGTTTGGTTAATCCCTTACTTTGGCGGAATGTTTTTAGGAATGAGTAAGTGAATTGTTTTTGCACACACAGTTGAAAGGCGAACATTAATTATTTGGTTTAATTGTGAGCACAAATTAATTCCCGAAATTTTTTCGGGCTTATTATCAATCATTCATAGGAGGCACTATGTTAATAATTCGTGATGTGTTCAGAACAAAACCGGGGAAAGCAAAAGAGCTTGTTAATAAGTTCAAGCTTGTTATTCCTTATATGAAGCAGCAGGGATTTAACAATCCTAAAATTATGACTGATGTTGTTGCCGGCTACTGGACTGTTGTTCTGCAGGGAGAAGTTGAAAGTCTTGCTGTTTTTGAAAAACACGAGGGCTTTACTTCTCAACCCGGAGTAAGAGATATTATGCAGGGATATATGGACCTTGTTGATAACGGCTACCGTGAAGTTTATAAATTAGAGAACTGATATTTGATTGATCCGACTTTAATGATAAACTAAAAATTCAAAAGCTAATTTTACACACCCCGCCTAAAGGCTCTCCCCTCTCGAGCCGGCCCCGGTTTATCGGGGAGGGGAAGAGCGGAGCGAAGGGGTGTGTTTTAAGCTATAAATATTGGTGGTAACACAGAAAGAATTTTATCTGACTTCTTTAGATTATGTTTCATACAAAGTATCCTTACATTCTCTGCTGTCAGGCTTGTTCCACCTTTTGAAAAGGGTAAGTCGTGATCGAAATGTAGGTTTTCTTTTGCACCGCTCGTCGTAACTCGTGCTAATTTCATATCTAATATTAAAAAATTAAAAGTAAATGTTAAAAACGGGGAATGAACTTTTGTGCAACAAAGATTTTCTTAGTTTACTCTGTTATCTCTCCGCTTCCTCTGTGGTTAAGGGCAGTTTACCAATTGAGAACCAGGAGGGTTATTTGGCTCTGTTTTATGGAATGATAAAGCTTTAGTTAGGAATCTGTTTTTCGCTCTACAGAGCCGGCAAATTACCCCTCTTAACCCGATAACAAAAGTTACTGCAGAAGTCTTATGAAAATTCCCTGATAAGTATTAGCATCCGCAGTATCTTTTGCTATCAGGTTGTAATATGAATATTTGCGTAATCCTATTTGAGCAATATCATTTTTCTTGTTTCAGAAAAAGCTCCGGCTTTCAATGAGTAAAAATAAATTCCTGATGTAAGTTTACTTGGCTCAAAATCAACCTCGTAAGTTCCTGGTGATTTGAATTCATCTACCAATGTTGCAACTTCATTACCAAGAACATCAAAAACTTTAAGGGATACCTTACTGACACCTGATACTTGATACTGGATTCTGGTTGATGGATTGAACGGATTAGGATAGTTTTGAAAAAGCTCAAAACCTTTCACAGTAATATTTTCTTCTTCAACATTTGTTTGATTACAAATTACTTCATTAAGTTTTTTCCAGATTAGATTGTTCAGATAAACAGAAACTTCTGTTGAACTATCCGGCGCATTGCCCATTCTTACTAAAACTAATCCAAGCGAAGGAACAACATTTAGCGTTTGTCCGTTTTTACCAAGAGCAGCAATCATGTCTGATGGAGCATCCGGTGCCCAGCTTCCGTTAAAAACAAATTGAGTTCCGGGCAGCATAAAAGATTCTTTGCCTGCAAGCCACCATAAATATCCGTATGACTTATTAAGCTGCTGCGAAGTATTGATCATAGAGTTAAAATAATTGGTGTCGTGTAAAAGTGTATCGCCATCCCAGACTGCATTATTCTGAATTAAAATTCCATATCGCGCCATACTTTTTGCATTGCTGTAGTAAACATT
>FWPU01001304.1_pt1 | contig 54824 bp, 40 predicted proteins | sample 2228361 | NCBI WGS metagenome assembly FWPU01 (sample SAMEA103939777, study PRJEB20133) | metagenome | reverse complement strand
GCACCGGTGACGGCGGTGGTGGACGCCCCGCCGTCGGAAGCAGCAACCAAACAATCGTGTTCAGCAATCGCGTCAGTTGTCAAGGTACGACATGCGCACCCTCACTGAATGACGAGTGTTTTTAACGCCACGTTTGTTGATATTGGGAGATGCTCCCTAGAAAGGAGGTGATCCAGCCGCACCTTCCGGTACGGCTACCTTGTTACGACTTCGTCCCAGTCGCGGCCCCTGCCCTCGGCCGCTGCCTCCCGCTGCGCGAGTTAGCACACGGACTTCAAGCATTGGCCACTCCCATGACGTGACGGGCGGTGTGTACAAGGCCCGGGAACGTATTCACCGCGCCATGGCTGATACGCGGTTACTAGCAACTCCGCCTTCACGGGGGCGAGTTGCAGCCCCCGATCTGCACTGAGACCACGTTTGGGCGATTAGCTCCGCCTTGCGGCTTGGCGACGCATTGTCGTGGCCATTGTAGCGTGTGTGTCGCCCCGGACGTCAGGGCCATGCTGACTTGACGTCATCCGCGCCTTCCTCCGCCGGTCACGGCGGCAGTCTCGGTAGACACGGGTAACTACCGACGCGGGTTGCGCTCGTTGCGGGACTGAACCCAACATCTCACGACACGAGCTGACGACAGCCATGCAGCACCGGTGACGCACCCTCGAAGGCGACCGCCTTTCGCCGGTCTGCAGCGTCATGTCAAGTCCGGGTAAGGTTCTTCGTGTTGCGTCGAATTAAACCACACGCTCCGCTGCTTGTGCGGGCCCCCGTCAATTCCTTTGAGTTTTAAGCTTGCGCTCGTAGTCCCCAGGCGGCCGACTTACCGCGTGAGCTAAGGCGCCCAGCGCGCTCACGCGCGCCAAACGCCGAGTCGGCATCGTTTACGGCGTGGACTACCCGGGTATCTAATCCGGTTTGCTCCCCACGCTGTCGCGCCGCAGCGTCAGGTCGAGCCCAGGCAGCCGACTGCTCCACTGGCGTTCCTCCGGATCTCTACGCATTTCACCGCTCCACCCGGAATTCCGCTGCCCTCTGCTCGCCTCCAGTCGGTTCGTATCGGCGCGCCTCGCCCCGTTAAGCGGGGCGCTTTCAGCGCCGACGCAACCGACCGCCTTCGCGCCCTTTACGCCCAGTAACTCCGGACAACGCTTGCCCCCTCTGTCTTACCGCGGCTGCTGGCACAGAGTTAGCCGGGGCTGCTTCTGGTGGTACCGTCCTGTTCGTCCCACCCGAAAGGAGTTTACAACCCGAAGGCCGTCGTCCTCCACGCGGCGTTGCTCCCTCAGGCGTGCGCCCATTGGGGAAAATTCCTTGCTGCTGCCTCCCGTAGGAGTCTGGGCCGTGTCGCAGTCCCAGTCTGCCTGGCCGTCCTCTCAGACCAGGTACCCGTCACTGGCTTGGTGCGCCGTTACCACACCAACTACCTGATGGGCCGCAGGCCCCTCCCGGAGCGCCCGAAGGCTTTCCTCCGTAGAGCGTATGCGGGATTGTCCCGTCTTTCGACGGGGTATCCCCCACTCCGGGGCAGGTCACCCACGTGTTCCTCAGCCGTTCGCCACGCAGCCGACCGAAGTCGCTGCGTTCGACTTGCATGCATTAGGCACGCCGCCAGCGTTCGTCCTGAGCCAGGATCAAACTCTACATTGCTGGACTACTGCGCGATGTGTCACCACGCTTGCTTGTCAAGGTGCCGGATGCGGCGGGGAATAAAAAACTAGCGCCACGAAATGTGACCCTAGCTGGGTAGGCGAAGCGCCCGTGAGTTGTCAGGTCTACCGCTGGGGTGAGACCGTTGCCCGCTCGCAACGTGGGGTAGTATAGGCGATCTGGCGCCGTTTGTCAAGTGGGAATGACGGCAGGGCATTTAGCGCATCAGGATACGCAATAGCGCTGTCTGCACCCCGCCGACGCGCCGGCGGCAGAGCGGGGATGTTGGCCGTGTCGCCGATGATAGGTTTCCATTGCTGGTTGAGAAAGACGGCACGAGGGACATGGCGAACAGGAGTGTGCGATCCATGAGCGCAGCCTTTGTGAACTTCGCGTGTGTGTGGCGCAATCATCACGCGATCACTTGCCTGACAGAGGCGTATCTTCTCCTGGTCGCCGACAAAGAGGACATTTTATGAAAGTATGCCCTTACTCTTCGCGCGTTCTGGCAGACCTGTTATACTGGTGATGGCTGCCGGTGATATGGGGGCGCACATGTGGTCGATTCTGCTGTCGTTGCTGATTGGTGGCGGATTGCTGGCCAGTTTTGGCGCAAACTGGCGACGGCTCCAGCGCATTCCGCGTTTGGCGTCACCATGCCTGCCTGCTGATCCACCGTTCATCTCGATCTTGATTCCGGCGCGCAACGAAGAACGGGCCATTCGACGGTGCGTGAGCGCGGCGCTGGCGCAGCGTTATCCGCACTTCGAGGTGGTGGTGGTTGATGATGGTTCAACCGATCGCACGCCGCTGATCCTGGCCGATCTGGCCGCTGGCGACGCTCGCCTGCGTGTCGTGCAGGGGCGGCCTTTGCCGCCGGGCTGGGTTGGAAAATGTCATGCCTGTCAGCAGGCCAGCGCGGTTGCCCGCGGCGAATGGTTGCTCTTCCTCGATGCTGACACTGCCCCGGCGCCCGATCTGGCTGCTGCGCTACTCTCGCACGCGCTGGCCACTGATGGCGACATGGTCACCATCTTTCCCTTCCTCGAGTTGGGGTCTTGGGCTGAACGGCTGGTCTTGCCGCCGTTCATTGCCCTGATTGTGTCGATTTTTCCCTTTGAACGATTGGCCCAACCTGATGTGCGACCTGAAGAGGTGCTGGCTAATGGCCAGTGTATCTTTGTGCGTCGCGCTGCTTACGATGCGATCGGCGGTCACAGTGCGGTGCGCGGCGAGGTGCTCGAAGATGTGCGACTGGGGCAAACGTTGCGCGCGGCTGGCTTTACCGTGCGTGGCGCAGTTGGGCTTGAGTATCTGACGGTGCGGATGTATACCAGTGCCGCCGAGGTTGCCGAGGGACTGATGAAGAATGCCTCGGCTGGCTCGCGCAGCGGCGGTTGGCGGTCGTTGACCGGTATGAGCCTGTTGCTTGCGCAGGCGTATGGGCCGTGGATGTTGTTTCTCGCCGGGTTGGCAGGTGCGCCATCGATTGCCGCAACGGTAGCTATGAGCGCTGGTATAGTGTCGTGGCTGGCTGGGTTGCTCTTCTGGGGTACGCTTTATCGCCAGTTCTATCGCCTCAGCCCCTGGTATGCGTTGCTGTGGCCGACCGGTTTGTTGATGTATCTGTTTATCGCTGGCTACGGCATTCTGCGCGTTCAGTTCGGTCGTGGCGTGACCTGGAAGGGACGACGGTATGCGGGGTGATGGACGAGCGAGCCGGCATGATTACGCCGGCTCGCCGTGTGGTCGATCAGGCTAGCTTGAAATCGACGTGCAGGAACTTGCGGGTGACCGGATGCCGTTGCACGACGTAGATCACAACCGGATAGGTGGTTCCTTCGATGTCGAGGGTGAATGAATCCCCCTTCGGCACGGTGCGGTAGATCTGCTCAAAGTCGCGCTCATTGACTTGAATCGCAGTCGTCTCAACCCCTTTGCCGTAGAAGTTGGCCGGAATGATGCCTTCGCGGCGCAGCGTCTTGACCTTTTTGCCGAAAATGTGGCGGCGTTGTGATTGGAGGGTAACGTTGGCCATTGTGCAACCTCTCTTTGATGTTTACGGAGGGGAGAAGCCGGCCCGTTGCCAGCCCGAGACCCTCCGAACGATCCAAACGGCAAGTATAGCACAACATGTGCCGGCGCAGTTCAGGTTTACACCTGTGGTGCGAGGGGTTGAGCGCCCGTGTCGCATGATCCAACTGCCGGAAGACTGAGGGCGAGTATTGCTTGCATGCAACGACGGCAATCTGCATTGACCGCCGACGTTGCCTCTACCGAACCCAGCATCTCGCATGTTCACGATGGAGAAAGGTGCGTGCTTGTTGCCGATGTTGTGATCCATCTTGCCGGGCCGACCGCCGGTCGCGATCGCGCCTTTTCGTATCGCGTGCCTGATCATTTGCGCGCAACGATCACGGTTGGTCATCTGGTCTGGGCGCCGCTGCGCCAGCAACAGGTGCAAGGGGTGGTGATCGATCTGCACCAGCGCGTCCGCGCCGACTTGCGCGATCTGATCGATCTGGTTGATCCTGACATCTCTATCCCGCCGTCTGGTCTGCAATTAGCGCGCTGGGTCGCTGCCGCTTACCACGCGCCGTTGGCTGCTGCGCTTGATCTTTGTCTGCCGCCGGGTATTGATCAGCGCGCGATGACCACATGGCGGGCAACCGCAGCAGGTCTGGCCTGCGAACCGGGTTCATTGCCTGAGCGCGAACGCGCCATTCTCTTCTATCTTTGCCGTCATGGCGAACAGAGTGAAGCCGAATTGCGCGCGGCATTGCGCGGCAGCGATGCTGATCTGCGCGCAGCGTATCAGGCATTGGCTGAGCGTGGGTTGATTACCCGCGGCGTTCGCATCGACCCGCCACGGGTGCGCCCGCGCTACGAGCAGGTGGTGCAGCTTGCCGTGTCAAACCTCACCGAGGCGTTGGCGACGGTAGCGCGCGCGCCCCGCCAGGCCGCGACGCTGCGCTGGCTGGCTGCCTATCAGGGCGCCGACTTGCCAACCGTAACGGAAGTGCGTCAGGCGACCGGGATTTCACCGATGGGCTTGCGGGCGCTGGCGCGGCGGGGCTGGATCATTCTGCACCGCCGCGAGCTACGGCGCGATCCGCTGGCGACGCTGTCAGTGCCGCCCGATCTGCCGCCGCCGCTGACCCCGGCCCAGCGCGCGGCGTATGAGACGATCGTTGCGAGTCTTGAAGCCGGCGCCGGTGGCCGTTTCCTGCTGCACGGCATTACCGGCAGCGGCAAAACCGAGGTCTATCTGCGCCTGATCGCGCGCGCTTTGCGCCTTGGCCGACAGGCGCTGGTGCTGGCGCCGGAGATTGCGCTGACAGCGCAGTTGATCCGTCGCTTTGCTGCGCGCTTCGGCGATCAGCTCGCCGTATTGCACAGCGGTCTCAGCGACGGTGAGCGATACGATGAGTGGCGTCGGTTGCGGCGCGGCGAAGCGCGCCTTGTGATCGGTTCGCGCTCGGCCTTGTTTGCCCCGTTGCCGGAGTTAGGGCTGGTGATTGTTGATGAGGAGCACGAGCCGGGTTACAAGAGCGATGCCACGCCGCGCTACCATGCCCGTGATGTCGCTCTGCAACTGGCCGATCTCGCGGGCGTGACCGTCGTCCTTGGCAGCGCGACACCCAGCGTCGAGAGTTTTTACGCTGCCCGCCAGGGCGTGTTGCGGCTGGTGCAGCTTCCTGAGCGTATCGGCGCGCATATGGGCGATGATGGCCTGATCCAGCGCCGTCCGCTCCCCTTGCCGCCGGTGCGGATCATCGATATGCGTCGTGAGTTGCAACAGGGCAACACATCGATCTTCTCGGCTGCGCTCCAGCATGCGCTGGCAGCAACCCTGGCGCGCGGTGAGCAGGCGCTGCTCTTCCTCAATCGCCGGGGCGCCGCTTCGTTTGTCCTGTGCCGCGATTGTGGCTTTGTGCCGCGTTGCGAACGTTGTTCCAGTCCGCTGACAGTCCACTATGACAGCGACCCGTCAGCGACCGATGCGCCCGTTCAGATGTTGTTCTGCCACTCGTGCGGCCAGCGCGCGCTGGCGCCGGTGGTGTGCCCGCAGTGCCTGAGCCGGCGCATTCGCGCCATTGGCGCGGGCACGCAACGGGTGGTTGAAGCAGTGCGCGAACTCTTCCCGCAGGCGCGGGTGGCGCGCTGGGATCGCGATAGTGTGGTCGGCAAAAACGCTCATCACGAGTTGCTAGAGGCCATGCTGTCGCATCAGATCGATGTGCTGGTCGGCACCCAGATGATCGCGAAGGGGTTCGATCTGCCGTTGGTGGCGCTGGTAGGCATCGTGCTGGCCGATACCGGTCTGTATCTGCCCGATTTTCGCAGTGGCGAACGCGCATTTCAACTCTTGACTCAGGTCGCTGGTCGGGCAGGGCGGCGCAGCGAAGGAGCGCAGGTGATCATCCAGACCTACCAGCCCGACCACTATGCCATCCAGGCCGCGCGTGAACACGATTATGCGGCGTTTTTCCGCGAAGAGATTGCGTTTCGCCGCAGCCTGGCGTACCCGCCATTTGGTCGCCTGATCCGCTTTGTCACCAGCGCATCCAGCGAGGTAGCCTGTCAGCGGCAGGCCGAGCGGCTGGCATCTGCCTTACAGCGCTACATCACCGAACGCGATCTGATCGGCTGGCGTCTGATTGGCCCGGCTCCCGCGTTTTTCCGCCGCCAGCGCGGTCGCTGGCGCTGGCATCTGCTCTTGCGCGTGCCGCCAGGTGCCAATCACCACGAGATTGCCGCAGCGCTTGCTGCCTGTGGCTCGCTCGCAGGGTGGGTGGTCGATATTGATCCGGCGCATGTGTTGTGATTAATTTGACATAATTTAATCGAGATAGTCAGCCAAAACCGTCTTCGGCGATCAGGCGACAGGTCACTGCGCGCCGGATCAGGCCCCTGCGCGCGCAAGTGGAGCAGGCTGCACTCGCGCGTCACTGCTCAATCGTGGTTGAACAACAACCTCATTCGTAAGCGCCGTCCTCATTGAGCGCGTTCTCTAACACATTGCTAACATTGCGCTGATGACCATCTAATATCGCTTTCTTATCTAGACAGGTGTACGCCTGTTTGAATCATCACGCAAGACCGGTGAACCCCTTGCGGGCGCCGGTCTGAGTTGACGATCAAGGAGGTGGTACGCCATGACGATGGATCTCGGCCTGCTGATCCTGCAAGTGGTCATCGGTTTGCTGATGATGGGGCATGGCGCTCAGAAGCTCTTCGGCTGGTTTGGCGGTCATGGTCTCCGCGCAACTGCCGACTGGCTGGCGGGCATGGGGCTGCGCGCGCCGCGCTTCTGGGCGTTGATGGCCGGTCTGGCTGAGTTCGGTGGCGGTCTGCTCTTCGCCCTTGGCCTCTTCCATCCGATTGGCCCGCTGGCGATCATCGCTGTCATGATCGCAGCGATCGCGCTCGTCCACTGGTCGAATGGCCTGTGGATCAGCAACGGCGGCAGCGAGTATTCGCTGGTGCTGACCGTGCTGGCCGCAGTGATGGGCCTGTGGCAACCTGGCGCTTACACGCTTGACCGCTACTTCGGAATCGCCTTACCGCAACCGCAAACCTTCTGGATTGGCCTGATCGTCGTGCTGGTTGGTCTGGCCTTCGCGCTCTTCAATCGGCAACGCCGGCCCGCGGCAACGCCGCAAAGCGCCGGTCAGACCGCCAGTTAAGTGGCGCGTGGGGCGTCGTCTCGGCGGCGCCCCAAACGGCGACATAGCGTAAAGTAAGGAGGTTGGCTGTGCACGTCAAACCGTTGCATGACCGTGTCGTTGTCAAACCCAAGCCGCGTGAAGAAAAGACCAAAGGCGGTATCTTCCTGCCTGACACGGCCAGCAAAGAGCGCCCGATGGAAGGCGAAGTCATTGCCGTCGGGCCGGGACGGCGCGCCGATGATGGCAAGCTGATCCCGATGACCGTGAAAGCCGGGCAACACGTGATCTTCGCGAAGTATGCCGGCACCGAGTTCAAGATCGACGACGAGGAATACCTGATTTTGCAGGAGAAGGACATTCTCGGCATCATTGAGGAGTAAGCGATATGGCGAAGCAACTGATCTTCGATCAGCAAGCCCGTACAGCGCTCAAACACGGTATTGATACTCTGGCCCTCGCCGTAAAGACGACGCTCGGCCCGCGCGGTCGTAACGTTGCGCTCGATAAGAAGTGGGGCGCGCCGACCGTCACCCACGATGGTGTCAGCGTCGCGAAAGAGATTGAACTCAAAGACCCATTCGCCAATCTGGGGGTGCAACTGCTCAAGCAGGCTGCTGTCAAGACCAACGACGTTGCCGGTGATGGCACAACGACCGCAACCGTTCTGGCGCAGGCCATTATCAACGAGGGGTTGAAGCTGGTAGCGGCTGGCGCCAACCCGATGCTGCTCAAGCGTGGGCTGGACAAGGGCGGGCAGGCGCTGGTTGCCCGTATCCGCGAGCAGGCGATTACCCTCAAGACTCGCGACGAGATTCGCAATGTAGCCACTATCTCGGCGCAGGATGCTGAGGTGGGTGAATTGCTGGCGACCGTCATGGACAAGATTGGCCGTGACGGAGTCGTAACGGTAGAAGAGGGCAAGAGCACCCATCTTGAGCACGAGCTGGTCGAGGGCATGCAGTTCGATCGCGGTTACATCTCGCCCTACTTCATCACCGACTCGGCCCGCATGGAGGCGGTGCTCGATGATCCCTACATTCTGATTACCGACAAGAAGATCAGCTCGATCAAAGACCTGCTGCCCATTCTGGAAGCGGTGCTGAGCAGCGGCAAGAAGGATCTGCTGGTCATCGCCGAAGATGTCGATGGCGAGGCGCTGGCGACGCTGGTCGTCAACAAGCTGCGCGGCACGCTCAATGCGCTGGCCGTCAAGGCGCCGGGCTTCGGCGATCGGCGCAAGGCCATGCTGCAAGATATCGTCATCCTCACCGGCGGCACTGTCATCTCTGAAGAGATTGGCCGCAAGCTCGAAAGCGCCACTCTGCAAGACCTGGGCCGCGCGCGTCGCGTGAAGGCCGACAAAGACAACACGGTGATCGTCGAAGGCCATGGCGACAAGCAGGCCATTCAGGCGCGCATCGCGCAGCTCAAGCAGCAGATCGAAACCACCACATCAGACTATGACCGCGAGAAGCTGCAAGAGCGGGTCGCGAAGCTGTCTGGCGGCGTTGCCGTGATCAAGGTTGGCGCGCCGACCGAGCCGGCCATGAAGGAGCGCAAGGCGCGCGTTGAAGACGCGCTCAACGCCACCCGCGCCGCGGTCGAGGAAGGCATTGTGCCTGGCGGCGGCGTCGCGCTGCTCAACGCTATCCCGGCGCTTGACAATGTCACCACGCAATTCGAGGAAGAGCGCATGGCGCTCAATGTTCTGCGCCGCGCCCTCGAAGAGCCGCTCCGCCAACTGGCGACCAATGCGGGTGAAGATGGCTCGGTTGTGGTCGAGAATGTGCGCAACGAGCAGCGGAAGCGCAACAACCATCACTACGGCTACGATGTAATGACCGGCGCTTACGTCGATCTGATGGAGGCCGGTATCATCGATCCGGCCAAGGTGGTGCGCTCGGCCCTCGAGAACGCGATCAGCGTGGCCGGCATGGTGCTGACCACCGAGGCGCTGATCGTTGACGCGCCCGAACCGAAGAAGAATAGCAACACGCCATCGATGCCGGACGATGACTTCTAGTCGCGCCAGTTGACAACGCCCCGACAAGAACCTTTGTTTGGAAGGTATCCTGTCGGGGCGTTGTTACTTATTAAGGATGGGCTACACTCGCGTAATATACTCGCCGGTGCGGGTGTCAATTTTCAGCACATCACCCTCATTGATAAACCCAGGCACCTCAATCACCGCGCCCGTCTCCAGGGTTGCCGGTTTGGTCACGTTGGTTGCCGTATCACCGCGCACGGCCACCGTCGTCTCTACGACCTTCAGAGTCACGAAGATCGGCAACTCGACGCCGATGATCGTCTCTTTTTCAGCGTCGTAGACCAGATCAACCGTTTCATTCTCTTTCATAAAACGGGCTGCATCGCCAACCATCTCCGCCGATACCGGGATCTGGTCGAAGGTGTTGTTATCCATGAAGATAAAACTATCGCCTTCCCGGTACAGATACTGCATCGGACGCCGCTCGATGCGCACGATGTCGATGTCGGCGCCGGCCCGCACCCGATCTTCAATCACCTTCCCGGTCGTCAGGCTCTTCAGCTTCATCCGCACGAACGCGCGCCAGTTGCCCGGCGCTACGTGCTGAAATTCTACTACCTGATACAGATCGTTGTTGTAACGAATCACCATGCCGTTGCGCAAATCAGAAGTTGTTCCCGCTGCCATTGCAATATGCTCCTTACGATTCTTCACGCTTGTGACAACACAATACAGACCGGGGAGGCGTTCGCTGCCCGGCGAATGGTATCACTATAGGCGGATTCCGGATTCTGCGCAAGTTGGCGGGTGAGACGGATGAATCAGCGTTCTTTAGCCTGGATAGCACTTACCTTTGCTGACCGAGAATGAACGCGAGCGAAGATCCATCAGCTCACCCTTGGTGAACTTCGTGTCTCTGTAGTGCGATCGTCGGGCGAACGCTCCTGGCGGATGCACATCTTCACCGTGATTGCTGACGGAATGAAAATATGTGAAAGCGCGTCACCTCGCTGTATGCTCCGGGTCGCGCAGTAGTTTCACCGTTTTCCGCGCAATTATTCGGCTCGCTGTTGCGCTCGCCACTCCCACCCGCAGGTTCCGGCTAACGACGGATGGATGCTGGCATAGACTCGGGTACAATACCTGATATGCCTGCACAATCTGCCTCCCCATGACGGGGCGTGGGCGTTGATCGGGTTTCGCCCGGTGAACGCAGCGTTGTTGGATCGACCTGGAGCCGCTTCATGAAACTCGTCTTGCCTGCTCTTCTCCGCGATGAATTGTTGCCGCGCATTGCCCCGATCGCGCCTGATGCGACGATCGTCTGGTTCGATCAGCATGGCCACACTGTCGAGCCGATCGCCGACGCTGATGTGCTCTTACGCTGGTTTTTTTCCCGCGAGCAGTTGGCTGACCTGGTGCGGCAGATGCCGACGCTGCGCTGGCTTCACATCCCTCGCGCTGGCGTCGATGACTCGCTCATTCCTGAAGTGGTCGAACGCGACATCATCGTCACCAATTCCGCCGGAGTGCATGCCATTCCAATCAGCGAGTTTGTGATGTTGTTTGCCCTCAGTCACGTTAAGCAGGCTGCTCGTTTGCATCAGTTGCAGGCCGCTCGCCAGTGGCGTGAGCGCGATTGGCATCTGCGCGAGCTGGCCGGTTTGACCATGCTGATCATCGGTCTCGGTCAGATCGGTCAGGCGATTGCAGAACGGGCCAGCGCGTTCGGGATGCGAGTCTGGGGATCGCGGCGCAGTCCGCGTCCGGTTCCCGGCGTTGAACGGGTCGTCGGTGAGGGAGAATGGCGCTCGCTGCTGCCGCAGGCCGATATGGTCGTCATCGCGACACCGCTCACGCCGCACACGCGGGGCATGTTCGGTCATGCCGAACTGGCGTTGATGAAGCCGGATGCTTACCTGATCAACATCGCCCGCGGCGAAATTGTCGATGAGGCGGCGTTGATCGATGCGCTGCGCGAGCGTCGCATTGCCGGCGCGGGTCTTGATGTCTTCGCCCGCGAGCCGCTGCCGCCCGATAGCCCGCTCTGGGAGCTGCCAAATGTCTTTGTGACGCCTCATATCTCGTGGAGTTCACCGCAGGTGCGGCCACGGACACTTGATCTTTTTGCGGCGAATTTGCGAGCTTTTCTTCATGGTCAACCGTTGGTGAATGTGGTTGATAAACAGTCCGGTTATTAGTCCCGACGCATCGGGTTGCGCTGTCACCTTGCAAGGAGTTACGCATGACGACCACTGCTCATCGCCTCGAGTCACTCTTTACCGCTCGCGTCCGCGAAGTCGTTCCCCCGCTGTTTGGCGCTGCTGGCGAACCGGTGCGTCCTCTCATCAGTCTGGCCTACGGTCTGGCCGATCCGGCGCTCTTTCCCCGCGCCGAGCTGATGGCGGCGGCAGCCGAGGTGATCGCTCACGAAGCGCCTGAGGCCTTGAACTATGCGATGTCGTATCCCGGCCTGAACGAACAGATTGTCGAGCGATTGCGCGCGGAAGGTGTTGATGCGCAGCCGGAGCGGGTGCTGGTTGGCTATGGCTCAGGCCAGATTCTGGCCCTCTTGCCGGAAATCTTTATCGAGCCAGGCGATCCGGTGATCATCGAGGGGCCGAGTTTTCTCGGCGCGGTTAAGCGGTTTGTGCAGTCGGGCGCCCGTCTGATCACGGTGCCGGTCGATGCCGAGGGGATGAATGTCGATGCGCTGGCCGATGCGCTCAATCAGCTTGCGGCGCGCGGGCAGCGCCCCAAATTCATCTACACTATTCCCACCTTCCACAACCCCACCGGCGCGACGCTGTCGCTGGCGCGGCGGCGGCGGCTGGTGGCGCTTGCTGCCGAGTATGGCGTGCCGGTGGTGGAAGACGATGCCTACATCGATCTGCGCTTCACCGGCGAGCCATTGCCGTCGCTGGCCGCGCTTGATCAGGATGGCTGGGTGATCCGGGTGGGAACGTATTCCAAAATCCTGGCGCCGGGTCTGCGCATCGGCTGGGTGCATGCGCGGCCAGAGATTATCGATCGCCTATTGATGGTCAAAGCTGAGGGCACGACTGGCCCCTTCATTACCCGCGTGGTCGCGCGCTTCAGCGCAGCAGGTCGGCTTGAGCGCCACATCGCAGTCCTCCGCCAGCATTACGCGCATAAGTGCGCAGTGATGACAGCGGCGATCCGGCGCTGGTTTCCGGCTGAGACGCGCTTCATTGTGCCCGAAGGCGGCTTCTTCATCTGGGTGCAGCTCCCGGCTGGGGTCAGCGCGCGCGCGCTGCAGGAAGCGGCTCGCGCGCGTGGCGCCGAGTTTCTCCCCGGCACAGCCTGCTTTGCCGAACCAGACCGCGGCGATGATGCGATCCGGCTGGCCTTCAGCTTCCAGAGCAGCGAACGGATCGAAGAGGCGATTGCTCACATCGGCGCCGCCTTTGCTGATGTGGGATAAGCCCGTCGGCGCGCGCCAGCAGAGCGGCGGCACTCGCCGCTCTGCCCTTCCTCGTTCCCCCTACCCTTGCTTCCAGGCTATCGTGCGGTTGACAACGGGCTGGTCATCGGCGATCTGACCATCGCGCATGCTGATGATCCGCTCGGCATGCTGGGCGACATCGTGTTCGTGGGTAACCAGAATGACCGTGATCCCCTGCTCGGCGTTCAGTCGCTGAAAAATGCCCATAATCTCGGCGCCGGTGCGACTATCGAGCGCGCCGGTTGGTTCATCGGCCATGATGATGCGCGGTTCATTCACCAGCGCGCGGGCGATGGCCACACGCTGTTGCTGGCCGCCGGAAAGCTCGTTGGGTCGGTGATGGAGCCGATCGCTCATTCCAACCGCTTCCAGCGCGGCTCGCGCCCGCTCGTGACGGTCGGGACGTCCGCGTCCGTAGAGCATCGGCAGCTCGACATTGCGCAGCGCTGTGGTGCGCTGCAACAGCATGTATTGCTGGAAGACGAAGCCAATCTTCTCGTTGCGAATGATTGCCAGCTCGTCGTCGCTCAGATCGCCGACATTGACGCCTTCCAGCAGATATTCGCCCGATGTAGGCCGGTCGAGACAACCGATGATATTCATCAAGGTGCTCTTGCCGCTGCCCGATGGCCCCATGATGGCGACCATTTCGCCCTGCCGGATCGCGAGCGAGACGCCGCGCAGCGCATGCACTTCGGTCTCGCCCATGATGTACGTTTTGGTGATGTTGCGTAACTGAATGAGTGGTTCCATCGTGATGTTGCCTCGAAATCTATGCTGCTCTCTGCATTGTACCTTTGGAGACGCCGGCTGTCACGCCAGGTGTCTGCATCCTCATACACGTTCACGAACGATCATCACCATCTGCGAACAGAGGAAGATGGGTAGATGACAACGGGCGATCGCCTGATAATCGCGCCACAAAGACGCGAACTCTACCAGGGTCGCGCTGACGGTTCGCATATCACGGTTCGTTCTACCCTATCCATCCTCTTGTTCGTTCACCTCACGCACATGCCGCCACTGGCAGCCGTACAGGATGTTTCGCGAAGGTGTATCCATCAGTGCGCCTGCGCAGCGGCATCACTCCTGAGAGCAGGGGATAGCCGATCCATGTCAGCATTGGCAGCCCCGCAGGAGCGTTCATTGCCCGGAGCGGCGTTTCAGCCCTGCGTCGCCTGTCGTCGCGGCGAAGGCTGGTATAATAGTAACAATATGACGCTGTGTTGTTCGTATTTGTTGAGGAACGTATGACCGATCCGACCGCCGCGCGTCCGCGAGAAATGGATAAAGCCTACGAGCATCGTCTTGTCGAGCAGCGGCTCTACGAGTGGTGGGAGCGCAGCGGCCTGTTTGCGCCGCGTCCCGATGCGCCTCGCCCACCGTTTGTCATCTCAATCCCGCCGCCGAACGTCACGGGTGAGCTGCATCTCGGTCACGCCATGTTCGTCGCGATCGAAGATCTCTTGATCCGCTGGCGCCGCATGCAGGGCTATCAGACATTGTGGGTGCCGGGGACTGACCATGCCGGTATTGCGACCCAGAGTCAGGTCGAGAAGCTTCTGTTGAGCGAAGGCACTTCACGGCAGGCGGTTGGGCGTGAAGAGTTTCTGCGCCGCACCTGGGAGTGGAAAGAGAAGTACGGCGGCGAGATTACGCGCCAGTTGCGGCGGCTGGGCGCATCGTGCGACTGGTCACGCGAACGGTTTACGCTCGATCCCGGCCTGTCGCGGGCCGTTCATACCGCGTTCAAGCGGCTCTACGACGATGGCCTGATCTATCGCGGCACCTACCTGGTGAACTGGTCGCCCAAATTGCAGACCGCTGTGAGCGATCTCGAAGTCGAATACGAAGAGCGCAATGTGTCGATCTGGTACGTGCGCTATCCGGTGCGCACTGCCGATTGGTCTGGCCCGGCGGCGCCGTGGGGATCGGGACGCTGGGCTGAGGGCGCGACCGAGTTCATTACCGTGGCGACCACCCGGCCAGAGACGATTCTGGGCGATACCGCAGTGGCGGTCGCTCCCGGTGATGCCCGCTATGCCGGTCTGGTGGGGAAAGAGGCGATCCTGCCCGCGCTGGGGCGGCTTATTCCGATCATCGTTGACGCCTATGTTGATCCGGAGTTCGGCTCAGGCGCAGTGAAGATCACGCCAGCGCACGACAAGAATGACTACGAGGTTGGCAGGCGGCATCACCTGCCGATGATCAACATTCTCAACCCCGATGCCACCATCAACGAAGCGGGCGGGCCGTATGTCGGTTTAGACCGGTTTGAGTGCCGCAAGGCGATTCTGGCCGATCTCGAACGGGAGGGGTTGCTGGTCAAGACGGAACCGCACAAGATGAATGTCGGCATCAGCCAGCGCGGTGGCGAGGTGATCGAGCCGTTGCTTTCTGAGCAGTGGTTTGTGCGCGCGCGACCGCTGGCCGACCTGGCAATCGCCGCCGTGCGTGATGGGCGAGTGCGGATCGTGCCCGAACGATTCGAGAAGGTCTACTTCCACTGGCTGGAAAACATCGAAGACTGGTGTATCTCGCGCCAGTTGTGGTGGGGCCATCGCATTCCCGTCTGGTACATGCCCGATGGCTCGATTGTCGTGCCTGATCCCGATGAGCCGCCGCCTGCGGAAGGTGTGCAAGACCCCGATGTGCTCGATACCTGGTTCAGTTCTGGGCTGTGGCCCTTCAGCACGCTGGGCTGGCCTGACGATACCGAAGACTACCGGCGCTTCTATCCCACCAGCGTCATGGAGACGGGGTATGACATCCTCTTCTTCTGGGTGGCGCGCATGATGATGATGGGCTGCTATTTGACCGGTCAGCCGCCTTTCCACACCGTCTACCTCCACGGGCTGGTGCGTGATGAACATGGCCGCAAGATGTCAAAATCGTTCGGCAACGTGGTCAATCCGCTCGATATTATCGAGCAGTACGGCGCGGATGCGCTGCGCTACACGCTTGTCACCAGCGGCACGCCCGGCCAGGATGTCAACCTCAACCCCCAGCGAATCGAGGCGGCGCGCAATTTTGCCAACAAGATCTGGAACATCACCCGTTTTGTGATCGGGAAACTGGGCGATTTGCCCCGCGCCGACAGCAGTAAGGTGACGATGGAGTCGCTCCAGACTGAACCGTATACGCTGGCCGATCGCTGGATCCTCTCGCGCTACGCCAATCTGGTGGCTGAAGTGGAGCGACTGCTCGAAGGGTACAATTTCGGCGAGGCCGGGCGGCAGATCCACGATTTTCTCTGGGGTGAGTTCGCCGACTGGTATGTCGAAGTGGCGAAGGTGCAGCTTGATGGCGATGATGACCAGCGCCAGCGCACCCGTCGCGTGCTGTATACCGTGCTCGATGGCAGTTTGCGCCTGCTCCATCCCTTCATGCCCTTCGTGACCGAAGAGGTCTGGCAATACCTCACGGAAGCGTATCACCGCCCTGCGCCTGCCGAACAGACGCCGTATGCGGAGCTGGGTCTGACCACGCTCAGCTATGCCGCTTATCCGACGCCGATCGACGGCATGCGTGATGAGCAGATCGAAGCCGATTGGATGCTGGTGCAAGAGCTGATCGTGGCGATCCGCAATGTGCGCAGCGAGTACAAGGTCGAACCGGCGAAGTGGGTGGCGGCAACCGTCGTGGCTGGCGAGCGAACAGCGCTGTTGCAGGCGCAGGCCCCGTTGATTGCGCGGCTGGCTCGCGTGGCCGAGCGCGATCTTATCATCGTGCCGTCGCTGGCTGAGCGACCCCGTCAGGCTGCGTCGATTGTCATCGGCGCCGTCGAGGCATTTTTACCGCTGGCCGGCCTGATCGATCTTGACGCCGAGCGAGCGCGGTTGCAGAAAGAGCTGGCGCAGGCCGAAAGTGATGTTGAGCGCCGGGCGGCGCGGTTGCGCAACGAGAGCTTCATCAGCAAGGCACCGGCGCATGTGGTGCAGCGCGAGCGTGAAGCGCTGGCCGAAGCGCAGGCAGCGCTGGAACGGCTCCGTGACCGACTGGCTGAGCTGTCGGTGGCGTCGTAAGATGATCTGTAGCCGCGTCTGATCGGCTCGCAGCAGAGTGCGCGCAACCTGAGTCAGGAGCGCCGTTGCACTGCAACGGTGCTCGGTCTTGCTCAGAGATACTCGCGCTGGTTCACCCGTCGCCGCCACTCCTCTTTGATCTCGATCGGCGTGCCTGATGAGACCATGAAATCAAGCAGGAGCCGGCCAAACGTGTTCGCCTGTTCAAGGAAGGGGAAGTGACTGGCTTTAGGCAAGACCAGCAATTGAATCGGTCGCTCGGCCAGCTCATTGAGGAATGCAGCGTGGGCAGCATTGACAATCGGATCTTTGCCGCCGTACACGGCCAGCAATGGTGTCTGCAAACCGATGATGAGAGGGCGCAGATCGGTCTCAAGCAATGACTCATGGACCTGACTCAGCACCTTCTCGCTCAGATGGGCAGTGTCTTCCTCAATCTCTTGCTGAATCTCTGGATCGGCCACCGCCAGATTGCGCACCATGCGCACCCAGCCATTCTGGGTAGTATTCATGCCCAGCAGGCGCGAGAGCGTGCCTGGCTTGATCTGTTGGGCCAGCACCTGCCCGTTCAGCGGCGTGCAAACCGTCAGGAGGCGGTTAAAACGGTCGGGGCACTGATGCGCTGCCAGAATGGCTACCATGCCGCCCATGCCGTGGCCGACCAGCGTGGCGCGGGCAATACCGAGTCGATTCATAAACTGAAGCAGCATATCGGTATACGCCGCAATCGTAAACTGATCGCCGCGCTGATCACTCTCGCCGAAGCCCCAAAAATCGAACGCATACGCGCGATGTCGCTCGGCTGCCAGGTCCATTACCGGCACCCAGTAACGCCAGGAACCGATCCAGCTATGCAGGAAGATGATCGGTTGACCGCGCCCAAAGACTTCGTAGTGGGTCAGGCGATTGTCGAGGTGGATCACGCTCATCACTCCACCTCCTCATCGTTGCCATTGGTAGGCTGCTCCAGCGGGATCGCGAACGAGAACGTGCTGCCTTTGCCCAACTCGCTGGTCACCCAGATCTCGCCGCCGTGCATCTCGACCAATTGCTTGGCGATACTGAGGCCCAATCCGGTGCCGCCAGCCACATCGCGCAAGGGGTTATCGGCCCGGTAGAAGGGTCGGAATAGCTTCTTCAACTGTTCAGGCGACATTCCGACCCCGGTATCTTCCACCTCGATTTGCACCATGTTGGCGCGGTTGATAAATGCTCGCACCGCCACCGAACCGCCTTCGTAGGTGTATTTCACCGCGTTTGAGAACAGGTTGAAGATAATCTGGCCCAGTCGCTTTTGGTCTGCGACCACGCTGGGCAATCCCGGCGGCACATCGACGCGCACCTGCATCCCCTTGCGCTCATATTCCAACCGCAGCGACTGCACGACTTCGTCGATCACCGCCGCGATATCAACCCTGGCAAAGACCAGCTTCTTCTTCGAGTCGGGGCGCGAGAACTCCAGAATGTCTTCAATCAGCGCGCGCAGCCGGTTCGTATTGTTCTTGATAATAGTCAGGTAGTTCACCTGATCGGGCGTGAGATTGAGACTGCTGGTCAGCAGCAGCACATCTACATAGCCCTTGATCGCTGTCAGCGGCGTGCGCAATTCGTGGCTGACATCGGAGATAAACTGGCGCTTCTCTTTATCTGCCTCGATTTCGCGGGTGATATCGCGCAGCACTGCCACTTCGCCGTAGTGTTGCTCGTCAGGGCTGCGCACCGGAGCGAGATTCATCGCAATCACCTGTGTTGGGTCGGTCAGATCGATCGAAGTGCTGTAGATGCCCTGAATCTCACGTCGTCGGCGCAAGCCCTGGATCAGACCGTTGTAGAGAGTTTGACTGCGGCGACGAGCAATTTCGTCATCGCCGATTTCTGTCAGTTTGAGCAATGGCTGGCCCAGCACCTGATCGGCGGCGATGTCCAGCATCTGCTCGGCAGCCGGATTGAAGAGCGTAATCCGTTGTTGCGGATCAAGCACAATCACGCCTTCAGTCATTGAGCGGAAAATAGCAGCGCTCTTCGACGACTCTTCGCGCTGCTCTTCAAGCAGCACGGCATTGCGCATGGCCAGGTCGTTGATGAAGCTGTAGAGCTGGGCATTATTGACCGCTGCCGCGACCACGCTGGCGATTGTACCCAGCAGATTCATCTGCGAGTCACTGAAGTGGTTGCGCTGCGGGCTGGTCAGAATCAACACGCCCAGCGCAGCATCACTGGTTTGCAACGGCACACCGGCAACTGAGCGCACATCATCGGCTCGCCCTGGTTCGCGCAGCCAGCGCGGATCATGATCAACATCAGGGATGTTTACCGGTTCCAGGTGGCGAATGATCCAGCCGGCCAGACCCTCCGTTCCGTCGTGGAAGCGCAGCGGGATGTTTGCCGATTGCACCTGGCCGCGGCCATGCAAAACTGCCCGACAGACGAGCGCATCGGTCTGCAAATCGCGCAGCATCAACGAACCGCGTTCGACCCCCAGACTATCAGAGATCAGCTCCAGCGCGCGCTGAATGATCAGATTCAGATCGAGCTGTGTCGTCAGTTCGAGCGTAATTCGGTTAACGGCCTCCAGCCGTTCCTTCTCCTCTGACAGCAGCAGGGTCGCCTGTTCCAGCTCGGCAGTGCGTTCGCGCACCCGTTCCTCCAGATCGGCAGCCAGCGTGCTGATCTGATCAAACAGACGGGCATTCTGGATTGCCTGACTGGCCTGACTGGCGATGGTAAAGGTAACGGCCAGCGCTTCCTGATCGAAGCCAAACGGTTCATTGATCCCGATTGCCAGCACGCCGACCAGTTCGTTGTCAACCAGGAGCGGCGCGCCAATCCATGCGCCATGCGACCAGCCGATGCGCTCTAGTTCGGCAAACCGCGGATCGTTCATAGTATCGGCGATCAAGATCGGCTGGTGATCGATCGCCATCATCTGGAAGAGACTAGATGATTCGATCTCGATGCTGTCGTTGGGAAGTTGCGCCGACGCAAATCCGCGAGTTTCGACGATCCGCAGATTGCCGTATCCCTCATCGCGCAAAAGCATTACGGCGCTGTCGTAGCGCACAATCTGCTTCAGTTGATCCAGCACCAGCGTCTGAATCTCGCCGAGGGCGAGCGTTGAGGTAAAGGACTGCGCCACTTCGCGCAACATATCCGCCTGGTAGCGGCGTTTCTGCTCGATGGCGAAGAGTTGCGCGCTCTTCAGCGCCTGTCCGGCCTGATTGGCCAGAATCGACAGCAGCGAGATCTGATGTTGCGTCCACTCGTGCGGATTGCGCATTCCTACCCAGATCACCGCCAGCCGTTCTTCGAGCGGGCCAACGGCAATGCCGAGCGCGCTGCGCACACCCAGCGCGAGCGCGTGGTGATCGCCTCCATTGAGCGCAGCCAGATCGCTAATCGCGATCGGCTGGTCGCGCAGCAGCAATGCCTTCGTCAGGCCGTCAGCGCGGAATGTGACCTGAATATCGTCACGGAAATCAAACCCATCGATCAAAATCTGTCGCTCGATATTGCCCCGGCGGTCAAAGCGCAGCACGGCGCCCAGTTCGGCGCGCAGCAGGCGCACGGCAGCGTCGGCGATTAACATCTGAATGGTGTCAGGATCGAGCGTGCCAGCGAGATTCTGCGACACCTCGAACAGGGTGCTCATTTCACTGGCATTCTGGCGAATTTCGCTAAACAGGCGGGCATTGTTGAGCGCGACGGCTGCCTGATTGGTGATAGTGGTCACAAAGCGCAGATCATTTTCATCGAAGGCATGCTGCGCGTAACTCTGAATGTTGACCACGCCCAGCACCTGATCGCCGTAGATGATCGGCACGACCAGGTACGATTCTTCCACAGCCTGTTCGGTGCCAATGCGACCCTGATCGATCAATAATCCCATAGCGCGCGCTGCCGCAGCCGTGCCCAGCAACAATGGCCGTCGATTTCTGATCACCCAGCTTGTTGTGCCGCTACCGAGTGGGCGCGGCTCAAGCTGGAGCCGCTGTCCGCGATCGAAGGCGATCGGATAGCTGAGCATATTGCTCGCCTCATCGTACAGGGCGATCAGTGAGGTGCTGGTATCGATCAGCTTGCTAATCCCTTCGTGCAAGCGCTCGATCAGCTCATTCACATCGAGCGAGGCGTTAACGGTGGCGCTGATCTGGTTGATAATCGTCAGCTCAGAGATGCGCTGCTCGCGCTCTTCAAACAGCCGGGCGTTTTCCAGCGCAGTGGCGGCCTGATCGGCCAATCCGGCCAGCAGTAACATCTCATCGTTGGTGAACTGACGTCGATAGTTGCTCATCACGCTGAGCACACCGATCACCTGCTCGCGATAGATGACCGGCACGCCCATAAACGAGATCAGGTTATTGCGCTGCTGGTAATTGGGGTAGAGCGATCCTCCGATAGCATTGACATCTTCAATGATCAGTGGCTGGCCGGTTTCAGCTACGCGACCGGTGAAGCCCTGGCCGATAGGCACCCGCATATTGCGGCCCTGTTCGGCTGGGATGCCGTCAAGCGCCGCCGGCACGAGCACATTGCCTTCGCTGATCGTCCACAGCGCAACAGTTGTGACGTTCAACTGTCGGCTGACCAGCTCCATCAGTTTGTTCAGCACTTCCTGGGGGCGCAGCAGCGATGACAGGATGCGCGCTGCATCCAGCAACGTTGACAGCTCACTCACCTTTTGGCGCGTGGCTTTGGCGCTGCGTTGCGCCTCTTCCATCGCCTGCGCGCGCGCAATGGCGGTGCTGGTCTGATTGGCAATCGTCTGACACAGTTCGAGCATCTGGGGCGAAAACGTGCCGTGGCGGCCAACAAAATCCAGCCCAACCGCGCCGAACACTTCATCATTCAAAATAAGCGGAATCAGGGCGATCGAGCGGATATCGAGCGCGCGAAAGATTGCATGGCTGGGAGCAAAGAGCGGATCGTTCTGCGCGTCTTCAGCCACCAGTGGACGTTTTTCGCGATCGAGCCAATCCACGGATGGGTTGTCGAAGAGTTGAATCCGTATCTGGTCGAGCAGGCCGCTCGGAACATACTCAGCGACCGGATAAGCATACCCTTCTGCCCGGTTGTAAATCACCAGGCGTGATTGATCGACGCCGGTGGCTGTCGCAATTGCGTTGACAATCTCCTGATAGATTGCCCGCAGATCGGTGAGGGCATTGGTGGCCGTTGACACCCGGTTGATGAGCGCAAGTTGCTCGATCCGTTGCTCCAGCTCGGCGAATAGTCGCGCATTTTCCAGCGCAATCGCCAGTTGGTTGGCCAGCGAGGCCAGGAAGCGCAGTGTGCGATCGGTGAAAGCCTTTGCTGTCTCACTTTGCACCGAGAGTACGCCGATCACTGCTCCCTGACTGATCAGCGGCACGCCGATCCAGGAGCGCACCTGAACACCTTCCTGCACCAGCATCGTTGCTTCGCTGCGCAGGGCTTCATTGGCTTGCAGATCGTCAATCCGCAGCGGAACCCCTTCCTCGATGATCCTCGCCGTCAGGCCTGATTTAGCAATCACCCGCTTCTGCAGGTCGGCAACGGTTGCGCCATGCTGCTTGAACAGTTCAAACCGGATCGCATTCTGTTCAGCAAGGTAACTCGCGACGTAGAAGAAGTCGATCGCGCCGAGGAAAGCGATAATCTCCTGGTAGACCCGTTCAAGCAGCGTGTCAAGGTCGGTGGTTGAGGTGGCCGCAGCGCCAACGTGGAACAGCGCGGCCATCTCTTCGGCCCGTTCGCGCGCCTCGCGCAGCAGCAGATGGTTTTCTATTGCGATTGCGGCCTGATCGGCAAAGATTTCCAGCGGTTCGACCAGACGAAGGGTTGGCCGATGACGATCTTCCGTATCGCTGGCAAAGATCATGCCCAGCAAGGAGCCTTCCGTGGTGTAGAGTGGAATGCAGAGCCGATCGTCAAGCTGCCATTCATCGGGCGCGCGCTCATCGGCGAATGGATGGTAATCGAAGATCGCCGTATCAAAACCGGCTTCGAGCTGATGCGCTTCCTCTGCGGGAATGAAATAGGCCCGGCCAAGGCGGAAACGCGGATCGAGATAGCGTGTGGCCAGCGCCAACGCCAGCGGGCGTTGAGCCAGCCGGGCCTGCTCGGCAAGGGGAATGCCAGCCGCCGCTTCCAGATACAGATGGTTGGGATCATCGGCGCGGGTTAGACAGAAGAGCACCGTGCGCACATTCACCGACTCGATAATGCTGTAGCCGATCTGCTCGAGCAGACTGGTCAGTGACTGATCGGCGCGCAGGGCCTGCCCGATCTCTAGCACATCGTTCAGGATGTCTGCGCGTCGTTGCAGCATTTTCGCCATGTGCTCAAGCTCAAGGTAATTCTGGGTGTTACCGATGCCGATTGCTGCCTGGTGAGTCAGCGCGCGCACGAATTCAGTGGCTTCGTAGTCGAAATGATGCGGTTTTGCGGCCAGCAAGAGCACGAGGCCATAAATGCCGCCCTGATAAAAGATTGGCGCTGCCAGAGCTGAATGGGCGCTTGGGCAGAGCAGCGCTCGTTGTTCGTTTTCGCTCAGGTAGTCGGTTAGCACAATCTCGCGTTGCGCCAGCGCTACTTGCGCCGTAATCACTTCTTGCGCAATCACTGCGCCAACGAGCCGACTGCGCAGCGGCGGCGCGTAGCCGATCACTTCAACCACCAGGTAGCTGCTGGACTCATCTGGCACATCATTGCTCAGGATCGGCTGGAGCAGCTCGTTGATCGAGCGATTCGCGCCATTGAAGAGACTGGGATCGGTGCGTAGCGCGATCAATCCGTGGCTCGCATTGGTTGCGCTCAGCGCCTGTTCGAGCACAAATGCCAGGATTTCGCTCTGATTGCGCGTGATAGCCAGTTGACTGCCAATCCGTTGCAATGCGCGCAGTTGGGTGATACGTTTGCGCAGGCTGCTGTCAGCCTGGGAAAATCGGCTGGCATTGGCGATGGCGCGCGCGGCCTGACCGGCCAGAATGAGCAAGAGCCGCTCATCATTTGCGCCAAAGGCATTCGGCTGCGCCGAAAACAATTCCAACCCGCCGATGAGCGTGTTTCCGCTGCGTAATGGCACGCCAATGTAGCTCTGGGCGGGCAAGTCATTATCGAGTGTCAGACTGGTATCGATAGCGCCCAGAAATGTCGGCGGTTGTCTGAGATCGTCAATCCGCAGCGCGCGCTGATGACGGGCCAACCACGAGCTGAGACTGTCTCCTGCATCGCCAATCTGGCCCTGCAGACCCTGCTGGTAGGCAATCCGTAAGCGCTGATCGTGCTCGTCGATCAGGGTAATGCGCGCGCCACTGAATCGAACCAGTATGGCAGCGCCGTTTACCGTTGACTCGAGCGTCTCTTCGAGCGACAGATCGGCTGCAAGCTGTTCATTAATCTGCTGCAAGCGCTCAAGTTCCCCGGCGCGTTGCTGAGCGGCGTCGTATAGCCGCCGGTGCAGCACAGTCGTGGCGATCTGAGCGCTCAGTACCTGCAACAGATTGCGCTCAATCTGATCGAGCGCATAGGCTGGCGTGGCGTAGCCAATGGCCACCAGGCCAACCATCTGATCTTTGCTGCGCGCGGGCACGATCCACACACTGCGACATCCCGCTGTCGCTGCGCAGGCAGCAATCGGATTGGCGCTCTGGACATTCGGATCATCAACAGCCGCAATCAGCGTTGGCTCCTGGTGTTCCACGATCTGGCGCAGTGCCGGCGTCATGGTGATCGTTGCAGCGGGATCAGGCAGGCCCTCGCGCTCGTGGTAAACGGCTGTCAGATGGGCGCGTTGCGGTTGTTGCGGATCAATCAGGTAGACAACGCCAAAACTGGCGTTGAGCGCGATAGAAATATTTTCAATGGCGCGCGCAATCGTCTCTTCGATGATCGCGCCTGATCCAATCTCAAGGCTGCTTTCATACAGCACGAACAACTCGCGCGCATGCTGAATCTCGTGCTGCAACAGCCTGGTTTCCTGCAGCAGAACCGCAAAGGGACGGCTGATCACCGGCAGAGTCTGATCAATATCATCCCCTGGTTCGATCAGCAGCAGCGCGCCGATCAGCTCTACCCCGACTATGAGCGGTTCGATCAAGACATCAGTCTCGTTGCCGTCAGCATGGTCTTCCGACTCCAGGCGCAGCCGACCGCGCTGGCTGCTCTGAAACATGATGGCCTGCGCAATCACGTCGTTATCCTGGGGGCGCAGCAGATCTGGAAACCGGTCATTGCCTGCGCTGCTGATAGCCCGCCGCAGGGTCTGTTCGTGCGGATGTAACCAGTAGAGCGCCAGCGCCTTTGCCGGCAAGAGCGAACATGCCTGTTGGCTCAATCGTTCGAGCGCTACTGACAATTCGCCCGTGCCAATGCTGTCGAGGATCGTATTCCCTAGCGCGCGCAGTTGTTCGATGCGCTGTTGAAGCCGCTGCCGCTGCCAGAAACTGATCAGAGCGGTCAACTGCGCAGTGATGACGTTCAGGAGCGGCGTCTCCAGTGTTCCCGCCAGCGCCAGCCGCCCGTACAGCCGTTGCTGATCGCGCAATTCGTGAACCGAGCCGTTGGTTGCCGACGCGCCCCAGGTCACGCTGATCTGTTCAAGCCCGCGCTCGATCAGGGTAAGCTGCCCGCTGACGCCAAGGTAGCGCTGAATAGACTCACCAACCTGGCGGATGAGATCGACCGGTTCGATCGTTTCCAGCGGTTGCTGGCTATAGCGCGCCAGATGGGCGACTAATTCCCATCCCTGAGCTGGCGTGACTGTAGTCGTCGTCTCCATAGCGAGTTTAGCGCTCCTGCTGGCTGCGTTGTCTGGACAATGGCGGTTCTAGAGAGATGAACGGGCGACAGCGCGAATCTTGCGCCAATCAGGAGCGACCGTACACAACCATGCTACGTTTGCTCTGTTGCTCGCGAGCCAGTGTCAGCGCCCGCTGACGCACCTCTTCGGCCACTTCACTGAGTTCGCGAATGTCGGCAAAGGGACCGTCTTCATTGCTGAGCACGCCTATCGAGAGCGACATGAGCGGCGCATGGCGAGTCTCACCCTGTTCATCAACGTATTCGATATAGCCCTGTTTGCGGTGCTTATAGTTGTAGTGCAGGCCGATCTCGTTGTCGAATCGCTCGATGATCCGCTCACAAAGCGCGCGCGCGCGCTCAGGGATGGTCGTGATCAGGAACGACTGTCCAACTGACTGCTGGCCGATGAACTCTTCATTGCCACCCAGTTCGCTCACCACTTCGTTGAGCATCAGCGCCACGAAGCGCAGCACATCTTCGCCAACCACAGCGCCGTAGACGCTGGTAAAGGTTTCAAAGCCGTTGATATGGATATGGATCAGCGACCAGTGTGGCGCTGTCAGCAACTGGCGCAGTTGATCGTTGAGCAAATCAGCGGTTGGCAAATTGGTGACCGGATGAAGCTGGTTGCGCCGGCGAGCCTCTTCGAGCTGATTCTTAACGATCGTATGCACCTCTTCAATGTCGAATGGCTTGACAATGTAGTATTGCGCCTGCACTTCACCCAAACCGATCAGACGATCGCGGCGCTCGCCGCGCGCCGTCAGGAAGATGATCGGGATGTGCCGGGTGCGCGGGCTGGCTCGCAAGGCGCGCCCCACATCATACCCTTCCATGTCGGGCAGGTTCACATCAAGCAGAGCCAGATTGGGCGGCGTCTTGCTGCAAATTTCAAGAGCCTGCTGGCCGCGCAGCGCTGTGTAGACCTCGTACCCCTGGGCTGTGAAGTAGATCTTCAACAAACTGGAGATGTCAGGTTGGTCTTCGACTACGAGGATGCGTTCCTTGCTCACAACCAATTCTCCTCGCGATGCGGCGGTTAGAACCGCTGGCTCGCACTGATGTGTTCGGGCAGGCGACCATTGCCGGGTGTGATATTTGTCCGCAGCGTGCTCATCTGAACGGAAGCATCATCTGCCGCTGGCGGATTAGGTTGGGCTGGATCGTAATAAACGTTCGGCCAGTGATAGATAATCCGGCGCGGCTCCCCTGTCTCTTCATCGATGTCGTTCAAATCGTGACCCACGACGGTCTTTCTGATCAGGTTCTGCTCGTTGTCAAAGATTATAACAGCATTTGATTCTATCATGCGACCAGGATAGATGACAAACCCGCTGCCCAGTTTGACGTTGTGACCGACTGCTGAGCCGAGAACCGGAAGGTTGACCTCGACCGGCACTCCTTGGTGCATGATCTTGATCGGTTCACCCTGGAGATTGAAATCGGTGAAGACGTTGTTGGCGCCAATAAAGGTATTGCGCCCAACAACACAGAGTTGCAGGGTGCTGTTCTGCGCAACCATGCTGTTTTCCATCAGGGTTGTCATGAAGAGGCCGGCATTGAACGGCAGGAAGCAGCGATCGCTGACGACGCTCAGCATGATCTGCGATCCCTGCATGATATTGACATTGTTGCCGATATAGCTGTTGGCAATGACCACGCCCGGCCCGATGTAGACGTCGTCGCCGATGACCGTTGGGCCGTGAATGATGGCGCTCGGGTCGATCGAGCAGCGCTTGCCGACTTTGACCAGCGCGCGTGACGCCAGGAAGTGGTTGCGCCATTGCTCCTCCAGCGGGTTGATCTTCTCCCAGAAGGCTTTCAGCGCAAAGGCGATTTTGCCCGGGAACAGCCGCCAGTCTTCCGCCGTCCAGTGGCGAATGTTGCGCAGGCGCGCCTTGCTCATGCGCGTGTCGAGCGCCGCGGCCCACGAAAAGACGCCCATCAGGACGTTAGCCATTAATACGTGCAGCCAGCTTTCAATCGAGACAAAGGCGCGAATCGGAATCTGATAGGTAAGATCTCCTTTGTGCGCCATATAGCTGGGGATCCGATAGTAGCCCATCTCGTGGCTCTGCGTGTCGATGACGAGCGGTTCGGCCTGCGTGATGTCGCTGACGCCAGCCGGCAAGTAGTAGAGATCGGCCACGTAGTAATCGCCGACCCGGCGGATGTGGCGTGAAAGCTGGGTTGCGTGGCGCTCAATGCTCGGATCGCCCTTTTGCCCGGTAGCAGGGTTGCTGGCCTTGAACGCGATCTGGACCGGTTTACCGCGGGCGCGGGCTTCCTTGATGAAGGTGTCAATCAGTTCAGCGTTGAAGAACAGATTGTCGCGATAGACCAGTCGCTCATCGCGAGCTGGCAGCTCTGCCACCTCATCAATCTGATCAATTTCGATACTGCCTTTGCCATACGCCTTCAACAGATCGCGCTGCAGGAGCCAGAGCGGCTTGTTGAGAATGCGCAGCTCACGGGCAGGCTCAGCGAAGGGCGGGATGAGGGTTGGTTCGCGTAGAATGATCCGCTCCATCGGGCGAGTCCTTTCTGCCGTTGCCGGCGCGGATGGTCTAACCGTCGTTTTTTACTATAGGTTGTAGCTCCTGAACTCTCAAGGCGTACAGATTACATTCGGATTACCGCATTTATCGCATCAGAAAGCGTTTTTATTTCACCTGCTGACGCTGAAAGCGTTGGCGTAAGTAACGGCCAGTGTGCGACTCCGGCAGGCTGGCAATCGCTTCCGGCGGGCCGGCGCCGATCAGCCATCCGCCTGCATCTCCTCCCTCTGGGCCGAGTTCGATCACCCAGTCGGCGACTGCAATCAGGTCGATCTGATGCTCGATGACCAGCACCGTGTTTCCGGCATCGACCAGTCGTTGCAAGACGGCGAGCAGCCGTTCGATGTCTGCCAGGTGCAGGCCAGTGGTTGGCTCATCGAGAATGTAGAGCGTGTGGCCGTTGCTGCGCCGGCTCAGTTCGGCTGCCAGCTTCAGGCGTTGCGCTTCGCCGCCGCTCAGCGTTGGCGCTGGCTGACCAAGTTTGATATAATCAAGACCGACATCACTCACCGCCTGCAATCGTTCCGCGATGGCGGGCACTCGCGCGAAGAAGGTGAGCGCTTCGGCTACGGTGAGATTGAGTACCTCGGCAATATTGAGTCCGCGATAACGAATATCCAGGGTCTCTCGATTATACCGCGTTCCGCCGCATTCTTCACAAAGAACGAAGAGATCGGGCAAAAATTGCATTTCAACCTGAATCAGCCCCTCGCCGGCGCAGTGTTCACAGCGACCGCCTTTGAGGTTGAAGCTGAAGCGCGCGGCGTCGTAGCCACGCGCTTTAGCTTCGGGGGTTGCCGCAAACAGCGCGCGAATCGAATCAAAGATGCGGCTGTAGGTTGCCGGGTTCGAGCGAGGGGTGCGCCCGATCGGGCTTTGATCGACCACGATCACGCGATCGAGATGTTCGGCCCCCAGCAGCGCATCGTGGTCGCCCACACGCTGCTTGCTGCCATGGAGCAGATTGCTGAGGCGCGGCGCCAGCGTGTCGCCGATCAGGCTGCTCTTGCCGCTGCCGCTGACTCCGCTAACCACCACGAAGCATCCCAGCGGAATGCGCACATCAATATTTTTCAGGTTATTGGCGCGACATCCGCGGAGTTCCAGCCATGGCCCTTTGGCTGCCCGACGCTGGGCTGGCGGTTGGATGCGTCGCTGCCCGCTCAGGTATTGACCGGTAATCGAATGGGGTGCGGCGATCAGATCGGCGACGGTGCCATTGACCAGCACTTCACCGCCATGCGGCCCGGCGCCGGGGCCAATATCGACCACCCAGTCGGCGGCGCGGATGGTCGCTTCGTCGTGTTCAACGACCAGCACGCTGTTGCCGAGATCGCGCAGATGGCGCAGGGTGGCGAGCAGGCGGTCATGATCGCGAGGGTGGAGGCCGCTGCTTGGCTCGTCGAGCACGTAGAGCACGCCTGACAGACCGGCTCCCAGTTGAGTGGCTAAGCGCACGCGCTGACTTTCCCCGCCGCTCAGCGTCATGGCTGTGCGATCCAGCGTCAGATAGGCGAGACCGACTTCGTTGAGGAAGCGCAGGCGCTGCATGATCTCGCGCAGGATCGGGCGGGCGATGGTCTGTTCACGCGCTGAGAGCGACGGGTCTTCATTCAGCGCGGTTGCCCATGCGAGCGCAGCGGCAATTGTCATCTGATGGATGTCTGCGATTGAATAGCCGTTGATGGTGACAGCGCGCGCTTCCGGGCGCAGGCGGCTGCCGGCGCATTCCGGACACAGGCGCGGCGTAGTGTACTGTTCTAACGCGGCCTGTTCTGTCTCGGTGCGGGCCTCTGTCCAGCGGCGGCGCAGATTGGGAATGACGCCTTCAAACTCTGTCTCGACACTGCGGCGCTGGCCGTTGATCTGGTAGTGCAGCGTGATCGGTTCACCCGTCGTGCCGTACAGCAACGCGCCGAGTTGCTCGGGCGCGAGTGACTGAACCGGCGTCGCCGAATCGATGCCGAAATGGGTGGCGAACGAGACCAGCAGATCGTGATAGTAGCGCTGACTACCGGCATCGCCGTCACGCCAGGGCGCGATCGCTTCAACGAGAGGTCGCGCGCGATCAGGGATGACCAGCGTGGGATCAAATTCGGGCACGACACCCAACCCGCTGCACGTCGGGCAGGCGCCGTGGGGATTGTTGAAGGAGAAGTCACGCGGTTCGAGTTGCCCAAGATCGAGCGGGCCGTGGGTGGGACATGTGTATCGTTCGCTCAAATGCAGTTCTTCGCCATCGACAATCTGCACGATCAGCCGGCCACCGCTGAGCTTGAGCGCCGTTTCCACCGAGTCTGACACGCGCACCCGGTCGAGCGCCGGCGCGCCATCAGCAGTGCGGCGCGTAATCAAGCGGTCAACCACCGCTTCTACCGTGTGCGGGCGGTACTTTTCCAGGCGGATCGGTTCATCAAGTTCTCGCAGCGCGCCGTCGATGCGCGCGCGAACAAAGCCGCGCCGCCGGATCTCGGCCAGCGCCGCTTCCGCTTCACCGTCGAGCGGCGCCAACAATTGCACACGGAGACCGGCGGGTAGTTCGATGATCAGATCCACCATCTGCTGGGGCGTGTAGCGGCGCACTGGCGCGTGGCAGCGCGGACAGTGCGGCTGGCCGATGCGGGCAAATAACAGGCGCAGAAAGTCGTAGATTTCGGTGACCGTCCCCACCGTCGAGCGCGGATTGCGTGGAGTGCCCTTCTGGTCGATCGCGATGGCCGGAGACAGACCCTCGATCAGATCGACATCGGGCTTTTCCAGTTGGCCGAGCAACTGACGAGCGTAGATTGACAGGCTTTCGACGTAGCGGCGCTGCCCTTCGGCGAAGATCGTGTCAAAAGCGAGCGAACTCTTGCCAGAGCCAGAAATGCCGGTCATAACCACCAGCCTGCCGCGCGGGAGGTCGAGGTCAATCTGCTTCAGGTTGTGCGTGCGGGCGCCGCGAATGCGAATCCAGTCCATATTGGTGGGTAACCATCGTTGAGCGGCGAGTTAGCAGCGATCCATGGTACCACAGATTGGCGGGGTAGCGCCAGACAGCCTGAGGCCCACATCAATGCCAGGCATCGATGTGGGCCTCCGCAATGCATGAGCGCAACGGGTGGAGCCAATGGCCGGACTCGAACCGGCGACCGGCTGTTTACGAAACAGCTGCTCTACCGACTGAGCTACATTGGCGCGCTCACCACTCGCGATTCTAGTCGAAGGAAGCAGTTTTGTCAAGTTACCGCACGGTCTTACCCAGGCGGGCAGCCTCTAAGGATCATGCTTATCGATTGCGCTGTTTCGCGCCCGTTGCGCCTGCGCAGGCGTTGATTCGCGAGCAGGCGTATGGCCAGGCTTTGAGATCAGGCATTGGCAGCGGAAAGACGTTTGCAGGCGTTGCCGACTGCCTGGTCTTATCCGGCAATTGGCAGATCAACCATTCAAGAAAATGCGCCAGGCGATATATCCGGTAATCCCAAACAGATGGACGATGGTAGTCAATACCGAGATGTCCATGAAGGAGCCTTTGCTGCGTTTGTGGCGAAAGAGCTGCTGGGCGAGCAACGCGCCTGGCCAGCCGCCAAGCCATTCCCATCGGTGTAATGTCGCCTCGCGAATCCGGAAGATACCGCGTTGCGCGCGTTGTTTGTCTTCGGCATACAGCATCATGGTGACAACGCTGGTAAACAGGTACCAGCCGATCACCCAGATCGGTAGCGCCACTTCCAGCGCGGCGATCACCAGGAGGCCGATAAAAAAGACGAAGACCAGCGCTGCCAGTGCCGTTTCAAGCTGGTTGATTGCCGGGCCGACAAAACAGGGGGCACTGGATTGTGACTCTACCTGGCGGGCGTGCAGGCGTCCTTTTTCGTCGTAGCCGGTCGAGAAGCGCACCGGCTCACCGAGGTAAGGTGTCCAGTCTTTGTTGGTTGTATCATTGAGGTGGAAGAAAATGTCTTGAGAGTGAAGTGATGACTGAATGAAGCCGTATCTTTCCAGAGGTTTCCACAGGACTACTCGTCCGATGAATCGCTGCTGTTCCATAGTGGTGCGAGATAAACGATTGTTGGCTGCAACGACTGCTGGATCGCAAGGAATCCTTCCTCATTATAATCGATATTATAATCGATCGCATGAACGACGGCGCGCGTTCTCGTCGCGCGATGGGCAGAGCAGGCACTGGAATGCGCCGATCCATGCTCGGATACGCTCGCGAATGATCTTTGCACTCTCGGCTGCCGACCGCAGCGAGTCATTGGGTGAGCGCGCTCGCTTTTGGTTGCCCCGCTTCCGCATTGCGGGAGCGGGACTGGGGGTGAGGGTGATCTGGGCGTTTAAGCCGGGGGTTGCCACGCCGCGCTCCGCGTGGCTCGCAAAGACACAGCGACGACGGGATGTGTCTTGCTAGTGTGATTCAAGTCATTGCAAGAGCGCGCCAGCGCCCGCAGCAATCCCCTGCTTCAGCGCGTGGCGCACCACCAGCCTGCGCCGCAAAGGCGCCGGGATGATCGCTGCGCATACTCACTCATACCTGTCCCTCCTGCGCGGCCACCAGAGGAAATCGGCACTTTAGCTCTTTCCTGGGGCGGCGCGCGACGGGATGCGAGATGAATGCGCTCTGGGTTTTCCCGCTACCCTACAATCGCCCGGCTACGTGACCGATGGTGATGTCTTCGACGGTCACGTAATCGGGCAGGGCCACGATGGAAGCGATGGCTGCGGCAACGTCAGCCGGTTGCAGCATATTTCCCCGTGGCCAATCGCCGGGGATAGCATCCCAGATCGCGGTATCAGTGGCGGCGGGCAAGACGGCGCACACCCTGATGCCGCGCGGACGCAGCTCTTCCCGGATGGCAGCGGCAAAGCCAAGCGCGCCGTGCTTGGCCGCGACATACGCTGACCAGCCGGGAAAAGCCTGGCGCGCCGCCACCGAGGCGATAGTGATCAGCAGACCACCGCGATCCATGCGGGCCGTTGCCGCCTGCGCGACCAGGAAGAGACTGGTCAATTGCACGCGCAGATGATCCTCCCAGTCGCTGAGGGTCAGTGCTGACAGCGGAGCGACCAGGGCGCCGCCGACACTGTGAACGACGACATCGATGCGGCCATTGCCCGCAGCGAGATCAACGGCAGCCGCGATCTGCGCCGGGTCAGTGACATCACAGGGCGCGATCTGGCAGTGGGTGCCGGCAGTGGTTGCCTGCGCCGCAATCTCGGCCAGCGCCGCCTGATTGCGCGCCGCCAGCGTAAGGAGGGTGTTGGGAGCTGCCAGGGCCAGTGCGGTGGCTGCTCCAATCCCTCGTGAAGCGCCGATGATCAGAATAGAGCGCATATCAGTCTTGTCGGCTATTGGCCCGGTTGATATGAGCCATAAACTCTGCCCGCGTCTTGGAGTCTTCGCGGAACACGCCACGCATTGCCGAGGTCACCATCTTTGCATTGGCCTTCTTGACGCCGCGCATCACGCCGCACATGTGGATGCCTTCGGCAACCACGGCCACGCCTGCCGGTTCAAGGGTGGTATTGATGAAATCGGCGATCTGCACGGTCATCCGTTCCTGCACCTGCAGGCGGCGGGCAAACATCTCGACGATACGCGGAATCTTGCTCAGGCCAACCACCTTGCCGTTGGGAATGTAGGCGACATGCGCCTGACCGAAGAAGGGCAGCATGTGGTGTTCGCAGAGGCTGTAGAAATCGATATTGGTGACCAGCACCATCTCGTCGTAAGCCACGCTGAACACTGCGCCATTGATCAAGGCCTGCGGATCGATATGATAGCCCGCCGTCAGCTCGGCATACATCTTAGCCACGCGCGATGGCGTCTTCTGCAACCCTTCGCGGTCGGGTATCTCGCCGATCGCATCGAGAATGGTGCGCACCGCCTGTTCGATCCGCGGATCAGACGCAAATGACATCCCTTCCAGTTTGCCGCGACCTGGAATGATGAGCTGATCGTAGTGCTCTTCGTCAATATCGGCAGCGATAGGTGGGTGGAAGCCATTACCATTAGTTGACATAAATATAACACTCCATTACAGACTTATGAAGCGCAACCGTTGCGCTTCCTGGCGAGAACGAAAGCGATATGATCAGGTCAGGCGGGCACTGCCGCTGGACCGGCAAAGCTGAAGATGTTCTTGCGCGTCTCCCAGAGTTGCAGCAAGACGAGGCGGCCATCGAGGCGAGGAGCCAGCTCATTCCAGAGATAGACGATAATATTCTCGGCGGTCGAGGGCCGGTCAGCGAAGGCGGCAATCTCGCGGTCGAGGTGACGCAGATGCAGCGGATCGATCACGGAATGCACGGTCTGATCCAGCCAGGCCAGATCGACCAGCATACCGGTGGCCGGATCGATCTCGCCCTGCACGGTCACGGCCAGCGTGTAATTATGCCCGTGCCCGTTCGGGTTGTTGCACTTGCCGTAGATGGCGCGGTTTTCTTCATCGCTCAGCGCAGGCGCGTGAAGCCGATGGGCGGCGGCAAAGGTATACAGACGGGCAAAGCGCGTTTCGCCGACGCCATCGTAATCGGCCCACAGATCAGGTTGCTCGTACAGCCGGAGATGGACGAGACGAGCATGCGCCGGCATCCGCGCCGCGATCAACCGCCAGAGCACTCGCGCGAAGTTCTCGGTCGTCGGCACTTGATCGCGGAAGTAGGGCGTATCGAAGTTAAGATGCTTATGATCGAACTCTTCAAGCACTTCACCAACAATGGCTTTCAATTCGGTCATATTCATCACCATGCCGGTGCGCTCGTCGAGTTCGCCGGTAATGCTGACATCAAGTGTATAGTTGTGGCCGTGGCCATACGGGCTGGTGTAGGGGCCAAACACACGCTCATTTTCCTCAGCGCTCCAGTCATCGCGCCAGTAGCGATGAGCGGCCGAAAATTCAAAGCGCCGGGTCGCAATCACCATAGAGCCATATCCCTTCTCAGTGTTGAACATCGCTGCATCAATCATTGCAGCATAAAAACTCTTCCCTTATGAACGGTACCATGGCTCTGAAAAAAGTCAAGGACTTTGTTACGAATATGCACACCATCTGCACGGTCACGGCGAAGATGAGCGATGGCCGTTGTGCTGCCAGGCTATGGCTCAATGTGCTATAATGCGCCACACCCGGACTGTGTGCGGCCTGTGACGAGGTCGCGGTTGATGGTGTCTCGCAAGGAGCGGCAATGAAGATCACATGTTTGCAGGAAGATTTGAAGCGCGGTCTGGCCAAAGTGAGCTACGCTGTTGCCGATAAAGGCACGCTGCCGGTACTCGCGAATGTCCTGCTTACGACCGATAACGGTCGCCTGAAATTGATGTCAACCAATCTTGAGGTGATTATTCAGCGCTGGATTGGCGCAACCGCGATCCAGGACGGCGCGATTGCGGTGCCGGCAAAATTGTTTTCTGATGTGATTGGCGGCTTGCCCAATGATAGAGTGACCTTGACCCTCGATCCAAAGACCCAAACGTTGCGGATTGAGTGTGGCCGTTTTGTCAGCAACATCAAAGGCGTTGATCCGGATCAATTTCCCAGCCTGCCCGTCGTTCACCGCGACTCGCCGCTGGCGTCGCTACCCGCCGCCACGTGGCGCGAGGCGATTGAGCAGGTTGCCTTTGCTGCCGCCAGTGACGCCTCACGTCCGATCTTAACCGGTGTGCTGATTCGCACCCGCGATCAGCAGGTGACACTGGTGGCTGCTGATGGTTTTCGGCTGGCGATGCGCGCGATTCAGCTCCCTGAGCCGGCGCCGCAGGTGGTAGACTGCATTGTGCCGGCGCGGATGCTCAGCGAACTGGCGCGCATTGTTGCTGATACCGATGAAGATGTGGCGATGTTTTATAAGCCTGGAGCCAGTCAGGTGCTCTTCCAGACTGAAAATACTGAGGTGCTGTCGCGTTTAATTGATGGGAGATTTCCAGACTTCGAGCGGATCATCCCCCAGCAGTATCTGACTCGCGTGGTGCTTGACAGCAGCGAGCTGGCGAAAGCGGCAAAACTGGCTTCGTTCTTTGCTGCAACCAGCCAGAATGTGATGAAAATGAAAATCGAGCCGGCTGGCGAATTTGGTCCCGGACGAGTCATTATCAGCGCTAATTCGGCTGAGTTGGGCGATAATACCAGTGAACTTGATGGGAGTGTCACCGGCGAGGGCGGATCGATCGCGCTTAATGTGAAGTTCTTGGCTGATGCGATCGAAGCAGTTGGCTCGAATCAGATTGCGTTTGAGATGCAAACGCCCCAGAGTCCGGCAGTCTTTAAGCCAGTTGGTCACGATGGCTATATTCATATCGTGATGCCGATGAACTTGCGGTGACAAACAGTATGGGCATTGTCGTTGTATGAAACGATCAGGCGCACAAGGGTAGGAGCCAGCCGTGAGTGTGACTTCGCTCATTATCGTGCATGCTATCGCCCTCTTCCGGGACGGTCTTCGCCACGCGCTGACGGAACTGGCGGAGTTTCGCGTGCTTGGCGAGGCCGGCAATGGTCAACAGGCCATCCAGATGGTCGATCAGGTTGATCCCGATCTGGTCTTAATGGATATCGATCTGCCCGGTATTAACGGCGTTGAGGTAGCGCGAGCCATTAAGCGAAGTCACCCGCATATTGCGCTGGTCTTGTTTGGCCCGGTGAACGATGGCGCCACTGTGGTAAAAGCGATCCGGGCTGGCGTGGCCGCGTTTGTGCCTGCGAATATTGAGTTCCCCGATCTGGTGCAGACGTTGCGCCAGGTGCGACGGGGCGAGTATCCAATCAATGATCTGGTGCTGTCGTTGCCAGAGGTGGCCGCGACGGTGCTCGAAGCATTCCGGCAGATGGTCAGTGATGATGATACGCAGACCATCTTTTCGCCTCTGTCGTTGCGGGAACTCGAGGTGTTGGAGCTGGTGGCTGCGGGTCTCACGAATAAGGAAATCGCTACTCAACTTGATATTAGCAACCAGACGGTAAAAAACCATATTTCATCGATTCTGCGGAAGTTAGCGGTCAATGATCGCACACAGGCGGTTGTCTACGCAATGCGACGGGGCTGGATCAAAGTCGTGTTACCGAATGGTTAGCCGCGCATCCAGTCGGATCGTTGTTCAGCGCTGGATCCGGCTATCAACCGGATCCAGCACGGGGAGACGTTTGTGAGGCGTTTCCGTGTTGCTCGCTCATTCCTGGTAGTGTTACTGGTGAGTGTGATGGTGGCAGGGTGCGATCTGTTTCCTGCCAGTGACGAAGAGCAGATTTCTAACATCGAGACGATTATCGCCGGGACGCCATCGGCAACGCCAACCGCGACGGCGACGCCGACTGCGACGGCAACGCCGACAGCAACGCCAACGGTTGGCCCGTCGCCTACGCCAACTGCGACTGCTACTCCTACACTAACGCCGCTTCCGCCGACGCCGACGCCGAATCCGGCGCTGGCCGGGTTCGGCTATTGCGCGCAGACCGTTGGGCTGACCGCCAGTCGGTTTTCGGCAGCATTGCAAGATGTGCGGGCGAGCGGTAATCCGGCTTACGAGCAGGTTGATCTGATCTTCGATCTCAGTCCCGGTTCGTCGCCATTGAGCGCGACTGTGGATTGTCTGGCTCTGGCCGATGCCGGCATTGCGCCGGGTCTCGCCTCGCCGTATGCGGTGCGGATTGAGCTGGCCGGCTGGCTGCGCGATGATCGGTTTGCCAGCTCGCCGGTAGGACAGGTCGTTGAGTTCACTGCCACGCGCGCGCTGTCACAGGCCTGGATAGTAGCCGATCCCCAGACTGATGCTGGCGCCACAATTCTGATCCCGCTGGCCGAGCCGGTGCCGTTTCGGGTCACGATGAATCAGAACCGCCTGTCGGTTGCGATTGCCCGCTCGCCGACATTTGGGGTTGGCAGCGATACCTTGCGGACGCCCGCCGGATCGCCGCCGGATCTCGCTGCGCCAGTCTATTTTCTCTTCGATGGCGATGTCTGGCAACTGGATCAGGCTGGCTCAACCGTGGGCGAAGGGATGACGCGCCGATTGGCCGGGGCTATCAATCTGACCAGTTCGGCAGAGACCGAAACGCATTTGGCGGTTAGCCCACGAGGCGATTATCTGGCCTTCTGTCGGGCAGAACCGGGGCTTGATCCGGCTGACGCGGCGCTGGCGGTGCCGTCAACGCTCTGGTTGTTGCCATTGCTGGGCGGCGAAGCGCGACCGCTGGCCCAACCCGGCGTGAGTTGCGCCGATCCGGTCTTTAGCCCTGATGGGACGATGCTGGCTTTTGCGGTTGATGAAACCGGCGCGATTCCTACCCAGTGGTCGATCTATCTGGTGGCGCTCAACGATGAGACGCCGGTCAAGGTCGAGGATGTCTTCGATGAATGGAGTCGCTTTGCGCCACAGTGGCTCAGCGGTGGACGATTGATCTATCGCGCTGAAGCGCCTGATGGTCGCAGTTCGCTCTTCCTGCGCCTGCCTACCGGCGAGGTGCGCGACGCCGGCGCAGAGCTGTTGTCCGATGACCGGCTGGTGGTGCGTTATCGCGGGTTTGGCGCGCTGGTGGCAAGTCCTGGCGGTGAATATGTTGCGGTCGAAGCCTTGCGCGCCGATGATCCGGGCGCTGATTTGCTCATCCTCGATAGCGCCGGTCAGTTGGTTGAGCGCATCGGCGAGCAGCGGGTGACTTTGCCTCTGCCAACTGCAACGCCCACGGCCACTCCTACCGCGACGCCGACGGCCACTCCTACCGCAATGCCAACCGGCACGATAACGCCTGAACCGCCGACCGCGACGCCGACGGCCACTCCTACCGCAATGCCAACCGGCACGATAACGCCTGAACCGCCGACCGCGACGCCGACGGCCACGTCAATACCGACGGCAACACCTGAACCGATCCCGCCCCAGCCGGTGCGCGAAGGGCCATTCTGGACGCGCCCGTTGGGCTGGGATAGCGAGGGGCGACTGTTGTATCTGACGACGTTGTGTCCGAGCAATGTGCTCCAGGATTACCAGCTCTATCGCTGGCGCGGGTTACAGCGCAGCGAGTTGCTCGCGACCGGGCAGAGTTTGGGGAGTATTGGCCCGGTGACACTTCGGAATGAGCAACTGTTCTACGCTGCGGTGGCTGGTGCTGATCGGGGAGCGCGCGGGCCGCAGGCGCAGACGCAGCGCTATCCCACAACAATCTGGGTATGGGATGTTGCCGGCGGCGGGCGGGCGGCACTGCTCGATCTCGAACGCGGCGCGCGCGCATTGCGTTGATTGTCTTCCACCGAGAATGTTGGAGCGCCAGCGCCTGACTCCTCGGTGGTTATCGTTCTAACTGCCACCAGATGACAATCAGATCACGTCCGAACAGGATCAGGCGGGTGAGGAAATAGATGATGCGGTAGACGAGATGGCGATTTACCTCATCATAGTCAATCAGGATTAATCGTGGCGCGCGTTCACCGGTGAGCATCAGATTTTGAGAGTGCAGAATTGTGCGCTTAACCAGAAAACTCCATACTCGTTCGGGAAGATAGCGGAGCTGTCGGCGTCGCTGGCGTTCGGCGGCATTGGCGCTGATCCGTCCGTACAGATCGGGTAGATGGCCGGTGCGCAGTAGACAGCCGATGGCGCGCGCGATGATATGGCGCAGATCGCGTCCGATCTGGCGCCGCGTAGCAGGGTCAATGGTGGTCCAGTCAATTGCCGCCAGCACGCGCGCATTTGCCAGATACGGCTGGATGGCCAGCGCATGCACAAACCCAGCCCTGTCACGACTGAGCACGAAATAGGTCGGGATCGAATGTCGTTCACCCAGACAGGCGGCGAATCGTTGCGCTGCGCGTTGCATCTGACGCGCAGCGGCCAGCATGCTCAGCATATCGCGCTTGCCGATTTCACCTTTTAGCTTCACAACAAACCGGTGATCGTCGCTGCGGTAAACTTCGGTCTCATTGCCGCCAGCCACGCGCTCCATAATGTGGTCAATATCAATCGGCGCAAAAACATCGTTATGGTGCTGTTCCATTCTGGCTCCGCTTAAGCGCATATTGAACGCGTCTGTTCAGTGAGATAGAGACGATCCAGATCGCTAAAACGTTGCATGCTGCGCCTGGGTAGGATCAATTGGCGCGCGGTACGCGCGCCGCGAGGGTGATCGACGCGCCGGCGCAGGGGATTGCCCCGCCGCGCTGGGCGCGGCTCGCACTGACAGCGGGGGCGGGAACGCGCTGCGAGGGTGATCGACGCGCCGGCGCAGGGGATTGCCCTGCCGCGCTGGGCGCGGCTCACGCGGATGGCGCGCGCCATGAAATGAGGATAAAGCGATGGATCCAGCCGACAGAGGCTTCTTCGGTACGCAGCGCATAATGTTTGCGACGCAGCGCCGCTCGTACCTGGTCAAGCAGTTTGGGGGGATGGGATGATTCGGACATGTCCAGGCGCTTTCAGGATGCAAGCATGATCTCTACCGTCTGAATGGCAGAAAAGATACGGCAGCATACGCCAGCAATATATGGGCTACCCTGATCCGCAGCGCGCGCGAGAGTGACAGAGGCGGCAACACCGCCGTGCAGTATGGATCATCGGGGCGCAGGCGGCAGCACCCCTGTGGAGCACAGGCAGAGCAGGTCATAGGTTGCATGACTGCCGTGCAGCATGTGTCATTCGGGTATAGGCGGAACGATCGCCGCGCAGCACAGGAATGGCGGGTCATAGATTGCATGATCGCCGCGTAGTATGGATCATTGGGGTGTAGGTGGCAAAAGCGCCGTCTACTTCATGTTGGGTGGCTTCCTTCATAATCCAAGTACCCACATCCATAGCACCAAAGCCGAGTGTTAGTCTATGGACGCACGCAAAGAAGTAAATCAAGAAGCGTTAGCTATTCAAGGGCGATTTGTAGCAAGGCAGGAAGAACAGCCCCATTTCCGAGAAGCCTTCCGCCAAATTCTGCACACGCGCCCTGACACATCGCCCACTCACCAAAGCCAGAGACTATTTTTGCTAAATGCTCAAGGGGGATGGGGAAAATCCACTCTGCTTAACCACTTCATTCGGATTTGCTCTGAAGAAGACCCCTCTTTTAAGTCATTGGTCATCAAGATAGATTGGGAGCTTTACAAGGTAGATAAAGAATTAGACGAAGTTGATAAGGCCATAAAGGTTATGAATATTCTCCATGACGCACTCACGCCTGAGTATGAAGTCCATTTCAAAGAGTACAGAGCCAACCGAGAAAGGCTCGCGAAAATCTCACAAGAAGAGGACAAAGCATCTCAGGAGTTTAATAGTTGGCTTGACTTGACTTCTGATGTTGTGAATCTAGCCTCGCCAGTAGGTTACTCGTTAGTAAAACCTGCATTCAAAACAATAGCACAAACCGAAGTGTCAGTAATAGCAGAGCAAAGGAAAAGTTTAGCGAGTGGTTTCGCCGTAAACTCTACCCAACGACCACGATTTATACGATGATCCCAAAGGTCAACTGTCTCGGCTCTTTGTAAAGGCTTTGCTGAAGGTAGCGGGCGAACGCCCTCTTGTCTTGATGTTCGATTCTGCCGAGCATTTGCTACATGTCAGGTGGATACATTCAGGGTTGATAAAGTACACGATTCCTGAGTCGCACTGATTTCTGTTGGTCATTGCGGGACGGATACCCGAAGAAATCCGAGCCTCCATACGTAATAACATCAGGGACGCTTACATTTACAAATCCGATTTGGATACTTTTAGCCGATTCGATATAGAAGACTATTTACGGTTGTGTATCGGCGATGACTCCCAAGTAGATATACCTTCAACTGTTGTTGATTTCATCCATGAAAAAACCAAGGGCACACCATTAGCGGTTGATGTGGTAGGCAACGCCTTTGCCAAAGGCTACGACTTGCACGACTTGCAGCAGGTTTTTGGTGATGGAGCCGAGGACATAGACGTTGACTCAATCATTGAAACAGTAGCCTACAGATTCCTGAAGCATTGCCTAGATGACCCCAATAGATTGGGCGACAGAGACTATATCTATACATTCGCAGTTATGCCGGATGAAATCGAAAACGAGTTTCCTGTTATTGATTACGTCTGGAAGCGCGTGTTCGATGAAAAAAAACAAGACCGTTGAGATTATCAACCGTCTTCAGTCCGAGTATTCGTTCATCTTTCCCAATCGCAAAATGCACTCGATTGTCAAGTATTTCGTTTGCTCCGCTCTGACGAAGGGAAAGCTTGACACGGGACGATTGTTTGAGAGAGGATGGCGCTGCGAGCCTGGTTCTGCGTCGACGCCGCAACGTGTTGCTCGGTGGCGAGGTGGATCAGAAAGGCCTCGATTTCCGGGCGGCCCATGTCGCGCGGATGGCGCTTCTGGTGGAACAGGATACCGCGGCGCATCCAGTCGATGGATCTCTGCTCGGTGCGGTAGGCGTAGTGGCGTGCGCGCAAAACCTCGCGCGTATCGTCCAGCAATTTCGGGGGTGGTGTGGGCATGGGATGGCTCCGGAAACAGCGTTGCGACCAGGAGGGTCTCCTGCGCTTCGGCTCCTCATTGCATACCGCTCCGGGGCGTGCTAAGATACGTAAGGCAGCATGCAGTCGAACGTCCCCCCAGGGAATCTTCGATTGCACCAGTGCAAACGAAACCGCCCCCGCACGGCAGGGAGACTGCGTGGGTGGTGGGTGTGCACAGGGCGTTGAGACTGCGGGGATGCAGGCTATTTCGGAGTTGGGCCGCTAGCAGATCTAGAGTCGTGACAACCTCGCCGAAGAAAGCTACTATGCTGTATAAGACAACAGAGTGATTGAATGGTAAGAGGTTTGTATGTTGTGGCAGATAATCTTGTACAGTATTGCGATTGGACTTACGCTTTATGTCGCATGTAGTCTCATAAAAACCAAGACTTTTTCAATCGCCGATGCCTTGGCAGCTCTGGCAATTGTTGTTTCCCTAATTCTTGCTCAGGGCACTACTAACCCTTTATCCTCTAATTCAAACATGCAAGACTCTAAGCCCGCTCAACACCTCAATCCAGCTTCAACTCCACAACAAATCTCCATTCAACTAGACAATCCAGAAGCCAACATCCTGCCTACACCTCCTCAAGCTTCAAACTTCATAACACCGTTTCTAGACGAAATAGATGGCACAGACAACGAACTTGTTCAGGAAATTCCTTGGTGGGATTTTACAGTTTGGGGAAATCAAAATGGATTTTACGATCCTTCAGGTTGCTACGGTGTCGCTTGGAATCCCGTCGGTTATTTCAATACAGTTGTTGTTTTCCAGCAAGCACGGGAACTACAATTTGTAGATGATCCAGCAGGCTGGTCTGGAAAGGTCTGTATTCAGGGTTCAGATATCCCTGTTACAGCGATTGAAGTGGGTGAAATACAAAGGCGATGGTTAATTAAGCGATATCGAGGTGACTGGAATGTTGTAGTTCTCAAGTAACAACCACTGAATCCGCGCTGAATTCGCAATTCAAGAAGATACAACGCTACAATGGCGGCCCAACACCGCATGCAGCCCGACGCGCGGAATCGTGGCGATCTTTCACGTCCGCGTGTGCCGACTGTCAGCGCGGTCCAGAGCGTCCTTCCGCGCGCGGCTGATGCAGGCCGTTGGGCGGCTGTAGGCATAAGAGCAAGGTGCTACGCTAGCCCCAAGCCACCCAGCCCTTATCCAAGGGAGAATTGGACGATGGACGAATTGACAAGCATTCTCTTAAGTTCAGGCCTCGGCTTTCTTGGAGCACTTATAGATGCTGGAATTACGTGGTGGGTAACAGACGGGGCGACCAATACTCAGACGACGTTTGACCTATACCGCGAACTCAACTCAGAGCCATTATTGATATCTAGTACTACAACGAGAACTGTAAAACTATCAGAGTCATGGGTCATGACCGGATAGGCGGTGCAATGAGTGGCGTATCTGGCCCCATGATTTCGTCCCTATCCGCAATCCAGCGTTCCGCGCGTTGGCAGTGACTGGTACGGGCGGTGCGGTGCTGCCGATGAGAGTACGCGATCTGTGCGAGCACGTCCTCAAGCGTACGCGGCGGCAACGGGAGCAGCACGCTGAGCAGCAGGCAGACCTGCTCCAGGCTCAGCAGCGGGACTTTTTTTGAGTCGGCATTGCAAGCGCACCAAAAAGCAGTGTGCCAGAATCACGAGAGTCATGGGATGCTGCCAGCCCGACCACCTCCGTCCTTCGTCGTCGCCCATGCCCAGGTGCTGCTTGGCGACCTCGACGATCTGCTCAATCGGCCAGCGCATGCCGCGCACCGCGATCAGGCGCGGGGGCGTGAGCGTCGCGGGGGCGTTGGCCAGGAAGGCTTGCTGGTCGCCGGTTTCCGGGTCGATGCGCAGAATCAGCCAGACCTCCGGGCCAGGCTGGTCGTTCCGCTGGGCGCGTACGCCCTGCACGACCGTATCGGCGATGCGCCGGCCTTTGGTGCCGTCCCCAGCGTGTGCCGTGTCCACGCGGTGGCAGGCAGACGGTCGAATTGCGCTTGGGGGGGGTGGTCGCCGCCGTGGCGTCAACCGGCCAGATCGCCGTATCCAGCGGCGCCTCGACCAGATACCACAGCCCCAGGTCGGCGAGCGCACCAGCAGACCCGTATCGCGTCCAAACGCCGCATCGGCCAGGAACCAGCGGCAGCGCAGCGCCTAACGAGCCAGCACGTCCTGCACCAGCGCCAACGCGAGCTCGTTCTTGGTCTGGAACGTCACGTCGGCCGGGATGCGGCATTTCGCCCGCCGCTCGGCAAACGCCGCGTCCTCTACCCATTCCCGCGGCAGATACAGCCGCCGGTCACGCAGCGTTGTGCCGCGCGGACTGGCATCGACCAGGAATACCCCGGCCTGACCGTTGGCGATCGTGCCCAGTTGACCGCAGTACTGGCGCTTCACGCCCACCGAGTGCTTCCCTTTCTTGGGGAAGTCACTGCCATCCACGATGAGCATGCCCTCGGCATCGTCCAGATCCACTGCAGCCTCCTCCCAATGCCGACGCACGACGGCCGTATCATCCCAGGTGCTGTCGGTACGGAAGTGCTGCATGCCACGAATGGCGTTCTTGCTAGCCCCCAGGTGGGCGATGACGATAGGTTCGACCGATGTGCGCTCCAGCGGGCTGAGCAAGCCATGCAGGGAGCGTTCGGCCCAGGTACGCGACTCGCTGCGGCTGACGTGCTTCCCGTAGAGGGCGTGGGGGGGACGCAGCGCATCGGCCAAGTCAACGACATCGGCAGGGGTCAATTCCAGCATCGGGACGGTCGCGGTGGCCATCGCATCCTCCTGTTCAAACCCTTCTGAACAGGATTATACCAGTTCTCGTTGTAGTACTATTGTGATAGAGTATCGTTGCGCGCATTAGCCTGGTGGTTGATCCGGTGCTGCAGCCGCCTGAACGGGCTCACCCGGCGCCCGCGATTGCTCGAGACGGCGAACTTGGTCATCGTGTAGTCGAGGAGGATGTGCGCGGCCGCTCTGATCTCCGGCTCGTGCGAACTCGTGGAGGTTGTACAGGGCGTGCAGTGACAACCGCGCATAGGATCGGGAATTGAACTCCAGGAAGTCGTGCCTGGCGATGATCTGCCTGTAGCCGAGAAGCCAGCCGCTCAGCCCGTTTGCGGCATTGTTGAATCTGGGATCATGGGGTGAGCGGTCGTGGAGGAGCTGATTGACCAGGTACCGGCTGCTCTCGATCATCAGCAGGTGGTTCTCGGTTTCCGGAATGTCGATGTTCAGGAAGGTCACTTCGACGATCTCGATCTCGGGCGGGTGGCCTCCCGGATATCTCCGGGAACGAGCTCGTTCAGGATAAAGTCGACGCCGCCGTTGCCCAACAGGTGTGGATAACGATAGGCGATGGTCATCAGCCCCTTGAGCGCCATGTCGACGCGCGGATGATAAGCCAGGTTCCTCGTCCAGGTCTGCAGGACGCCGAACATGCCGATCTGGCCGCCTATGAAGCGCTGATCGTGCGCCAGTTCCTGCGTCGCGGCCGCCGAGGCGCGAAAGAGCAGGCGATAGATCAGCTTCTGGCGACAACGAGCCAGGTCGCGCAGCCCTTCGGGCAAGGTGAAAGTCAGCAGGAAGTACGGCACGGGCAGCAGCATCTCCTGCTGTTTCTCCAGCCAGGCCTGCGTCGCCTCATGTTGACAGCACGGGCAGTGACGGCTCTTGCACAAGTGGTAGCTGGAGCGCTCCTCGCCGCACTCCGCACAACGATCGACGTATCCTCCCAAGACTTCCGTGCGACACTACTCGATGGCGCGCAGCGCCCGATGATGACTGGGCGGCATCTGATTGCCGAACTGCTCCCGGTAGGCGGCCGCACCAACTCATACCAACTTTAGGTGTCCAATCATCTTCAGATCAGCGCGCGGCGCTTCCCGCACTTCCGTGCCATCCTTCTGGCTGGTCAGGAGCGTGTGGTGCCGTCCCGATCCATGTCAGTGCGAGGGCGCTGACGCGCCCGAAGCAATCCCCCGCGTCAGCGGGAGTCGTGCCTCAGCGCCTGCTGCTGCTCCGCTCTCCCAGCGGGAGCGGGGCGGGGGTGAGGGCGCGCAGGAGATGGCCACGCCGCCGCCATCCCGATCCTCCCACCGTTCGGCGCGCGATCGGTGCTGCCCCAGCAACCGCTCTCCGGAGCGCTCCCGCCGCATCCTGCGCACTGCGGCAGCGTTGATGTGGCTGCCCGATACGTGACCATCTATCTAAAGTCGGTATGATAACCAGTGCAGCGTGACGTTCATTCCCAAAGCACGGAGAGGCGAAACATCTCTCGACCCTACGGATGTTTCGCCCCTCCGGATTCGCGGCAGCCTCCACCTGCATCGCAGGCAGTGGTATCATACCGCATGCCGTTGACCATACGATGCCGCGTCCTGAGCGGGCGCAGGCAATCGTCATCGCAAGGACGACAACTCATCTATGCTTCGCTATCTGCGTCTTTTCAGTTTATTCGCCCATAATAGTCTGCAAATCGCGCTGGAATACCGGGTCAATTTTCTGACTTCGTTGATGCAAAGCAGCCTCTGGTTGTTGTGGGGCGTGATCGGCGTGCTGGTCTTCTTTCAATTCAGCGGCACACTGGGCGGCTGGACGTTGCCCCAGGCGCTGCTGGTGGTTGGCCTGTTTCGGATCTTTGAAGGGGTGATTGATGGCATTATGCGACCAAACATCACCCGGATCGTCGAGCATATTCAGAAAGGAACGCTCGATTTCGTGCTGGTGAAGCCGGTCGATAGCCAGTTTATGGCGTCGCTGCGCCAGATCAATCTGCTGGTGCTGCCCGATATTCTGGTCGGTTTTGGCCTGATCGGTTACGGTCTCTGGCTGGGAGAGATCTGGCCGTCGCCGTTGCAGATCGCGGCGTTTCTCTTCATGCTCGCCTGCGGCATCGTGATCGCCTACGCAATCTGGATGCTGCTGGTCACCACCGCCTTCTGGCTGGTGCAGGTAGAAAATGTCACCGAACTGCTCACCGCAATCTACGAAACGGGGCGATTTCCGGTAACGGCGTACAGCCCGGCAATTCGGCTGGTCTTGACCTTCGTCATTCCGATCGCATTCCTGACCACCTTCCCGGCTGCGGCGCTGATCGGCCTGCTCGACCCGCTCTACCTGGGGCTGGCGCCGTTGCTCGCCGGTCTCTTGTGGTGGGCAGCGCGCGCCTTCTGGCGAGTCGGGCTGCGATCATACACCAGCGCCTCGTCGTAGCGGTGCGGTTGCTCATCAAAGGACTGTCGCAAATTGGCGTCAGCGCCGCCGCCACGAGACCTCAATCGGCCACGGCCAGCCCCAGCGCTTCACGCGCAGCGCCGACCACAAATAGTGAACCAGTGACGCAAATCAGATCGGTCGGATCAGCCAGCGCGCGGGCAGTTTCCAGCGCCTCGGCGACATCGGGCACAATCTGCACCGCAGCGCGCGCAAAGGGCGACACCTCTGCCGCGATGCGGTCGAGATCCATCGCCTTAGGATGCTGAGCGCGCGTGATAATCACCTGGCTGGCATGGGGAACCAGCGCCGCTGCAATCGCGGCAATATCCTTATCGCGCGAGGTGCCGAGGACGAGGATAAGCTGGCGGTAGGTAAGTTCTGCGCTCAACGCGCGCCACAACTTCTGCGCCGAGTCGCCGTTGTGCGCGCCATCGATCAGGATGCGCGGTGATCCCTCAATCAGTTCAAACCGTCCTGGCCACCAGGCCGAGGCCAATCCTCGTTGAATGGCCATGTCGTCGAGCGGCAGCCCTTGTTCGCGCAAGAGCAACGCTGCGCCCATTGCCAGACGCGCATTTTCCTGCTGAAACAAGCCGCGCAGCTTGCCCGGCTGCGGCGATGCCGGATAGAAACGGGCGGAACCGCTGGCCAGCCACGGTTCCAGCGCGCTTTCGGCGGCCAGCCAGAGCGGCGCGCCCACCGTCTGCGCCTCGGCGAGCAACACCTGGGCAGCTTCGGCAGCCTGCGGCGCTGATACGGTTGGGCGGCCAGGGCGCATAATCCCAGCCTTGTTGAAGGCAATCTCGCTCAGCGTTGATCCCAGAATGGCCATGTGATCAAAGCTAATCGACGAGATCACCGCCACCAGCGGCGTGATCGTCGCAGCGGCATCGTAGCGCCCGCCTAACCCCACTTCGATCACGGCCAGATCGACCTGAGCAGCCACGAAATGGCGCATTGCCAGCAGAAATCCAATATCGAACGTGCTGGGGCGCCCGTAAGTAGCGGTATCGAACTGCGCGATCAACGGCTGCGCTGCTGCAACCAGATCGATCAGGGTGGCCTGACTGATCGGTTCGCGGTCGATCTGGATGCGCTCACGATACGAACTGAGGTGCGGCGATGTCCACAATCCTACCCGCAATCCGGCAGCGCGGGCCATTGCTTCAATCATCGCGCAGGTACTGCCTTTGCCCTTCGTGCCTGCCACCACGACAGCGCGCAGGCGCTGATGCGGGTTACCGGCATCGGCCAGCAATGCTGCAGTGCGGGCCAGCGCCCGCGCCGCGACTGCTGGATCGGGCGATCCCTGTCGGGTCGGATCGATGAAACTGTAGAGATAATCGAGCGCAGCCTGATATGACGTGATCTTCATGCGTTTCTGCTTCGCTGATGAGCGCCGCAGGCGCGGCTGCCGATAATGTAGCCGATATGATACCATTGTCAGCGCAGACCGCAACCCCGATTGACAGGGTGAACCGAATCGTCTATGCTGAACGATACGAACACCTGAGCGAAGGAGTGAGCATGGGGCTTGATCTGGCGAGATTGAGCGGTCAGATACGGACGATGAGTCAGCACACGGCGCGACGTTCCAGCGAGCGCGCCGAACGCATGCAGCAGGCACGAACGAAGTATCTGTCCGAAGTCGGGCGCGAAGCGCACTGGGCACAGGCGGTCAACCTGAGCGCAGCGACGGCCAACTGGCTGCTGGCCGAACCGATTGAAGCGTTGGACACGGTCGTTGATCCGCCGCCGCTTCCCAACGAGTATGCCGTGGTCGCCACCGACGGTTCACATATTGACGTTGATCGGCACGGCGAAGCCAGTTGCTACCTGATCAACATCGGTCAGGTCTATCTTCGCTATGGCAGCCGGGCAGATGCGCAGTTTCGCTCATCACCGCGATTGTACTGGCGCGAAGAGGATTTGTATGCGCGCGACGGCACACGCCGCATCCCGATCGAAGGCCCGTTGTTGAGCATCCGCCGCGACATCGAAGAAGGCGTTGCGCTCGGCGAACTCGCCAAAGACTACCTGAGTGAGCTGACGATCCCGCGCCTCGGGTTGCAAGACGGAACGCTGATCCGCTGGGCGCTGGCGAATGCTGATGCGGTGATTCGCGACTACTTTCTGCGCCAGTATTTGGCGTATCTCTCACAGATGGAGCAGTTACAGATCCCGGTCGCCTCATATATCAGCCGGACTCGTTCACCCGAAGTGATGGGGATGATCCGCCTGATGTTCTGCCCGGATGTCAATGTCAGCAATGAGCGGGGAGCGGTGTGCAGCCAGTGCAGCGATGCCAAAAAAGGACAAACGCCCTCGTGCATGATGTGCCATGACCTGATCGATGCCGATCTGTTTGGGCCAATGCTCTGCGAGGGGCAACGCGGCCCGATCTTTCGCTCGCGCAGCCGGATCAGTATCGAGGGATACGAACACCATCAGATTCACTTTTTCTTCATCCGGATCGGACGCGAGATCGTTCGGATCGAGATCCCCGGCTGGGTCGCCGCGAACACGACATGGGTCAACGACGTGCATGCGCTGGTCTACGATCAGGCAGCGCGCGGGCAAGGGTATCCGGTCGCGCTCCAGCGGGCGCACGAGCAGGCAGTGATCCGCAGCGTTGAACGACGCGCGTTCGAGCAGATGGTCAGCAGCGCGCTCTGGCGCGCCGAGACGCCGGGCACGCTCTCGGCGAAACACGAGCGGAAGCAGTTTGTGCAGGGATAGCTATGGATCACATCACAATGCCGCAGAATGGCCGAATCGGCGAGATTCTCGAGTCGTCAACCACCCAGTTTCTGGCTGCCAGCTACGAACTGCTGGTGGCGCCGCCGTTTGGCGCACTGGTGCGGGCCACCACCCGCGAGCCGGGCATGCTGGTGTATGGACTGGTGTACGACATTTCCACCGGGAGTCGCGATCTGGGCGGACGGGCGATTGTGCGGGGGCGAACATACAGCGGCAAACACCTGTACGACGAGCAGATTTATCGCGAACACCCCGATCTGGCCGAAGTGCTGCAAACCGAGTTTGCCGCGCTCATCGTGGGATTTGCCCGAGACAACCGTATCGCTCAGTATCTGCCGCCACAACCGCCGCCGGTTCACTACTCGGTCTACCCATGCGAGCCAGAGGAGCAGGCAGCGTTTAGTGATCAGCTCATCTTCCTGCGCACGATATTGCAGGCCAGCCATCTGCCGGGCGATGAGCTGGCTGCCGCGGCAGTGCGGAACTTTGCTGCCGCGCGCCGCGATGGCCCGGCCTATCTCACGCGAGCAGGCCGCGAGCTGGCCCGTCTGCTCAGCGATGATTATGACCGGCTGATCGCCATTCTGAGTCGCATTCGGTATTGATCACAGTTTGGTTCAACGAGAGATTCCATGCTGTATTCGCCGTTGACTGCTCCAAGGAGACCTGTGCCATGCTCTTGCTCGATGCCGCATTCCCGGTTGATGCCAATCCATTGCCGCAGGCTGCCGCTGTTGCCGAAGCAGCCGAAGCGATTGGATTTGCCGCGCTCTGGGCGCCTGAAACGGCCCACAATCCCTTTCTGGCGCTCACGATTGCCGCCGAACACACCCAACGCCTCACGCTGGGAACAGCGGTAGCAATCGCCTTCCCGCGCAGCCCAATGGTGACCGCCCAGATTGCGTGGGATCTGGCCAGCTTTAGCGGTGGCCGGTTCATGCTCGGCCTGGGCACGCAGGTCAAGGCGCACATCGAACGGCGCTTCAGCAGTGTGTGGGATTCGCCGGTTGGACGGCTGCGCGACTACATTGGCGCACTGCGCGCGATCTGGCAATGCTGGCAAGAGGGCGGCAAACTCGACTACCGGGGCACGCATTACCAGCATACGCTCATGACCCCTTTCTTTAGTCCCGGCCCGATCGCTCATCCCGCTATTCCGATCTACATTGCCGGCGTCAATACCGGTTTAGCCCATCTGGCCGGAGAAGTGTGTGATGGCTTTCATGCCCATCCGTTAACCAGCGCTCGCTACCTGCGCGAGGTGCTGCGTCCCCAGATCGCTGCCGGCGCAGCGGCAGCCGGACGCGCCCCAACAGCGTGCGCCATCGCCGGCAGCGCGCTGGTCATCACCGGCCCAGATCAGGCCAGTCGCGAACGAATGCGCAAGTTTGTGCGTCAGCAGATCGCCTTCTACGCCTCGACACCGACATACCGGGCTGTGCTGGCATGTCACGGCTGGGAAGCAGTGGGCGAAGAGCTGTCGCGGCTGGCGGCGCAGCAGCGCTGGGCCGAGATGACAGGGCTGGTTGATGAGACGATGATTGCCACGTTTGCAGTTGAGGCCGAGCCGGCTGACCTGCCTGCGGCGCTGCGCGAGCGGTATGAAGGATTGCTTGATCGGGTCGCGCTCTATATGCCATTCGTTCCCGGCGAGCGTGATGACTTCTGGCGACACCTGACGCGCTCACTGAACGGGTAAACCGCTATGGCCGGAGTCTTTGCTCATCTCGATCTGACGCCCAATCGACTGGAACAGGCCCGCCAGATGCGCGCGGCGCAAGGCGATCTGATCGATCTGACCAGCAGCAACCCTACCGCCCAGGGGTTGATCTTCCCGCCTGAAATCCTGGCTAAAGCGGCGGAAACCTTCTGGCGCATGCGGCGCTATCGTCCCGATCCCCGTGGTGATCTGAGAGCGCGAATGGCGGTGGTCAACTACTACGCGCAGCGCACACCGGCGCTGCCGCTCACACCCGATGATGTCTTTCTCACTGCGAGCACGAGTGAGGCGTACAGTCTGCTCTTTGCGCTGCTGGCCGATCCTGGCGACAATCTGCTCGTGCCGAATGTCACGTACCCCTTGTTTGAGTATCTGGCGGCGCTGCGCAATCTAGAACTGCGCGCTTACCAGCTCGATGAAGCGCGCGGCTGGCGGATCGACCAGCGTTCACTGCGCCGCGCCGCCGATGAGCGCACTCGCGCGATCCTGATCGTCTCACCCCACAATCCGACCGGCGCAATCATCGAGCAACCGCTGGCCACGCTCGACCTGCTCGGCTTACCGGTGATCTGTGATGAGGTGTTCGCGCCCTTCACCTATACCGTACCTGATACGCCGCCACTGGCAGCGCTCCATCCGGATCTGCCCGTCTTTACGCTTAACGGTATCTCAAAACTCTTCGCCCTGCCTGATCTCAAACTCGGCTGGATCGCGCTCAACCGTCCGGCGCGCGCCTTTGCAGCGCGTCTCGAACTGCTCAACGATACCCTGCTGGGCGCAAACGCGCTCAGTCAGCATCTGCTGCCAACCCTCTTCGCCGAAGGCCAGACGTTTGTCGCACAGATGGTTGCACGAGTGCGGGTCAATCTTTCGCTCGGTCTGCGCGCGTTTGCCGGGCATCCTCGCATCCAGGCCACACCGCCCGCCGGCGGCTACTACCTCTTCCCGGCGGTGCACGGCTGGGACGACGAAGAAGAGCTGGCGCTTTTCTTGCTCGAACACGGGGTCTACGTTCATCCCGGCTATTTTTACGGTGACGTACCCGGTTGTCATCTTATGATCTCGGCGCTCACCGAACCGGCCACCTTCGCCGCCGGTATCGAGCGTCTCTGCGCAGCGCTGGCAGCACAGTAACGACCAAGCATTTTACACTTTATGATGAATAGTCGTAGTGCATAGCTCATTCTACAGGCACGACTATTGCAGAGCAGCATATCGTCGTGTATAATTCAGCCAATCGGCTGCCGATACCAGCTTCAACCAACGAACAATCATGGCCACTTTTTCGCAGCGCCGGACTTCCAATCCCCAATCGCGAGCGCATGCTCCCCAGCAGTCGTCTGATCACGATCTGCTGCAACACCTGCTCTTGCACGATCTCCCGGCGCGGCGACATCCCTTGCGCCCGGCGCAGTTGCGGTCACGCGCCGCGCAACGAGCGCAGGCGCTCAGCGGGTTCCTGACCCGCACGTGGGTTGATCGAGCGCTCCTGGCGCTGGAGGGAGCGCTCTTCGCGGCCATGGTGATCGTCTTTGGCTACTGGCTGATCGACGGGTATGGACGAGACTGGTGGTATGCGTGGCGGCAGACAACTCCAACCCAGGTTGAGACGGAAGTTGTCCCCACTGCAATGACGCTGCAACCCGTCGCACCGCCAGCGGCAGCGCCGCAGCTCCCAGCGCTGCCGTTTACCGAAGCAACCACATCAGATTTGGCGTCTGAAGCAGCCGATTATCTGGCGCCGCAAGCGCATGTGCAACCACTCCCGAAAACCGATCCGCGTCCGCAACGCCTGCGCATTCCCAGCATCCAGCTCGACACGCCGGTGTACGAAGTGTTTGTGGTCAATAACGCATGGCAGGTTGCCGAATATGCCGCGGGCTACCATCATGGCAGCGCACTGCCGGGAACGAATGGCAATACGGTGCTGGCCGGACACGCCGGCCTGCGCGGGGCCGTCTTCCGTGATCTCCCTCGTGTGGCGCCAGGTGATGACATTCTGTTGGAGGCAGGCGGCTGGATCTATCGCTACCGCGTGCGCGAACTACGCCAGGTCTGGCCTACTCAGGTTGAAGTGATGGAACCAACTCCTACGCCCGTGTTAACCCTGATTACCTGCACCAACTGGGATACGCAGCGACTCATCGTGATCGCCGATCTCATCGAATCGCGCCCACTCAGTTGAGGTTCAAGGAGTCGTTATGCCACCGAAACCGTCACGCTCGACCAACCTGCCACCCGGACGCGGACGCGCTCCTGCGCCGTGGACGATCTGGGAGGTGATGGCGATCGCGGTGAGTGTGTTGATGATCGTGACGCCGCTCTCGCTGGAGGCGCTGAACTGGATTCGGCCTGCGGTTGCGCCAGCGCAAGAATTGATGGCAACAACTGAACCAACCATCAGTCTTGAGCAGCGCCCGCCGACGTTTACACCAGAACCGACTGGCACGACTTCACCGACGCCGGGCGCGTCCCCAACCCCGACCGAGCCGCCGGGCATCACCCCAACCCCGACCGAGCCGCCGGGCATTACCCCAAC
>FWPU01002107.1_pt1 | contig 54847 bp, 43 predicted proteins | sample 2228361 | NCBI WGS metagenome assembly FWPU01 (sample SAMEA103939777, study PRJEB20133) | metagenome | reverse complement strand
GAATCACTACCTGCGCGGCCTCTCGCCCAACGCCAGGGCCATCGTGATCAAGAGCCGGGACGAGATGGAGCGGCACGGGCTGGCTCCGGTGCTCGCCGCGCAGCGCTGGGCGGACTGGCAGACGATGACTTCTGCAACGGCCCCGGGTGCGGAACGTCTCCGGCTGATGCGCAAGTACGGCGTCCGGTACGCATCCCTGCTGCCCGAAAGCCAAGCCCTGCTGGCCGCCCACCCGCGTCACGCGGGCAGGGCTGTATCCGTGGCGCACTGCGGCGATATGGGCCTGTTTCGGGTGGTGCCCGGCTCCGGATACTGAACATTCGAGGGGAAGCACACCCCTCCGGCGAGCTTCTCGCCAAACCGTTCTGCCTCTGGTAAACACGTGTGCATCCGCTTGGCCTCGGGGCACGGGATGTGCGCCAGGGCGGACTGATCCCCTCAAACCCGCTCGACAGCCGGTTTGTCCGCTTGGTGCCGGAGAGAAACTTGGGCCTATTCCGTTCCCAAAATCTACGCGCGGTAGGCGCTGGGGCCGGGGCGCTGGGAGTGCTGGCCGTTCAGGTTGGTGGGGCAGTTGCGCTGTGGGCGCACACCAGCGATGTCCCGGCCATCCTGGGCCGCTATGCGCCGGATTACTTCTGGCTCGTGGTGGGCTACCATCTGGCGGCTTTGGTCTGGGCAGCCGCCGTTGCCGGGATTTTATCGGGGAGGCTGGCCGGGGCGTTGCGGGCGGCGGCTGTGCGTCCGGCGCTGTTCTGGGGCGGGCTGGCCGGACTGTGGGCACTTGGGCTGGGATACCTGCGAGCGACGGCCTACCGGGGGGCGGTTTCGCCGCTCGTCCGCACGGCTCCGCTGCTGGCGCTGGTTTACGCCATGCTGTTGCTGCCCTGGCGGCAGGCCATTGAGCGGCTTGGGAGGGGCCGCGTTTCCTCCCAAATGCTGGCGGGCTGGGCGGTGCTCGCAGCGGGGACGGTGCTGCTGGCCTTCCAGGTGGCGGGCGGGGTGGGCCTGTGGGGGCACGTGAGCAATGTGCGGGTTGTGCTGGGCCGGTTTGCACTCGACTACTTCGCCTTTATGGTGAGCTATGGCCTGATGGTCGTGGTCTGGGGTGGGCTAGTGGTCGGGTTCGCCCTGTGCCTGCGCCGGGGCTGTCTGGATGGGCTGGTTGAGCGGCTGCGGGTTCTCTCGGGGCGGGGCTGGCGCTTTGGAGGCGTGGTGGCCGGACTGTGCGCCGCGATGGCCGCCTATGCCTGGGTCACCTCAGGGCGGGTGCTGCCCGCGGGCGCGTGGAGCATCCCCCTGGCAACGCTGGCCTTCGCCACACTGCTGCTGGTGGGGACGGCCATCTATCTGCACCTGCAGGCGCAGCACGGCCCGGCGGGTGTGCTGGCCGTCGGAGGGGTGCTTGCAGCTGGGCTGGCGGTGCTAGCCCTCCAGGCGGCGGGCGCTGTGGCGCTGTGGAAGCAGGTCATCGACCGGCCTGCTTTCTTTGCCCTTCTGGCTACTTACCACCTGACACTTGCAGGCTGGATCGTCGGGCTGGCATGGCTGACCGTCAGCATCTTCCGCCAGCGGCTGGCCGCACTGGAGGACGCACTTCGCCGCCTCGTCACGCGCCCGCCGATCCTGTGGGGCACGGTCGCCGGGCTGTGGGCGCTGACCGCCCTGCTGTTGGGGCTGAATGCCTGCTGTGCTTCCGCCGAACCGGCCCAGATGGCGCTGGTCACCGCCCCGACTGCCGCGCGGCTGCTGCTGCTCGCATTTGCGGCGTATGCAGGTGTGTTGGCCACTCCCGCAGAGGCCCGGGCCGGTGCGCCGGCTGAGGCACGCTTGCGCGACCGGGCCGCACATCTCCTCCGGCGTGACGCGCTGCCTCTGGCCCTTTTTCTGGAGGTGACGGTCCTCTTCACCTATCCCCTCATTGCGCGGCTGGGCAGCTTCCTGCCCAGCGGCAACGGGCTGGATGTTTTCGTCGGCGTGTGGGCCAACTGGTGGCTCAAAAACGCCATCCTCACGGGGGGAAATTCGGCGTTTGCCCACCCCTTCTTCGCGCCGTCCACCACGCTCCTCATGCACCCCAATGGGCTGGACCTGTCATTCGCGGGCCGCCCTTGGCTTTACATGCCCACCTTCATCCCGCTGTCGGCCATCTTCGGTGAGGTGTTTGCGTACAACGTCAACAGCTTGCTGGGGCTTATCGGCGGCGCCTACTTTGCCTACCTGCTTGCGCTGTACCTCACCCGCAGCCGGGCCGCCGCCTGGATCGCCGGGTTCGTCTTCTCATTCTGGCCAGGCCGCTTGCTCCTGTCCTTTGCCACACCAAACGCGGGCCACATCGAGCTGCTGCCGCTGTTCATGCTCGCCTTTGTCCACGCGCTGCGCACCCGGCGGCTGGCCCACATGGCGCTGGCAGGCGCACTGCTGGCTCTGACGAGCTATTACAGCGTGAAGATCACGTTGTACGCGATCTGGGCAGGCGGCCTATATGCGCTGGGGTGGCTGGCCCGCTTGCGGGCCTGGCGCGATCTCAGGCTGTGGCGGGGGCTGGCCCTGTTCTCGGTGATCTTTGTGGGCCTCGGAAGCCCTATCCTTGTGCCGTATGTCTCCGACCGCGGCTATCTTGAGCACGCCGTTGCCATCACCCGGATCGGCGCCCCGGCGAACAGCGTCAACCTGGCCTCATTCTTCGTGCCCGATGAGAACTTCGTGCCCAGGATTCCCTCATTTATCTACACTAGGCTGGCCCACTTCTTTGACCTGCGGCTTATGCCGGAGCGCCCCTGGATTCTGCCCTACTACCTGGGCTACCTGGGCCTTGTTCTCGCCGGGCTGGCGGTGTGGCCTCTCCACCGCTCCGAGCGGGAAGCCCACTCCTGGCTGATGGTTCTCGTGGTCTGCCTCCTGCTGAGCCTGGGATCGACGCTGCAAGTGGGGCCTTACATACTCGGCTGGCTGCCCATGCCGATGCGACTGTTGGACCGCATCTTCTTCGTGGAAGTCCTGCGCGATGCTTACCGGTTTGTCTTGCCAGCCAGCCTAGCCTGGGGCGTGTTGATCGCGTTCGGCGTGCAGGCGCTGCTCCGGCAGGCAGGCGGAGCAACCCGGCTCGGACGCTTCGCGCGGCTGGGGAGCGTGTGCCTCGTTCTCATGATAGCTTACTACTCGGCCCCACTTCAGGGATTCCCAGCCAAGGTTTCCCCCTTCTACGAGGAGATCGGGCGGGATGGGCAGTCCTATGCCATCGTTGACCTGCCCATCAGCCGAGACATCACGGCCATCACGGGCTACTACCTGTATCTCCAGACGATTCACGGCAAGCCGATTGCAGCCGGGGCAGTGGCCCGCATGCCAGCCGATGCCTACCGGTATGTTGAATCGAACGCGCTGCTGAGTGCCTGGGAGCACCGCAGGCGCGTTGACTGCGACGGCGACGGTTATGCCGAAGCCCTCTCCGACCTGAAAGCCCACGATTTCCGGTATGTCGTCCTCCACAAGGACCGGGTCGAGATTCTTGCGCACATGTTTGCTAAGGAGATGGACCTCTCCATCTGGCAGGGCTACTTTGGCGGCGTGGCCCCGACCTTCGAGGACGAGCAGATTGTGGTCTACGACTTGGAGCGGCTGGGCGAGAGCCTGCCCGTGTGCGCAGGGGCAGAGTAGCTGCCCCTCCCCTCCGGCGCATAACTGGCATATCCTCCCAGATAAGCTATAGTTAGTATCCGGCCCTGACGTCCGACATCACGGTGAGGTGGAGCAGGTATGCTGAGACAACGACTGACTCTGATCATTCTGGCAGCGCTGGCGGCGCTCCTGGCTGCACCATCGATCAAGCCGTAGCCAATCTCAACGCGCGTGCCACGGCTGCCGCGGGCGGCACGCTGCCCGCTGAAATCAGCACGGCGGGTGCGGCCATTCAGGCGACGGCCACTGCACTTGTCCCCACTCAGCCGCCTGCCGGATACTTCGACATCTCGCTCGACCCGGCGGCCTCGCTGGCCAACGCCTGGGGCCAGGTCTATGCTCTCCAGAGCGGCGCACCGTTTGAGATCATCGCCACCGAGCAGCAAACCGGCGAGTTTATCATCCAGCAGCTACAGGCCTCCGGCTGGCAGGAGACGGCGCGCGGTGGCAGCGCCACCATCGACGCCGGGCAGATCCGGGTAGACCTGGCCCTCGTCGATGCTGACGGTGACTTTGGCGCGGGAACCGCCACCTTTCAGCCCACCCTCGACTCGGCGGCCCGGCTGCGCCTCAACCCGCAGGGCGCCTCCTTTGGCGGGCTGACCGTGCCGGACAACTTCACCGCTGCGCTGGGCGATTCAGTCTTTGCGGCGCTGGCAGGCGAGCGTAACCCCGCCCTGGCGAAGGTTACACTGTCCCGCCTGATGCTGGAGGACGGCAGGCTGAGCGTCGCGGGGACCGTCAAATAGCGCCTGCGCGTCCTGCCCCGGAGCGTCAATGCCCTCCCTATCCCGACCGCCTACCCGTCCCCTCTGGTGGCTACCCACGCTGCTGACCCTGGGACTGGCCGCTTGCGCTGCTGGCGTACCTATCCCCTCCCCAACCGCTGCGCCCACCCCCCTCCCGACGCCTACTCCCGCCTGGGACGGGATGCGCCTGCCAGCGCCGACCGGCCCTTACGCCGTCGGCTACCGGCAGTTTTTGGTCCTTGACGAGGCGCGCGACGAGATCCACACCTTTCCAGAGGACGATCGGCGCGGTCTGGCGCTCCACATCTGGTATCCCGCCGACCCCGCGCCCGGCGCGCAGCCCGGCCCGTACCTGGACGAGCGCCTGGCTGCGGTTTACGGGCTGGGCGCGGAAGCGAACACCTGGCTGGGCCATGCCGTCGAGGACGCCCCGCCCGCTGCCGCCGAGCCGGTGCCCGTTCTGATGTTCAACGGCGGGTTCAACGCCATGCCTACTGTCTACGCCGTGCTGGCCGAGGAATACGCCAGCTACGGTTACGCCGTCGCCGCCCCCAGCCACCCCTACGCCGACGAGCTGGCTCTGCTGCCCGACGGGCAGGTCGTCGAGTATCCGGGCGACACGGCCTTCCTGATGGCGCTGGGCGGAAGCGACCCGTTCGGGGCTGAGGTGTACCTGGCCTGGATTCCGGATACGCTGTTCGCGCTGGCCGAGCTTGACCGCCTGAACAGCGAGGTCTTCGGTGGGAAGCTGAACTTGCAGCGGATGGGTTTCCTTGGCCACTCGTTCGGGGGAGGCGTCTCGGCGGAGACCTGCCGCATCATCGCCGAGCGGTGCGCCGGAGCCGCAAACCTGGACGGCAGCCACCCGCCGAGACTTCAGGATGAGGGCATACCGGCCCCGTATCTGTACATCGCCGCCGGTGAGACCGGCTCGGCAGCGGCTGCGGAGGTCCTTCGCGTCTACGAGGGGGCGCAGGCCGGGGCGGCCATCGTCGAGATCGAAGGCGCAACGCACTTCGGCTTTGGTGACGGGTATTACCTACGGGCGGCTCTGGGCGCACTCGACGACGAGCCGCGCAGCCGGTACGGCGCGCTTGAGCCGGAGCGCATGGCTGCCATCGTCCGCGCCTACACGCTCGCCTTCTTTGACCGTACCGTGCGGGGCAGCGACGCGCCTGCTCTGGAGGAGCTGGCCGCGTCCGACCCAGAGGTATCGATCCGGTCCCGGCATCCCGGCGAATAGGCCTCTCCCGAAACCCCGGCTTTCAACACGCAGCCCCTCCCACCCACCGCCTAGCTTACCCGTTCCGGTGCAACTTGCCCGCCCGCTTGGCGTAGCGCTCTGCCAGCCGGAAGACCCACAGCCCAGCCGGGATGAGAATCACACCCATGACCAACACCGGCCAGATAGACGGCCACAGGTCGGCAGTGGGCGTGCCTTCCAGCAGCGCACGGCGCGCCCCGTCCAGCACGTACATCGCCGGGCTGACCCGTCCGAAAGCCTGGAGCACGCCCGGTAGCACGTCGATGGGGTAGTACACGCCTGAGACGAGCAGCAGAACGGCGATGATGACGTGCGTCATCTGCGAGCCACGCTCCGGGAAGAGCAGCGGCAGGACGGAGGCCATGATGCCCACACCGATGAACGAGAAGCTCCCCGCCAGCAGCATCAGCGCGCCGCCGGACAGGTTGGCCTGCCCCAGGTCAATGTCGAATATCAGCACGTTCACGCCCAGGATGATGACCGTAAAGATAAAGCTGTACAGAATCGAGAAGAACGTCTGCCCGGCCATGTGCGTTAGACGGTGGATGGGGGCCATCAGGGTGTACTCGATGGTCCCCTCCCAGCGCTCGATGGCGATGATGTCCGTGATCCAGTAGAAGATCAGCGACAGATAGCGCCAGACCAGCGTGCCGATCACCAGGTACAGCACCATGTACCGCCCATCGACACCCTGCCCGCCGCCGATGGCCTCCATGCCCAGCCCGATAAAGCTCACCGACAGGCTGTTGGCAATCGAGTAGGCCAGCCAGACGAGTTCCCACGTCCAGTAGCGTTTGACAAGGTTGGCGTTCCGCTCAACGAATGCATACGTTGCACGCAGTTGGTGTATCGCCGTTGACATATCCCCTCCATCCTGATCCTGAAGCCTTCCACCTGGATTGCCCTATCTGGCTCCTTTCGGTCGTTGTGCGATGCGTCGAATTGGCTCGGGGCCAGATTGCCGTAGCTTCTCTTCTCAGGCTACCTCTTCCTCCGGATTCAGCGCACGCCCGGTAAGCTCCAGGAACACGTCTTCAAGCGTTGGCGGCTGGCCGCCCTGGGGCGGCACGAGCGCGCGCAGGCCAGCTGGTGTGTCGAGCGCGACGACGCTGCCCCGGTCCATGATGGCGATGCGCCCGCATAACCCCTCCGCCTCGGCCATGTCATGCGTGGTAAGCAGGATCGTGACACCGAAGTCGTCGCGCAGCTCGCGGACGACGGCCTGCACCTCGCGCTTGGAGCGCGGGTCGAGGCCGGTCGTCGGCTCGTCCAGCAGCAGCAGGCGCGGCTTCGACAGCAGCGCGCGGGCGATGGCAACCTTCTGCTGCATCCCGCGCGACATCTCCTCCATGGGGGCGGTGATGTCGTGCGCATCTAGCCCGAGGCGCGTCAGGATAGATACGACCTGGCGACGTGTCTCGCGCCCCTGCATACCGTACAGCCGCGCGCCGTATACCAGGTTCTCCATCGGCGAGAGCTTCTTGAAGAAGCTGGCTTCGACCGATACCCGGTTGATCAGCGCCTGCACGCGCAGCGGCTCGCGCACGACGTCGTGCCCAAAGACGCGAATCGCGCCCTCATCAGGCAGGAGCAGTGTCGCGATCAGCCGGATCAGCGTTGACTTGCCCGACCCGTTCGGGCCAAGCACGCCAAAGATCTCGCCTTCGGCCACGTCGAACGAGACATGGTTGACGGCGACCGTTACACGGCGATGGCCGTTGCCGCCGCGTCCGTTGGCGGGGGTGTCGTTTTCATCGGGCGGCCCGGCGGCCTGAGCGCTGCTCCCGCTGCCATTGGGCGCCGGGCTGGTTCCCCGGCCCAGCCAACGCTTCCAGACGGGGCCGGTGCGGCGCACGAACGCTTTGTATACCCGGTCAACTTCAAGTACGGCGGACATGCTTTCCTCTCCTGAAAACAACGGTTGGCGACTGGCAGCCAGCAGTTAACAAAACAAACTCCACCGCCACTTTCATCCTCCATAGAAAAAGGCCACGCCTCATCCCCGTGGCCTCCTGCCGCGCGGTGTGCCGCGCGCATCCCAACAAAACCAGCCACGGGCCTGTGAAGTGCACCCGTGGCTGGGATAAGCTCTTGCCGCTAGACCGGTACGATCACTCAGGCCAATGCAGCCGCCAGGCGCACTTCACCCCCGAATCAGCCACCCCGCTGCCCATCAGGGCGCGGTTACGGCCAGGGGTAATGCTGAGTGCGTACTCGCTCACAAGACACGTCTCCTATAACCAAGTGCCCACAGTGTACCCACACCTGGAGCAGCCTGTCAAGGCAAACTGGCCATCTGGCCAGGGGGCAGGGAAGCTGCCGCCCCGCAGATGCACCAAACTGCGCGGTTCTGATGCAGGATTAACAATTGCCCGCTAATATCAGATACAATAACACGATAAATGTCATCTAAATAGGGGGTTATTGGATGACAGCGAAGGAAGAAACAAAGTTCATCTGGCGCGGGCGCGTGATCGAGGACCCGCCGGTGGCCAAATGGCTGTTCGCAAGCCCCTGGGCGGCGCTGCTGTGGCTGCCGCTGCGCGTCTGGCTGGGCTGGCAGTGGATTCATGCCTCGCTGGGCAAGATCAACAACCCGGCCTGGGTGCAGACGGGTGAGGCACTGCGCGGCTTCTGGATGAACGCGGTTCAGATCCCGGAGAGCGGTCGCCCGGCGATTGCCTTTGACTGGTACCGCAGCTTCATCCAGCTCCTGCTCGATACCCAGTCGTACACCTGGTTTGCCAAGGTGATCGCCTATGGCGAGATGGCCGTTGGAGTCCTGCTCGTCCTGGGCGCGTTCACCGGCATCGCCGCCTTCCTGTCCGGCTTCCTGAACTGGAACTTCATCATGGCAGGGTCGGCCAGCACCAACGGGCTGATGTTCGCCATCGCCGTCGGGCTGATTCTGGCCTGGAAGGTGGCTGGTCTGGTCGGCGCGGATTACATTCTGCTGCCCGCCATCGGCACGCCGTGGGGTGAGCGAGAACGGGAGAAGGCGGAGCGGCGGAGGCTGGCCGAGGAGCCGGGTTCTGCCGGGGATTAAGCGTTTCACCAGGCGAGGAACGCTTGGCACTTGGCCCTCAGAGTTTTTTCAAGAAGCCCCGCAGTGTGCTGTGGGGCTTCTTCACAACAAGGTGAGCAGGGGGGAGCTTTTCCCCCCTGCTTCTAGGGCGTCGGCGCGGCCAGCACCGTCATCATGGGCACAACCACAAACGCGACAAACAGCGCCAGCGCGGTGACGGCGATCACCCCCAGCAGGATCGCGTCCCGCCGGTCGAACTCGACGATGGGCGGCGGCTGCGGCTTTTTGTCCGCGTGGAAGTCAAATGGTCTCCAGTAAAATAACGGCATCTCGACTGTCCCCCTCGATCTGGCTGCCGCTCGGCGCGGCGAATGAACCAACCCGGAGTTTACCAAATCCGAGGGGGCAGCGCTATGTGTTGTTTCACCGGGAGACCCGCCCCAGCAGAAAACTCCAAGACCGGGTATACTTGGCCTGCAATCCTTGCAGCCGACCCGGCCCCGGGGCCGTGGTGGCCGATGCAGCCGCTCGCACCCTGTTCGACTCGCAAATGGAAGGCAGAAGACGCGTCCTATGAACGAACCGACAACGCTGGTCACTGAAGAGCGCCCCAGCGGGGTCACAGTTGTGCGGTTTCAGGGCGACCTCGACTCGATGGGCACGCATCTGGTAGAAGATCAGTTTGATACCGCCGTGGCCAACAGCGCGGGCGACGTGGTGGCCGACCTTGGCCGGGTGGGCTTTATCTCCTCGGCAGGTATGGCGATGCTACTCGTCAGGGGCAAGGCACTCCGCAGGCGGGGCGCACGCCTGTCGCTCGCTGCCGCCAGCCCGCGCGTCCTGGAGGTGCTCTCACTGGCCGGTTTTAACGAGCTATTCGAGGTGTACCCAACCGTCGAGGCGGCACTCGCCGCTCTCGAAGCGCCCCTCCAGCCCTGACATCTGGGCGGCTGGCCGTCGCCGCCCGCTGGCGGCCAAGGGGGAGAAGGTACAGGGACGGCGCGGGCAGAACCTCACACGCCCGGGCTGCCTTTATTTGAGCGGTGTATACTTGACTGTACGGGCATGGGCAGGGAGGTGGCACCATGACCTGGCAGTTCACGCCGTATGCGGTGCCTCTGTTCGCCGGCGCAGCGCTCATGCTAGGGATCGGCCTCCTTAGCTGGCGGCGGCGCGCGGTGCTCAGCGCTGCCATCCTGTTCCTGTTGAGTCTGGCAGCTATTTTCTATGCCCTGGGCTATGCCTTTGAGATCGGCAGCCTGACAACTGCTCAGGTCTTGTTCTGGCTTAAGGTGCAGTACATCGGCGTCGCGGCCGCCCCCACCCTGCTGCTGGCGCTGGCCCTCACCCACACTGGCCGACATCACTTTCTCACCCCGTTCACCTGGCTGCTGCTGCTGATCATCCCAGCCATGACCCTCGTCTTGGCCTGGACGAATGACCTGCACGAGCTGATCTGGCGTGGCGTGACCCTCGATCGGTCGGCGGGCTTCACGCGGACGATGTTCACGCCCGGCGCGTGGTACTGGGTAAGCGCCAGCTATTTTCTTCTGCTTGTGGCAACTGCCGTTATCATGCTCGTTTCCGCTCTGTGGCGTGCCTCAGGGCTGTACCGCCGCCAGCTTGCCGTTCTGACCATCGGGATGCTGTCTCCCCTGCTTATTGCCTCCGCTTACTTTGCCCGTCTCACACCGCGCGGCCTCGATGCCAACCCTTACGGCCTCATACTGACCGGCATCGTGGTGGGCTGGGGGCTGTTCAATTACCGGCTGCTCGACGCGGTGCCGATGGCCCGGGAGGCCGTGTTCGCCGGGATGGGCGACGCCGTCCTAGTCCTGGATGCCCAGGATCGGATCGTTGACCTGAACCCCGCCGCTGCGCGGCTGGTCGGCTCCGACGCCAGCCGGATCGTTGGCATGCCCGCCGCCCAGGCTTTAGAGTCGGTGCCTGCCATCCTCAACGCGCTCCGCGACCCCGGCCCGGCAGATGCCGACCTGAAGGTGACTGTCGATAGCACGCCGCGTTACTTCAACATACGCCAGTCCGAGCTTCGCAGCCCGCCCGGCAGGCCAATCGGCCGGGCCGTCGTCCTGCGCGACATCACAAGACGCCTCCAGGCTGAGGAGGCGCTGCGTGAAGCCAACGAGCGCCTGACCGTCCTGCGCAGGGTGGACGGCGAGCTGACGCGCAAGCTCGATGTCTCCTATGTCTGCGCTGTGGCACTGGACGCGGCAATGCGTATGAGCTTGGCTGATGCAGCCTTCATCGCGCTTGCGGAGGAACGGGGTATCCGCATCCTGGGCGGGCTGGGGGACCTCCCGCCCGAAGCGCTCCGGAAGGTCTTCCCTCCCGGCACCGGCATCACATCCCGTGTGATACGTACAGGGGAAGCTGAACTGATCCCCCATGTGTCCGGAGACCCGGATTACTCTGAAGTTGTGCCCGGAATGCGTGCCCAGATATCCGCCCCGCTGATCTCCGGCGACAAGCGGGTCGGCGCCCTGACGCTCGAAACGCGACAGCCGGAGCGCTTCACCAATGAGGTGTTTGAGTCGATCAAGCTACTCGCGGCCCGCATCGCCGCCGCCATCGATAACGCCCAGGCCTACGAAGAGCGCGAGAAGCTGGTGCAGGAGCTGGAGGCGTTTGCGCACACCGTGGCCCACGACCTCAAGGGGCCGCTCTCAGTGCTGCTCGGCTATGTAGATATTCTTCGGGACACCCTCGCCGACGGCCTGACCCCGCCGGTTCTCGACCTGCTTGACGGCATCAGCCGGAGTAGCCGGAAGATGGTTAATATCATCAACGAGCTCCTGCTTCTGGCTAGTGTGCGCAAGATGGAGACCGTCCCCATCGGGCCGCTTGACATGGGGGCCATCGTGGCTGAGGCACGCGCCCGCCTGGCGAACAGCATCGAGGAGGCGGGGGCGCAAATTGTGATGCCCGACGAGTGGCCGGTTGCCATCGGCTACGGCCCCTGGGTCGAAGAGGTGTGGGTCAACTACCTCAGCAATGCGATCAAATACGGGGGCACGCCGCCCCGGGTGGAGGTGGGTGCTGCTCCCCAGCCGGATGGCAGGGTGCGCTTCTGGGTGCGTGACAACGGACGGGGACTCAGCGCCGAGGAGCAGGCCCAGTTGTTCAAAGAATTCGCGCGGCTCAACCAGGTGCGTGTGAAAGGGCACGGGCTGGGCCTGTCCATCGTGCGCCGCATCATCGAGCGGCTGGGCGGTGAGGTGGGCGTCGCGGGTCGCCCCGGAGAGGGCAGCCTGTTCTACTTCACCCTGCCCGCCGCCGATCCGGCCAGGAAGCCAACAACGGGCAGCGAACAGCCAGAATCGCCAGGAGCCATCTGAATGGCGATGGCTCCTGCTCGGTGGCGGGGAGGCCAGGATTCGAACCTGCGACCGGCTCATCACCGGTAACCGCTTAGCAGGCGGCCCCAATCGTCCACTCTGGCACCTCCCCGGTGGGGTTTATCCGGTTGCAGCGGAGCGAGAGGGATTCGAACCCCCGGTGACGTGTAACGCCACAGCGGTTTTCAAGACCGCCGCCTTAAACCACTCGGCCATCGCTCCAAACCGAGATTATTCTAACACGCCGGGCCAGGCGGGGCAACCGGGCTGCGCCGCCGCTGCATCAGGAGCGAGAGCCAGCAGGCACACCACCACAAGCGCCCTGAGCCGCCCCTGATAAAACGCCTGACCCCGCCGCGCAAGCGCAGGCGGGGTTCTGACCCTGACCGGGGCCGGAGCAAGCCAGACGCAGGCTACTCGGCAGGCGGCACCACCGGCGGCTCGCCGACGCCCATCTCCTCCGGCATGACGATCCACAGGATGATGTAGACCAGAATGCCGGGGCCGCCTGCCAGCGCGAACAGGACGAACAGGATGCGCACCAGCGTGGCGTCGATGTTAAAATACTTGGCCAGCCCGCCACAGACCCCGGCGATCATCCGGTCGGTGGTTGAGCGCATGAGCTTCTTCTCTTCTGCCATGTTATGAATTGCCTCCCTTTGCGAACACAGACAGCGACTCAGTAACCGACGCTCCCAACTATCGAAACCCCCAATTAGCGAGACGGTTGCGGATTGGCGGACTCGCCGGGTGCGGCCTCAGGCATGATGACCCACAGGATCAGGTAGAGGATGATCCCGCCCGCCCCAGCGGTGAGCAGTTCAAACAGGACGAAGGCCAGCCGCACGAACACGGGGTCAATGTTCAGATAGTTGGCCAGCCCACCGCAGACGCCCGCGACCATGCATTCAGAGCGCGAACGAACCAAACGTTTACCGGTCATCTCCCAATCCTTCTATCTTTCTCTTTCTCAAACCAGCCTTTCCGGCTCCCTGATCTGGGCAGCAACCTGTGCCGCCTCACAGTATCTATACGCAGGTTCCTGCCGCAAGTTGCGCGGAGATTAGGCTGCCGCCGCGATCTGTGCTATAACGAAGCCAGCCCAGCCGCGCAACACATCAGCCGGAGCGAAGGGGTGGCACAGATCGTCGCAGGCCGCAAACTCGGCCCCTATGAACTCCAGGAGATCATCGGGCAGGGCGGGATGGGCGTAGTATACCGCGCCCATCAGCCCGGCGCAGCGCGGGACGTAGCGATCAAAGTCGTCAGCGAGCCTTACGCGCAACGCCAGGCCTTTGTGCGCCGTTTCGAGAGGGAGGCACAGGCCAGCGCGCGCCTGCTGCATCCGCACATCCTGCCGGTCTACGACGTAGGGGTTGGGGATGGGCAGCCCTACATCGTGACCGCCTACCTGCCCGGCGGAACGCTGGCCGCCCGCATCGCGGCCAATCCCGGCGGCCTGCCGCTGCCTGAAGTGGTGCGCGTGACCGCGCAGGTGGCCGCCGCACTCGATTACGCGCACGCACAGGGCATCGTGCACCGCGACCTGAAGCCGGGCAACGTGCTGCTCGACGGGCACGGCAACGCTTATCTCTCCGACTTCGGAATCGCGCGGCTGGCCGAGCGCGAAGGACCGGAGGCTGGCACATCGGGGGGCGAGCCGCCCGGCACGCGCCCCTACATGGCCCCCGAGGTCCGGGCGGGGGCGGACACCACCCCGGCCAGCGACATCTTTGCGCTGGGCGTGATGGCCTTCGAGATGCTGGCCGGGCGGCGGCCCTTCGAGCAGGACGAAGCCGGGCGGCTGCTGCGCGAGCGGGGGGCTAACCCGCTCAACGTGCGGCTGTGGCGGCCCGATGTGCCGGATGGGGTGCGGATCGCGCTGGAGCAGGCGCTGAGCGCCGACCCGGAAGCGCGCCCACCGCTGGCCTCGGCGCTGGCGTTGGCGCTCGCGCGGGCGAGCCGCGTGCCGCTGCCCTCCTGCGAAGCCTCGCCGCCTCTGGCCGCACCTTCGGAAACCCGGCATAGCCAGACTCCCCCTTCCCTGCGCGCCTTCGCGCCCGCCGATGAGCCATCCGCCGGGCTGCAAACCCCCGCCCCTGACCTGACGCCCGGCCCCCTGCCCGCCGAGCCAACGGCGCCGCCCACCGCGCCCGCCCGGCTGACGGCGGGAGCCGCCCGCCCGCTCCGCAGGCCGAGGATGCACCCCCGCCGCGAGGCTGTGCTGGGCTGGGCCATCACGGCGGCGCTGCTCGTGCCGCTCGTCGTGCTGCTCATCCTGCTGCTCGTGAGCCTGGGGCAGCAGCCGGGCTTTTGAGGTCATATGCCATTGCCCCGCTCACCAGCCAGCCGGGTAAATCCCGTAAATTGTCGTGCTGCCCCGGCTTTATCCTCTGTACGCCAGGCCAATCCTGTGCTATGATGTTGCCTGTGGCCCGGTGTCCACCCGGTGGCACTCCGCGCTGCGCCTGGGCCATCCGGCTTCACAGACAAAGGAGTAAGCCATGCGACGCCGCTTGATCGCTGCGCTTATTGCGCTGGCCCTGCTGATGGGCCTAGTGCTGGCCAGCGCCAGCCCCGCGCAGGCGCTGAACACCTTTATCTCCAAAGTAAAGAGCGACTGCGCCAGTGTTCAGGCTGAGATCACGCTGATCTGGACTCACGACGACGGCGGCGGATATGACCGGTTCCGGCTGGAGTTTTACGACGCCGGGAGCGGGCGGCTGATCTCGGCGGTCAACGAGCAGATCACCCAGCAGCAAAGCCCCTGGTTCTGGCAGACCCACCGCGTGGAGAGCGGCGCCTCCAACTGGCACTACCGGCTGGAGATGTGGGACATCGACGGCACGGGCAACAAGCTCAACCGGCTCGACACCGTTGAGCACGACTGCGTGACACATGCCTCGTGGCGTCCGCTGGAGCAGCCCGCCGCCAAGACGGACTGCTCGGCCTGGATGAGCTTCTACACGACTAACATGGCCCCCGAGGACGGCACGCTGACCGTGGTATGGAGCTACGGGCGCAGCCCACAGGAGGAACTGAACCACTTCCTAGCCGTGTGGCCGATCCAGAAGGGGGAGGGACTGGATTCGGGCGACTTCCTGCAGGTGCCGTGCAACGTGTATATCAAGCTGTTCTACCAGCCCCACAGCACCAAGCAGCTTTACTTTATGCCGTCGCAGTTCTGGCCGAACGAGGGCTACGGGACATCGTATGTGGCGGGGGACTGGACGCCGCGCTACTACACGTACTTCCCGCTCAACGGGCCGCCGCGCCCGGCGGCGCTCGTCGAGCCGTAGCGCGCGGCCTGCGGCAGCTAGTTGTCCGCCTCGCCCGCCTCGCCGTCGAGCAGGCTGAGCTGCCTGCCGCCCTCGCGCGCTCTGGGCGCGGAGCGGTACGTCACGTGCACGCTGGGCAGGTCGGGCTTTTTGCCCGCCAGCAGGTCGGCGATGGTCAGGATTTGCAGGCGGGGGTAGGTGTCAATCTTAAGAGCGTGCTCGTAGACGCCCGCCCCTGCTGCCTCGGTGAGCATCGGCCCGGTCGGCTCCTCCAGCGTGAGAAATAGTCCCATGACGGCCTACCGGCGCAGGATGTCCAGATTATCGCCGTAATACAGGGTATTCATCCCCATCACCTCGCACCAAGCCAGGTTGGAGCGGTGTGGGAAGCCGCGGCCCCTCCTTCGTGCCGCCTCGGCAGGGTTTGCTGACGCGACATCACGCCACATTTGTGTGACAGGGTGTGACACAAACCCCGCCCGGCCTCACAGGAATTTTCCAGGAAGCCCCCTTGCTTGCAGTGGGGGAGGAATGGAGGGGTGCAGGGGCGAAGCCTCTGCCTGGAAAACTCCTTGGAAGAACCCCGTAGCATGCTGCGGGGTTCTTCACTTCTCCCGCCGGGTGATCGCCAGCCAGCGCCACAGGCTAAAGGCCATGCCCAGCGCGCCGATGACCAGCAGCGCCGCCGACGGCCAGCGCCGGACCGGCCCCTCAGGGGCAGTGAGGATGAGGAAGCCCGTACTCGCCAGCAGGATCGACAGGAGTAGCAGGGTGCGGTAGTGGTGGGCCGCCTGCTCGCGCTCATCCTGATCCGGGCCGGGCACAACGCCGCGCGCCGGGTCGCCCCCCCCGCTCATTTGACGCTCCGTGCCGCCGGGGTTCGCCGGGGCTTGCCGCAGTCCGGGCAGGCGGAGAGCCGCGCCGGATACTCATGGCCGCAGTTGGTGCACGTTACCAGGCTGCCTGGCTCCGGGGCAGAACCGGGCACAGGCTCCGCCGCCCCTTCCTCCGGCACGATGGGCTTGCCGGTCAGCGGACAGTAGGGCAGCCCCGGCGGGTGATAGTGGCCGCACGAGTAGCGCAGCGCATCAGGCGGGGGCATCGGGGCCGGGTCGCGGGGCTGGACGGGTTTGCCGGTCAGCGGGCAGTAGACCTGCTCAGGCGGGTGGTGATGCTTGCAGGTGTAGGCGACCAGCGGCTCCGAGTCGTCTTTGTGGGCCTGCCAGAAGGCATAAACTGCCTGCCCGGCGATGGCAAAGCCGATGTTGTTCGCCAGCGCCGGGTTGATCACCGCGTCGGCCAGCCCCACCAGCCGCCCGGCGGCGTCGATCAGCGGGCCGCCGGAGTTGCCGGGGTTGATCGCCACGTCCACCTGAACGAGCGGCGCGGCGAGGGTCATCCCGAAGCGGCGCAGCGACTCGTCACCGGGCGCACGCAGGCCGTTGTAGTGCCCGCCCGTCACCGCCCAGTCGAGGCTAAGCGGGTGGCCGATGGCGGCCAGCGGCGAACCCGGCTCCAGTTCGGGGAAGTCGAAGCGCACGCCGTCCAGTCGCTCGGCGCTGAGCGTCTCAGGGGCGCGGCGCAGCCCCAGCAGCACCAGGTCAAGGGCGCGATCGGCGGCCAGCACATCCGCCTCGATCTGCTCACCGGTGCGGAAGCGCAGGTAGATACCCGGCGCGCCGTCCACAACATGCAGGCAGGTGACGGCCCGCCCGCCGGGCAGGTACAGGCCGCTGCCGTTCCCGCCATCTGAGCGCACAACCTTGACCACCTGATCCAGCGCGCGCCGGATGGCCTCCTCCAGGCGCTGCACCTGGGAGGGCCGCCCGGCAGTGATGCGCTCAGGCGGCGCGATGCTGTGCATCGACTTCCCAGCCGCCAGATCAGCCAGGTCAGCGGCCAGCGCCCCGGCGCTTGCGTAGCGTGCCTGGGGCGTCTTGGCGAGCGCCTTCTGGACGACGGCGTCGATCTCTTCGGGCAGGTCGGGGCGGCAGGGCGCAACGAGCGGGGCAGGTTCGTTGACATGCGCCCACATCATCTGGACGGCGGTCTGGCCGGGAAAGGGCAGGTTGCCGGTCAACATCTGGTAGAGCGTCACGCCCAGCCCGTACACGTCGGCGGCGGGCGTGGGCGGCTGGCCTTCGGCGATCAGTTCCGGGGCGAGGTAGGAGGGTGTGCCGAGGATGGCGTCTTGGGTCAGCATCTGCGTGTTGGCGACCGCGTGGGCGATGCCGAAGTCAGTCAGCACAGCGTTCTGCTCGGCGTCGAGCAGGACGTTGGCCGGTTTCACGTCGCGGTGGATGACGCCGTGAGCGTGGGCGTGGTCGAGCGCGTCGGCCACCTGCTCCATCAGGCGGGCGGTCTGCGCCAGCGGCAGCGGCCCCCCGGCGATCAGGTCGGCCAGCGAGCCGCCCGGCAGGTAGGCCATGACGATATACGGTACGTCACCGTCGCGCCCGAAGTCGTAGATCGGGATGATATGCGGGTGCTGGAGCCGGGCGGTCGTCTCAACTTCGCGCGTGAAGCGCTCCATAAAGGTCGGGTCGCCAAGCAGGTGGGGTGACATCACCTTGAGGGCCACCTCGCGGCTCACTGACGGCTGGCGGGCCAGATAGACGGTTGCCATGCCACCCCGCGCCAGAAGGCCCCGCACCTCGCAGCCGCCCAGCGTCCTACCGATCCACTCCTCTGCCATGCACTGCTGCTCCCCTGTGGGATAGGACTGCTTTTTGGGATGAGCATACCCCATCCGGTTGGCTTGTCAACCGGGCGGGCTGGGATGGGGCAGCAGGAATTTGTCGCCAGGCGCAACGATTCGTGGTAGTGTATCCGCCGGAAACTGACGGCGCGGTTGACAGAGAAACGCGATGCGAGAACACACCCTAAGGGCGATCCGGCTGGCCGAAGCCGGGCAGACGGACGAGGCGCTGCGGCTGCTGCGGATCATTGTGCAGCGCGATCCCACCGAAGGCCCGGCCTGGAAGTGGTTGGCCTACCTGACACCCGACCCACGCGAGGCGCTGATCGCCGCCCGGCGCGCGTTCCAGCTTGAGCCGGGCGATACCTGGGTTCGGGAAGTGCTGCCGGCGCTCGAAGCGCGCGCCCTGAGCGCGTCCGGCCCGGCCCCCTATGCGTCCCCGCGCCGCGCCCGGCCCGCAAGGCGGCAGCAGCGCACGGGCGGATGCGCCTTTCTGGGGTTTACGCTGGGAACGGCGACACTGCTGCTCGTCACGCTGGCAGCCGCGCTGCTGCTGATGTGGCGGCAGTTTACGGGCGTGCCCGCCCAGGAATCGGCCATCGTGCCGCCAGGGGAGTCCGTGCTGGCCAACCCGCCGCTGGAGATGGGCGCCGGGATCGCCCAGGAAGCGCCCGTCGAGCCTGTCTTGCCACCTGAGCCAGGATCGCCAACGCTGACGGCAGCCCTCGTCCCTGAGGTGCGTGTCACGACGGCCACAGAAACCTACACCTTCCAGGCCGGAACCGTCTCTGAGATTCAGGAGGCGCTGTATAGCCAGGGACCGACACTGGATAGCGGCGAAAACTCCATTGCCATGACCAACTACCAGATGGGGGTCGAGTGGCAGGCTGTCCAGAGCCTGACGGCGTGCGGCCTAGCCGAAGCGGTTGTCCATCTCGACATCACATACGTCTACCCCGAATGGCAGCCCACCGGCTCGCCACCGGAGGCACTGTTCGCCGAATGGGAGCGCTTCATGGCCCACGTCACGGCCCACGAGCAACGTCATGGCGAGATCGCGCAGGACTGCGCCCATGTGCTGGCGAACAGGCTCGCTGCGATAGGGCCGCAGCCGTCCTGCGAGGCGCTCAACGCCCGGATCAACGCTGCCATCGACGAGATGTACGGGGTATGCGAAGCGCAGCAGGCCGAGTACGACGCCGCTGAAGGGCGCACGTCCTTTCCGCTGCCCTGAGAAACCGTCAGGCCGCCAGCAATATGTGTGAGCGGCCCGGCGGAGAGGGAGGCAGGGCACAAACGGGACACGGGGCGCGATCTTGCCCAAACAGCCCCAACGTGGTACACTTTTTTTGCCGCGCCAGTAGCTCAACGGACAGAGCGTTGGTCTACGAAACCAAAGGCTGCAGGTTCGAGTCCTGCCTGGCGCATCGGCCCCGCATGCACACGGGGCCGTTTTGATTCAGTCCGCGCAAGCTACCCGCCGTCTCACCACCAAGTGCATAATTGGGGCCATCCCTATATACTATGCGTGGGGCGCGAGACGCCGCGCTTATCGCTAGGCGAGGTTGCCGGGGAAAATACACCATGCTGCGACTATCGATCATCCAGCCCGGGATCGTGCGCGGCGACATCGACCACAACGTGGGGGCTATCCAGCGGCTCATTGATGCCAGCGAGGGCGACCTGCTCGTCCTGCCGGAGTACGCGCTGACCGGGTCGCTGGTGCTCGACGACCACGCCAGCGCCCGCGAGTGGGCGCGGCGCAGCGCGGCGGCCATTGCCAGCCTGTCTATCCCGCCCGGCAGGCACGTCCTGATCAACGCTCTGACTGAGGCGAATGGCCAGCTTCGCAATTGCTGCCGGCTGCTCCCGGCCGCGCAGCATCAGTGCAAGCTGCGTCTGGATGAGGCTGAGCGGAAGGTAGGCGTCGAGCCTGGCCGGGGGTGGCACGTCTTCGAACTGCACGGTCTGCGTTTTATGGCCGCCATCTGCTCTGATATCCACGTGATCGATCAGGCGCTGGACGCCGGGCTGGATTTCCTCCTGTGGGTTTTCCACCTGACACCGGCCAATCTGGCTCCAGCTATGGCCGACGCAAAGACGTTGTCCTCGGCCCGCGGGCTGCGGATATTTGTGTGCAGCCTGGTCAGCGACCGGAACATCGGCCACAGCGCCTATATTGATGGGAGGATGCGCCTTGCCCTGCGCAACCGGGAGGGCATCCTGGAGGTGGTTCTGGCCTGAGAAGCAAGGGCGAGCGGCAACCAATCGAGCGTACATGCGATGTCAGACGAATGGATTGAAGGGCGCGCCCTGCGGGGTCGTGGGGCTGCCCCACCCGAATCTGAACCGGAGCCTTCCGGCCCTCCTGGGGAGGCATACCCGCCGGACTTCGTGCCGCGCTTCCTGACCACGACAGGCGAGCTTAAGCCCCTCTCAGATGAGGTAATCGCTGAGATCGACGCGCTGCTTGAGGCGCATGCGCGTGGCGAGACGCCCGGCGGCTTTGAGCCACAGTACCAAGCGCCGGACGGCGAGATGGTGCTGCTGACCCGGCAGGCATTCGAGGAGTTGGTCGCGTACGCCCGGCGGCGCTCCTGGCGGCGTACCCGTGCGCGCGAAGCGCCGCTTGCTGAACCCCCCGCCTGGCAGACGGGCGTCGGTGAGGTACCGCCCATCGCCGAGCAGGCCGCTCCCCCCGCGCCGGAGGAGTACGTCCCCTGGTTTGACACAGGGCACGGCGGCCTGCCGCCCGTTATCGCCGGCGAGGATGAGGAGGGGGTCCCCCACGAGGCCGCCGCGCCAGAGGCCGCCGCGCCAGAGGCCGCCGCGCCAGAGGCCGCCCACACGCCGCGCCAGTCCGACGAACCCAGCCAGGTGGGGGAGCGGCTGCTGCTCCGGCGGAAGCCGCGCAGGCGGCCCGTGCAGATCGGCGCGGCGGATGAGGTGGTTGACGCCGAGTGGGTGGTCGAGGTCGGACAGCGGCTACGGCTCAAGCAGCGCTGGGATGAGATCGGCCCCCTTACCTCGCAAATCCTCCAGGCCATCCGCGACCGGCGCTGGGGGACCAGGGAGGTGCTGGTCCTGCTGGGCATTGTGGCCATGGTGGCGCTGGCTTTCTTTGTGCCGCCCAGGCTGGCCCCCTTCGTCGAGGCCGCGCGCCCGCGCGACTGGCTCCCGACCTTCCGCGCTGAGGGCACCCCCGAACGCGCAGGCGGACCGGGCGCCAACGCCACTCCCACGCCGACCGCCACCCTCGCCCCAACCCTCGCCCCCTACCAGCAGGGCCGGATCGCCTTTGCGGCCAGCCCAGAAGGGAACTTTGACATCTACGTGATGACCCTTGCCACCGGCGAGACCGCCCGCCTGACCGACCACCCGGCCAGCGACCGCGCCCCGGCCTGGTCGCCGGACGGCACGCGGCTGGTATTTGTCTCAGACCGGGCAGGGGATGACAACCTGTTCGTCATGGATGCTGATGGCTCCAACGTGGTGCAGCTCACGACCGGCCCTGAGCTTGACCATACCCCGGCTTGGTCACCAGACGGCGGGCGGGTTGTCTTCTCCCGCGAGACCGTGTCGGGCAGCGACCTGTTCGCCTTCGACGTGGGCTGCATGACCGAGCCGGGCGCGTGCGAGGCCGCCGCCGAGCCGCTCACCAGCGAGCGCTATGACCTGTACCCTGCCTGGTCGCCGGACGGGGAGCGGATCGCGTTTGCGGCAGCGGACTTCCCGGGGCTGCCCTCGGCGCTGGCCGTGCTGGAACCTGGCAGCAGCTTCACCCCGCTGACGGGGACCGGCTCATCCGACTTTGACCCAGACTGGGCGCCCGACGGCTCGTACCTGGCGTTTGTTTCATACAATTTCGGCGACTACGACCTGTGGCTCGTTACCGCTGACGACAGCGGTCTGTCGCAGGTCACGCAGGACACGGCCAGCGACGTGCAGCCGGTCTGGTCACCAGACGGCACGGTTCTGGTGTTTGCCTCCGACCGGAGCCTGGAGGGCGATTTTGACCTGTACGCCATCCGGGCGGGCTGCGCGCTCGGATTTGAGACGCCGGAGGCAGGCGCGGGCGGCGAGGGCGAGGATTCGGGGACGCCCGGCCCCTCTGCCTGCGAGCGGGAGATGATCCCGCTCACCGACAACGATTACGACGATCTGGACCCGGCCTGGACGCGCTGACGGGCCGCCGATAACGGGTGGAAGACTGTATGGCGGCCCGTCCCCAAGGTCGCGTATACTAGATCACGGCTCGCGCCACATGCTTCCCGGAACGCATCTCCGGCAGCGGCCATTTGCAGGAGTCACGATCCATGTCGCTATTTGGGCGTATGCAGCAGAACACCGGCAATGAGAACGAAGGCAGTGCCGCCCCGGGGCGCCGCCCGCCCGGGCCGCCAGGCGAGCGGTCTGACCAGCCCGTCCGGCGCGCGCCCAGCGTTTTTGAAGAGCAGCGTCAGGCCCGCCTGCGGGCCATCAAGAAGCGCATCCAGCAGCAGCTTATCGAGGAAATCCGCCACTCGCAGCGCCTGAAGGACAAGGCGGCCAAAGACAAGGCCGCCAAGGAGAAGGCCAAAGACAAAGACAGGCTGCCTGAACCTAGGCTGCGCGCCGAGAAGAGGAAACAGGCACTCGTCGCCCGCTATAAGCCGGAGGAAGCCGAGGAGCTGAGCAGGCGCATCAGCGACCTGCTCAACCAGATCATCGTCGAAGAAGGGGTGCTGCTGAGCCGCCGCGAGCATCAGCAGTTGTACGAGCAGATCGTGTCCGACCTGCTGGGCTACGGCCCACTGGAGAAGCTGCTTGAAGACGAGGAAACGACCGACATCATGGTCGTGGGACCGCGCAACGTCTTCGTTGAGCGCAACGGGCGGCTGATCCGCACCGCCGTCGCGTTTGATGACGAGGAGCATCTCAGGCAGATCATCGACCGCATCATCAGCCCGCTGGGGCGCCGCGTGGACGAAACCTCGCCTATGGTGGACGCACGCCTCCCGGATGGCTCGCGCGTGCACGTGGTTATCCCGCCCCTGGCGATGGATGGCACCTGCCTGACTATCCGCAAGTTCTCAGCCATCCCGCTGGGCGTGGCCGACCTGATCAGCCTGGATACCGCCCCGCCTGACGTGTTCGAGTTCCTCGACGCCGCCGTTCGCTCCGAACTGAACATCCTAATCTCCGGCGGGAGCGGCAGCGGCAAGACCACGCTGCTGAACGTACTCTCCGCCTCCATCCCCGACGATGAGCGCATTGTCACGGTTGAGAACTCCGTCGAACTCCAGCTCCAGCAGCGCCACGTGATTCGCCTGGAGACGCGCCCGGCGAACGTCGAGGGCGAGGGCGAACTGACCATCCGCGACCTCGTGATCAACGCGCTGCGCATGCGCCCGGACCGCGTGATCGTGGGCGAGGTGCGTGGCGGGGAGGCCATCGACCTGCTTCAGGCGATGAACACCGGCATGGAAGGCTCAATGAGCACCATCCATGCCAACACCCCCGCTGACGCGCTGGCACGCATGGAAGTGATGTGCCTGATGGGCAAGCTCACCCTGCCCGCTCGCGCCGTCCGCGAGCAGATCGCCGCCGCCATCGACCTCGTGATCCACATGGTGCGCTTCCGCGACGGCTCGCGCCGCATCGTGCAGGTCAGCGAAGTCGAGGGCATGGAGGGAGACGCCATCTCGATGGCCGACCTGTTCGTGTGGGACCAGACCGGGCTGGACGGCAACGGGCGGGTGATGGGCCTCATGCGGCCCACCGGCATCATCCCGCGCTGCATCGACCGCATCGCCGACTACGGCATCCGGTTGCCGCCGTCGATGTTCGGCGTGTCCTCGTACTCAGGCGCGTCCCCCCGCTCGTTCAAGGAGTTCCGCCCGGCGCCGGAGGAGGCGGCAGCCGGGCCTGAGGAGCCGCTAGCCTGACGCCCTGAGCAGCCCGTCCCGCCTTGTACCAGGGAACTGAAAACGCCCCGGTCAGGTGACCAGGGCGTCGGGTTGAAGCGTGCAGGGGCCTACTGCTGCCCGCCCATAAGCGTCTCAAGCTCGGTCTGCACCAGTCGCACTACCAGCGCGTCGAGGTCCTGCACGCTGTAGCTGCCTTCGGGCACGCTGTATTCGGTGCCTGGCTCGCCGGAGCTTTGTGGCGTGTCCTCGTAGGTCAGGAAGATGAAGTGCCCGCCCGTGAACTGCGCCAGTTGCCGGAAGATGTACTCGGCCTGCTTCTGATAGGCATCTGCCCCGTCCAGCCGTGAGCCGATGGGGAAGATTTTGATCCCGCGCTCAGCGGCGATCATCATCGCGTCGGCGTAGCTGTAATCCTGCGGGTAGTCGAGGTGCGGAGGCGCGTCGGCCACCAGGAAGATCAAGCTGATCGTGTCGTCCACCCGCCAGCTCATCCTCTCAACGGCGTTGTACAGCGCCTCGTTGAGCGACTCGGGGTCATCGCCCCCACCCGCTGCCTGCACGTCCATCAGGTCGCGCTGGAAGGCCTGCACATTCCCGGTGAAGTCGGCCCGACGCACCACGTAGACGTCGCCCCGGTCGCGGTAGTGCACCAGCCCGAAGCGCACATCGGGGTTGCTGGGCAGCGCCTCGATCTGGGCCGAGATGCTGAGGATGTTGTTCTTGAGTTCGTCGATCTCGTCCCCCATGCTGCCGGTCGCATCGATCAGGAACAGCACATCGAGCTTGACCGGGGGCCGTGCAGGCCGCACGTCGAGCGTCACCGGCCATGTCGCATCGCGGCTGCCCCGGATGAGGGTGAATGTCTCGTTGACACGCTCCTTCTGCACGGTGACAGCGTAGGATTGCGCGTCCGCGAAGGCCGGATAGGCCAGCGGGAAGAAGTAGGCGCGCCCCGTTGCCGTCGTGCGCAGCGCCGTTACCAGCGACTGCCCATCGTAGATCAGCACCTCCGCGCCCAGCACGGGCAGCCCGCCCTCGGTCGTCACCTGGATGAGATGCCGCTCGCTGATGTCCACCTCGGTGACGGGGTAGCCCAGGAACTTGTGAAAGTCCGTGCGGTACTGAAGGTACTCGGCGAAGTCCTGGTTGTCGTCGATCTCGCCGGCCTGGAGCGGCCCGATGAATTGCTGGTCGGGTGGAATGACAGGGTTATCGGCAGGTGGCGGCATGATGCCCTCTTCCGGCCCGCCCCCCATGCCGCCCCCCTCAGACTCGGGCGCTGCGGCGAAGTCGGCCCCAGCAGCCGGGGCCACCTCGACAGCGGCGCTGCGCGGGGCAGCCGTAGCCGCTGGCAACGGGGCGATCTCCCCCGCCTCCTCGACCACCACGCCATCCGCGTCAGCCGGCTCCACACCGGTCGCGGCCCGTTCCTCCTCGGCGCTGTCCGCGCCCACCACCGGCGGCTCGACGTTCAGCGCCTCGGTCGGCTCAGACGCTTTTGGCGCGCAGGCGGCGGCCATAAGCGCCAGAAAAGCCAGCATAAAGACTAACATCCATCGATAAGTGCGCCTGCCGTCCATTGCATCCTTCTCCTCTCGATCAGTCTCCCACGCTGGTGGGTCGTGGCCTGCTATTTGATTTGATCCAGAAACGAGCGCCAGCTTGAAAAGGTTCCCGGCTGGGAGGTGAATCGCTGCCGCGGCCCGGCGAGGCCGCCGGTGGGCAAACGCGGGCGGCAGTTATACAATCCGACCCGGTCAGGAGAGAAGCAGAGGAGGAGAAAATGATCCGGGCTGCCTATGACCCCACACGCCGCTGGGCGGCGCCTGCCGGGCTAGCGGCGCTAGCCGTCCTGATCTTCACGGCAGGCTGCGCCCCAGCTCGCGGGATGCTTGCCCATGCAACCCCCACCCGCGGGACGCCCACCGTCCCGCCTCCTCTACCGGAGACGGCGCCCCCACCTGCCGCCGCGCCCGGCACGCTGCTGCTCAGGAACAGCACCGGCATCGAGATATGCTATGTGAACGTTGCCCCTTCTGAAGCCGACTCGTGGGGGCCTAACCAGCTCAGTGAGGGTGAGACTATCCCCGACGGCGGGGCGCGCGCGTTCACGCGCGTGCCCCGGGGAGACTACGATCTGCTTGTCCGCGACTGCGACCGGAAGGTGATCGCCCAGGCCAACCGCGTCCCGCTCGGCGACGCCGCTTTCACTTGGCTGCTGGGCGAGATGGTCGCTCCGACCTTCGTCAACCGGGGGGCGGAAGCCCTGTGCGAGCTGTATCTCTCGCCCAGCTTCGCCGGGAGTTGGGGGCCGAACCTGCTGAGTGAAGGCGAGCCGATCGGGCCGGGCCAGCCGTTCAACCTGCGTACGGTGCCCGCCGGGATGTACGATGTGCGCACCGTCACCTGCGCCGGGACAGAGGCCGAGGCACGGCAGGTCGAAGTGACCGCCGACCTGACCTACACTTTTGGCGAGTAGGGGCAGGGCACCCCTAGCCGAGCACGCGAGTTGTGCTTTTTACCCGAAATACTACAATGTAGTCCTATTTGGAATCGGCTGATCAAATACTGCGCCAGAGAGGAGACAACCATGTTACCCTTTGCAGGGTCTGCTCAAAGAAGATGGATCATCGTGGGGGCGGTTAGTATGCTGGCGCTGTCCGCGCTGGCCTGCGGCGTGGGGCCTCAGCCCACCGCAACACCCCTGCCCACCCCCGTCCCGCCAACAGCCACGCCTGTCCCGCCGACGCCGGTGCCGCCCACCGAGGTGCCCGCCGGTAAGCCGACCGCCCAGCCTGGCGGGGGGACGGGCAGCGTGGGAGCGCTTGACATCGTCAACGAAACAGATTTGACAATTTGCTATGTGTACATCTCGCCGACGGATGCAGCCGAGTGGGGCGATGACCGGCTCGGCGCGGACAACGTCATCGGTGCCTACGAGACCTTCACCATCACCGACATTCCGGTTGGGATGTACGACCTACGGGCAGATGACTGTGACAACAACACGCTCGTCCAGCAGTTCGGGGTTGAGATGACGACGGCAGGTGTCACATGGACGATCAGCCCAAACACCGTCGCGCTGACGGTCATCAACAACAGCAGCTACGAGGTTTGCTATCTCTACGTCTCGCCCTCCACATCGGATGAGTGGGGGCCGGATCAGTTGGGCGAGAGTCAGACGATCCCCTCAGGCACTACCTTCACGCTGGAAGGGATCGAGCCGGGTCTCTACGACCTCCGGGCTGAGACGTGTGGCGGGGATTTCGTCGAGGAATACGAGATCGACCTGACGACCAACTTCGAGTACACGATCACGGACTGATGGGCAGTGTGAGAAGTATTCCCAGGATGTTCCCACGCCATGGCCCCCGCCGTCTCCGGCGCGGGGCCTCTTTTCTACCTTCTGCCCCTGCTCCTTCGGAACAATCCGCGTCGCCCGGTGTTATAGTCTCAGGGTGGTTTCGGATGGATGAGTGCAGGGCGCCCTTCATGCGCCTGTAACGGACAGAGAGGCTGCCATGATCAGAGTCATCACCGACACCACAGCAGGGCTGCCCCAAGAGATCATAGACGAGTTCAACATCCCGATGGTCGCGCAGTACGTCCATTTTGGCGAGGAGACCGTCCGCGACTCGTTCGATATGAGTCCGGCGGAGTTTTATGCTCGGCAAGCTGCCGCCGCTGAGCTGCCTAAGACCAGCGCGCCGTCGGTCGGCGACTTCATCACCCTGTTCACCGCCATCCTGCGCGAAGACCCAACGGCGACCCTGCTGTGCATCCACCCCAGCGCGGAGGTCAGCGGCACGGTGCGCTCGGCACACCCCGCGGCGCTCCAAATAGCCGCTGAGTTCCCTGAAGCGGACATCCGCATCTTTGACAGCCGTTCGATCTCCATTGGCTTGGGCCTGATGGTGTGGGAGGCGTGCCGCATGGCCCGCGAAGGGGCATCCGCCGACGCCATTATGGAGCGGATGGCCTTGATGCGCGATAACACGGCCGTCTACTTCGTCGTGGATACGCTGGAATATCTGGCCAAAGGCGGGCGAATTGGCCGGGCGGCTCACCTCCTCGGGACCCTGCTCGACATCAAACCCATCCTGACGTTGGTGGATGGCACGGTCGAGAGCTTTGCCAAGGCCCGCACGCGCGGGCGCTCCATCGCCGCCATGCAGGCCCTGGTCATCGATGGGGTACGCGAGCAGGGCGGCTCCGGCAGCCTGCGGCTGGGCGTAGCCCACGCCATCTGCGAGGACGAGGCCCGCTCGCTGGCAGATGCGCTGTGCGCCGCGCTCAACCCGGAGATTTTCCTGCTGGCCGAGCTTGGCCCGTCCATCGGCGTGCATGCCGGGCCGCGCACGCTGGCCGTGTGCTGGGTGCGCGTGCCGGGCGTGCTGCCTGAGACGCTGCAGCCCTGGTAATGCGTTCCCACCAAAGGATGCCTGATTATGATCCAGATCGTCACGGATACAGATGCTAACCTGCCTCAGGAGGTGATCGAGGAGTTCCGCATCGGCATGGCCCCCATCCACCTGAATTTTGGCGATGAGGTGCAGCGCGAGCGGGATGACATCAGCGATGCCGAGTCCTATGCCCGCATGGCCGCTGCGCCCGAGCTGCCCAAGACCAGCCAGCCCCCGGCCAGCGAGTTCCTGTCCATCTATGAGCGTATGCTGGCCGAAGACCCCGGCGCGACCATCCTCTCAATTCATATCTCCAGCCTGCTCAGCGGCACGGTCAACTCGGCCCGCCAAGCGGCGGCCATGTACCCCGACGCGGACATCCGCATCTTTGACACGCGCTCGGCATCCTTCCGCCAGGGCTGGATGGTCCGCCACGCGGCGGACATGGCCCGCCGGGGTGCCTCTGTGGACACCATCCTGGAACGGCTGAGCCAGATGCGGGACGATATGCAGGTCTTCTTTGTGCTGGAGACGCTGGAGTATCTGGCACGGGGCGGGCGGATTGGCCGGGCGGCCCACCTGCTGGGCACCCTGCTTGACCTCAAGCCCATCCTGACCGTCACCGAGGGTGTCATTGACGCGCACAGCCGTCACCGTACCTGGCGGCGCGCCCTGGCCGCGCTGCGCAATCTCGTCATGGAAGGCGCGCGCCCCGGCCCGAATCTGCATATGGGCGTGATCCACGCCGTCAGCGAAGAACCGGCTCGCCAACTTCGTGATGAGCTGGTCGCCTCGCTCTCGCCCGGCGTGATGCTGTTCGGCGAACTTGGCCCCGGCTTGGGCGTGCACACCGGGCCGGGCGCACTTGGCGTCTGCTGGGTGCATGTGCCCGATTAGCCCTGGGCCGGGCGTCTCATCTTCACCGCCACTGCCCGCCCGTCAACGATCCGCGCTTCCGGCGCCACTTTTCACGATTCGGGTGTTTTTCCATCTGATAGTATCTGGCAGCCAGAACCGGTGCGGAGCGCGTGTTTTAACCCTGTATTTCCGGTACAATAACCCTGGTTTGACTGGTATCCTGACGGGTATCCGGCCTCTCGGGATTCCCGCGAATACGGAGAGAATGCTTATGTCACTGACCGACGAGCAGTCTGTAAGAGCCTACCGGACCATGATGCTCATCCGGCGCTTTGAAGAGAAGTGCGCCGAACTATACGCCGGGGGTGAGATCGGCGGCTTCCTGCACCTGTACATCGGGCAGGAGGCGATTGCCGTTGCGGTTGACTACGCCCGGCGCGAGGACGACAATGTCATTACGGCCTACCGCGATCACGGGCTGGCGTTGGCCCTTGGTCTGCCGACCAAGAACGTCATGGCCGAGATGCTGGGTAAGGCCACCGGCGTCAGCAAGGGCAAGGGCGGCTCGATGCACCTGGCCGACCTCAATCGCCGCTTCTGGGGCGGCTACGCCATCGTGGGCGCCCACCTGCCGCTGGCGGCGGGCATTGCTCTGGCCGATCAGTACCGGGGCGATGACCGCATCACCATCGCGCTGATGGGCGATGGGGCGACCAACATCGGCTACTTCCACGAGGCGCTCAACATGGCAGCCGTGTGGGACCTGCCTGTGCTGTGGGTGGTTGAGAACAACCAGTATGGTATGGGCACCGCCGTCGCCCGCGCCTCGGCGGTCGCAGACATCGCCAAGAAGGCCGAAGCGTACGGGATGCCCTGCTGCGTGCAGGTGAACGGCATGGACCTGCTGGAGATGTACGACCAGCTCAAGGAGGGCATCGAGTACGTGCGTGAAGGCGGCGGCTCGTACTTCATTGAGGCGCTGACCTACCGCTACCGGGGTCACTCGATGGGCGACCCCGAACGCTACCGCCCCGCCCACGAGATCGAGGCAAAAAAGGAAGAAGACCCGATTGATAACCTGGGCAAATACCTGCTAGCGAACGGGCTGGCGACCCCGGAGGACCTCGACCGGTTGGCTACCGAAGCCGAGCGGGAGGTCGAAGAGGCGGTCGAGTTTGCCCGCCAGAGTCCCGAACCTCAGCTGGAAGACCTGTACACGGATATTTACGTGGAATAGCCGCCGGGGAGGACTCGATGAGCGAGAAGACAATGATTGAAACCAAGACGATGACCTACCGCGAAGCCGTCTCCGAGGCGCTGTGGGAGGAGATGGAACGCGACGAGCGCATCTTTATTATGGGCGAAGAGGTGGGCGTGTGGGGCGGCACCTACGCCGTGACGCGCGGCTTCTACGATCACTTCGGCGCGAAGCGCGTGCGCGATACGCCCATCGCCGAGCAGGCGATTGTCGGCGTGGCGGTCGGCGCGGCGATGAACGGCCTGCGCCCCGTCGCCGAGATCATGACCATCAACTTTGCCTTCCTGGCCCTCGACGCCATTGTGAACAGCGCGGCCAAGGTGCGTTATATGTTCGGCGGGCAGTTCACCGTGCCGCTGGTGATCCGCACCACCACCGGCGGCGGGCGCCAGCTCGCCGCGACGCACTCGCACGCCCCGGAGCCGATCTTCGCCCACTTCCCCGGCATCTACGTCGTGACGCCCAGCACCCCCGCTGACGCCAAGGGACTGCTCAAGTCAGCCCTGCGCGATGATAACCCGGTCCTCTTCGTCGAGCACAGCACGCTCTACCAGATGCGCGGCGAGGTGCCATCTGACCCGGACTACTTGCTCCCCCTTGGCAAGTCGGATGTGAAGCGCGCGGGCACGGATGTAACCCTCGTCGGCTACTCCAAGATGGTGCAGGTTGCGCTTCAGGCCGCCGACGCGCTGGAGAAGGAGGGCGTCAGCGCTGAGGTGATTGACCTGCGCTGCCTGCGCCCGCTCGACCTTGAGCCGGTGTTCGAGAGCTTTAAGAAGACCAACCACGCGGTGATAGTCGAGGAAGCATTGCCCTACTTCAACGTGAGCGGCGAGATCGCGGCCCGCATCCAGGATGAGGTGTTCGACTGGATGGATGCGCCCGTCAAGCGCGTCAACGCCGAGGATGTGCCGCTGCCCTACAACCGCGCACTGGAGCAGAGCGCCCTTCCGAACGTTGAGAAGGTTGTCCGGGCGGTAAAGTCAATCCTGTAATCCAAGGTGGGGAGCAGCGGGCAGGCAGCCTGATGTGCTCCCCCGATCTGAGCCTTTGAGGGTACTCGATGCGCACGCTTACGATGAAGTTCGGCGGCACGTCCGTCGGCGACGCAGCAGCCATTGCGCAGGCCGTTGAAATCATCCGGCAGGCCCGTCAGACCCATGCCAAGCGCGTGGTCGTGGTTGTCTCCGCCATGCGGGGCGTCACCGACCGGCTCCAGCAGGGTCTGGAGTGCGCGGCCAGCGGCGACGGCGGCTATCAGGACATTATCGACGGGCTGCGGGTGCAGCATGAAGCCGCCGCCCGTGCCCTGCTGGGCGAGGAATACGGGCCAGTGATGGAGGCCATCACCGGCTACATCGACGCCTACCTGCGCTTCTGCGAGAGCGTGGGCGTGCTGGGGGAGGCCACCCCACGCGCCCTCGACTACACGATGGGTCTGGGCGAGCGGATGAACGCCCGGCTGGTGGCTGGGGCGGCGCGACAGGCGGGCATCCCGGCGCAGGCGGTGGACGCAACAGAGATGATCATCACCGACGACCGCCACCAGAACGCTGCTCCCCTGCTTGAGGAGACACGCGCCCGTGTGCAGCGGGTGCTCGTCCCGCTGCTTGACGCCGGAACCGTGCCCATCGTGACCGGCTTCATCGGCGCGACGCGTGAAGGCATATGCACGACGCTGGGACGGGGCGGCTCAGACTACAGCGCCGCGCTCATCGGGGCGCTGCTGCCCAGCGATGAGGTGTGGATCTGGACTGATGTGGACGGCGTGATGAGCGCCGACCCGCGCATCGTGCCTGAGGCGCGTACCATTGAAACGCTCACTGCACGCGAGATCAGCGAGCTGGCCTACTTCGGAGCCAAAGTACTGCATCCCAAGACCATCCAGCCCGTGCTGGACGCGGGCATCCCGCTGCGGGTGAAGAACACCTTCAACCCGGCCCATCCTGGCACGCTGATCGTGCCCAATGATCAGGCAACCGACCATCCCTTTAAGGCCGTCACCGCCATCCGCTCGGTGAGCCTGATCACTGTTGAGGGCAAGGGGATGCTGGGCGTGCCGGGCATCGCGGCCCGCACCTTCGGCGCGGTGGCCCGCACCGGCACAAGCGTGCTGCTGATCTCGCAGGCCTCATCCGAGCAGAGCATCTGCTTTGCCGTGCCTAGCGCCAATGCGGCCCGCGTGGTCGAGGCGGTCAGCCGGGAGTTCGAACTGGAGATCGCGCGGCGTGATGTGGATCGAGTCTGGTCGTTGGACGACGTGACGATCATCACCGTCGTCGGCGCGGGGATGCGCGAGGTGCCGGGCATCGCCGGGCGCATCTTCACCTCTACCGGGCAGCACAAGGTGAATGTGATCGCCATTGCTCAGGGGTCATCCGAGTGCAGCATCTCGATGCTGGTCGCCGCCGATGAGGCAGACGAGGCGCTGCGGGCCATCCACCCGCTGATGCTGGGGGAGTGAGGGGCCGGGCGTGGTATACTCAGGGCATCGCCGCCCGGTGAGGGGAATGGCCGACGAGCCAAGCTATTCCTCCGGCATGAGAACGGCGGCGGAGCCTGTTTGGCTCGTGTTAGCCGCTGATCGCTAACCGCTATTTTTCAAGGAGCAGTCACTTGGCCGAGCGAATTCCGGTAGCCGTGCTGGCCGCGACGGGCGCGGTCGGGCAGCGATTCGTCAGCCTGCTGGCCAACCATCCCTGGTTTGAGGTGGTGGCCGTCACCGCCTCCGACCGCACCGCTGGGCTGCGCTACGCCGAAGCCGTGAACTGGGTCGTGCCGGGCGATATCCCGGAGTCCGTTGCCGACCTGATCGTGCAGCCCAGCGACGACGCAGGCGCGCTCGGCGCTGAGGTGCGGATCGCGTTCTCGGCCCTACCCGGCGATGTCGCCCGCCCGATTGAGACGGCGCTCGCTGCACGCGGCTATGTGGTCTGCTCCAACGCCTCGGCCCTGCGCATGGACCCCGACGTGCCGCTCCTCATCCCGGAGATCAACGCCGACCACCTGCCGCTGGTCGAGGTGCAGCGCGAACAGCGCGGCTGGCCAGGGCTGATCGTCACCAGCCCGAACTGCTCTACGACCGGCATCGTCTTCCCGCTCAAGGCCCTGCACGATGCCTTCGGGCTGCGGCGCGTCCATGCCGTCACGATGCAGGCCATCAGCGGCGCGGGCTACCCTGGTGTTGCCTCCTTCGACATTCTGGACAACATCATCCCCTTCATCAACGGCGAGGAGGACAAGGTCGAGAACGAGCCGCGCAAGCTGCTCGGCACGCTGGAGGGCGGCGCGATCCGGCCGGCCGGTTTTACGGTCAGCGCCCAGACGCACCGCGTCCCAGTCATGGACGGGCATCTGGCGGCGGTGTCGGTCGAGCTGGACAGCCCGGCCTCACTGGCCGATGTGCAGGCCGCGCTGGCGGAGTTCGCCGCGCCAGAGGCAGCCCGCGCGCTGCCCAGCGCCCCACCCCGCCCCCTGATCCTGCGCCCTGAGCGCGACCGCCCCCAAACGCGGCGCGACCGCGATGCCGGGAACGGGATGGCCGTCACCGTCGGGCGGGTGCAGCCCTGCCCAGTGCTTGGCTTTAAGTTTGTCTCGCTCGTACATAACACGCTGCGCGGGGCCGCCGGGGGGGCAATCCTCAATGCGGAACTGGTCGCCGCCTCAGGCTATCTGGGCGACGGGCTGCCCCTTGAGGGCGTGGAGGGCGATCGGGCCGGGGCAGCCACCTAGCTCGGATGGAAGCGGATGGAAGCTATAGAAAGGGATGGTGTGATATGGCGGAACTGATTAACATGCCCAAGCTGGGTTTCGATATGCAGGAAGGCCAGCTTGTCAACTGGCTCAAGCAGCCCGGCGATACGGTCAAGCCGGGCGAGATCGTGGCCGAGATCGAATCAGATAAAGCGACCGTCGAGGTTGAGGCGTACACATCCGGCACGCTGCTGGAGCTGCTCGTCGAGGAGGGCGCCTGGGTGCCCGTCGGCGCGCCGATTGCCGTCGTCGGCGAGAAGGGCGAGCAGTACGATCTGGCCGCGCTGGGCGTCAAGGCCCCGGCAGCCAGGGTGGAAGAGCGCCAGCCCGAACCCGCCCGCATCACCCGCGCGGCAGCCGGGGAAGCCCCCGCCGTGGATGGCGACGGGCATGGCCTGCCCGGCGGCGTGCGTGCCAGCCCGCTCGCCCGGCGCATAGCCGACGATCTGGGCATCGATCTGAGGCGGGTGGAAGGCTCCGGCCCGCAGGGCCGCGTTGTTAAGGCTGATGTTGAGGCGTTTGCCGAGCGCGCGCCTGAGCAGCGGCCTGCCCCCGCCGCCGCGCCGCTTGAGGTCGGCTATATGGAGATCGTGCCCGGCCCAGATGACACCGAAGTTGAGACGCCGCGTATGCGGGCGCGCATCGGCCAACGCATGGTGCAGGCCAAGCAGCAGGTCCCGCATTTCTACGTCACCGTTGATGTGAACATGGATATGGCCGTCGAGATGCGCCAGAGCATCAACCGGCGGTTGGAGCCGCAGGGCATCAAGGTCTCGCTGAACGACCTGATCGTCAAGGCGGCGGCGCTCGCGCTGCGCCAGTTCCCCAACCTGAACTCCTCCTTCAACGGCGACACACTCGTCCGGCGCGGCCACATCAACATTGGCATCGCCGTGGCCGTTGAGAACGGGCTGCTCAATGTCGTCAGCCGGGATGCCGACAAAGCGACGTTGACCACGCTGGCCGCCCGCCACAAGGATATGATCAGCCGCGCCCGCGAGGGCAAGGTCAGGCCTGAAGACGTGGAGGGCGAGACCTTTACCGTCTCCAACCTCGGCCCCTGGGATGTGGAGAGCTTCGTCGCCATCATCAACCCACCCTCGGCCGGGATTATTGCGGTGGGCATGGTGCAGAAGGTGCCCGTCGTGCTGGCCGACGGCACGCTGGGCGTTGGCCACCGCATGAAAGCCACCCTCAGCGCCGATCACCGCGTCACCGACGGGGCGGAAGCGGCAGCCTATATGCAGCTTTTTAAGCAGCTTCTAGAGGACCCGATCCGCCTGCTGGTATAAGAGGCCGCCGTCCTGATTGGAAACACGGGGCCGCGTAGGCGTGACGCGGCCCCGGCTGTATGGCTGAATGAGACACCCGTCCGCTGCTACCCGAACACGTCCTCGTCCGCCGAGAGCACCGGCAGGCGGCTGAAGGGCACGTCCATCGCCACCTCACCGCTCGCGATCCAGCCCTCCATACCGTTCTCGGCGCGCACCTTCAGCCACGCCCCGCTGGACGACCTGCCCAGCACGGCCAGCACATCACGCTGATACACAACGCCTACTGGGAAGTAGGCGAGGTCCGGCCCGGCGCGCACGTTCAGCGCCCCCGCCGTCACGACAGCGATCCCGTAGGCGTCAGTGGGCGGGGCGGGCAGGATGGGCAGGGGCAGGTACGCCACGCTGCTCTCGACCTCACCACCTGCTGCCCAACCATCGAGTCGCCCGTCCGGTGTCCGCACACGCAGCCAGATCGACGGGGCCGCGCTGCGCCCGAAAATGGTCAGCTCTGCGCCCTTGTAGGCGACCCCCAGGCTGCGGTACGATGTGTTCGGCCCGCTGCGCACGTGCAGCGCGGGCGCTGTTACCCAGGCCGTCCCCTGCATGGTGAGCGGCTCGGTGGGTATCAGGCTCGCCGAAAGCCCGGCCTGGGCCAGCGTCTCGCTGGGCAGATTCTCGCCGACCGGCGCCATCAGGTCGTCCACCACCGGCAGCAGCGGCACGTTGACGCCCGTCAGCACATCCGCAACGGCCACCCAGCCCAGCGAGTCCTCACGGTACAGGATGTAGAGCCAGTCGCCTGCTGTGTTGCGAGCTAGCACCTCAACCTGCTCATACAAGCTCAGGTGGCTGATGCTCCCGTGTTCACGCCCGGCTGCGGTGTGGACGGGCACCTGCTCGAACCGGGCATAGGCCGCCCCAGCGCTGGCGAGGCTTGCGATGCCCTGCATTGACAGCTTGCCGGTCTGGGCGGCGGCCTGCCCAGTCGGTGCGAGCACGAGCACCAGCAGGGCCAGCACGAGGCCCCCCGCCAGCGCCATCCACGCCCCCCGGAGCCGGGCGCGGCCTGCCGAGATATACCCTGCGGTCATGAGTCGACTCCTGTTCCCGATAATGGACGGATTAATAATACCGGCCCGCCCGGTTCAGGGCGCGGCCCGGCTGCACAGCGCGGCGGTAGCCGTATCGCTGCTTGCATCCTGCCAGTGATTCCCCTCGATGGCCTGCGGCGGAGATGGCTCACCCGCCGGGGAAAGCTCGCTCCGGGCGCACACCTCCAGCCCCAGCGGGGCCGGGCCGCGCCTACCGTAAAACACGCACGGGCCGTCTAGACACTCAACGATAAAGCGCTCCGGCTGGCCGGTCGCCAAGTCCAGACGGTGGCGTTCCACACCCATCACCCGCCCTTCCAGACTGGCGCGGAGGCTCTCACCCGGCGCGTAGACCGTGAATGCCCCGGCGTTCCCCGGCGTACGGACGACGAGCAGCCGCCCCTCGTTGAGCGTCACCCGTCTGCCCGCGCCGCCCGGCTCCGGCTCCAGCCACACCTCGCTGATCGGCCCAATGTAGAGAGTGGTTCTCTCGTCCTCCAGTTCGATGGCCGCACGGCTGCCTTCCCGCGTCTGGATCACGACTCGCTCGTCCTCCGGGAGCATGCTGCCTGCCGCAACCGGGTGCAGGCCCACATCCCCCAGCAGCCGGGAGGCTGTGCCCTCCACCTCCCGCACTGCGATATGGCTCGTCTCCACCGTCGGGACGCCTGTCGGCTTCATCGATTCTGCCGACCCCTGCCGGGTCAGAAAACTCAGGCCTGCGAGACCCACAGCCAGCGCCACCGCTGCCAGCAGCGCCACTCCGCTGAGCAGTGCCAGGGGGACGCGGCGCTCCGCCCGTTTGCCCTTCCGAGCCGATGCACGGGGCGCTGCTGGTGCCGCCGGCGCTGTTGCTTTCCTCTCGTCTGCCTCCCCGGTGAGTGCCAGCACCACAACCGAGATATTGTCATCCGCCTCACGCCGCAGCGCGGTTTCGATCAGCCGATGGACGGCCTCCCGCGGGCTGCACTGCCCGGCGATGGCCACGATCTCCTCTGGCTCAACAAAGTGATCGGAGCGGCGGGGGCGGTTCTTGATCAGCCCGTCGCTACACAACACGAGCGTGTCACCCGGTTGGAGCAGCAGGCCCTGGTTGGCGAATGCCTCAGCGTCGCTTTCATCGCCGCGCAGCCAGATGCCCAAATCCACCTCTAGCCTTCCCGGCTGCCCGATGTACCGCGCCAGCGCATCCCGCCGCTCATGGGAGCGCGCCTCATCAGGCGTCATCATCCCCGCCCGGACCTGCTCCTCGCCCCAGGTATGATCACGCGTAAGCTGCCGGATCTCGCCACCGCGAACCAGGTAGGCTCGGCTGTCCCCGACATGGGCCAGGTACAGGCGGCTGTCAGGCGTAATGGCGGCCAGCGTCGCCGTTGTGCCCATCTTGGGGAAGCCCCCCTCGCGCTGGGCGGCCTGCACCCGGAGATGGGCCAGCTCCAGCGCGGCGGCCAGCAGATGCGGCAGGTCTTGCAGTCGCCCGCGCTCCAGTGCATCTAGCGTGGTGCGGACAGCCAGCTTGCTCGCGATCTCACCTCCCTCGATGCCACCCATTCCGTCGGCGATCATCCCAACGTACAGCAGTTCGCCGTTGGCCATGCGGATGACGATCGCTTCGCAGGTATCTTCCAGTGTCTCACGGGTGCCCCCATACCCGACGTGGAAAGCCTGGGCCGAAGTGACCGGGCTGTCATCGATAGATTGCTGGGCGGACATATGTCGCTCTCTCTAGATCGGTTGGGCCGGGGTGCGCGCCGGAGGCACACTGGTTCTGTCCGGGGCAGGGCATCCGGCGCTTACAAGTCATTATAGTGATCTGCCAGGGGGAGACAAAGGGGGGAATAACCGTAGTCAGGGGATATCTGGGCTACTTCTGGGCTGAAGGGAGGATCGCTGTCCGCCGCGAGCGGGCATACCTGCCCCGCCCGGCTGTCGCAAACCGCCCTGGCAGGCTGAGGCCCGCCAGCACCATGAGTGCCGCCCACACGCCGCTGGCAGCCGCCAGATGAAGCGCCCTCCACAGCGCCGGGAGACGCAGCACAACCTGCACTGCGCCGATGCCAACCTGAGCGGCGAACAGCCCACCAAGCGCCGCTGCCCAGGCGGCCAGCGCTGCATCGCCTCGCTCCCGGCGCAGCACCGCGCCCCGCAGCGTGGTGGCGATCACCGCTGCGATCAGCACGGACACCCCGGCGACCATATAACGGTGCAGCAGGTGGATGCCGACCAATGGGCTGTCATGGGGAGAGGGCCATAGATGCGCCGCCCCGCGCCCCGCGTGGCACAGCGGCCAGTCCGGGCAGGCAAGCTGCGCCTTGGTGCCCACGACGAACGCGCCCGTGATGAGCAGAGCAAACAGCGCAGCCAGCGCCCCACCCAGCAGCACCGCATGGCCGCGTCCACCTGCTCGGACGACTTCACCGGCGGGCCGATGGGCGGCCACCGCCGTGATGATCAGCGCCCCGAAGATGAGCATCGCCATACCCAGATGGAAGGCCACGATCAGCGGCTCAAGTTCTGTGGCCACGATCAGCCCGCCCAGTGGCACCTGCACAACCAACAGCCCGGCTGCCGCGCTCACCGGGCCGACGATCCAGCGGCGACCCCGATAGCGCCACCAGGCGGCAACGAGCGTCGCTAGCATCAGCCCGCCGGACGCCACCGCAACCAGCCGGTGCGTGTACTCGATGATGGCCGCCCTCTCAAGCGGGGGCACGACCTGCCCGTGACACAGCGGCCAGTCCGGGCAGCCCAGCCCGGAGCCGGTCACGCGCACCACACCGCCGATCACAATCAGCAGATAGGTGGAAAGCGCGGCAGCCACCGCCAAGCGGCGGAAGCGGCGGCTGGTCGGTTCGGTCGGGGCAGCAGGCGTCGCGATGTCAGGCATCGCTGGTCAGACTCCCGTTCCTGTCAGGCTGCTAAGGATGCACTCAGATGGCCCGCCCTTGATGATATCGCACCAGGGGCGTGATTGCCGCCCGCTGGGCGTGGATTTGCCCTGGGGCGCGATTGAGGCTAGCATAACCTGAGTTCGAGTGGGCCGGAGACCTACCAGCAGCCTGCGCCGGATCGGAGTCAGCGCCAGCCTCGCGGCAGGTTGTTGGAGATAACTAACAAGTACACGGGTAAAAAGGAGCCTCCTCGTGAACCTTGATAACAATGCCCTTCTGAAGTCAACCGGGATCGGTGCGGCAGCGGTGATCGTGCTGTCAGTGCTCACCCAGATTCCGGCGGTTGGCCTGGTGTGCTGTTGCCTGCTGCTGCTGGCCTACGGCGGCATCGGTGCGCTCTACGGCTACTTCGCCCGCCGCAATGGTTCCGCTCTCACGGGCGGGTCAGCGGCGCTGGGCGGTGCAATTGCAGCCGGGATAGCGGGCATCGTCCAGGGGATCGTCAGCGCGATCATCACGCTGATCGTAATGCCGGGCAATGCGGCGGCGGCTGCCGCCATCGCCCAGCTTGAAGCGCAGGGCCTTGACGTGCCACCCGAAGTCGCCCAACTTTACACAAGCACCGGCTTCGGCGCGCTGGGCGCGGTGCTGGGAGTGTGCTTCACACTGGTGATCGGCGCCATTCTGGGGGCCATCGGGGGCGCGATCTACGGGTCGACGCAGCGCAACGCACCGCCTCCCGCCATGCCGTCATCCTCAGCATACTGATCGCACCGGGCGAGAAGCGGCCCGCCACCCGGCGGCGGCGTTACACCTCGATAATCTCATAGCGGCTCTCTAGGGGCACCACCTCCCTGAGCAGCCGGGCGACGGGACAGTAGCGCGTGAGCGACAGCTCGATAGCGCGCTCGACGGCTGCCGAGTCCACCCCCCGGCCCGTGACCCGATAAGTCAGCCAGATGCGGGTGTAGACTTTGGGGTGCTCCTCTGCCTTCTCGCCCCGGACGCGCACTTCCAGGCCCGTCACGTCCTGGCGCTTTTTGCGCAGGATGCTGATCACGTCCATCGCAGTGCAGCCTGCCAGGCTCACGAGCAGCAGCGACTGAGGGCGTGCTCCCCGCCCCCGGCCCCCGAACTCCTGCGCGGCGTCCATGTGGATGGTTCCGGACTCATCCGCCGGGTAGGCGACTGCTGTGAAGTGCATCCCGTCTACCAGAACGGCGGAGACTTCGTTCGTTTCAGCCATGCGTTTCCTGTCCCCTCTTGGTGTTGTGATGTGGCAGTTTGTGATAGATCGTGCCGGCTGGCTCCGGTAGCCGCCATGCTGTGCAGCCTTCAGGTGCGGTCTGCCGACCTTATCCGGCGGCGTACCACCCACAGGCCGAGCGCCGCCCCGCTTACGTCCACCCCCAGGTCAAAGAGGGAGTTGAGCGGATAAGCCTGTGCCCGGACAACGGTCTGGAGCACCTCCTGGCCAATGCCCAGCGCCAACACCGTAGCCAGCACCACCCACGCCTCGCCGTGCCCCAACAGGCGCGGCGGCGAGCCAGCCGCCCAGGCGATCAGGGCTGCCTGGACAGCGTAGCTGACCGTGTGCGCGGCAATGTTACGCGCCTCCAGCAGCGGCGGGGCCATTGGAAAGGTGATCGTGGCTGTTACGGCGGTAGCAGCATACAGGGCCGCCATCCAGGCAAAGCCCGGCCACAGCCGCCCGCTCTGCCGGGCAGGGGTAAGGTCGGCCAAACTCATAACCCCATTATACCGTTCAACTCCTGCGATTGCGCGGGGCGGCCTGCGGGGTGCACAAAAATCCCCTTGACGGTGGACAGAATATCTGTTCTAATTTCACCGGCGGCTGCAATACTTTTGTTATGAGTAGTACCCTGCATTGTTGCGCCTCTTGAACTGTGCTAGACTGAGCGCACAGGTGAGATTAAACCGGGAACCCTGACAGTACATGAGCCTGCCAACGCGGTTGAAAGATGCGCGCAACCTGATCGAGACGCTCGACCTTCGCCAGATTGAAGCGCACATTGCCCAGGAAACCCGTGCCCAGTTGGTGATCATCGGCCCGGTCAACTCAGGCAAATCGACCCTCTTCAACCAGTTGAAAGGCCAGAAGCTCTCGCCGGTTTCTGCCGTGCCCGGAACCACCCGTGAAGCGATCGCTGAGCGCTTCGGGCCGTTCTGGCTGATCGACACGCCGGGAATGGGTGAGGCGGCGGGCGAGAGCCGGGAGGCTGCCGCGCTAGCCGCGCTGCATCAGGCGGATGTGGCTGTGCTGGTGCTCGACGCAGCAGCGGGTATCCGCCAGGGGGATGTGGACTTGTACCGTGATGTTCGCGCGATGGGGCTGAGTGTGGTGGTGGTGCTGAACAAGATCGACCTGGTGGGGCGAGACCTTGGAGCTGTGGTACGCGACGCGGAGGCAAAGCTCCGCGCACCGGTTATCCCCATTTCTGCCAAGCGGGGCACGCACGTTGCCAAACACCTGATTCCGGCGATTATCGACGCCCATCCGCGCATGGCGGTCACAATCGGGCGGGCACTCCCGCGCTTCCGGCGGGTAGCCACGCGCCGGGTGATTCGCGAATCGGCGGCGCTGGCAGCGCTCGTCGGCGCGGAGCCGGTGCCGGGGCTAGGCATTCCACTCCTGATCGCGGTGCAGGTGCGGCTTCTCCTCCGGCTGGCGGCAATATACGGGGAGGACATGAGCGCGGCGCGTGCCCGCGAGCTGCTTGGCGCCAGCGCGGGCAGCGTGGCGATCCGCTACGGGGCACAGGAGGTCGCCAAGCTGGTACCGGGGCCGGGTTGGCTGGTCGCTGGGGCAGTGGCCTTGATGGGCACGCTGGCATTGGGCAACGCGGCCGTTGCTTTTTTTGAGCGCAAGCTGTCACCATCCCAACTCCGTGAGTTGTACCGGCGGCTGCGCTGGCGTCCGCGCCGGGCAAGAGAGATCCCGGCAGACAGCGATGGCGAACAGGTCTGAAACGGTCACAACCGAAGCGGCGGAGCGCTTTACCCGCCGCCTCCAGCGCGCGGGGGGCGTCCGTCAGCGCTGGATGCCCATTGCCTTGTCGCTGGCAACCTCCGCCCTCGCCTTCACGCTGGCCCGTTCGCTGCCGCCCAACGCGCAGGCAGCATTGATTTTTCTCATCCCGCTGCATGGCATCTCCGTGCTGATGAGCGTCCGCCTTCCGGCAGGCATCTACGTGGGGCTGATCAACACCAGCATCGCCGCGGCGGGGTTGGTGGTGGGCTACCGGTACGCGATGCTGGTAGCGCCGCTGGCGACGATCATCGCTGCGCCGCCTGCCCTGCTGCTGACTGCGCTCAGGCCCAGCCTGCGCCGCCCCCGGGAGACGGTTTTCTACGAGTCACTGTGGCAGAGCGCAGCAGTCAGCATCGCCCTGCTGCCCGCCGGCTGGCTGTACCACCAACTGGGGGGGCAATCCATCGTCAGCGGCATTCCGGCGGGCAGCGCATGGCCGCTGGCTGCCTACCTACTGGTGTACTTCGCCACTACAATCACCTTCCAATTGATCTGGATCGCCCTGACCCACGCCCGGCCTGGCGCGTACTGGCGGCAGTACTGGGTTCAGCTGAGCGCCACCAAGCTGGTGCTGCCTGCGCTGCTTGCGCCGCTTATCGCCTTCCGCTTTGGCATGCCCGATCTGGCGCGGCTGCTGTGGCTCGCCCCTTTCGCGCTGGCTGCGCTCGCCACGCGGGCCGTCATCCGCACCCATCTGCACCTCACCGAGCGCATCGCCGACCTGCGGGTGTTAAACAGCATCGGCCAGGCGCTGAACGCCAATCTTGACCCAGACAGCCTGATCGCCGCCATCTACCGCGAGATCGGCGAACTGCTCGATGTGTCAGGTTTTTATTTGGCGCTCTATGACGAGAAGAACCACTCGCTCCGCTTTGCGCTCGCCTACGAGGACGGCCAGCCCATGCCGGAAACATCGCGCGAGTTTGCCAACGGCCTGACGGAGCACGTTATCCGGACGCGGCAGCCGGTGCTGCTCACGCAAAAGGTGGGTGAACAGGCCCACGCGCTGGGACTGGCCCCGGTAGGACGCGAACCGAAGAGCTTTATGGCCGTGCCTGTAACCGCCGGGGAGCGGGTGCTGGCGGTGATCGGGCTGCGCCACTACACGCAGGAGTATGCCTACGACGAGAATGACCTGCGCCTGCTCCAGACGATTGCCTCGTCCGCCGGTGTGGCGCTTCAGAACGCTTACCTCTTCCAGCAGAGTCAGCGCCAGGCCAGCGAACTGCGCTCGCTCAACCAGATCTCAACGCTGATCAGCGCCAGCCTCGACCTAGACACCGTCATCCGGCGCGTGTGCCAGGTGGTTACGGAGGTGGCGGACTGCCAAAAATCGGCTGTTTTTTTGGTGGATAAGGAGGCCGGTGTCTACCGGATGGCTGGCAGCGTCGGCCTGAGCGAGACCTTCCAGAAGCAGTCCGAAGCAATCGATGCCCGGAGCGGGCCGCGCTCGCAGGTGCTGCGTGCCGATGCAGCCGTCATCATGGAAGACATCCTGACCGACGAGCGCATGGAAGGTCTGCGTCACCTGCTGGTCGCTGAAGGCGTCCGGGCGGTGGTGGATGTGCCGCTGCGCATTGGAAACGAAACGATGGGGTCGCTGACGGCCTACTACGAGGCAGCGCGCCGCTTTGACGCGAGCGAGGTCGAACTGCTACAGACGCTCGCTGCGCAGGTGTCGGTAGCTGTCAACAACGCGCGGCTGTTTGAGCGGATGAACGCACGCCAGCAGGAGCTTGAAGCGCTGTACGAAACGGCACGGGCCATCAACGCCTCGCTGTCGCTGCCCAGCGTGCTGCGCGCTGTCGCATCCAGCATGATCGAGGCGTTGAAGGTCGAGACATGCGTCACCCTGCTGACCGTGGACGATGAGGAGGCACTCCAGGCCGAGTTATGGATGGAGCGGGCCGCTGACGAGGTGGTTGTGCGGCCCGACCGGGCGAAGTTTACCCTGCAAGACTTGGCGAGGGTGCGCAGTGCCATTCACCATCAAGAGCACATTGACTTAGGACCTGCCGAACCCAGTGACAGCGGGCCGCCGTGCGCCCTGGCGACTTATTACAACCTGGCGAATGGCCTGGGACTTCCGTTAACCCTGCACGGCGAGCTGCTGGGCCTGATCATCGTTGGGAACCGGGAGCAGACGGCGGAACTGGGGCCGGACACCATCCGGCTGGCCCGCGCGCTGGCCGATCAGGCGGCGGTCGCCATCGAGAATGCCCGACTGTTTGAGCGGACGGATGTGGCGCTTGCCCGCCGCCTCGAGGAACTGAACACGCTGGAGACGATCGCCCAGCACATGACGCGCCGCCTCGACCTCCAGCACGTGATCGAGCAGATGCTGGCCGGCGCATCGCAGGCCACCGGGGCGGAAGTGTGTGAGCTGCTCCTGCTGGACGAGAGCCACAACATGCTGAAAGTCATCGCCCAGCACGGGCAGCCCGGTGAAGTCCCTCTGTCCGAATGGCCTGCTGACAAGGGAATGAGCGGACGGGCGCTGCGCACCGGTGAGACGCAGCTCAGCGGCGATGTTTCCACCGACCCGGATTACATTCCCGTATACGAAAATATCCAGTCGGAGCTGGCCGCGCCGATCATCCTCGAGGAGCGCCGCCTGGGGGTGCTGAACCTGGAGAGTACGCGCCCCAACGCCTTCGATCAGGCCCAGGCGCATTTTATCACCAGCCTGGCCGAGCACGCCGCTGTCGCCATTCAGAACGCGCAGCTCTTTGAGGCCGTGCAGCGCCGCGCCGATGAGTTCCAGACGCTGCGTGCCGTCGCTATCGACCTGCTCTCGTCGCCCGATCTCAAACACGCCCTGTCGATCATTGCCCGCCACGCACTGGAGCGCACCGGTGCATCGGATATCCACATCTACCTGTACGACCAAGCCAGCGACCGCCTAACGTTTGGCACCAGCCTGTGGGCCAACGGCGAGGTTGATCGCGAGTTTGCCCCGCCCCGCCCCACCGGGCTGACAGCAACGGCGGCGCGGACGGGCGAGCGGCTGGTGATCGCCAAGCCGGAGGAGCATCCCCTGTTCCAGGATGTGCTCGACGACCCGGCCTGGCAGCCGATGACCGCTATGGTCAGCGTGCCGCTCAAACATGGTCAGGAAGTGATCGGCGTGTTCAACGTGGCCTTTGAAGACCGGACCAAGCTGAACGACGAGATGCTGCACTTCCTGGACCTCCTGGCCGCACAAGCGGCAGTGGCCATCCAGACCGCCCGCCTGACCGAGCAGACGAGCCTGACCCGCGACCGGCTCCAGGCCATCCTGGATAGCATCCATGACGGCATCCTGATGTTCGACATGCGAGGGCGTCTGGTGCTGGCGAACCCGCGCGCGGAGCGCCTGCTCAACCTGCCGCTGGCTGATTTTATGGGCCAGCCCTTCACCCGCATCGTCCGGCGCCTGGTGAGTGAGTTGGGCGAGGAGGTCTTCTCCGCCCGTGAGGCACTCGACTTGATCCGGCGGGTGCGGGCCAACCCCCACGCGGTCACCCGCCGCACGCACACCATCGGGAAGCCTTCACCGCGTGCCATCGAGGAGGTATCGCTGGCCGTTATCAGCGACGGCCAGCCGATTGGGCGGCTGTTCATCCTACGCGACATCACCCGCGAGCACGAGATCGAGACGTACCGGCAGGAGATGTCGCACATGATCGTCCACGACCTGCGCAGCCCGCTGGCCGGGGTGATCACTGGCCTCACGATGGCGCTGGACGAGGTTTCCCATCTGGAAGCAGGCGCCCGCCGGGAGATGCTGGAAGCCACCATTGAGGTCGCGCTGACCAGCGCCAACAAGCTGCTGGGGCTGGTCGAGCAGATTCTCGACGTGAATAAGCTGGAGGCAGGCGAGGTGCCCCTCCTGCGTGAGCCGCTCGATCTGAAGCAGGTGGCCAAGCAGGCGTGCGACGTGATGCAAGGGACCGCCGCCGAGGCCGGGATCGAGATCGTGCTGGATGCTCCGGACGACCTGCCGCCCGTGAACGCCGACGCCGACCAGATCAGCCGCGTGCTGGTTAACCTGCTGGACAACGCGCTGCGCTACGCGCCGGAGAGCAGCCGCGTGACGGTCAGAATTGAGGCCGCCGAGGCGCATCAGACCGTCAGCGTAATCGACATGGGCGAGGGAGTCCCCCCTGAGTTGCGCAAGCGCGTCTTTGAGCGGTTTTTCCAGGGAGACGTGAGCCGCCGCAAGCGCGGGGCAAAGGGATCGGGACTGGGGCTGACCTTCTGCCGCCTGGCCATCGAGGCGCACGGTGGGCGCATCTGGGTGGACGAGGGGCCGGAGGGCGGGGCAGCCTTCCACTTCACCCTGCCAGTGACAGATGGGTCATGAGGGGCTTGTGATGACACCGGCGGAACGTTCTGCACTCGCCCGCTGGGCGCTGGGTGTGGGGCTGCTGGCCGCGACTGGCCTGCTCTGGCCAGGGGTTGGCGGCCCGGTTCTGGCCGCCTGGCTACCTCTAGCTGGGGCGGCGGCGCTGGCAGGAGGGGTGCATTATCTCGGCATCCCCTCAGGCTTCGGGTGGGTCAGCTTCCTGCCGGTTGCGACCTTGATGGCCTACCTGGGGCTTGGCCGGGACGCCGCGCTGGCGGCGACCACCATCGGCCTGCTGGTTGGCGGTGGGCTGCACCTCGGCTTTAACCGGAATGCGCCGCGTCTTGGCACACGCCCCTGGTGGGTACGGATTGGCGAGGTGCTGTTCCCTATTGGAGCCAACGGGCTGGGCCTGCTTGCCGCTGACGCCGCCTTTCGTGCGCTCGGCACGCCCCCGCCCCTTGTGGGCATCCGCGCGCTGCGCGATCTGCTGCCCATCGTCGTGTCGCCTGCCTTCTACCTCCTTGTGTACGATGCACTGCTTGCGGGTGACGCCTGGCTGCGCAGGCAGGAGATCGCCCCTGCCCTGCGCAGCCAGGCCCGGACTGTACTAGCTATCCAGCTCCTGCCGCTCGCGCTAGCCCCCTTCGCCGCCGTTGTCCGCGCCCGGCTAGGTGAGATGGCCTTCTCGGCATTTGAGGCCATCGTCCTGGCGCTGGCCGTCGTTGTCAACCGTCTGGTTCGCGCCCAAAGCACCCTCCGGGTGCAGGTTGACCAGCTCCAGACCCTGACCGCCGTCAACCAGTCACTCCGGGTCAGCCTGGAGCTGGAACCGCTGCTCCGGACGGTACATGCGCAGGTTGCCAGCCTGCTGAACGTGAGGAATGTCGCGATCTGGCTGGCCGAGGGCACGCCGGGCGCGCCGCGCTGGAAGGCCCGCTGGGTGAGCCAGGCCGGACACCGCCTGGCCGACCCCGGCCAGCAGCCGTTGGACGGCCTGACCCGTCACGTGCTGACCGTCCGCTCGCCGCTGCTGGCCGCTTCGGTGCGTCAGACGGCAGGCCAGCTCGGCGTCGAAGACCCGCCCGAAGCGCGCACCTGGATGGGCGTGCCGCTGCGGACCTCCAACCGCGACCTGGGCTGCCTCGTCACCTGGCTGGAGAGCGGTGAACAGCCGGGGCGCGCCTTTGAGCAGTCGGACCTGGCACTGCTTACAACGATTGGCGTGCAGGTCGAGATGGCGCTGGCTAACGCGCTGCTGTATGAGGAGGCCCAGCGCCACGCGGCGCAGTTGGCGCGGCTCAACGAGATCAGCACCGTGCTGAATGCCGCCCTCAACCCTGAGCGGCTGCTGGAGCTGGTCACCACCTCGGTGATCGAGGTGGCGGGGTGCGACAGGGCGGCCATCTACCTGCTGGACGAAGATCAGCCCAACCCCCGCCTGCTGCTGGCACAGGCGCAGGGCTTCTCGAAAGAGCACATGCCACGCTCGAGAGACCTCAGCGCGCCGCTTACCGAGGCTGAACGCCGGGCGGTAATGGAACAGGGCACGGCGGTGACTGTGCCGGATGTGACAGCGAGCGAAGCAGACATCTCCCCGGCGGCCCGGCTCCTCGCCGCGCATGAGGGCTTTGCTGCCTACGCCTACCTGCCGCTGTGCGTGCAGCAGCGTATGGTCGGTATGCTGGCTGTTTACTACGACCAGCCCCACCCCTTCTCCGAGAGCGAGATCGAGCTGCTCGGCACGTTTGCCAACCAGGCGGCGCTGGCGGTGGTCAATGCTCGCATCTACCAGCAGGTTGATATCCAGCTTGCACGGCGCGTCGGGCAGATCGTGCGCATGTCAGACATCAGCCAGCGGTTGAGCGCCACGCTTGATCTGGATACCATCTTCAAACTGATCGTCCAGTCGGCCATCGAGGGCTGCAATGCGGACGCCGGCGTGCTTGTGCTGACCGGCGACCCGGAGCAGGGCTACGGCAACAACGGCGAACCGCACATGGTCGCCTGGCGCGGCTTCGATGCGACCAGTTCGCTGCGCGCCCCCCATGTCATCGCCGAGGAGCTGGCTGCCAGCGACGTGCTATCTAAAGGCGAGACGCGCCTGCTCTCGGCTGACGACCCCCGGGCCGCCGGGCCGCGCTCCCATCTGGCCACGCCCATCCTGCTAGAGGGGAAGGTCATCGGGGCGCTTGCGCTGGAAAGTGAGCGGCTCAACGCCTTCAGCCAGGAGGATTTGAGCTTTGTGAGCCAGCTCGCGCTCCAGGCAGCAGTGGCTATCCGCAATGCGCAGCTCTACCGCCACTCCCAGATTGTGCGCGACCGCCTGCATGCCATCCTCGACGCCAGCAACGACGGCCTGCTCATGATCGACCCCAAGGGGCGGATCGTGATGACCAACACGCGCATGGGCAGCTTCTGGGATTTCGCCCGGCAGGACTTCAGCCCGCGCTCCCCGGACGAGTTTATGGCCGACCCGCTCAGTTCGCTGGGCGAGGGACTGGGCTACAAGCCCGGCGAGCTGTCTGCGCTGCTCAAGCGTGGGCTGAAAGACCCCAAGATCAAGCCACAGACTGACCTGTACGTGACTCAGCCCATCGCGGGGCAGCCCGCGCGGTTCGTCGAGCGCACGGCAGCACCCGTCCTGGATGACAGCGGCCAGTTCATCGGCCTGCTGCTGATCTTCCGCGATGTCACCGAGCAGAAGCAACTGGAGGAGGCGCGTCAGCACCTCACCAGCATGATCGTGCACGAGCTTCGTTCGCCCCTTCAGGCGGTTATGGGCGGCATGCGGCTGATTGCCGAAGTCATGCCGGAGAAAGACCCCATCGTTGAGCAGGCCACCGAGGTCAGCAAGCGGGCAATCAAGAAGCTGCTCAACCTTGTCAACAACCTGCTGGACCTGTCGCGCATGGAGCAGGGTGAGTTTGTGCTGGACCCGGCTGTTGTGCCGGTCAGACAAATCCTGGAGGGAGCGGCTCAGGAGTTAATGCCCCTCGCCCATGAGATGAGCATCGTAGTCCAAGTCGATATCCCGGATGGGTTGCCGCCCGTGCACGTTGACCAGGACATGATCGGGCGGGTGGTGCTGAATCTGCTGGACAACGCGCTCAAGTATGCCGATCCGGGGTCGCTTGTCAGCCTGCGCGCCCAGGTGTACAGAGGCGAGGGCCAGATGGGTCGCGAGATGGTTTGCCTCTCTGTGGCCGACAGCGGGCCGGGCATCCCGGATGAGTACAAACAGGCCATCTTCGATCGCTTCGCCCAGATCCCTGGCCGCAGAGGCCACCGCCGCAGCGCCGGTCTAGGGCTGGCCTTCTGCAAGCTGGCCGTCGAGTCGCACGGCGGTCGCATCTGGGTGGAGGACAACTCCGGCGGTGGAAGCATCTTCCTGTTTACGTTACCCATCGCCGGGCAGAAGGAGGCTGCGCCGGGCCGTGGCCTAGCCGTGAGCAGCCCAGCCCGCCCCGCGCCCGCTTCGGGCCAGCCGCCTGGTGACGGCTCGTCCGGCTAGCCCGCTCACAGCGCCAATAGGCTGTCAGCGCGGCTTCAGGCCAAACCCGTCAGGCACGCCCTCAATGCCGGGCAGCGGCGGCTGCGGTGCGTCGGGCGGGGTGAAGGCGACACGTCCGCGCCCGCGTGCCATTGAGCGCAGGGCCGAGATGATGTGCCCATAGTATCCCCGATAGCCTTCTACCTCCATGTAGCCCTCAATCACATTCGGCGGCAGGTGGCGTAGCAAGACCTCGAACACGCGGCTGGCATCGTTCAGGTAGGTGTTGAGCGTGTTCTCGGTGATCGCGCCGCTGGCATGGCGGGCCTTGAGCCACGCCTCGTACTGGTGCAAGATCGTCGTCGCCATCTTGATTCCCCCTTTCTGTGGGGCGCGTCCTGGCGCCGCTCAACACCTGGCCAATTCCAACAGCCTAACAGGGCGCTAGTCACCGTCCTTAATAGCAGGCAGCGAGATGATGAAGCGCGCTCCCGGCTCCTCCTCGGCTGTATTGGCCAGCTCGATGGTGCCACCATGATGCTCCACGATCTGTTTCGCAATCGCCAGGCCCAGCCCAGTGCCTGGAGCGCCCGACTCGCGCCCTACCCGCCCCCGGAAGAAACGCTCGAACAGATGGTCGCGCTCATCAGCCGGGATGCCAGGCCCGGTATCCTGCACGGTGACCGTTGCCCAGCGCTCGCCGTTGACCTCATGTGTGGCGGTGCGGACGGTCACCCGCCCCTGTGCAGGCGTGTAGTTCAGGGCATTGGTGAGCAACACGCCGATGGCTCGCCCCAGCGAGGCTTGGTCGCCGGCCACCGTCGGGAGGCTGGGATCAGGCTCAAAGACCAGCGTCAGGCCGCGCCGCTCGGCTAGCGGGCCGCGATCAACGGTGTACATGTTAACCAGGCGGTTGAGATCGATCTCCTCCCACTCATGGGGCATCTGACCCTGGTCCATGCGTGACAGGTACAGCAGATCTTCGATGATCATCTCCAGCCGTTCCGTCTCGCGGTTCAGGCGCTCCAGGTAAGTGGGCTGCTTGTCGGGCCGGGCGGTGAGCAGGTGATGGTACAGCTTGATGCTGGCAATCGGCGTGCGCAGTTCGTGGCTGACATTCGAGACAAACTCATCCTTCATGCGGCTGAGGGCCATCAGCCGCTGATTGGCCTCCGTAAGCTGGGCCGTGCGCTGCTGGACGCGCTCCTCAAGCTCGGCGTACGCCTGCGCCTTGGCGATAGCCAGCGCCATCAGATCGGCTGCCTGCCCTGCCCATGCGACCTCATCCTGGCTGAACGTGTGCGCCTCGCGGAAGCCGAGCAGCATGGCGCCGATGTCCCGCTCGGCGGTCTGTAAGGGCAGCACAAGCAGCGAGCGGGTTGGGATCGGGTCAGTTAGGTACGTGCGCACGTCGTCCTGTAGGTAGGGTGAGGTCATGATGTCCGGCACGACCAGAGGCCGTCTTTCCTTCAGGGCAAGCGCAGTGAGCGTCTGGCTGCCGGGCGGGAAGTCAAGGGGGACCATTCCCGGCGGCAGGGGCACTGAAGAAGCGACGGGGATCGGCACCCGGCGCTCGGCGTCCCACAGCGTGATGAAGCAGTGGTCGCCCCCAATGACCTCGTTCACGGTCTCGGCCAGCGTCTTGAGCAGATCGTCTAGATCGAGCTTCTCGGTGCCGATGCGCGTCACCCGATTCAGCATCTCCAGGCGGCGGTTGCGGCTCTGGCTCTCGGCGTACAGGCGCGCGTTGCGGATGGCAATGGCTGCCTGATCGGCAAAGGCTTGGAGGCGGCTGGCGTCCCCCGGCACAAAGGCATGGGTCTGCTCGCTGTCCAGGAGCAGAAAGCCGATGACCTCATCTTCCACGCAGATCGGCGCGCCCAGGTGGGAGCGAACCCAGATCGTCTCCGGGAATATCCGCCAGCCAGGGTCGGCATGTGTGTCGAGGATCATCACGGGCTTCCGCGTCCCGGCCATTGCCGCCAGGTTGGGTACCTCCGCCAGCGGGAAGGGATGGCTCATGGCCCACTCCTCAATCCCGCGCTCCCGGTAGCCGCGCGCGCGCACGATGCGGCCCACGCCGCTCTCGATCAACATAATGTTAGCCGCGTCGTGGGGGACGACCCTGCCGACCGAGGCCAGGATATGGTCGAGCACTTCCTCCAGGTTGAGGGTGCTGTTGACAACGGCGGCCGTATCACGCAGGGCCTCCGCCAGCGCCCGCTGCTCGCGCTCGGCAGCTTCCATCCGCTTGCGCTCGGTGATGTCCTGTATCATGTCCAGGATATAAAGTGGGGCGCCCTGCTCGTCGTACAGGATGGTGGAGGTCAGGCTGGCCCAGATAGCAGAGCCATCCTTGCGGACGTAGCGCCTCTCGGCGTGTTCGGAGACATGCTCGTCCCCCAGCATCCGCTGCGCCCTGTCCTGGTCAGCAGACAGGTCATCGGGATGGGACATGATCTCAACCGGCTGCCCGGTCAGCTCGTGCGGCGCGTAGCCGAGCATGCGGCACAGCATGTCGTTGACCCGGACGATCTCACCCGTCAGGGTGCTGAGGGCCATGCCGAGCGGGCCTGCGTCGAACACGCGCCGGAAGCGCTCCTCGCTCTCCCGCAGCGCCTCAATGGCCGCCCGGTGCATGGTCAGGTCTTCGAGCGTGGCCAGCACGCCCACCGTCGTGCCGCGCGCGTCTTTCAGCGGTGCCAGCCGCACCTGGAGCGGGATGTGTCGCCCTTCTGGCTGGCGAAATTCGATGTCGTAGGGGGCGATGGCCTTGCCGTCTATGACGGCCTGGATCCGCTGGCGAAGCTGGTGGGCATCATCGGCGGGGCAGTATTTCCACACCGGCTGTCCAAGCAGTTCCGCCCGCTTATGGCCCAACAGCTGCTCGTAGGCGGCGTTGAGTTCGACGATGCACCCCTCGGCGTCAATTGCACACACCCCGACGGCCAGCGCGCTGAACAGCGACTGGCGGAAGCGGGCCTGCTCCTCGACCTGTGCCAACAGGTGATGGTATCGTTCAATGATGGACTGTTTTTTGGCCAATGGGATACCCATCCCCTGGCACGCCCTCACGGTTTCTGGAATGCGCGGGCCGCCAGCTTCTTCTCCACAAGGGGATGGCCACGGTAGACGCCCCGGTAGGTCTCCGGGAGTAGGCTGGCAAGCGTGGCCATAATCTCCTGCGTGTATGCCGCCAGCTCGTCAGAGCGGGCGCGTCCTTCGGGCAGGCGGAACGGCTCGCCGTAGCGCACGTACACATCCGCCCGCCGGAGCCGCTTCCAGGCCGGGATAATGCGCTCCGTCCCCCACACCACGACCGGCACAATGGGCACGCCGGTACGGGTCGCGATGTAGGCGGCGCCCATCTTGCCTTCGATCAGCTCTCCGGCCCGGCTGCGCGTCCCTTCAACGGCAATGGCGAGCGCCTTGCCATCCTCCAACACATTCGTCGCCTGGCGCAGCGCCTGCCGGTCCACCTCGCCGCGCTGGATGAAGATCGCCCCGGCCAGGCGCAGGATAGTGCCAAAGAAGAGGTGGTTCTGGTATTTTTCAGCGGCCAGAGTGTAGGCATGGCGGGGAATCGTCACCCCCACCACCGGCACATCGAGGTGGTGCAGGTGGTTGCTCACGATCAGCACGGCCCCCTCGCGCGGGACGTGCTCCACACCCTCGAGGTGTGGCCGGGTGAGCAGCTTGACCAGGATGCGGAGGATGCCTACCAGCGTGTTGAAGACCCACAGGTTAACGGGAGGGTAACGCCGCTCAGTATTTTTTCGCCCTGACATGTTCCCCTTACCGAACAACAGCGAAATATGAACTGGCCGTTTAACCGGCTGGGGAGATACTCCTCCCGTAAAGCCGGGTTGTAACACAGGGCTTGAGCATCTTCCAGAGCGCCTTCTGAGGCTCACCGTGTTGGAACACACGCCTGCTCATAGGCCCGTATTTTCACAAGTATAGCACTGCTTTAGAATCCATTCACAACCGGGGACGGGACAGGGCGGTCAGATTGAGGTTAGCCAACGGCAATTGCAGCCCAGCCACGCCGCCGGCGGGCATGCTCCAGGGGCAGCGCCGTGACGCGCGACTCGTCATGCGCGTCGAGGGCCAGCGTGGTGAATGAGGTCAGCGGCCCCCAGCCCTCGAAGAGACGGATGCCCGGTGAGGCGACAAGCCGCAGCGCCAGCACTTCAACGATCTGCCAGTCCCGCACGCCGGTGTAGGGGCGGGTGAGCACCACCTGCCCGCCCGCACGCAGCAGTGCCCGGTCAAGGATGCGCCGCCACACATACACGAGCAGCCTCTGCCCGGCTGTCTCGCGGATCGCCTTGGGGTAGGCCATCAGATGCCCGTCAAGCCAGGCCAGGTATTCAGTGGCGGGCAGCAGGCTCACCTCGGCCCGCCGGATGCCCCGCCGCCCCATCTCATCGACCTGATCAGTCACCACCACGTGCGAGACGGCCATCGTGCCATGCCCGACCGGG
>FWPU01002222.1_pt1 | contig 54884 bp, 43 predicted proteins | sample 2228361 | NCBI WGS metagenome assembly FWPU01 (sample SAMEA103939777, study PRJEB20133) | metagenome | reverse complement strand
GGAGAAGATAGAGCGGGTGATTGACAGGGTGTGGGGTGAGTGAAACTCTGTGCCCTCTGTGGTTAAAAAGATTTTTTCACTCCAAATGAAAACCGCGGTTGAATAAAAATTTCTCCTTGAATGAAAACTTTAATACCAAAATGAAAAATCAAGACAAAAAATTCATTGCTGCCTAAATTTTTCGAATCTCTATGCAAACCCTGTGGTTGATGACAAAGACCGCAGGGTTGAAATCCGCTTAATATTCAGAAAAAACCAATAGAACAATCTATCCCACCATTGTATGGCCGTAGGGATATTTATAATTGACACTGATGGCCTCTTTGCTGACCAAATAAGCAATGGTCAGGGTGCCCACCCGGCCGATAAACATAGCCACAATCAGCATTAATTTACCCATTATTGAGAGTTTTGCTGTGATTCCGGTCGAAAGGCCCACAGTGCTTGCAGCCGAGATGTGTTCAAAAACAATATCGAGAAATGTGATTTCACCCGTATTTAAAAGATGTTGTTCGGAAATGCTCAAAACAAATATTCCAACTACATTTAAGATGCAAAAGAAAATGAGAATGGCATATGCTTTCAACACCAAATCATTGGGGATGGTTCTGTGAAAAAGTTCCACATTTTTTTTAGATTTGATGATAGATCTTACAGAAGCCCAAATAATGGCAAAAGTTGAAGTTCGTATACCGCCACCGGCCGAACCTGAAGATGCTCCGACAAACATCAAGAAGAAAAATATGATCAAGACGGGCAACGAAAGGGAGGCGGTATCTACCACATTAAATCCGGCATTTCGGGTAGTCATGCTTTCATACAGAGAAAAAAGAATTTTTTTTCCAATAGACAAACCTTCCAATGTATTGTGCCATTCGAAGATGATGAAAATGATGGCGCCAAAAAATAACAAGCCCAAAGTGAAATATAAAGATATTTTGGTGCCGAAATCCAGGCCTACCCAATGATATTTCATTCTTTTTTTGATATTTTTCCATTCCAGCAGGTCAAACAAATAAATCATCCCAAACCCACCCAGGAAAAATAAAGTGAGAATGATACCGTGCACCGTCAAGTTGTCGATAACGTCGGGATGCATCATTCCTCCGGGAAAAACACTGAGTCCGGCGTTGTTAAAACCCGAGATAACATGAAACAATGCGAAAAATATTTTGTCATGTAAGTTGGCAAAAATGCCATGATTGCCAAACGAAAAAAACAGCGCAAAAAAACCCAGCGTTTCGATGATTAAAGTCCATTTGACTATTTTGCCGAGCATAGAGTCGGTAGCCAAAATATTTTCGCTGTTGATAAAATCTTCCACTACTTCGTGAAATTTGATTTTTACGCCAAACTTATAAGCAATTAACAAAAGTGCACCAAAAGCAATGGTGTTTAAACCTCCCAATTGCATCAGGATGATAATGACGATTTGTCCTCTCAAAGTTAATTCCCGGGAAATATCGATCGTGCTCAATCCGGTTGTACTCACCGAAGACATGGATAAAAACAAAGCATCAATCCAACTCATATGACCATCGACATTCATTTTGGGTAACATGAGCAAGGCGGCACCAAATAAGGTCAATGTGGTGATAGAGAGTGTAAAGAGAAGGGCAGGGTGTATTTTAAACCAGGATTTGAAGTTTGATTTTTTTATTATTTGTGTAAAAAGAAAGATAATAATCAATACTTGAGTAAAGCCAATGATCCAGGTTTTGTAATCTGAGGTCCAAAATTTCATTAAAAACCTTTCAATTATCAGGGTTCCGTAAAGGTTGTAAGAAATTCCCTCAATAAACAAGAAAACAACCAATAAAAATTCTCCAAAATTTTCTTTAAAAAATTCTTTAGGGTGAAAGTCATACAAAAATCTTACGAAAAAGCGGAAAATAAAATATCCCAAAGTTATCTGCATCAACAAAAAGACAGTTCTTTTTTGAAAATCGGTCAATTCAAATCCATAGTAATAAATAATTGCCAAGATATTCGTAACGGTCAATAGGAATGTGATTTTTCGCAGGATGCTCAGGTTACGTTCCTTGCTTGGATATAAAAACAAATTGATGCGTTCTCTAATTCTGTTGATAAACACTTTCATTCATCAAGGTTTATTAATTCGGCGATCAATTCTTGTTTGGTAATGGGGACAACACCCGGTTTGATACAGACCAATCCGGCAGCAATGTTTGCAATTTTGGCACATTCATCCGGCGGGTATCCACATAGCAAAGCTGTGGTAATGGTGGCAATAACCGTATCACCGGCACCCGAAACATCCGCAACATCTCTTTGTGTGGCAGGACTGATGAAAGAGTGTCCGTCATGCTCCATATAGATACCTTTTTCGGACAATGTAATGACATTATATTTTGAAGCTATTTTATTTTTCAGTTTAAACACAATGTTATCCAATTGTTCAATAAATCGGTTTTCTTCTCCTGTATTTATGTTGAAAGCTTCAAGGAGTTCTTTTAGATTGGGTTTAAAAAGGTCGGCATGTTGATACGCAAAAAAGTTTTCTTTTTTAGGATCAACTGAAACAAAGATTTTTTCATTTTTTGCCCAATCGATCACGCTGCCGATGAATTTTTCCGGCAAAAATCCTTTGTTGTAATCTTGAAATATAATGGCATCGAAAGGTTGATGGGTATGCATTTTTTTGTATTCATCGATCAATCCGGTCAATTTTTTGAAGGGAATATAGGAAAGATCCTCTCGATCTATGCGCAACAATTGTTGGTTGTGATTTCCGATTACTCGTGTTTTTACCGTTGTAGGTCTGTTTTCATCTTCATAAATACCGCAAGGAGTTATGTTATGTTGCTTGATCAAATCATATAGTTTCTTCCCATGATGGTCTTTGCCAATGGCACAAGATAAATAAGTATTTACACCCAAAGATTTTAAATTGAGCGCCACATTGCCGGAACCTCCCAAACGCTCGAATGTTTTTTGTATCCACACCACCGGAACCGGTGCTTCAGGGGAGATGCGCGTCACTTTCCCGACAATATATTCATCCAACATCACATCTCCAATTACCAGGATATTCAGTTTTGATGATTGATCCAATTTTTTTATGTCAATTTTCATGATAATTCTTCAAATGCTTTGGTTAAACGATCAATGGCTTTTTTCAAATTTTCCATGGAGGTAGCATAAGATATTCTTACACAATCAGGGTTTCCGAAAGCATCACCCGATACGAGCGCCACATGGAATTTCTCCAAAATATACATAACCAGTTCGTTTGAAGTTTTAAATCTATTACCCAAAAAACGGCTCACATCCGGAAAGATGTAAAAAGCGCCAGGCGGACGGTTAACCTTTAGCCCCTCAATGGCCGACAATTTTTCAATCAAAAAATCCCTTCTTTTTTTAAACTCTTTCACCATAGGTTTAACAACCGGTCCGGGATCTGCATCCACGGCTGCCAATGCCGCCATTTGCGAAATAGAACATGCTCCACTGGTAAATTGACCTTGAATTTTATTGGCTGCATCAGTGATCCATTGTGGGGCGCCAAGATAGCCAATACGCCATCCGGTCATGGCAAAACTTTTGGAAACTCCGTTGACAGTTATTGTCCGTTCATACATTTCGTCCAATGAAGCTAAGGAAAAATGGTTGCTCTCGAAATTTATATGCTCGTATATTTCGTCTGAAATAACCAATACATTGGGGTATTTTTTCAAAACCTCGGCCCATGCTTCGAGTTCTTCTTTTGTATAAAAACTACCGCTTGGATTGCATGGCGAACTAAAAATAATCAATTTGGTGCGCGATGTGATATATTTTTCGAGTTGTTCGGGAGTGACTTTAAAGTCGGTTTCAATGGTCGTGGGAATTATTACCGGTTTGGCCTCAGCCATTTTAACCATTTCGATATAACTGACCCAATAGGGGGCAGGCAGCAATACTTCGTCATTTTTGTCGCACAAAGCCAAAATTGCGTTGATGAGCGATTGTTTTGCCCCTGTCGAAACTAAAATTTGGTTGGGATGATAATGAATGTTGTTGTCGCGCAAAAATTTGCGAGAAATGGCCTCTCTTAATTCCGGAAAACCATTTACCGGCGGATAGTGAGTGATATTGTTATGAATAGCGTCAATGGCAGCTTGTTTGATAAAGTCGGGTGTGTCAAAATCAGGTTCTCCGATGCTTAAATTAACCACATCATATCCTTGAGCTTTCAATTCCCGGCTTTTGCGTGTCATCCACAATGTTTGCGATTCGTTTAGCAATGACATTCTCTCCGACAACTTGTTGGACTCAATCATATTTTATGCTCTGAAAATTCTGCGTAAAAGTAGCAATTTTTAAACTTCTCCCATTTGTTCAATCTGTTTTTATTCCTGAATTTTTTATGAAAATATTTTGATGATTTTTTTTAATGATTTATTTTCGTGAAAATTTAGCTTTTATGGAATCCATGCAACACGAAAATGTAGATGGACATCAAGTGAAAATTTATTTCCAATTTAAAGGTGATGGTTTTGAGTATTTTAAGATAGTTTTAGTAAACCTTTTGTTTAATGTGCTGACCTTGGGATTTTATACTCCTTGGGCCATTGTGAGAAAAAGAAAATACATTTACCAAAACCTTTATTTAGATGATTCGCCATTTGATTTCACGGCACGTCCATTCAATCTCTTCAAAGGATTTTTGATTTATTATCTGTTTTTCATTATTTTATTTGTGATTTATTTTAATCAAATTCTTGCATTGCAAACAGGAGATATTTATGCAATTCAGGATGCCATGTATGTCATCTATTTATTGGCATTTTTATTTATTTTATTGATTCCGGTTTTTCAATGGTTTGCTTTTCGTTTTCGATTGAGATATTCTGAATGGAAAGGAGTGTTTTTTAGTTTTCATACACCTATATCTGAATTTTATGGCAAAGCCATCGTTTTTAATTTATTTAGAGGCATTCCTTTTCTTCATCCTGTTTTATATGAAGAATTTACCAATTATATTTTTGACTGCATAGCTTGGGGGAAAAAGTTTTTTTCATCGGAAGTTTCATCCGGTAGATTGTACAAAGCATACACCCTTATGTTTTTAATAGTTATTGGTTTAATTGTAATTTTTGTGGGTATTAGTGCTATTGTCGTGAATTATTTACGTCATTTGGAATTGGAAATAGATAAAATCACATTTATCATTGTATTTTATGCAATTTTTCTAATTTTTTCTTTCTTGACATATGTTGTGTATTTATATTATCAAAGTGTTGTTTTGCACCATACATTAAATGTCATAAGAGTGGGCGAGGCAAAGTTGATATTTGAAATGACCCCGTGGCAATTGTTTAAAGTGAAACTCTATGCCATGTTTATTAATTTTATTACATTGGGTATTGCAGGACCTTTTATGAAAGTTTATGTGTATAAAAAAATCACCGGAAATTTATGCCTGCTTTTGCCCCGGGAAGATTATCTGGAAACAGAAATACACCGTGAAAAAGAGGTAAGTTCTGTCGGTGATATTGTTTTGGGTGATTTTGACATGGATATTGGCCTGCCTCTGGGAATATGACAAACAATAACAATGTTGGCAGAGGGGAAATATTGCGACGGAAAAACTACAGTACATCATAACGTGCAAGTTTCTTTGCATGATGAAGGATTATGGATTTTAGATTTCAATAAATTTTATTATGGCGAAAATATTGTCGTACACTCTTCAGTGGGAAAAAACACCTATAGACGGCTGGATTTTGATGACGGTTCTTTTTTGATGATTCATTCACAGGTAAAATTGCCTCAATGGAGAAAAAGCAAAAGGGACTTCATTGGACTTCTTGTCGAAAAAGTTGAAAAGCACAAATTGGCTCTTGGTTCGTCTGTCATTCTGTTGATATTGGGGATTTGGTTTTGGATGAGTTTTGGCACGAAAGTCACTACCTGGTTGGTCGTGAAATTTGTTCCCAACGAATACATGTCGAAATTCTCCGGGAAAATTTTAGAAAGTTTAGAACGTAATAACATATTAAGTGAGAGTAAGCTGAGCGAAAAGCAAAAAAAAGTATTGTTACAAAAAAGCAGACAAATTTCTGCATTGTATGGCATAAACGTAGAATTGAAATTTTATGATGCCGGCTTTCCCAATGCATTTGCATTACCCGGTGGAGTGGTGGTAATGCTGGACGATCTCGTAGAAATGACATCATATCGGGATAGTTTGGAAGATATTGTGGGAGTATTGGCTCACGAAATAGGACATGTTTATTATCATCACAGCGTTGAAAACATGGTTAGGGAAAGATTGATAAAATTGCTTACAGGTGTGGATGCAAGTATACTTTCAAACACAGCATTTCAGATGATATTTTTATCATATTCACGTGAAGCTGAAAAGCAGGCCGACGAATTTGCCGCTCAATCCCTCAAAAAAATCAATGTATCTACAATGCCCCTGGCAGAATTATTTGAAAAAATAAAAGATAAAGAATTTACTTATTCAAAAGACCTTAAATGGGCAAATATTTTGTCAACACACCCGCTAACCGAGGACAGAATTGAATTTTTTAAATCTCAAGCAAAGTAAACATTTTTCATTTATGTTTTATGGAGAAATTAAATTTCGTTAAAACATATAAATATCTATATGTGAATATGTAATTTTGCTCAAAAAGATTGAGATGACGAAGCACCTGTGTTTGTATATGTATTTCATTCCTTTGGTTTTGATGTTTAGTTGCGGAAGTGAATCCGATCAAAATGACGGTGAAAAATCATTTGATAGTTGGTCTGAAGCGGATTCAATTTCCTATGTAGAAAAAGGTAAAAACATTTCTGCGGCTGTTTTTTCTTCGTTGTTTCAATTGTTGTCAAAATCCATCGCCTCATATGGCACCGACAGTGCCGTAGCATTTTGCAATATAAAAGCTTTGCAGGTAACTGATTCTTTGTCGCAGGCATTTCAGGCAGAAATAAAAAGAACTTCGCATAAAATCAGAAATCCGGAGAACAAACCCGATTCAATTGAAATGATATACATTCAAAAATATCTCGGGAAACAACCGGAAGACCCGGTGGCTGTTGATATGGGACAAAAGGTATATTTTTTTGCACCAATTTGGTTGGCCCAACCTTGTTTGCAATGTCATGGTAATCCTGAAGTAGATATAAAACCCGAAGTTTTACAAAAAATAAAAGAAAAATATCCCTATGATCAAGCCACAGGTTTTGAAGTGGGAGATTTAAGGGGAATATGGAGTATTAAATTCAATAAATCAATCAAATAAATTGAAAAATATGGAAACACAAAAAAATGTACATGCTCTTATTAATGGTGAAAAACCGGTTTTGATAGATTTTTTTGCCGAATGGTGTGGTCCGTGTAAAATGATGCCACCTATTCTGAAACAAATTGAAGAACATTTTGGAGATAGAATTCTTGTTGAAAAAGTGGATGTGGATAAACATCCTTTAACAGCACAATATTATCAAATACAAGGAGTGCCTACTTTGATGCTATTCAAATCCGGTATGATACTATGGCGCGAATCCGGAGTAATTCCGGCCCCAATGTTGATTAAGATTCTTGAAGAAGTTTTAAAATCTGTAGAACCTGCAGCAGGTGTAAACTCCGATGAAAATCAAGACGAAAATAAAATGATAAATAGATTTTTTTGAATCAAAGGTTGATGTATGCTTTCTGATTGAAAAACGGAAAGCATACATCCTGTAAATTATCAAATGTTAAAAATGATTGAAAGAGAATTAAAAACTTCATGAAGGGCAGAGCTAGTTCTATGCGGTTTCTTCGACTTTTTTCAGTGTTACTTCAAGTATTTTTTGTAGTTCGTCATTCGTAATGCAATATGGAGGCATAAAATATAGTGTGTTTCCTAAAGGACGGCAATAAATGCCATTTTGCATGAAAAACTTTTTTAATTCGAAACTTACCGGGTGAAGATAATTATTTTGATTCACTAACCATTCAAAAGCTATAATTGTGCCTGTTTGCCGTAGATTGGCCACTATTTTGAGGTTTTTCAAAAGAGGAATGGCTGTGTTTTGCCAAAAGTTGGCAATATTTTTCACGGCATTTTTAACGCTATCATTTTGAATGTGTTTGATAGTAACAGCTGCAGCCGAGCAGGCGAGAGCATTCCCTGTGTAACTATGACCATGATAAAAAACAGGTAGGGTTTCGGCGGAATGTGTTGTGAATTTTTCGCTTATTTTATGATTGATTAAAGTAAGCCCGAGAGGAAGAAAACCACCTGTGAGCCCTTTTGATAAACAAAGCATGTCTACTGGTGTTTGTAAATAATCGGTGGCAAACAATTTACCTGTTCGGTAAAAACCCGTCATGACTTCATCGGCAATTAATATACTATGAAATTGTTTGAAAAAGTTAAGTAACTTATCTAAATAAAGTGCTTCATACATTTGCATTCCACCGGCTCCTTGAACGAGGGGCTCGAATATAAAGACCATGGCAGTATCGGCGCTGTGATGACTTTCTATTTTGGAATAAATCTCAGGAAGGTTGTTTTGATTTGGCAAAGGCAGAACAATGTTTTGAAAAGTCAACGATTTGAAATTTTCGTTGAATACACTGGGACTGCTGGCAGCCATAGCACCAAACGTGTCTCCATGATAGGCATTTTCAAGGGAAAAAATTTTTATTTTGTTGATGCCACATGCCTGCCAATATTGAATGGATAATTTCAATGCTACCTCCACAGATGTAGAACCATCATCAGAAAAAAATACCTTTTTAAATCCGGGTTTTAAATTCAAAATGCCATTGGCCACTTCAATGGCTTTTTCATGAAAAAAATCGGCCATGGCTACATGTGGCAAATCCATGGCCTGGCGTTGAATGGCTTCGACAATGGGGGGATATGCATGGCCAAAAATATTTACCCACCATGAAGATATTGCATCAATATATTCTTTCCCCGATACATCATAGAGCCTACTTCCTTTTGCTTTTTTTATGAATATCGGCAGTTGCGGTATAGTTCCTTTTGTAAATGGAAACCAAATGGTTTCAAAATGTCGGTGTGTCACATCAGACATAGTGAAGGTTTTGAAAATGTATAGCAAATTCTTTTATACGCAGTTGATTAATTTCTTTACAAAATGGAATATGTCCCAAAACATTGAGTCGAGGATATTTGTTTCGTATAAAATCCAAAGCCGATGAGTCCATTTCTCCGTTTATGATTATCCCAAGAAATTTCACTTTGCTATTGAATAACTGTTCGATGCATAAAATTGTATGATTGATAGCCCCCAGATAAAATTGTACGGTAAGGATAACAGGCAAATGATGAAATATTGCAAATTCAAGCATGGTATGTTTGGAATCTATGGGCGACATCAAGCCCCCGGCCCCTTCAATGATTAAAAGATTGTTAGTTTCAGGAATGACAATATCGTACATGTTGATGGTTTTATTCTCCATTTGGGCGGCAGTATGAGGAGAAACAGGGGCAGAAAAAAGAAAGGTTTCGGGAAAAATATGCGTGTTTTTGTTACTGATTAGATTTTTGACAACTTCGGAATCCCTATCGGGAGGAAAACCGGTTTGCACCGGTTTGAAATAATCGGCATGCAGTGCTTCACATAAAACGGCAGAAACAATGGTTTTGCCTATACCGGTATGTATTCCGCTCACAAATATCCTATCCATGCAATTGTTTTTTGACAAAATAAGCCAAATTTCTGACATTTTCGGGTCGATTAAACGAATGAAGGGTAATACGGATGGCTTCTTCTCCGGGTTTGACGGTGGGAGGAAAGATTGCTTTCACCGCCCATGCATGTGTTTGCATTTTTTTTGCAGTTTCCTGCAAGTTACTTTTGCCCGGTCTGAACATAAAAATGGGTGATTTAACGGGTTGATGGGAGGGTACAATGGAGTAAAACAGTTCTAAATTTTGTTGAAAACGTTTGTGTATGTCTGAATTTTCCAGGATATAATGCAAATTTTTTTCCAATAAATGATAAATAAAAGGTGGCAATGCCGTGGTGTAGATAAATGTACGTGCATGATTGACCAAAAATTCCCGTAATGGTTTAGGACCAATTATGGCAGCACCTACAAGCCCCAATGCTTTTCCAAAAGTTATGATTCGAACATGAATTTTTTCTTCCAAACCAAAATATTCGGCCATACCTCGATGGCAATGGCCAAATATACCGAAAGCATGGGCTTCGTCTAAAATAACATACGCACGATGTTTTTCAGACAAAAAAGTGAGATATTCCAAATCGGTAAAATCTCCATCCATCGAAAATAAAGATTCTGTAACGATAAATTTTATACCCGTATTGAATTTCTTGAGTTTCTTTTCTAATGTCGACAATTGTTGATGAGGGTAGGGAATTTTTTTTCCCAAAGACAACCGCATAGCATCTTTGATAGAGCTGTGCACTTTCTCGTCGTAGAATATCAAAGCATTTCTTGGTACGAGAGATGAAATGGCTGCAAGGTTGGCCATATAACCTGAAGTAAATGTCAATACATCAAAGCCCGTGAAAAATTCCGAAAGATAATTTTCAAAACTGATGGCGGCAGGATGGTTTCCGCTAATAAGACGTGAACCGGATGAACCTGAGGGAATAAAATCGGTGTCCATGAATGGAAATCTACGGGCAAGCCCTAAATAATCATTGCTGCAAAAATCTTCAAAGTTTTCATTAACAATGGGCAAATGTCTTTTGAATGGCAGTTTGCTGATACGACTCGATATGAAAGCTTCAAAATCCATTCATTTCAATAATACCCCAGTATTTTATACCATAAGAGCCCAATCCACTCATGCAATAAGGTATCCCACTTTCTCCAAGCCCCTATGGAAGGCAAAAACAAATAGTCCGGATAAAATTTCAAAGGGCCGGCTTGTTGGTCAACACAAACAGGAATGACAGGAATTTTCCAATGTCTGAAAACTTTAAGCGAACGGGGCATATGATAACCGGAGGTAACCAGGTAGTAGGGAGGAGTTAACGACAATGAATCGGTCAACCGGCGGATGTATTTGGCATTTTCGTAGGTGTTTCTTGATTGATTTTCAATGATTATCAACGAATCGGGTATGCCGACAGACACCAGATAATTTCTAATTAAATCCGATTCGTTGGCATCTTCATATAATTTTGGGTTTCCGCCGGACAAAATGATGTATTTGGCTTTTTTTTGTTTGTAAATCCAAAGACCGTAAAGCATTCTGTCCACGCTGGAGTAAAACATTGTTTGCCCTGATGGTTTGTCGATATTCGTAAATCCTCCAAGCACTATTACGGCTTCTAATTTCCGGTTGATAGTGTGAATAGGCGTGTTTTTACATTCATAACTTCGGAGAAACAGATCGACAATAAATTCATTGCTGAAGATATAAAAAATTATTGTAGTAATTACAACAGCTTTCTTTACGTTCTTTTTTTGAATCAATGTCCAGATTAAGAGTAAGAAAATCCACACTATAGGTGAAGTAAGAAAATCTAATATTTTTGAGAGGTAAAAACTCATATTTTTTGGATAGTTTTCATTCCTGTTTCTATACAATCGGGCACAGAAACGCCATATAGATAGTTACCGGCTAGCAATACACCCGGATATTTTTTTTCGAAAGATCGTACACTTTTCAACAATTCGTCATGAAAATTTAGCAAATATTGCGGGATGGCTTTTTCTATTCTGCTGAAGTTGAGAATTTTAGGGGGCTGTTTGAATTTCAGAATTTTGTCTAAATCGTTCACCAATAACCGGATTGCCTCATTTTCATCTAAATTGAAAAGTTCTTTTTGTGTTGCTCCACCAGACATTACAGTCAATAAATCATAATTGGAAGGTGCCGTATGTGGAAAAATCCTTGAAGTAAATATACACCCAAGTATGGATGAATTTTCATTGTAAGATTTTAAAAATCCAAATCCTTTTTCTTGAAAGCCAATATCTTTTTTTTGAATGGCAAGATGTAAAATTTGAATGGGAGCGTATTCGAATTCTTGTAATTTGGCAGAAAGTTCGGCATCAATTTCTGCAATGATTTTAGAAAGTTCAAAAGCGGGAATGGTAAAAATAACCTTTGATGCTACAATACTTTGTTCCTTTTCATCTGCGATATATTTCACAATGTATTCTCCGGATTCATTTGTTTGTAGGCCGGTTGTTTTTGCATTAAGGATGGTTTTAAAATTTCCTTTTTCCACCATTCTTTGAGGCAAAAGTTTTAATCCTTCGGGGAAAGAAAAAATTTGTTTTTTAAATGATTGTTTTTGACGTTTCTTTTTTAAAAAACCTTTGATGATACTTCCATGATTTTTATACATTACGTATAGTTCAGGAAATGTATGTTTAAAAGATATTTTGTCCGGATCTCCGGCATAGATTCCACTGACCATTGGAAAAACAAAATTTTCATAAATAGTTTTCCCGAAAAGTTCTGTGAAAAAATCTTTTACACTTATATCATCAGAACGTATGAATTTTTTTTCGGCAAAAGGTTCTTTGATTATCTGCAACAAATCTTTAAAACCCAGGAGATTTGACGAGAACATGGCAAAAGGCGAAAATGGCAATGGATGCAAATGGCCATTAAACATGATATAACGTTTTTTGGCTGAAGGGTCAGGAAAAATAATCTGGTTCCATAAATCCAATTCGTGCAACAAGTCAAATAATAGTTGGTTTTTTAACATCAAAGTATTCGGACCGCATTCAAGCAAAAAATCATCCGTTTTGAACGATTGAATGTATCCGCCCAATTTTGGGGAATCATTTATCAATAAAACATTGGAAAATTTTTTTGTTGCAAAATACGCACAAGCAATCCCGGATATCCCACCACCAACCACCAATACATCAACTTTATCTTTCATACGGTCATCGAAAAAATTCTTTCTTTTGGATTTTGCCTTTGTAAATACATATCAAAAGCCATACAGATATTACGAATAAATGGCCGTCCTTGTGGTAGAACAGTCAAAGAGTTTTCATTCAAAACAATAAGACCATCTTTAAGAGGTTCCTGAAGTTTCTCAAAAATTAGTTCTTGTTGTTCTTTGCCAAATTCATCAGAGTCCCAATATGTTTCAAAACGGCACATCAAATTGAGAATATGTTTTCTGAATATCAAATCTTCATCATTTAGTAAATGACCACGATACACGGGAAATTCCTTCAAAGAAATTTTTTGATAATAATCTTCTAAATTTTTTTCATTTTGACCAAATGCAGTCCAGGTATCTCCGATGGATGAAACACCCAGACCAATCATTAAACGTGTGTAACTTTCGGTATAACCCATGAAATTTCTGTGCAGATGACCATTTTGTGATGCAATATACAAAGAATCGTGAGGCAAAGCAAAGTGATCCATACCTATTTCCACATAACCTGCATTTTGAAACATTTCCCTTCCGGTTTCATACAATTGTCTTTTATAAACAGGATCGGGCAAATCACTTTCCGAAAATCCTCTTTGTCCGGTGCCTTTAATCCAGGGAACATGCGCATAGCTGTAAAAAGATATTCTGTCGGGTTTAATTGAGATAGTTTTTTCTACGGTATCTATAATGTGTTCGGTTTTTTGTTTTGGAAGTCCAAAAACCAGGTCATGGCTGACAGATGTGTAACCTGTTTCCCTTGCTTCAAAAGTGACTTTTTTGACAATTTCAAATGGTTGAATACGGTTGATGGCTTTTTGTACATCGGGATTGTATTCCTGAACACCAAAACTGATTCTTCGAAATCCCAGTTGGTATAAAGTTTCCAGATGTTGTTTGCTTGTATGGTTGGGATGGGCTTCAAATCCAAACAAAGGATTGGAGGCAATTTCTGCGGTAGAGAATATAGTTTCCAATAGACGTTTTAAATTATCAGGTTTGAAAAAAGTCGGTGTGCCTCCACCCAAGTGTATTTCCTTGATTATGGGGCGTGCTCCGAAAATATTCAGATATAATTGCCATTCTTGTATTAAGGCATCAATGTATGGTTCTTCAACCGAGTGGTTTTTTGTGATTCTTTTGTTGCATCCGCAAAATGTGCACAAATTTTCGCAAAAAGGCAAATGAATGTATAAACTGATACCGTTAATTTTGTTTGATTGATCAAACGAATCCACCAATCTTTTTTTCCATTCGACAAGATCAAAAGAAGCGGTATCCCAGAAGGGAACAGTAGGATAACTTGTGTATCTTGGTCCCGGTATATTGTATTTTGCTATAAGGTTGATGGGTTGGCTTTCGTGCATGCAGCAAAATTACCAATCATTTTTTAAATTGAAGCCGACAATTAAAGAAACACATCCTTTTGAAGAAGGAGGAATGACATATTCGACAACTACATGATTGGGTGGATTGGAAAGTATAAATTCAAGGTAACCTTTGTCGCGTTTTTTTCCAATCGAGGTGTAAATTAATTTTTTATTATTTTTCTTATCGAGCGAGTAAAGATTAATAATGGCTTCTCTGGGATATTCTTTCAAAACCCAAACAAACTTATAGAGAGTGTTTTCAAAAAGTTTTAAAGTAAACTCTTCTTTGTATTTACTGCCGGCACTAATCAATTGATTGGTTTTGACATTGTCATAGAGATATGATCCAAGGTATTGTTGAATCTCTTCATTTTTCATGTCGCATTCTTGAGAAAAAACAGGGAAAGCGACAATCAATAACAATAATCTAAACCTTAATATAATTTCTGTTACGCTTTTCATTGTATGATATAATAATTTCTAATGGATTCGACCGTATTTTTTAAATTGTCCAGTTCTTTTTTCCACATCACCAAATCTTCTTTCTCGGTATAATCATGCAAAATCTCCAAGCGTAATTTTATGGATTGAATATGTTGTTTTAATTGTGAAATCTCTTTAGATGAATCTATTTTAAAAAGTTGAAAATTTTCCAAAATATGATTGGCCACATCTAGTTGGTCGGAAATGGCCCTGACTGCATCGAAATTATCATTTAAATCAGGACTGTTTATTACAAGATATAATGTTTCAATCCAGGCACCGGAAAATACAATCAACCCTCTCAGGTAATCGTTGTTCTCACGGAAATATCGATCCGTATTCATTTGAATCTCTGAGGCAATATACGCTATCGAATCAATGTTGTTTAAGTTGCTTTCAATTCTTTTTATATTATATTCGGTATTAACAATGTCGCCAAAACCAATGGCCGCAGAATTGTCTCTTAGTGCTTTAATGTATTTTGGACATTCACCGGTTTGTTTGTTGGCAACCAAATACACAAAATCGGCACTTAAAAATCCATTTAAAATCAATCTGTCGAAATACCTGTCAGCGTTGGCTAAATTCTCAGGTTTGTATGGCAAGCGGTGGTCATATTTCATGCCGGTTTGTTTAAACCGCATGACAATTTGAAGCGGGGAAGGCAGCGGTTGAATCGAGTCAGGAACAATTTCTTGAAAATATAAATCATCATTAATCTCTTTTGTTTCATTCGTCGATTTTGTAGAATCCAAGGTCAAATCAAGCGAATGGTCTTCTTGAGGTCCGCTACATGAAAAAATGCTGAAAAGCAAGCCGGCTACAATCAAACTTTGAATTTTCATTCCATAAATGATTTTTGAAAGATGAGCAAACATAGAAAAAATTATTTAATGGCAAAAATAAAATGACTACAACGACCTTTTTTAAAAAATTAATTTGAGAATTTAACGAAAAAACACATTTTATTTGCTGAGTGCTAAAGAAATAAAAAGAAAATTCTAAAAGAAAAACAAAAGAAGATGTTTTATTTATATGCTTTTCAATATTTTAAATTACCAAATATCCTTTTAAATTTGCTCAAAATATATTGAATGAAGGTAATATAATTTGTTTGAAATGACAAAAAATGTATTTGTGTTTTTCGCATAATCATTTTTATATTCTTTTAAAGAAAATTTATTTTTAGGAAAATTCAATTATACTTGATAATTTTGGATACAAAAAATGCCTATACCGGGTTTCGAACAACAAATTCAACAATATAATCCGCTTGAATGGCTTGCCAATAAATTAGTCAGTGGTTATCTGACCGGAATGCATGCAAGTCCTTATCAAGGGTTTTCTGTAGAATTTTCTGAGCACAGGAATTATTATCCGGGAGAATCAATAAAACACATTGACTGGAAATTGTATGCCCGTTCGGATAAACTTTTTGTCAAAAAATACGAAGAAGAAACAAACCTCCGGGCTTATATATTGATTGACACCACAGCATCAATGCATTTTCCTGCCGAAAAACGAAACAAGCAAGTGACCTTGGAAAAAATGAACAAACTTCAATTTTCCATACTGGCAACAGCCGTTATCGCGCAATTACTGAGAAAACAACGTGATGCAGTTGGATTGGCATTTGTCAGCGACAGGTTGGAAGAGTTTTTACCTGCAAAATCTTCACCGTATCATTTTAAATTATTTTATCAAAAATTATTGGAACAGTGGAATAGCAATTTTGACTCCAAAGGAGGTCATGTAGCCAATTTACCGGATCATTTGCATTACCTGGCCGAAAGAATTCCGAAAAGATCATTGGTTGTGGTTTTTTCGGATTTATTGGACATTTATGATAATAAGGAGTCATTTTTTGATGCTTTACATCACTTGCATTTTCAACAAAATGAGGTAGTGATATTTCATGTAATGGAAAAAAGACATGAAATCAATTTGGATTATCCGGGCAATTTTTACAAGTTTATTGATCTGGAGCAAAAACAAGAAATTAAATTAAATCCGCACGAACTTCAAACGGAATACAAGAGTGCGATGCAGGCGTTTATTCATGAAATTGAGAACCGCATAATTCAATATAACGGAGATTATCATTCTGCATTTATTGATGAAGGGTTTGATTATATCATAAGAACGTATTTTAACAAACGCCGCAAAATGCGCCGGTAATTTCAAACGGAGAGAAATGTTTATAATTGCCGAAAATTTTTAACTTTACCTGCTAATTTGTATAGCTATGTTTGGAGGATTAAAAGACAAATGGAAACAGTTGCAAGAGATGCAACAAAAAGTTGAAGAAGTAAAAAAACGTTTAGCCACAGTTAGTGTAGTGGCAAAAAACGAAGATGCATCCATCAGAGTTATTTGCAATGGAAACAGGGAAATAGAGGAAATTATCATTGACCGGTCAAAGTATCCTGTAGACGATGCTTTTATCAAAGAATTGATTAAAACTTTAAATGAAGCATTGCAACAAAGTAAAAATCTTGAAGAAGGTGAAATGAGGAACATTGCAGGTAATTTTCTACCGGGAATGGATTTGTAATTTTCGTAAACAATTCAATAATTTATGCATTTAGTATTTGATCCGTATTTGACCATTGCAGGAATTTGTGTTATCATTATTTTCAGCTATATTTTTTTGTTGATTGCCAAATATACAAAAATTCCTTCTGTATTGTTGTTGATAACCACGGGTGTAGGTTTGAGATATTTGAGTGCAGTTTTCGGCATATCCTTGCCTGATTTGTTTTCACCGATGAATCTCTTGGGCATCATCGGACTGATGATGATTGTGCTTGAGGGAGCTTTGGATATAGAAATTTCCAAAGAAAAAATATGGTTGATTCTTTCTTCTTTTTTCACAGCGGCAATTACATTGGGCCTGATAGCATTCGGAATTGCCTATGTTTTGCAAATGTTATTGCTGGAAGAAAGTTTTTTTAAATGTCTGCTTTATTCTATTCCATTGGCTACGGTCAGTTCGGCAATTGTTATTCCTTCCACGCAAAATCTTATCACCAACAAAAAAGAATTTTTGATTTATGAATCCACTTTTTCCGATATCCTTGGCATTTTATTCATGGATTTTGCCATTGTGCAATATTCATCCAAAGCCGAATTGGCTAAAGCCATCAGCTTAAATGTGTTATTCTCTTTAATTTCATCTTTTATTATAGCTTACATTCTGATATTTGTATTTCAGAAAATTAAAACAAAAATTAAATTCTTTTTGTTCATCTCTATTTTGGGTCTTTTGTTCTCCATTGGAAAATATTTTCATTTTTCATCGTTGTTGGCCATCCTCGTTTTTGGTATTATGTTGAAAAACTACCGGAAATTCTTTGCCGGCTGGTTAAAAAAATTGATTTCATCCGATGATGTCATTAAAAGCATTCACAAAGAATTTCATTTAATCACAGAAGAAACATCTTTTTTGATCCGCACATTCTTTTTCATCGTATTTGGAATGACCATAAACATTCAATCCATGCTTTCAACCGAACTTTGGATTATTACCGCTGCAATATTATTAGTTATTTACTTGATTCGTTTGGTAAATTTGATGGTCTTTATCAGAAGTGGATCGATTTTTCCCGAACTTTTTGTTTCTCCCCGTGGTTTGGTTACGATTATTTTATTTTACAAAATCCCCGAACAATATAAGATTGATGGATTTAATGAAGGTTTGTTGTTTTCTGTTATAGTTGCCACCAATATCATCATGATGTTTGGATTGATGATATGGGGGAAAAATGAAATCAATATAAAACCAAGGGGTGAATCGTCATTAAGCGAAATAAATTATTGATATATGTGGATGACATTTGAACAAATGAAAGAAACAGCCGCTTTTTTGAAAGAGCAGGGCATGCAAAAGCCTCAAATTGGAATTATTCTTGGAACCGGTTTGGGCAATTTGGCTAAACAAATCGAATCTGAAATTGAAATTACTTATGATAAAATTCCACACTTTCCGGTTTCTACTGTTGAATCTCATCAAGGAAAACTCATTTATGGACGTTTGGCCGGGAAAACTGTAATTGCCATGCAGGGTAGGTTTCATTATTATGAAGGATATTCTGCTTCTCAAATCACATTTCCTGTGAGAGTAATGTATCTTTTGGGAATACAATTTTTATTAATTTCAAACGCTGCAGGTTCATTGAACGAATCATTCAGAAAGGGTTCATTGATGATATTGAAAGATCATATCAATCTTTTGCCGGACAATCCATTGAGAGGCAGAAATATAGATGAATTAGGACCAAGGTTCCCCGATATGAGCAGCCCTTATTCGCCCTATTTAAATCGCTTGATGCGCGAGATCGCTAAGAAACATCAACTGCCTGTAAATGAAGGAGTATATGTGGTTGTGGCCGGACCTAATCTTGAAACGGCAGCAGAATATAAATTTTTAAGAAAGATTGGAGCCGATGCCGTGGGTATGTCCACAGTGCCCGAATGTATAGTGGCCAATCATATGGGATTGCCTTGTTGCGCCGTTAGTGTTTTGACAGACGAATGTTATCCTGAAACTTTAAAACAAGTAGAACTGAAAGAAATACTTGAAGTAGCCGGACATGCCGAAAAATATCTCACCTTATTGTATAAAGAGTTGATTGCAAGAATTGAATGTAAATGAGTTTTTTTTGGAAATATCTGGCAACATTCATCATTCGTCAAAAGTTTTACTTTTTATTGGTGATTGGGGCCTTTACGCTATTTTTTGCACATCACGCCCGTCATGCAAAAATGAGTTATAAATTCTCACAATTACTTCCTAAGACGGATACAGCATACAAGGTATTTGAATATTTCGAAAAGAATTTCGGCAACAAAAATGAAGTAATGGTCATTGCCATCGAAGATGAAAAATTTTGGCAATTGGATCATTTCTTGAAATGGAGCAGATTATCCGATTCTTTGAAGAAAGTTTCCGGCGTGGAAAATGTGCTGTCAATAGCCGATATTTATACATTAGAAAAAGATGCTGAAAACAAAAAATTCAACATCAAGCCTTTGATTGAAAAAGAACCACAAACACAACAAGAACTTGATTCGATCAAAAATGAAATTTTCAATTTGCCTTTTTATGACAATTACATTTATACCAAAGAAGGTAAAATAAATTTGATGGCCATCGGATTGAACAAGGCCATTTTTAATTCCGATCAAAGACAAAAATTGTTGGACGATGTGTTAAATATCATCCGGCATTATGAACAAGAAAGCAATACATATGTCTATAAATCCGGTTTGCCATACATAAGAGCCAAAAACACACAAAAAGTAAAAAAAGAACAAATCTTTTTTTTGATATTGTCGGCACTTGTCACTTCTTTTGTTTTGCTTTTTCTGTTCAGATCCGTTAAAATTCTTTTATTGACATTGATCACCATCGGCATTGCCATTATTTTTGCTTTGGGCTTAATTGCATTGTTAGGATATGAGATTACCATTTTGACCGGTCTTGTACCTTCACTTTTGATTGTAATAGGCATGCCTAATGCGATTTATTTGATTAACCGTTATCATCAGAATTTTGTGCATCACGGACATAAATTATTATCTCTCTCGCGTGTAATCGAAAAAGTAGGTAAAGCCACATTTCTCACCAATATGACTACGGCTATCGGATTCGCTACTTTTATTTTTACTCAAAGTTCCATTTTGGTTGAATTTGGAGTTGTGGCCTCATTATGTGTGATTATATTGTTTTTTCTTACGTTGACATTATTGCCCATTTTTCTTTCTATGTTTGAAGAACCGCAAGACAGACACATCAAACATTTAAAATTTAAATTTTTCAACAATTTTATCGATATTTTGGTTGACTGGGTGCAATCCAAACGCAGGAATATATACTTAGCCACATTTGTGGTTGTTGCCACAGCGATTTGGGGTATAACTTTATTGAAAACAACCGGAAGGATTACGGACGATTTGCCGGAAGAAGACAGCGTGATTAGAGACCTGAATTTTTTTGAACAAAATTTTCACGGTGTTTTACCTTTGGAAATAATTATAGACACACAAAAGAAAAAAGGAGTATTGAAACTGTCGAATCTACGGAAGATAGAAAAATTAGGCAAAGAAATCGAGAAATTTGAAGAACTTTCAAGGCCTTTGTCTATTGTAGAAGGAGTGAAGTTTTTGAGGCAGGCATTTTATAATGGCAACAAAAGTCAATATAAGTTGATAAACAACAATGAAATAAGCTTTTTTTCGCCTTACTTAAAAAACGCCAATCAAGACAACGACCTTTTGTCGAGTTTTGTCGACACCAACCTGCAAGTGACGCGCATATCATCGCGAATGGCAGATATTGGTACAGACAGAATGAATAAAATATTTGCAAAATTGAAACCTGAGATTGACAGCATTTTTGATCCGGCAAAATATAAGGTATTTTTGACCGGAAATAGTGTAGTATTCTCGAAAGGAACCGAATATCTCGTAAACAATTTATTGATAAGCATAGGTATTGCTATTGTCGTTATTTCGGTATTGATGGCTTTTTTGTTTTATGACTTTAAAATGGTCATAATTTCTGTAATTCCCAATATTATACCACTATTGGCTACGGCTGCATTTATGGGATTTGCCGGTATACCTTTGAAACCGTCTACGATTCTCGTATTTAGCATTGCATTTGGTATTTCGGTGGATGATACGATTCATTATCTTGCTAAATTTCAGCAGGAATTAAAAATTTATGACAATATCAAAGAAGCCGCCTTGCATGCTTTAAAAGAAGCCGGAAGCAGCATGGTATACACTTCATTGATATTGTTTTTTGGTTTTAGTGTGTTTATTGCTTCAGAATTTGGAGGCACTAAAGCAATGGGAATATTGATTTCACTTACCTTAATTGTGGCTATGTTGACCAATTTGTTATTGCTGCCTTCGCTTTTGCTTTCCCTGGATCGTTCTATAAATCTTAAGGCATTGAAAGAGGAGCAATTGCTGGAAATTTTGGATGAAGAAGAAGACATTGATCTGGATCGATTGCAACCACATAATGAAAATTCAAACGACAGGGAGTAAATAAGATATGAAAATTTTCAAAACATCTAACCAAGAAAGCCGCTTTCGTTTATGAAAGAATTTTTTTCTAATCCAAGGCATAAAGTTTATTTTGGGTTGGCAATCGGATGTTTTATTGTGATAATTTTATGGATGATTATGAATAAAATTAACAATTCGAGTATGATTTGCCCACCAATGGCAGAAAGACAGGAAAAAAAGCTTTCTACTGCAGGCGTAGAAAGAACAGATTATTTTTATTGGATGCGGGAAAGGGGTACACACCGGGTAATGAATCATTTAAAAAGAGAGAATCAATGCACCGACCGATATTTTGAACCTGTCGGACATCTGAAAGATACACTTTATCGGGAAATTATCAACCGAATTGTTGATGAAGAAACCGTTCCTTATATGTTTAAAAACGGTTTTGTATATTATTACGAATACAAACCGGGAAAAGAACATCCTGTATATTTTAGAATCGACGAAAGTACGGGTGATAAAGAAATTTTGTTGGATGCCAACGAGCGCGCCGGCACCGGGGAGTATTACAATTTGAATGAAATGGATATTTCACCTGACGGAAGTTGGTTGGCTGTTACCGAAGATTTTAAAGGAGATAATGCTTATTTTCTCCGAATAAAGAATCTGAAATCAGGGCAATGGAAAGATTACACCATAGAAAATGTTTCGGACTTTGAATGGATAGACAACGATAAAATTATCTATACTCGAATTCATCCTGAAACTTATCGATCCTACCGTGTTTATTTGCATCAATTGGATAAACCGGCCGAAGACAAATTATTATTTGAAGAACCTGATGAGAGGTTTGATTTGAGTGTTTATAAATCTTCTGATGGTACAATGTATTTCGTAGCTTCAACTTCTTCGACTTCTTCGGAAATTTTTTTGCTTGAAAATGATAAAGACGGCTACCGTTTACGTTCTTTTCAGTCGCGTCTTGTTGATTTGATTTATTATGTTGATTATGCAAACGAGTTGTTTTGGATTATGCATAATGGGGACGGAAAAATAAATTTTGTCCTTTCTACCTGTCAAAAAGAGAATACACACAAAGACCACTGGGTGGACTTTTTGCCGTATGATCCTGAACATTTTCTTACATCATTTGAGTTGACAGACAAATTTGTACTTATCGAAGAGAGAATCAATGGACAAACAGCAATAGAAATAGTGGATCAACAAACCAAAGAACGAAGAATATTGGCTTTTGATGATAAAGCATATACCGTTTATCTGACAGGTAATCAGACCTTTAAAACCGAAAAATTTTGGGTGTCATATCAATCGTTAAACAGGATGCCCATTAAGTATGAAGTGGATTTGAAAACACTTGAGAAAAAAGTGATTTGGCAAAAAAAGATCAAAGGAAATTTCAATCCTGACGATTACGTGACGGAAATTGTCATGGTGCCTTCACACGACAGTGTAAATGTACCGGTTTTATTGATGTATAAAAAGGGATTAAACAAAGACGGTAGTCATCCATGCTTATTGGAAGGGTATGGTGCTTACGGAGTGTCTTTTGATCCATATTTTTCCATATCAAGAATCAATCTGTTGGAACGGGGATTTGTGTATGCATTGGCACAAGTGAGAGGGGGAGGGGAGAAAGGACGTCAATGGTATCTTGACGGAAAATGGTTGAAAAAGAAAAATACGTTTAAAGATTTTATTGCAGCTGCTGAATTTTTGGTCGACAGTGGATATACATCAGAAGGAAAATTGGCCATTAGAGGGGCAAGCGCCGGTGGTTTGCTTGTTGGATCAGTCATCAACATGAAACCTGACTTATTCAGAGCTGCTGTTGCGGAAGTTCCATTTGTAGATGTATTGAATACCATGTCTGATCCTAAACTTCCTCTTACAGTGCAAGAATATGAAGAATGGGGAAATCCTGAAGAAAAAGAATTTTATCGCTACATTGCCTCTTATTCGCCCTACGATAATGTACATGCTGCTTGTTATCCTGCCGTATATGCCCAGGTTAGCTTTAATGATTCGCAAGTGCCTTATTGGGAAGGAGCAAAATGGATAGCCAAACTGCGATTGTTTAATGAGTGTGGACGCAATATGTTGTTGAGAGTGGAAATGCAAACCGGACATGCAGGAAAATCGGGCAGATATAAACAATATGAAAGCGAAGCAGAAATACAGACCTTTTTAATAAATGAATTGATATTGTTGCCTTATTAAATGAAATTTAAAAGAGTGTTTATCTCGTCGGTGGAGAATCTTTTTTGTATTTTTCTATTTAAGGGGTATTTGTTGACCATAGTGTGCGTTTTGCCTTGTGCAAGCCCAAAAGGAAAGTTTTTGTATGTAAAATAAAAATAAGGAATGTGATTTATGTCATGTTGCCAATTTAAGGCATGTGAAAGATATTTGTATGCATCATTCAATTCTAAATCGACAGAAGGGAGTGACTTGGGGTTAAAATTGCCATGAGTTATTAAATCTTGCAAGGGATGCACTTTATGTTTTTTTTCCAAAAATACTGGAATGCCGTTTTGAATGACCTGTATATTATTTTTTTCCAGATATGATTTAACTTTAAGATTACCACCTGCCCACCAAATATTTTTTTCACAGATCAAAGATTGTTCTTGTTTGAAATATGACAATAAATACGGTTGGGACAATGGGTTTTCTGATTGAGTTATATTGATATTGGGTAATGTTGTTTGTTCGAGAGATTTTTTCAAAATACAACAGAAAAATCCTTCGCCTTTTGACAAATGTGGAAAAAATCTGTAAGCATCGACTCCTTGAATTTGTAAGTTACAGATACCATCAATGCATAATTCGTCAAAAAAAATATTTTTGGCACCTGTTGTATTGATTAATTGCAAGATTACGTTTTCATTTTCGATGGTGTTGAATGTGCAGGTGGAATAAATAAGATATCCTCCCGGTTTGAGTGTTTCCCATAATCCTTGTAACATAGACAATTGTAAACCGGCTGATTGATTTACTTTTTGTATGCTCCATTCATGGATAGAGTCGGGAATTTTTCTGAACAAGCCCTCTCCACTGCATGGTGCGTCACAAACGATAATGTCGAACAATGGACCGCACTTTTGAATGGACTCATGATGAGTGCCTGTGACAATAAAATTATCGAGTCCTAAACGATTTAAATTTTCCAAGAGCGCCAATCTCCTTTTGGCATTCCATTCATTTGCCACAATGGTGGCAGTTGAAGGAGAGTTTATAAGCAATCCGGCCGTTTTGCCGCCGGGCGCAGCACAAAAATCAAGTATCAATGGCGATGAGATATCTATAGACAACCGGGATATGATACTGTCTATTATCATTGACGATGGTTCTTGTACATAATAATAACCACCATGCCACAACGGGTCAGTGATGAAATTCATGTTCTCGGGCAGGTAATAACCATGGGTTGACCAGGGGATTTTTTCAAGATTGACATTTAAGGATTTTTCTTGCCATTTATCCGGAATTATTTTAAAAGAAACTACCGCATCCGGTTGAAATACATTTTCCCTGAAAACATCAAATATTACTTCCGGTAGTTGTTTACGTATAAAATTCAGGTATTCCTTTTTGGCCGGGGTGATCATATTAAACATTATTTTAATAGCGAAGGATGATTCTTCAAAAGATCTGTCAATTGAATAATTGCTTTTTTTCTGTGGCTGATCTTGTTTTTTATATCGGGACCAAGTTCTGCCAAGGTTTGTTGAAATCCTTCAGGGATAAAAACAGGATCATAACCAAATCCGTTTTTTCCTCTCGGTTTAAGCGCAATTTCGCCCCGGAGAATTCCTTCAAAATAAAATTCTTGATTATCAATCAATAAGCAAATAGTGCAAACAAAATAGGCATGACGGTTTGTGGAATTTTTCAAAGAATCAAGCAATTTTTTTATATTCTCTTCATCACCGGCATCTTTACCTGCAAAGCGTGCAGAGTAAATGCCCGGCCGGCCGTCAAGTTCATCCACACATAGTCCGGAATCTTCACCAATGACGGGTTGTTCGGTGATATTACGAAGGGTTTTTGCTTTTATGAATGCATTTTCCCGGAAAGATTTACCTGTTTCTTCTGCTTCAAAATTAATTCCCAACTCTGATGCTGCCACAAACCGGATGTTTAGATCTTGATTGGCAATTTCCTTGAATTCTTTAACTTTGTTTTTATTTTTGGTTGCTATTACGATAGTTTTCATCTTTATTGCCTTTTTAAAAATGTACGAAAAAATTACATGGGTTGATTTTATCATTGGTTTAATTTACGGAATGGTCCTGTTGTTTATTATGTATTTTTATGCAAAGAAAAAGAAAAAACAAGACAACAGGTATTTTTATTTTTTTCCGGTTTTTTTGATAAAAATGCTTGTTGCCTTTGGTTTTGTGTTGTTTTTCCGTTATTATTATTATGGAGGCGACACTTTTGTTTATTTTATGGTTTCGAAAGATGCCGTGATCATGTTTTTCGAGGATCCGGTCAATTTTTGGAAGTTTTTACTTTCGAGCCGTGAAAATTTCGAATTTTATTCTCATCCTTTGGGCATTAAGTACGGATGGTTTATTTCATCCATCGATGGTTTTGCCATGGCTAAGATCATGGTTTTCTTTAACATGTTGGGACTCAACAGTTATATATCGACAACATTTGTCATGTGTTTATTTTCTTTTTGGGGTTTGTGGAAAATGTACCTTACTTTCAGTGAAATTTATCCGGATTATGCAAAATCGTTGGTTTATGGCATTTTGTTGGTGCCGAGTGTAATGTTTTGGGGTTCGGCTATTTTGAAAGACACGCTTGTGATTGCTTGTATAGGATTGATTGTGCATGGGTTATATGAAATGTTGGTGAAACAAAACCAATATTACCGGATGTGGTTGTTGATATTGTGTTTTTATTTGATATTTGTTACAAAACCTTATGTGCTGTATGTATTTGCCCCTTTGGTGTTTTTATGGATATTTAATTTGAGAAGAAAAAAAATAACGGGCAGAATGATGAAACTCTTGATCGGTCCTATTTATTACATCGTTGTGTCATCTGTATCCGGTTTGATTGTGTATCAAGTTATGCAACATGGAGGAAAATATTCGTTAAATACACTTGAAAAAACATTAGAAGGTTTTTACACATGGCATAAGTATTTGGCTGAAACGCAAAATCAGGCGGGGTATGATTTGGGAGAATTTGATCCGAGTTTTACCGGCATTTTAAAAAAGGTTCCTGCAGCCATCAATGTTTCTCTTTTCCGTCCTTATCCCTGGGAAGTAAGAAGTTTAACCATGTTGATGGGAAGTTTCGAAGCAGTTATATTCACCTTAATGACCATATTTGTGATATTGCAAGTGGGATTTTTCAGAACATTGAAAATTATCTTCAACGATGAGAATTTAAAGTTTTTCTTTATCTTTTCCATACTTTTTGCGGCAATGGTCGGACTCACAAGTTATAACTTCGGGGCGTTGAACCGTTACAAAATTCCCATGATGCCTTTTTATGCAACTTTGATGATTGTGGTTTATCAAAAAGCGTTGGACCGCTACCGCAAAAGAAAACAACTTTCAGTTTTATTAATGAAAAAAAACGTCCTTAAACATTTGCCGGCAGAAAATTCTCAATATTCATCCACTCAATCATTCAACACAGATAAATAAACAGGAGCATAAACATCTGTTGAATATTTGGATTCTATGGTTTTACGGGCGTTTTGAGAGAGTTGCATTAATTTACCTGGATTTTTAAAAAGATCCTCAATCACATCTGTCCAACTATCAGGATTGTCAAATGGAATCAATATGCCGTTTACGCCATTTTCAATAATCTCGCGATTGACAGGAGTGTCTGTTGCAATAGGAGGTATACCGCAAGACATGTATTGACGTAATTTTCCGCCACTTTTTCCCATGATCCACGGATCGTTGGGTAATGGATAAATACCGACGTGCATACGGGATAAGAATTCCAATTCTGTATGTTCGCTCCATGGAAATGTTTTATACGGAATATCGACATCGAACTTAAATTCAGTGTCTCCAACAATCCAAACTTCAAAAGGTATATTCTTAAGGGTCAATCCATATAATTGCTTTTCGATTAGTTTAAGGTAATGAGAAGTGCTGTGGCTGCCCATCCAACCTATAATGAATGTACCTCCGTCGTATGGTTTATATACATAGGGATAATTATGGCTATTGATGGTGCAGGGAATCAGGTAAACACGGTTGTTGTAATATTGTGCAAAATTTTGCAGAGCGGTCGTGGATACAATCACTTTCCCGGAGTGTTTGATTAGATAAACAATCTTAAGTTTACCTTTGAAAAATTGTGTCCATTGTTGATACTTGCTGCTTCTTCCTAGAAAAATCATATCGTCGATGTCGTAAACAATTTTTTTGGATAACAGGCACAAAATTGATTCATATAAAGGCAGTCCAAATGGTGTAGCCCATAAATGCACATACACAATATCATATCTGCCAACTGTGAAAAGCAACAGAAAACGTTGCCAATAGCCCCAAATAGTATATAAGAGTTTTTTTAAAAAATTCCCCTTTTTATATACAATCTGCCAAAGATTTTGATGCATAAATGGAGCAACCGTTATGTCATATCCGTTTTTCTTAAAATGTTCGAAATATTGCTCGTATTTCAACCGCTGGCTGGGAGCAGTGTTTTGTGGGTATGGACAGATGATAAGTATTTTTTTTTGTTTCTTCACGCTCTATATTTTAATTCAACATTCAATCCGTCTATCATTTCAAGTTTAAAAAAAATCATGAAAAACCTTTTTCAATGAAACACATTAATCTCCATAAATACTTCGATAGATATGTTGAATATGGTCAAAATTCCTGTATTTTTTTGCAATCTCCGTAATTTTATCTCGTAAATTTTGCTTGACAAGTTTATCGATAGTTTCGACAGATTTTAAATATTCTTGTGTAGTAAAATTCTTTAACACATATCCGACTTGATGTTTTTCAATGATATAGGAATCGTCCGATATATTGGACGGGATGATTACAGGTAGTCCCATGGCCCAATATTCACCGTCTTTAATTGGCGAACAAAATCTTTTGGTATAGACAGGTTTAACGGGAGTCAATGCAAAATCGGCAGCATTCAGATACAAAGGAACTTCTTTGTGAGGAACAAATGTGACGGTCAAACAATTCATATCAATATGATACTCTTTGCATTTTTTACGGATAAATTCTATTGGATGCGAGGTTAACAATAGAAAATGAAAATTATCTTTCCAATAATCCTGCGCAATTTTTAGCCACTCAAAAAATTCATTTTCTAAATAAATGCCACCAAATTTCCCGGCATAGATTCCGGTGATTTTATTTTCAATATTTAATTTTTTTCTCAAAAAATTCCTTTTTTTTTCATCGGGTCTAAATAACCGCATATCGACGCAAGCAGGTTTGACAAACCAATTTTTTTTGTCCGGATTAAAAGAAAAACGGGATGCTGCATAATTAGTTATCATTTTTTTGGTTGTCGCAATTAGATATTTGGCTCTGTGTGTCATTTTTCGCTCGAAAAAAAACAATATTTTGTAGGCCAATGATTTTTTTGACCATTGACCGGCTTCAACCATCGATTCTGCATGTGGTTCATAACTGTCTATGATGAGTTTGCGGCCGGTTAAGATGGACAAAATATAACCGAAAACACCTGCCGGAGTGCACCATGCGTGAATGTAATTTATTTTTTTGTTGAAGATAAAGAGAAAAAAATACAATATCATGAAGGCATAATAGAAAATGGCTTTCATCCCAAAAGGGATATATTTAAATGATAGCAATTTTATTTTTGGATGGCTGAAGTTAATAGCAGCAGCGTTTTTATTGAGAGTGACCAAATAAATCTTGCTTTGGTGATCGATTTGATTAGCGATAATTTTTACATAGGGCAGGGTATAGGTTTGAATTAATGCATCGTGAAAATCCCAATAGGTGAGAATAAGAATATTTTTTGTTTTCATATGTATTGCAAAAGAAATTAAAATTTACATATCTCAAGAATTGAAATTATGACCTTGAATAAAGTTCGTCTTCCGGGATGGATTCATTTATTAAAAGATAATACACGCATTTTTGAGTACGCGAGAAATGTATGTACCTATTCCCCTGTAAATTTTTTTTTCATAATGTATTTGGGTTGAAAAATTATATGCAAATTTTTGCACATTCGGTTCGTATACTTTTATTGTTTTTTTTCTTTTTCATAAGAATTATTAATTATTTTTACAGCAAAGATAATGTGCTATGAAGCACGGGCTGCTGCGGACGGGATTTTTATTTGCCTACGTGTAATTTGAAAAATTTAATGTACATTTGTATAAAAAATAAGGGAGATGTTAGAAAAAGAAACGACGGAAATCCTATTGAAGTTTTTGGATAGAAAGGTAAAAGAAGCAGAGGAGGAGATTGAAAAAGAAGGGAAGTTGTCGGATGATAAGGCAATGCCGTTATTATTGAGGGCACAGTTCAATCACATTACGCATTTGGATACTGAAATATCGTCTATAAAAATTTTAATTGACCAAAGATTTAAAGAAGTTAATGAAAGATTTAAAGAAGTTAATGAAAGATTTAAAGAGGTAAACGAAAGATTTAAAGAGGTAGATGAGAGATTTAGAGAAATGGATAAAAAGTTTGACAGGATGATGATGGTTATATCGGTGGGGATTGCTTTTTTGTCTTTTTTGATAGCAATGTTATATTTCAAATAAGATTTTGCTTATAATAGTTTCTTTTTAAAAAAAATTTTCTTCGATTTGTGTGTATTTCTGCCATAGGCGGATTTAATGTACATTTCCCTTAAAATCCTATCTGCTTTAGGTAAAAAGTCATTTCCAATTTTATTGCCCCGACGCTTCTGTTTGGTTTATCAACTTAGTGTGCGATTTATTATTGTATAATTTTTCCTTTCCGAATGTATTTAGGTTGAAAAATTTTATGCAAATTTTTGCACATCCGGTTCGTATGCTTTAATTGATTTTTTCTTTTTATAAGATTAAGTTTTAATTATTTTTTTGCAGCAAAGATAATGTGCTATGAAGCACGGGCTGCTGCGGACTTTGTTTGCCTGAGTGAAGTTTGAAAATTTAATGTATATTTGTAAAACAAATATGTTATGAAAAAATCTACTTTTTATTCCATTTTCGGACTATTGACAGCATTGATAACAGGATCGGCATTTGTCGTTCAAAATTCCGGAGGCAAACCGGGTTACACCGGCAGTCCGGGTGAAACGTATTGTAATTCTTGTCATTCAGGAGGAAGTGATACCACGCATGTAATCATTACGTCCATACCGGCTTTCAATTCCAATCAATATATGCCCGGTGATACTTACACCATAAATATCACCGTGGAAAATACAGCATATAATTTGTTTGGTTTTGGTGCAGAAGTTTTGTTTACACAAGCTAACACCGATGCCGGTGTTATGCTGAATCCCGGAAATGGGGTGAAATTTATGAACGCTACAAATGGAAGAAAAAATGCAGTACATCAATCCCCTCAATCTGGTACAGGTTTTTATACATTTTCATTTGATTGGGTAGCACCAACAAACGGACAATCAGTAACCATCTATGCTGCCGGTAATGCCGTCAATGGCAATGGGGCTACATCCGGAGACCGGCCTGCCACCTCTTCGTTGACAATAACTGCTGCATCAACAGGAATTACAACTATAGAAAATCAAAATGTTCATCTTTTTCCCAATCCTGCCAATGATCATTTTTATATTGAATGGAACAATCCGTTAAATGTCAATATGGTGAATATCAAGTTAACCGATATTCATTCCAAACAAATTTATGAATTGGCATCCAAACATGCTTTGTCAGGTAACAACAGGTTTAAAGTGGATATACCGGATTATGTTAAAACCGGGGTTTATATCGTCACCATCAACGACCGGCAAGAAATATTGGCATCGAGGATGTTGTTGATCAACCGTTGATTTAAAGTAAAGTTTAAATAAACTATACTCAATCCAGGTCAAAAAGGGATTTTATTCCAAAATAACGAGGAATCACAAATCCTTCGGCAAAAGAATATCCGGCCGGACGTCCATATTGACGCGCTCTTGCTTTGATCATCTCAAGAAAATCCGGACTTGAAATGGGAGTTTCGGGTTCGTCAGAAGGTTTATGGGGATTGTAAAATTGAGAAGCAAAACATTGAATGGCTTGCATTTTCTCATCTATACAATCACTGATGTCGATCACCAAATCAGGGTGCATATAATAATCTTGTATGTATGATAAAACTGCTTTTGGGCGGTGAGCAGGCAATTCATTATCCTCAAAAACAGTTTTTATTTTAATCAATCCCGAATAGAAAGAGGCATCATGTACGATTTTGCTTGCACGTCCGTGATCAGGATGACGGTCATTGGGTGCATTGCAAAGGATATATGATGGCTTGGTCAAACGGATGATTTTAACCAGTTCTATGATATTTTCATTGGAATGCTCGAAAAAACCATCGGGCCAGCCAAAATTGACACGGAACAGGGCTCCTGTAAATTCTGCTGATTTTTTTGATTCTTCCAATCTTAAAGGAGCATTCCCTCTTGTGCCTAATTCACCTTCGGTCAAATCAACAATTCCAAAAGAATAACCTTTTTTCCGGTGTTTTAATAAAGTGCCGATACAACCAATCTCAACATCATCGGGATGAACTCCGATTGCAAGAATATCGACCGAAGAAATCTGACCGGTTATTGTTCTAACCATTGAAAAATTTTTTCGTCCATTGGTGATGTTTGTGGTGGCATCATCATAACCCATTGACCGTTTTCGTCAATGAGATATTTCTGGAAATTCCATTGCACTTCATTATCCGATTTTCCGTTCAATGATTTTTGCGTCAGCCATTTGTATAAAGGATGCATATCAGGTCCTTTCACAGATATTTTTGACATCACCGGAAAAGTTACACCATAATTTTTTTTACAGAATGCTTTTATTTCATCGTTGCTTCCCGGTTCTTGGTTGGCAAAATTGTTGGCGGGAAAGGCAATGATGATAAAATTTTTATCTTTGTAATGCTCATACAACTCTTGTAATTGTTGATATTGTGGAGTTAGACCACATTGTGAAGCCACATTGACGATCATTACTTTTTTTCCTTTTAATTGGGCAAAATCAAAATCATTCCCATCAATGTCTTTTACCACAAAGTCATAGAAATTTTTGTTTTGTGCAGTCATAGGCAGAATGTTTAATGTTGATACAAATAAAATCAATTGAAACAATAAGTTTTTCATAATTAATTTTTTTTAAGATAAGTCAGCTGAAATGGCCTCAACAGATCCGTCAATTTTCTTGATGAGTCCTTGAAGAACCTTACCGGGACCACATTCCACAAATTTTGTGCAACCATCGCTAATCATTTGTCTGACAGATTGTGTCCACCTGACAGGTGCTGTCAGCTGTTCAATCAAGTTATATTTTATTTCGTCAGGGTCGATTGTGGCTTTGGCGTTTACATTTTGGTAGACCGGGCAAAAGGGTTGGTTGAATGGAGTTTTTTCTATCATAGTTTTCAGTTCGTTTTTGGCAGGTTCCATCAATGGCGAATGAAAAGCACCACCAACCGGAAGCAATAAAGCACGTTTAGCCCCTGCTTCTTTTAATTTTTCACAAGCTTTTTCTACGGCTTTCATTTCACCCGAGATGACCAATTGTCCGGGGCAGTTATAATTGGCAGCCACAACCACGCCGTCTATGGTAGAGCAAATTTGCTCCACGATTGAATCATCCAATCCCAACACTGCTGCCATAGTGCTTGGAATGGCCTCACAGGCCTTTTGCATGGCTTGAGCACGGGTGGCTACCAATTGCAACGCCGGCTCAAATTCAAGACAACCATTGGCAACTAATGCCGAAAATTCTCCCAATGAATGCCCGGCAACCATAGAAGGTTTGATACCGGTTTTTTGTTCATAAATTTTGGCCGTAATGACCGAGTGAATAAATACGGCAGGTTGTGTAACCTTGGTTTGTTTTAATTCTTCTTCGGTGCCATGAAACATTATCTCAGAAATTTCAAAACCGAGAATATCATTTGCTTTATGAAACATACGACGTGCCTCCTCAAAACGCTCGTACAATTCTTTTCCCATACCCGGAAATTGCGATCCTTGTCCCGGAAAAACAAATGCCATTTTGCTCATAGTATATAATTTTTGTTATTAATGCAAATTTGCGCTAATGATATTAAAAAACTCCCTTCTTGTGGCTTCTTTTTCAAATTCTCCATAGAATGAAGATGTTGTGGTGACGGAATTTTGTTTTTGCACACCTCTCATTTGCATGCAAAGATGTGTGCATTCGACCACTACGGCAACTCCTAAAGGATTTAATGTTTGTTGTATACAATCTCTTATTTGATCGGTCAAACGTTCTTGCACTTGCAAGCGTCTGGCAAACACTTCTACCACTCGGGGTATTTTACTGAGACCTACAATATATCCATTGGGTATGTATGCCACATGAGCTTTACCAAAAAAAGGGAGAAGATGATGTTCGCACAAAGAGTATATTTCGATATCTTTCACTACGACCATTTGTTTATGATCTTCTTGAAACATAGCCGAACGAATGATTTCCACAGGATCCAGATCATAACCATGTGTCAAGTATTGCATAGCTTTGGCAACCCTTTCGGGAGTTTTTTTCAATCCTTCTCTTTGGGGATCTTCACCGATAAGTTGAATGATCGATTTATAATGGTGGGTTAATTCTTCAATGATTTTGGAATTGTAACGTTCTTCTTTGACATATCCGTCAATGCTTTCTTCGGGATCAAATTTTTTATTCTCCATAGTATTCTGCTTGATTATTTTCGGTTTCAATCAATTTAACACAGTGAAGCCGGATGTTTAATTTTTCAAATTCCGGTTGTAATTCTTTCCAAAAAGCAATGCACAAGTTTTCGGTTGTGGGTTGTATATTTTGCAAAAAATCCACTTCGAGATTCAGGTTTTTGTGATCGCATTTATCGATAATTTTTTTACGGATTATTTCACTTATGTGATTAAGATTGGCAATAAACCCGGTTACGGGATCAGGCTCTCCTTTAACGGTTACAAACAATTCATAGTTATGGCCATGCCAGTGAGGATTGCTGCATTTTCCGAATACCGCCAAATTCTTTGCGTCATCCCAACTTTCCACAAACAATCGGTGAGCGGCATTAAACCTTTCTCTGCGAGTAAGATAAACTACCGGCATTTTGCGAGTTTTATGTCAAAAAAACTAAAAAATATCAATACTGCTCATTTTTGTTCGGAAAATCTCCTTCTTTCACATTTTTAATATAAAGCTGCACGGCTTTGCTTATATCCTCGTAAAGATTTAAATAACGCCTTAGAAATCTCGGAGAAAAATCTTTATTTATTCCCAGCATGTCATGCAGCACCAATACTTGACCGTCAACTTTGTCGCCGGCTCCGATGCCTATGACGGGAATTTTTAATTGAGACGATACTTTGGCGGCTAATTTCGCGGGTATTTTTTCCAGCACAATAGAAAAGCATCCCACTTCTTCCAACAGTTTGGCATCTTTTAGCAATTTCTCAGCTTCGGCTTTTTCTTTTGCTCTGACGGAATATGTGCCAAACTTATAGATTGATTGGGGAGTGAGCCCCAAATGCCCCATCACAGGAATGCCGGCGGAGAGTATCCGTTGAATACTTTCAATCACTTCTGATCCTCCTTCCAGCTTAACGGCGTGTGCTCCCGATTCTTTCATTATCCTTATGGCCGATTGTAGGGCTTCTTTTGAGTTGCCTTGATAGCTGCCAAAAGGTAAATCTACCACAATCAATGCTCTTTTTACTGCTCTCACCACCGATGAGGCATGATAAATCATTTGATCAAGGGTGATGGGTAAAGTGGTTTCGTGCCCGGCCATGACATTTGAAGCCGAATCGCCAACCAGTATTACATCTATTCCGGCCTCGTCAATTATACGGGCAAGTGAATAATCGTATGCCGTTAGCATACTAATCTTTTCCCCTCTGTTTTTCATTTCCTGCAAAACATGAGTGGTTATTTTTTTGGGTTTCTCCGGGCTTTCTTTAACGGCTTTTTTTCCTGCCATTTTCTTTTGTTTTAAAATGCGAAGTTATGGATTAATTTTTTATACTTTGAAAAGTTTGCAAGATATTGCAAGAGATAGACATATACTTTTGTTTTTTGAAAATTTATATTTTTTCACACATAATTTGCCGGAACTCGTTTAAGTTCTTCGGGTTTTCGTTTTTATTGAATCAAACGGGGTTTTCAACAACAAATCCGGTTTGATATTTCAATTTGCTTTTGACTATACCTTGTTCGTCAAGAGAAAAAATAAAAATCCATTCGTTTTTGACAAGAGATTGTAAAATTTTGTGTTTTTCGATAATTTCAATGATATTGTTTTCGGGTGCTTCTATAAAGACATTTAATCTTACAGGCATATGTTGCCATTCGGTACCGTCATGAATGGATTGCAAAGGCAGACCAATTCTCAAATCTCCTGTACTTCCTTCTAAAACTCCAAGTCCGCTGACGGGGTTGTGTAAAGTTTTATTTCCTGCTCCTAATTTTGCCGGATCAGTCGTCGAAGCATTATATTGCATGTTAATCCAGTGGGTTACGACCATGGGAGCTGTCATTAAATTTTCAAGAATAGAAAAATCTTTATCTTTTTTAAAATCATAATTGTGCAAAAACACTTTTCCATCTAAATCAATACCTTTGGTATGTTCCCGTGGTGCAATTACAAATGAATGACAACCGGCCAGCCCCCATTCGGGTCTTACTTGCGACCAATCTTTTGAACGTTGAACGATAGTGGTGGGGGTTGTAAACGGTTCGTGGGAAAATCGTTTCACTTTTTCTTCGCGTACCATACGTGTTACTTCATGTAATTTTTTTTGAAGTTGAGTTACCAGCGCCAAATGTGATTCCGGTACAAGGTCTGTCCTCAATAGAGTTATTTGATCTGTAGTTGTGTCATGAATGGCTGCCATAAAATAGGTATCTTCCGGAACGACGATACCATGTTTTCGAATTTCTTCACGAATGTTTGGGTCATTTAAAATCATGGATCCGACCAAAGCATTCACTTCTCCGGAATTTCCTCCGCATGCTCCACAATCAAGCGAAGTAGCGTGAGGATTGTTGACCGAAGTCGAACCGTGGCCCGTCAATACCACCAATTTCCCCATTTTGTCTTTTATTCCGAGAGCTTTGAGAGCAAACAAGCCCATTTGCACTTGAATCTCAAATGGTATGGGAGAAAGATCCGGCATGGTCTTGCCTTCAATCAAATTACCTAAATCCAATTCTTTTGGGTTTTCGATAGGACGTGTTAGTTTTAAACTATCTCCGATGAGTTTTGGCAAATAATATAATCCCAATGGACTTACATAACTAAATCCTGACACTACCCCAATTTTATATTTAAACTTAAAATGCCTTATGGCATCATCAATTTTGTGATTTATCAGAAACTTTTTGGGATCCTCTTTAACAGGTTTTTCAAAAATCTTTCCTTGAGGATTGATCAATACAGGACATTGTTTTTTACCGGATGTGTTGTTGACAGGATAAAATTGTATCGGAAATCCAAAAAATCCCGCGATACCTATTGTTTCCACTCCCGGTATCAGCGATTCAATATGTCTTCTGACAACTTCGGATCTCACGTCTATACAGAATGCCATTTGTATGTCGGGTTCTTCTTTTTGATTGCCCTCAGGCCGGGAATTAAATTTGAGTACAAGGTCGTCCTGCAATCTAAATTCCATGGCATAATGGCAAATCTTCAATAATTCAAAATATTCTTTTATTTCACCGGGTAAAGTTTGGTTGATTTTTACACGTAGATCTTTTTCCCATTCTTCAACATATTCTTGAAATTGTTGATGAAAATATGTTTCCCAACATAATAGAATGCATGTCAATGATTTTAAATAGTCACTTTGTTTTCCTGACAGGCGGTTATCCCAATCAATGCCCGCCAAATAAGAAGACCAACCTGTTAAATTCAACAAAACGGCATGTAGATATTGCTCAAGTTCCTCTTCGTTTAAATTTAATTTTTCAGAACAAAAAACAAACGCTTTTTGATAATTATCAGGTATCTGCTTTATAAACGACCTGAAATTTTTCATTCCGGCAATTTCCGGCATCAAATCTATCGTGGCGTCCTGATGCCATTGATAAAACAATTCTTCTCCCGACTTTGGAAAATAATCGCCAAACTTGTCAAAATAAACAGATAGCCGGGCAGATGTTTCATTAACTACAGTTTTTTGAAAATCATTGCCGCTTTTTTGGTCAATCATCTCGGCAATGGTCATTAATTTTTGAGAAGTTATAGATTTTTCATTAAAGTGTTGTAATTTTTCTTTGACAAGGTCAATATTCCATTGACTTTGACATTTATTCAAGGATTTTTGGAGATATTTATCTTTTATGTATCCATTTTGCATGAGATTCAAATAGTATTTTGCCGGCATATACATTTTTATATTGCCATTGCGAAATACTCTCAAGGCGCACTCGTGATAAGACAAATCTATCATACCCCAAAAAGGATTGACAGCTACCGAATTTTCGAGCGGCCAAGTTGGAGCAATTGTTTTACAAACCTTATCCAATATATTGATTATCATGTTTATGATTTTATTATTTTTTGCTTGATTTGATGATTTGTTGGTCGAACCAGGCATGCAAGTAAAATCCGTTTCTTACATATACATCCCATTTGGGAATGGGAGGAAGATAACGCCATTTTAACATGACGGCATACAGAGCCAATAGTATAAACATTATCATTATAAATGTTGTTGAGGCAAATAACCAATAATCATGTTCGAAATTTTTGATGGATACCGGAATAATGTATTCAGCTCCTGTTTCAAAAAGAAAAAATGACAGAAAAACAGTGATAGTGAAAAGTGACATATTCATCAGTCCTTTGAAATAACTGCTATAAACACTTGTGTTGACAATAAATGCCGATATGCCGATAGTAATGATGAATCCCAAAACAAAAAAGGGATAATAAGGAAAAAAAGTGCCTTTGAACAATTTTGAAAAAATTAGAAATAACACAACACCTGTGGCAAAACCGGAAATTATATGCCATTTGGTAAGTTTGGCAAAATAAATATGACGGGTTTGAATAATCCGGTATTTATCAATTTCACTACCGGACGACAAAAACGTATGGGCTTTGTAAAATGAATGTCCGATAAGATGCAACACGGCTGCAGGATATAAACCTAGACCCGAAAGCATGGTGCTGAATCCCATATGCCCTATACTTGAATAGGACAATCGCGTTTTGGCCGCAGGTTGGTAAAAAGATACCAACGTGCCATACATGGCAGAAAGTCCACCCCAAATGATCAGTATATCCGGTGCCAAAGAAACTTGATCGAACAGAGTCGAAAATCGAATAATCAAAAATGGTCCCGCATTTAACAAACCTGCATGAAGAATGCCGGAAACAGGTGTGGGAGCTTCCATCATTCCCAAAACCCAACCGTGAAAAGGAATATGGGCAGATTTGACAATAGCTGCAAGTGCAAGAAAAAATGCAGCCCATTCAAGAGTTGATTGATCAATGGCATGAGAAGAACTCGTCAGGAAAATGTTGTTCAAATCCCATTGACCGGTTGAAATCACAATGATGAGAAAAGCCACCAATAACAAACTTGCCGATAACATACTCATTATTTTCTTTTTCTTTCCGGTTATGATGGCATATTTACGGTCATCATAAAGTGAAATCAACTTTCTCAATCCGTATCCCGACAACACCCAACCGGCAAAAAACAAAACCACATCTCCCGATATCATCAAAAGCAACACCGATGCAATTGTGAATATCAAACGGGCTGTGAATATCTGCTGTTTTTTATCGCCCCATAGGTAATTTTTGCTAAAACTTAAAACTGTCCAACCAATCACAGATACCATGGTGAAAAATACAATACTTACTTTGTCGATTCTCCAGTGGAACATCAATATCTCAATGGTTTGTTCTGAAGATATTTCAGCCAACAATAAACAAAGTTCGACCACACCGGTTAAAATGGCTGCCAAAAAAATGTTTTTTGTAAATTCTATCAAGCGGTCTACTCGGAACGAGCGGTAAATTGCTGCCACAATCCATAAAGCAATGGGAAAAAACACAAAAACATAAGACAACCACGATATCATAAATGTAAATTTTGCCGGCAAAAGTAGTTATTTCAAAAGATAAAACATTATTTATATTTGCTATGAAAATTATAAATTATTTTTATGAATTATACCATTCATCAGCTATTAATTTTCTGCAAAGTGGTTGAATGCAAAAGCATAACCCGTGCGGCTGAAGAATTGAACATGACACAACCGGCGGTTTCCATTCAATTAAAAAAATTTCAAGAACAATTTAATTTACCTCTTTATGAAATGCATGGGAAAAAATTAATCATTACAGATATGGGGAAGGAAGTGTATGAAAGTATTTTAGAAATCACAGAAAAATTGCAATTATTGGAATATAAAGCAAAAACTACCGGCAGGCAGATAACGGGAAAATTGAAAATTGCATCCGCGTCAACCGGAATTTATGTCGTACCTTATTTCTTGTCGGATTATTTAAAAAAATACCCACAAATTGATTTAAAGCTCGATTTCACCAACCGAACCAATGCAATTAAATCGTTGTTGGATAGAACCTCCGAATTGGCAGTAGTATCATTGTTGCCCACCTCATTTGCCGTCAATGAGGAAATTCTCATTCGCAATGAGTTAGTAATGGTTGTAAAAAACGGCATTGATGAAAAAAATCTACCGATGATATTCAGGGAAAAGGGATCCGCCACAAGAATGTTGATGGAAAAATATTTCCTTCATCAAAAATACCACCTCGATGCCCGTCATAAAATTGAATTATCTTCAAACGAAGCCGTAAAACAAGCTGTGTTGGCCGGTTTGGGTATATCCATTGTTCCACTGATGAGTATAAAACGGGAAATTGAAAATGGCTTGGTAAAAATCATTCCGGGAGAAGGACTTCCGATCATTACCCATTGGAGAGTTATTTGGTTGAAGAACAAAAAATTATCACCCGCGGCAAGTGCTTTTGTAGAGTTAATCAAAAACACAAAAAACAAACCGGATTCGTATCATTTACAAGAATTGTGACAAATTTTAAAGCATTGCATTTCAATAAATAATTTAAGCCGCATGTTAATGCCGGAGAATTGAAAACTTCACCCCGCCCTTACGGGCGCCCCTCTCCTTGTGAAGGAGAGGGGTTAGGGGAGAGGTCTTAACTTCTCATTTGCTAAAATCCTTGCCTACGGACATTTTGCGTTTCTACAATTCGTATTTGCACCAAAATTTATTTGTCGAGGGATTGAAACCTCACCCCGCCCTTATGGGCACCCCTCTCCTTGGTAAGGAGAGGGGCTTGGGGTGAGGTCTTAACTTCTCAATTCTTAAAATTACAGTTTTTACGTCGTTTTGCGTTTTCATTGACACAAATAAGAATAGTGAATTAGCAGCAGACAAGAGAATAGAAAAGCGAATCAATAAACTATAAAAATTTGAAAAAAAACAGAGAAAGATGTAATAGATAAAATAGAAAACATCATGTTATTTTCTCTTTGTTTCTGGCCGATCTCCGTTGTGAAGTTTAAATTTAATGAAAAAATTTTGCATTTTTTAACTTTTGATTTATTTTCGCTAGGTGAATGAGTTAAATTCAAGCATATGAAAATTTCATTTAGCGCATTGGCTCTTTTGCTTTTCATCAATTTAACCGCCCAGCAATTTCAATGGCTGGATGACTGGCAAGGAAATTCTCCTCTCTATCTTGAAGATTTTCAGGTGTAAAGCAATCAAAAAATTTGGTTTTGCGGCACTTTTAACGATACGCTCTTTTATAGAAACGATACGTTAATAAGTCCTGTGGGCGGTATGCTCGGTTCTTACAGTGAGGGTTTTTATGGATACTTCGATCCTAATGGGCAAATTAATTTCCGGCAATTGATCAGAGGAACTCATAATGTCCGTCTCGACAGGGTGAAATTTTCAGGCATGCAAATGGTTTTTTTTGGTTCGTATGAAGATCAACTTTATACACAAAACGACACGCTGAATGCAGATCCGGGTTCTCCTCCTCTCAACGAGCACGGGTTTGTATATTTTACAGATTTGCAAGGAAACGCCATAAACGCATCAATACTTGGCAATGCCGTATATTTCAGGATTGTGGACGTTGACATGGATACATTGGGCAATTTTTACGTTTTGGCTACTTTTCAAGATGAAATTTACTTGATGAACCAATTGAATGTTGTACAAGGGTACAACTTAATAGTGATGAAAGTTAATCAATCCGGCAGCATAGTTGATTACACCATCATGGGTCCGACCGATATATTTTCAAACGCCAAAAGGTCGTCGATTGAGGTCACGCTTGACGGGCAGAAAATATTTGTTGCTTCCGATGTCCAGGACAGCATAAAGATAGGCAACACATGGCTTTATGGCAATGGAGTGAATCCCGTGGCTTTCATTGTAGCGCTCGACAATCAACTGAATCCGGTCAATTACAAGATTTTAAATAGCAAATATTCTTTTGTCAATGATTTGCATTTGATTGGAAACATGTTATATTTTACAGGATATGCCGATGATTCTTTAATTTATGACACTTTTCAACTTCAATTTTCTAATACCCGGGCATTTCTTGGTAAAGCCGATTTTGCTTTGAACCTGCAAAAACTGGTCTTTGATCAGCAGGGAAGTTCATCATCCCGAGGGATCAAAATAGAAAACGATCTTCAAGGAAATCTCTATTGGGCTTACATAGACCACGATACTTTGATGTTTCTTGGCCAAATGTCTACTTCTAACAATTTGGTAGCCGGTATCATCAAAATCACCGGAGACACATTGATGCGTTACAACCGTCGGTTATTTTATCCACCTGCAGTAGGAGAACTATTGTTTCATGACCTATCGGTGGATACTGTCGGTGATGTATATTTCTGTGGCAAATTTTTCGGGCAATTGACATCGGATACCTTAACCAAAAGCATTCAGAGCAATAAAGTAGATCCTTTCTCGGGGAAGATTGACTGCACGCCATTGATTTCACTTGCAATTGTCGATTCTATGTTTTGCAAAGGGGAAATTTTGCAATGGAATTTCAATTTCAACCAACAGTTTTATCAATTGTATGTCGATCAACAACCTGCAAGCAATCCTGTAAACATTACCCAGGCCGGCACATACGAAATTTTGCTTGAGGATGAAAACGGATGTCGTTCGCAATCATATCATTTTCAGGCCATTCAGTATCCTCAGGTGGATTATCAGATTACAGCGGGATGCGACACGGTATTTTTTCAAAGCAATGGTATCGTCAGTTTCGAGATTTTTCAGAATGGCCAATTTTTGCAGACGGGCAGCGATACTATGGTCTTAAAACCGGGCGAATATGTGTTTTTATTGACCGATTCCAACCGATGTAGATATATAGACACAATCTTGGTGCAACAGGGAGAACCTTTGGTGATTCTTCATACATGCGACTCTTTAACCACAGAAGGTGGCGATACGGTGATTTGGTATTTTAATGGTGTTCCGGTGGATACGGCAGTATATCTTATTGCGGAAACAAGCGGGCAATATACTGCTGTGCCGTTTAAAAATCCTTGCCGCAGCAGTGGAGAGATTGTATTGGATGTGTTGAGAATGGGATATGTCAAACCATTGGCAAATCCTGCAGATGAAGTGCTTAAGATAAAATATTCCTTGACGCGGCAATCGATGTGGCATATTACGGATCTGTCAGGAAACAAGGTTTTGTCGGGGATGGTTTCTCCCACCGACAATGGGAAATGTGGGCAAGACGGTGTATTGGAGATTCCTTTGGAACGTTTGCCGGCAGGGTTTTACATTTTTACCCTGGATCAGCCCTCGGGAAACTTGCATTTGAAATTTGTCAAACAATGAGGTATGAAAAGATTGTATGTTTTGATATTATTCATTCTATCGCATTTTCCCGCGCATACACAGAAAATAAAAGGTGAAATATCGGCGGGTACAGATTATTATTTTTTATCCGACACTGCTTTGATTCAATTCCGTTATCCTGCCATACAATTTTTTACTTCCGGCCGGATAAGAACGGATGTGGGAGGATTGCCATTTGAGGCGGGCTGGCATGTATCGAATCTACCACCGAATGTCAACAAAAACCTTCTGTATCCTTCTATGTTTTATGTTCATTATGATGCAGCCCTTTTCAGGAAAAATTTATCACAACGCTACAAGAACTATTTGCTTGAAAAATATAGTCATACAGGTAACCGGATCAATAAATACGATATCGACAAAATGACTTCAGACATGGGTATGATCGAAGAAATGCTTCAACCCGAAAAGGAAGAATACTTAATGTTGAAATCAAAATTTGCACAATTGCCTATGGGTGAGAGCGATCAATGGCCCGACTCCGTTCGTAGTCAATGGGAACGTTTACAAACTTTGGAAAATTTGTTTAAGGATCTGGAAAATCAGAAGCAACAATTATCGGCACAGCTTTCGGAATGGAAAAAACAAGACAGCATCAGCCGAGACATCAATCGAAAGATGTATGAAAGTTCAACGACAGACATGGCAAAAGAATTGGGCATAGGCGGTTTGCAAGGATTTTTTTCCGGGATAAATCAATTGCAAGCCGGACGGTTTTTGTGGCAAAGAGACCCTTTTGTCAGTAATGGCACATGGGTCGATGGCTTGTCGGTTGGATATGGTGACAATAATTGGAAGTTTGACGTGATGGGGGGCAGGTCTTTTTCCTACAGCCATTACAATCTCAATAATCCTGTCATTAAAGATCCACGCAACATTTTGGGAGTGGGTGGCGGAAGACGGTTTGGAAACTTTTTTGCAAATATCCATTTTTACAAAGCATTTAAAAATGGAATTTCCGACCATCGAATCAATCAGGTGGGTATTGAAAAAAACTCCGGTAAATGGCAGTTTCAATGGAATGTTTATCAAAGCATAGGATCGTCTTATCAAAAACCTTCCACAATTTATCATCTGGATGACGGCACGGTGTTTTATGATACACTGCAAAAAGTAGAATGGGGGCAGATACCGTTTCTGAAACCTCAAACTATTAAGAATAATTATGGATATGCTTCACAATGGAAGTCGTTTTTCAGACAGGGAAGGCATTCAGTAAAACTTACGGCCGATTATGTTTCAAATAATTATGAAAGTTTTACATTTCTGATGTTAAGAAGAGACATGATCCAAACTTCCATTGATTACAACATCGTTCTGAAACGGGGTTTGACGCTGGGGGTGCGTGAACGGCAATTGCAAGACAATCTCTCTGGATTGTCGGGTGTGAAAAATCAATGGGCCGATCATGTGGGTACACTATCATGGCAACCAACCCAAAATTTACGTGGAGACATACAAACCGGTTTTCATCAAAGAACCGGATATGAGCGGTTTAGCATTGTACAAAACTGGCACTACCGTATAACCCGAGGATTTTTTACCGGATTTACATTGACACATCAGTTGTTTTACAACAAAAATGCATCAATCAACTTCACCGGTTTGAGTGCCGGACATCTGATCAAACAAAAAATACAAGCCAATCTGATGATCGAATGGTTTCACAATCCTTATTCCGATAACATCACGGTAGGATACTCCGTGAAAATTCGCCAAAGGAATATAGATTTGTTTGTGGCTCCTGTTTGGAGAAGCGATATTACCACCGGCCGTTGGCATCAATGGAATGTCCGTGCCATGGCAGAAAAATACCTGGCAAAAAATTTAAAAATGGGGTTGACGATGGCCGGAGGGCAATATCTTGTGAAAATTGCCGAACAGTGGTATGCCCATCAAAATTTATGGCAAGGAAGATTACAAATTACATACATATGGTAAAAAGAGTTTTTTTTAAAATCTGGTTTTTGTTTGCAATGGTTTCTTTGCTTAAAGCGCAAAGCATCATGTCGGCTTTTCAATCTACATGCAGAATCAACGAAGCCAATTTATTGGAAATCCTGGTGGACATGAATCAAATGCCATCCAACGGATATTACTTTTTGAAAATAAATATCTATCGGGACGGGAAAATGGTCGGAACCATTGTCAGCCGGACATTTATTCCGCCGGCGGCCTTCTGGTATCCTTCCAATTACCATCATTTGTTACAACCATTGGAATTTAACTTTCATGACCGGGATTTCAGGGAGGAGTATCTCCGCAACGGAGGATTTTTTCCCGAAGGAGAATATTCATTGGAATACCAATTGCTTTCCACGACCAAAGGTTGCAATTGGGCAGGTGTGGTGGCTTTGGAAGAAATTTTGCCTTTAGTGGTGGAATGTTATCAAAATTTTGACCTTCAATATCCACACCATGGCGATACCATTCAATCGTTATATCCTGTATTCAATTGGTTTCCGTTGACACCTGCCCGGGAAAATGTTATGTATCGGTTGAAAATTTTTCCTCTTGCCGGCAATCCCGGGGGTGAAAACAATTTTCAGGTGAGAACGTTGTTGCCCTTGATCGAAGCCAAAAGTATAAACGCCACAGGATACACGATCGACCCGGCACAAAATCTATTGCAATACGATGAAATGTATGCCTGGCAAGTGGAAGCTTACACCATGGAAGGTACAAAAGAAAAAACGCTTGCCATCTCCGATATTTGGATTTTTCATACACCGAGACGTCCTCCCGGCCAGGGGTTGGTTAAGAAAGACATTTGGAGAAAAATAGATCAAATTGACGATGATGATATTGTGGTGACACCCGGTGATTATTTGTATCTTTCTCATGAAAATATGTACCAACCGGGCGTGACGATCACTTATGAGATTGAACCCCCGGATCAAGACCGACAGGGCACTCAAAACGAAAGCAACAGGAAAACGATGTGGACACCTTCCAGCATTCGTCTCAAGGGAGCACTGCTTACCGATGCCATATTTGTTGGGGATTTGATACCCGGTCGGTTATACCGGATGGTGGTTCACTACCAATACAAAGACAACACATCGAACCGTAAGTATTTTTTGATAAAAAAACATGAATAATAAAACGTTGAAGCCATGATATTGCGTAAAATCAGAAAATCACAATTTAGTAGGGTTCTATCCATCGTGATGGCCTGGACATTGTTGGCCGGACAAAACATTTGGTTTCCCGGAGACGTGAAGGCGCTCGGCGGAGGGCCCACGGCACCTGAAGCAACAGGTTTTTCAGGCACTAAACCTCAAAGACATGTCAACATGTTTACAGGAGATTTTCAATACGGCATTTCCTTGTTTGAGATAGGAGGTTATCCTTTTGCATTAAATTACAGCAGTAACATAAACATGGAGCAGGAAGCCGGTTGGGTAGGATGGGGCTGGGACCTCAACACGGGTTCGGTGTCCCGTAACATGCGTGGCCTGCCGGATGATTTTAATGAAAAAACCATTACGGAAGAAGTATATTCCAGACCAAATTATACCATTGGTTTGGGGTTTGGAATAACTAAAGAATTTTTGACCAAAGAAAAAAGTAAAAGCTCTAATAAATCAAATAAAGTGCTAGGTTTAAACTTTTACTATAACAACTACAAAAAATTTTTTACTACTGCATCTTTTTCTTTGGAAACAAGTATTTTAGATACATCTAATTCATCGGGAATAGGTACATTAAATTTAGGTATTTCTACCGGACCCGATGGTGCGAATCTGTCAGTAAATTATAGCTTAGAAAAAAAATTGAATGATAAATCAATATTTGGATCCGGTTCCTTAGGATTGAACATCAACAGCAGAAAAGGAATCGAATCATTGAACTTTGGCTATAATTTGGTCGAGAAATTCCAAGAAAATAGTGAGAAAAATAATGAAGATAAAAAACAAAAAAAGAATGTTTTTTTAAGATCTTCATTTAGCATACCTTCCTCCGAGCTTAATTATAGTCCGGGAGGGATACTCAGATATCAAAATCTGAGTTTCGGACTGAGATTAAAATTAACCGGTACTTACAATTTTAAAGATATTCCTATTCCACCGGATGTGAACGTTACTTATCAAAAGCAATTTTTGACATCTAACTTTTACCAAACAGCGTCCTATGGGTATTTTTACCAGCGTCATAAAAATAACAAAAAGGCCTACTATGATTTTAACCGTGAAAAAGACAATGGTTTTATACCCGGCAAGGAATTTTTGCCGATGACCTATACCACACCGGATTTCTTTTCTGTGAGTGCCGGAGGTGTCAACGGTACATTCAGGGCATATTATTATGAACCTTTTGTGGCTTTTGACCCTGAAGTGAAAGCCAATGCTTCCAAATCGTATGATGTCGGGCTTGAAATAGGCGTAGGTAACCAGTTTGAATCAGGTGGTAATGGCAATTTTATGTATTCTAGAAGTCGTTCGGGGAAATGGGAAAAACAAAATGCTCTCTCTTTATACGGCATGGTTCCTTCGGTGTTATATGAAAATTTATATGGTCTGGATTATTGTTATTTCAGGGATATATCCGAGCCATTGCCGGGAGTGGATAATGACCATTTGCAAAACATTGGAGGAGAACAGGCCGTGGCCTTCCCTCTGGACATTTCCAATGGGAAATTTAATTACTATCTTAAACCTAACCCCGTGAGAGGCAACAATACCTACACAAACTGGAAAAAGCCCAAACCCTTTGAGGCCGCATTGAAAGGGACAAAAGTTTTTCATCCCTTAACGAAAAAAAACATACAATTGCATCCCTGGTACGATAAGGTTTGGAAAGACCAGTCGGCGCAGGTGATTGGTTCGCTTGACGATTATCAACTGGCCGGTGTGAAAGTCAGGGACGAGAACGGACGCATTTATTATTTTAACCTGCCGGCCATCAATTATGAACAGAAGGAGGTTTCGTTTTCGGTGGATCCGCCTTCGAATGATTTCAAAAAAATACTTTCCACTAAATTCATCAAATATTCCGATCAGGATTGCTCCCCTGAGAACAAAAAAGGAGTTTCGCACACATACCGCACCAAGACGATTCCTGCTTACGCCTATGCTTTTCTGATAACAGACGTATTGTCGCCCGATTATGTGGATGTGGGCAACGACGGCCCCACTCCCGACGATTATGGTGAATATGTGCATTTTTCCTATGAAAGGTTGCCTCAATATCGTTGGCGCTTTCCCATGACCAAAAATACCCATTGGGCATCTTATAACCCCGGGCTGGCTGCCGACCGTGGAGACGACATGGCGTTTTATACCTATGGAACAAAAGATGTCTATTATGTCAAAGAGGTGAGAAGCAAAGACAAAGTGGCCATTTTTTACACATCCCCAAGAAACGACGGTTTTCAAGCAGCCGGCGAAAAGGGTGGATTGGATGGTTCGGTCAGATTGAGAAAATTGGATTCCATAAAAGTGTTTCACATTGCCGAATACCGTCAGATGCAGGCCAACGCCCGTCCTTTGACCCGTGTTGTGTTTGAGTATGATTATTCATTGTGTAAAAATGTCTGGAATGCAAATGGAAGCAGCGGAAAACTTACCTTGAAAAAAGTAAGCATATACAGGGGTGAAGAAAACAAACATGTGCCGGAAGTATACACTTTTGAATATTCTCAATTCAATCCGGATTATTCACCATTGCATGTAGACGGATGGGGAGAATATCAACCACCCATAGTGGACAATGCCGGCGATACATTTCCGGCCCTTTTGCATCCTTTCGTCCATCAAACCGCAAACCATGACCTCTATGCCACCGCATGGAGATTGACCCGGATAAATCTGCCACAGGGAGGCAGCATAATGATCGAATATGAATCGGACCGTTATGCCCTGGTGGAGGATGAACCTGTCAGGAAACTCTACCGTCTGCTGGATATCAAAGAGGTCTCTTCTCAGTCACCGAATTCGTATAAACTTTCTCCGGTACAAATAGACAAAGACGACAACATATTGTTTTTTGAAACGACCATCCCCGTCAGCACGCCATATCCGAGTGCATATGATATTTTTAAAAAAATGATGGCAAACAGCGGGGCCAATATTTATTTCAAAGCATTGATGAAATTTACAAAAAACGATAATATCAATGATGATTTTGATTATGTGTTGGGAATGGCCAGAATATTGAATTACGGATTAAAAACTTCTTCGATCAACGGCCATTACATCGGTTGGGTGCAAGTAGACAACGAACAGCAAGGTTTGGCCAAATATCATCCTTTTACCTATTCGGCCATTATGTCGGGTCTGACAACCCACAATCATGTTGTACAACAAGATTTTTATTTCAATCAAGACGATTTCGAAAACTTCGGAACGATGTTAAAAATGTTTTTAAATTACATTTTGAGTAATATTATGAATTTCCTGGAGTTTTTTAAAGGACCGGTGAAATCGTTGCATACAAAAGGAGTAGGCAAAAAAGTGGTGCCGGGATACAGTTTTATCCGTCTGTGTCTGCCGGAATACAAGTATGGAGGCGGTAGCCGGGTGAAAAAAATCATCTATCACAACAGCTGGGATCAAATGACTTCACAGGCCGAACTGCCCATCACATTGATTAAGACCTACCGTTATGAGTTTGAAAACGGAAAAACATCGGGCGTGGCTGCATATGAACCACAAACCATCGGAGACGAGATTCCCCATCACACCATTATGCATTACACAGATCAAACGCCCGCACCATTGGGGGTAAGAATTTTTCCGAGTCCTGAATACCGGAACATAGGACCGCCGGGAGAAATGATGTATCCGTCGCCTTCGGTAGGATATGCCCGTGTGGTAGAAAAAACGGAAGTGCCGTCGATCTTTCAGAATTTGCCTGCCGATGGCCGGGTGGAAGAAGAATATTACACTGCCGCCGACGATCCGGTGAAAGTAGATTACACCCCGCTTATCTATCACCATGCAAGAATAAAATCTCCTAAAATATTTGCGGGCGTATCGAAAGATCATCAGGCATTGTCGCAAGGATTCTCCGTGGTGCTCAATAACAGACATGGTCTGATCAAACGGGAAATCCATTATGACAACGACGGCGTGCCGCTTCGCCAGGTGGTGCACCATTATACCAATGCAAACATTCCCTATCTCAAAAAAGATATGACCATAGAACAACGATTGCCGGGAATCGAAACCGATATCACCGTCGATCTCAGGGAGCAGAAGACCATTTCAGAATCATTCGAAAAACAAGTTAATTTCAATGCCTCTTATGTAGGGATTTTATTGCCTATTCTTTCCATGATTCCCACTTATGCCTATTCCGAAAATATATTCCGAAGCGCCACCATCACCAAAGTGATTCAAAAAAGTTATGTGGAAACACGCCAAACCATAATAGAAAAAGGAGCCAATGTATCCATGGAAAATTTGCTGTGGGATCCAATGACGGGTAGCCCGCTGGCATCAAGGGTCAGAAACGAATGGGGGAAATATCAGTATACTTTTTCTCTTCCCGCCAGATTGGTATATCCGGGCATGGGAGAGGCCAATGGAAAGGAAGGACGAAAAATAACAATCGAAACCGCGGCCGGTGGCAAAGTGATTCAGGGCAACACACAGATCGGTCACGGCGATGTGATTTTGGTGGTCAAAAATTTACAGGGGGCACAATACAATTTACAAACAGCGAAAATCTACCACATTTTTAAACACCAGAATGGAGAAGCATATTTGATCGACGAGAATGGCAACGGCCTAGCCGGGGTGTCGGCAGAATGTTATGTCTGGCATTCGGGCAACAATCATCTTTTGGGTGCAAAGGTGCAGGAAATCTCTTCGATCAATTCTCCCATTCAAAACAATATGGTCACGTTTTCAAACTTAAAGGTATTGTCGGCCAAAGCCAATACATACACAGATTTTTATTCCTATCCGCATAACGGATGTCTCTACGAGTGCGACACTTCGGTGCAAACCACCATTAAATTAAAAACCGGTTCGAATTATGTATTGGAGAATCAAACCACTAAAGGAAGTCCACGGCTTTTCCCATTGCACGGGCAAAACGATTATCTTGCCCTTTCACTTGTCAATGCGAATGGTACAGATACCATTGTGCTGACCCGTTTTGACTCCAATCATCAGCCAAAATGGCAGAAAAAAATTGGTTTATCCGATTTTGACAACATAACGGCTTCTTATCTGGACTCGCTCAATCGGCTGTTTATTGCAGGAAAGCTATCGGTTTATTTTTCCTCCACTAATAAGGTTTCCTATTTGTTTTTAATGGTTGTTGACCAACATGGACAGGTGATCGACAGCAAAATTTTTTATGACAATAAGTTTGATTTTGAAGTATACGACATAAAGCTGGTTGGGGACTCGATTTATTTGTGCGGCAACATGGTCTATGAGAATACCGTCAAACCACTGTGGATGATTGTCAATTTTGACAATGCAAAACTAAGCAATGGAAAAGTTTATTTTTATCCGATGCATACTCCTTTTGAACAGGCAGGGTTTGAACGTATGTTGATCAATGGATTGGGGGTATATTTTTTTGGTACGGCCATAAGCAACGATTCTCTTTATGCGATCAACATTTTGATGAATCATCAGGCACAACTCAAATGGGCTAAATCTTTTTTCCTTAAACTCTTGAATAACGGCAATCCGGCATCGCTTCGAACCAATCCTGTGGTTTATAAAGACAAAATTCACACTTACACCGGAAGGGAGCCGGTATGGTTTGAATTTGAAGGTGAAAAGTTGCCCGTTTGGTATGTTTCAAACTTCGAATTTGCTGCAGATTATGATTTTATGTCGATCCTCCTGGATCCTTATACGGGTCAATTTCTTGAGGTGAAAAAACATAATGTGTCGAGTTGTAAAGAAGAAAACATGCCTTACTTTATCACTTCAATTTATCAAGATCGAGGCAATCAACATCTCTTGATGGGTATCCACCAAAGATCGAAGAATAGTGCATATTTCTTGAAAGGCAATCCGAAAACCGGTTTTGATGAAGGGAATTTGCTGATGGTCGAAGGAACTCCTTTGCATGGTTTTATTAAGCGTGCTGCTCCCTTGCTGAATATCGATATGACATCTCTGAGCAAAGTAAAGGACAATTCCAAAGATCCGGCCAATCAGGCCAGGAAAAAAAATATTTCCGGACCTGTTGGCAATGCCGCAGATTTATATAACCAAAATTCGGGGTATGAATATGTTTTTGGTTTTCAAAAGGGAAATGGATTTGTTGCCAACGATCAATCCAGATTTTTGCTTTATTCACGCCAATCAACCAATTGTGTCATCCCATTGATTGTGAAAGATCAAAATACATCGGTCGAACAGTTTGGTTGGTCTTTGTCATTTGCTGAATTCATATCGGATACTTCTTCTTTGCCAAAAGCCGTCAATCCTATGCAATGGGCTTTTGATACCGTATGCAAACCCGACGAGATTGAGGCAGAGATATTGGCCACATGCGACTGCGGAGGATTTATCCGTCTCAAAAATTACAATCCGGATTATATTTATGAATGGAGTACGGGTGAGCAAGGAACATCGATCGGTCATTTGTGTCCGGGCAATTACCGTCTCAACATAAAAATGGGTTGTCATACCCTGGCTTCTGCCGAAGTTTCATTGATCGAATTGCTGGGAAAAAACAAATTCAATGCATTGTTGATGAATCCGTTCCGTCATAACTTGAGCGGATGCTGGAGGCCTTTTGAAGAATTTTTATATGAAAGCCAGATAAAACCTGCGCCCAATCAGCCGATTGACTCAGTGCCACCGCACGAAAGAGGTGTTTACACGTCTTTCAATCCTTTCTGGACCTATCAAAACGGGTGGTGGAAGCAAAACAACAACCAATGGGTATTGAAAGAGCGCATCACTCACTACGCTGCCTCGGGTGTGCCCATCGAGTCGAGGGATGTGCAGTTTAACTACACTTCATCGGCATACGGGTTTGCCGGCAAATACATGGATTATCAGATTTTTATGGCCCGAAGCAATGAAGCCGGTTTTGACAGTTTCGAAGATTATTATCCGGAAATTATGGGCAATTTCCGTCTTAAATCGCAGCAACAGGCACATACACATTTCCGTTTTGTCAATGACTCATTGCGCATCACATGGAAATTTGCCCACACGGGTAATCATTCGGTGGAAATTCCTTCCATGCAGCATATTGCTCTCAGCGGACGTATCAAAGAACCCCTGCCGGACAGCAATTTTGCAGCCAACAGCGGTTTTCCGTTTTATCTCACTCCTTATCATTGCTCCGATGTTTTTGCACCTTTTGCCGGAAAGCAGAAATATTTGATCAGCTTTTGGGTGTATGAACCAAAAAATAAATCAAAACTTGGGCCTTATGCAAAAGGACCCATGGGCGCCGGTGTTGTTTCGAATGCGAATGCCATCGGAGCCAAAAAATCCGGTAAGCTTCTTCCGGGCAACCCCATTGAAGTACAAGCAGATCCTAAGATTGACATGTACAATGTGCAACCCGAATTTTATATCAACGGACAAAAAATCAATGTGAAACAGGAGTACCGCAGTGAATTGATGGACGATTGGCGTCTTTATGTCTATCATTTTGAATGGAATGCAAATGTTTGCGATGTGTGGGAACTGAGGTTGGCCAATTATGGTCTTATGACGGCATATGTCGATGATCTGCGAATCCATCCATATCGTGCGTTGATGAAAACCAATGTATTCTATCCGTTTTCCGGGTCGTTGGCCGGTCAGGCAGACGAAAACAATCTGCCGGTGTGGTATCAATACAACGAAAAAGGTGAGCTGCAGGAAAATGTCCGGGTAACCGGCAAAAACAAAGTTTTTATGCAATATAGATTAAAAACCATTCAAACACAATGATATGGTTACATGTTTCAGAATAAAAAAATTGTTTGACCGCATTGTTATTCTTGTGGTTGGTATTGCATTGGGTCTGTCTCTCCACTCCCAGTCGGTATATCATACGCGGGAGTATGTGCGATATTTGGATACGGCAAATTTTGCGCCTGCCCTGGAGGTGACGGT